>Ga0179593_1404695_pt1 | contig 16896 bp, 21 predicted proteins | sample CZODoug2_1_08_16_FD_185931 | JGI IMG/M metagenome (GOLD analysis project Ga0179593, IMG submission 185931) | Vadose zone soil fungal communities from Angelo Coast Range Reserve, California, USA - CZODoug2_1_08_16fungal (PacBio error correction) | ecosystem: Environmental > Terrestrial > Soil >...
GAAGGTGGAAAAGCAGTTTGGGGTACCACAAAGGGAACGGCGGTGAATGGGCAACTATCCTCCATGACATAAAAACAAGAGGGAATATTATTTACGGGGGAACGCAAGGCTGAAGAAAGAAAGGGAGGTTAGCGTGCGAGGGGGGTAAGAAAAGATGCTGGAACAATTGCATCCAACCAGTTTTGGGACAGCACCTGACTCAGGTGGTTTCCCGACTCCCAGCCCTCGAAAAGGACTAGGGAAAAGGACACGGAAAATCAGGTCGGGGCGGACTGAAGAAAGGAAGACCTTGCTTGTGAAAGGGGTTTAAAAAAAAAAAAATAAATCTCTAATGAGAAAGTCCGCTAGTCAGCACACGACCTACGTGAAAAATAGGGAAGGGAACGAATTGGATACCAAAGTTCATTTCCTCTAATGGAAAGAGGGATCCAGAAAAGAAAAAGATCAGGCCAAACAAAAGCATTAAAGTCGAAAACATGGTATCAAACAAGACACAGTCCCCTAAAAGAGGGGCCCACGTCAAGAAAGAAGAAAATGTTCGAGACAGCAAGCAAACAAGCCTTAAACAAAGCGAGGGGGGGGCGCACGGAAGAGGCTCGGAACAACTTGACGGAAAAAACACAATGAAAAAAGAATGAAAAAAATGGGGAACATAAGACGGGAAGTGGAAAAAAGTCGCTGGAGGGCAGGAAACCGAGGTACCGAGTGCGGAAATTGCCGTCGCCTCAAAAGCGAGGACGTGGTAAAAGGAAACAGGTTAAAATACAGTGAGGGGGAATAAAAAGGGGAGGTCATGATCCAAACAGACTTAGCCAATGGCTCGAATCTTCGATAGGACCCATCGACCCAAAACTCCAAAGAATACCAAAAAGGAAAGAAAGAAGAGCCGGAAGGGATGAAAAGACAAAACAGGGATTACGAGAAAAATCTTCCAACAGAAAATAACTCCAAAAAAAAACACCAAAACCCGATTAACAAGAGAAGGTCCTCCTTATCGAAGGTATCAAGGCAGGCATGGGTCCACCGAGAAAAAATAGGGAAAAGGAAGAAGGACTACCAAGAGGGAGGAACTCTCAAAACCAGAACACTTTCAGCGCGGAAAACGATTGGCGACTCCTCATTTTGCTGGGCAAAAAAAACAAGTGAAGTATAAAGGGGGAGAGGAATGGGGATCAAAAACCTGGAAAACAACAGAAGAAAGAATCGAGCGGTGAAACCACCGGGGGAAAATTAGACGGCGGGGGTCTGAGATAAATTGGGGAAGGTGCTGTGTTGCGGCAGGGGAGAGTTAGCGGAAGAATCGCAAGCCCGTATGGAATACAAAAACCGAACGTTAGAAAGTCAAAAAAGGGGAAGTTCGTGTTGGGTTCGGAAAAGATCGTAAGGGGGATTCCGGGACTTCAAACTCACCGGGCGGAAAAGGGGGGGAGAAAATCGAAAACTGCAAAAAGATCAAGGAGACGAGAACAGCCGAAGAGAAAGGGGGCCGAACCGGTAGTCCTTGGAGCTAAAAAAAAAAAAAAAAACCACTCACTGCGAAACATCGCTGAAGGAAACACCTAACTCAAATTGAAGAAAAGAAGCGGGAAAAAATGAACAGGAGGACGTGGGGGAAGACCCGACAAGGCCAACCCTAGAACAAAAGGACGCCCTCACCGCACCAGAAAAGGATGTAGGGGAGAGGTGAAAAGGGGGAGGGAACTGGCTGCGATAACACCACAAAAATCGGGCACCATAAAAGAGAGAAACATGCTGTATCGGCGCAGAAACTAGGGTTGTTCGTGAGGAAGAAAAAGCCTGGTCACCGTCGATGCTTGGTTGAAGGTAACGTCAACGGTAGGGCGATGATCGATAAAAAAACCAAAACCAAGGAGGAGGATAAGAGAAATGAAAAGAGAGGAAAAGGACTTCGTTACAATCTAACAAGCTACCGGGAAAGGCACGACGTGGAATGGGAATGTCTTCCTCCCCCCGAAACATGGAACCTGGTGCGGCTTCGATACCGAGAAGTGGGTTGTTACCATAGGGGGGGGGGGGGGGGGGGGAAAGAGGCACGCGAACCTGGGGGAGCCCCCGCCAGACCCCCTTCTCAGTGAAAACAGATGAGGGCGACGGGGAATTTAGTGCATAGGTCTACATGTTGTTCACTTTCGAGGAACCTGGCGGGTCGTCAACAGTGATTATCCTGGGCTCAGTAACGGAGTAAGGGGGGGGAGAAGAATGAGAGAGGCGGAGGAGGTCAAAAACTAGAGAATGGTGAGGGGGACCATGCTGGCCCCAAGCGTTACAGTTACCGAGAAAAAAAAAGAAGAGGTGGCGGTGAGAGGGGGGGAGAAACACTGGAAAAGCCAGAAAAGGGAGTCGGCCCTGAAGACCTAGAACAGGAAGGGGGGGCCCATGCCTCCCTAAAAAAAGGACAAGGATGAGCCAAAATCTTTCTTTATAAAGGAAAAGGGAAGGAAAGGGGGGGGGGGAAATTACGAAGCGCTTTGAAGAGCGCATAGATCCCGCCAAGAACACTCGAGAACAACGAAAGAAAGTGGAGGATGACGCCAATGTCGGAGGAAAGAAACTTCAGGGGTGGAAAAGGGGGCCGCGATAGGTTTTTCCGGGAGTTGTGGTGTTGGTACTCAAGAGTCGCCTTAGTGATCACAATTTGGGATGGAAAGAAAAACTGGAAAGGGGCGAGGAATATCTGGCGTGCGACCATGGGTTAGCAAATTCGGCTCGGCAGTGGCTAAAATCTGGATTCGGGGGAGGCGTGTTAAGGGAGGCTCTGTGAAGTGAGGCCTGACTTTGGAAGAAAAATGACTGGGAAGCGTTCTTGCCAGGTAGAGGTCTGGTGGGCTTCGTGTTAGGTTGCGAAGGAATGGAGGGGACACCACACAACGTGGAGCGGAGGGGTGCAGCCGAGAGAAATTCACGCTTTAAAAACAGGGGCGGCGGGGTTTTGATCGTGCTGGGCGACAAGGCCGATACGAAGTAGAAGAGCATCTTTGCTACAGGCCTTAAGGCGGGTGACAGCGAGAATGAGCCCAGGGAGGGGGGGGAGAGGGACATAACACAAGAAAAATTTGAAGAATTTCGTCGGGGCGGTCCGTAGAGGGGGCGTAAAACTCAGGGTCAAAACAGCGAAGGGCGGAAAACCGTATGAGGGCACAATTGTTCAGAAAATCTTTTAAGCTAAGACTTTGGTGCTCGTTGGGTGGCATTTTGGGAAGGCAAAACCGAAGGAGAAGAAAAGAGAGCGATCGAGCGACTGGGAACGCAGTTTAAAAAAAACATGCTTATGGGTTTAAGGTGACACGGCGAGCGGTAGTGCTTTAGCACACTGAAAAGAGGAAACCGAGGGGGAGGGTAGGAAAGGGCTTTTAGGGAAACTGGTACGGCCCTCTTACCCGTAACCGCAGAATGTGGACACCTAGGGACAATAAACGCGCGGAACGCGTCACCTGGTACGAAAAATGGTGAACTTAAGCCAGGAATTGAAGAAAAATAAACGGTTTGGTTGGGACACAACCGTCCCATAAAAAGAGCAGGGTCCGGGAATGTGGGAAGCATGGCCCGCGACAGGGAGGGAAAGGAAACTCGCCAGAGGTCAGTGCCTTGGGCGAGGGGGAGTCTGAACCATCATTAATTTGGGCACCGGGCCGGGGTGGGGGAAAAAAAACCGCGAAGGACGAACCAGAGATCATCGAGGAATGGCCCAAAGAATCAGAACCTGGGAGACACAGTGTTGAGAGCAGGAGGGTTGACTCATTCAAAGGAACGGGAGTGAGCTTTCTGGGAAAAACCTCACCACCAACCGGTCTCTAAAAACGAGGCGAGGAAAAGGAAAGGGTGAAAAAAAAAATTGTGGGGACCAAAGAAACAAAACGAAGAAAAAAAAAAAAAAAAAAAAAAAAAACACAACAAAAAAAAAAAAAACCGAACCAGAAAAAAAAAAAAAAAAAAAAAAAAAAAAAAAAAAAAAAACCAACAAACCAAAAAAAAGAAAAAAAAAAAAAAAAAAAAGACAAACAAAAAAAAAAAAAAAAAAAAACAAAAAAAGGACAAAAAAAAAAACAACAAAAAAACACACCAACAAAAAAAAAAAAAAAAAAAACCCACCTACGGGCCGGTCGTCCAAACGATAGCAAACGCCTGACACCACTATGCATCCTTTTGATTTAGCATGCTTGAAGAAATCCGGAGAACGAGGGCTTTCGCGAAGTGAAAAGCAGCAAAAGTTTCTTACAATTGCCTCTCGGGGGGAAAGCAAGCCCTAACTCAAGGGAATTCAACGATGGAAGAGGTTCAGGGCAAAATCACGGAGATTAATAGGGCGGCGTCATCAAACTGATCCTTTCTGGAGGGTTAAAACTAAGGGCAAATTCTAGGGGGAGACAACGGAAGGCAGGCACATGGAACCGACGAAAAGTCTTGTGATCAGGGGTGGGGGGGAATAGGGTCAAAGGGTGCAGGGCCATAACGTGCCACGCTGAACCGCGACAAAAGACAGGGGAATGCAAAAAAGAAAAGCGTTCTACCAGTTTCGACACCAAGAAAAAAAAGTACCACGCTAGAAAGGACTGAAAAGGACGCAATCCAGACCAAATAAACCAGTACGAGATCGGCGTCGCGGTGATAGAAGAAGCAGGGCCAAACGGAAGAGACCAAACGCTAAAAGGTCCCTGAGAAGGAAAGGGGACATAAATGTCCGGGCGGGACATGAGAGGAAAAGGAAAAGAATGCACCTAGTTTCCCGCTGGCCATTAACTGGGGAACGGCCGAAATTGGGTCGCCTCAAAGTCTTGTAAAAAATGATAACCAGCAGGGGGAGTCATAGTGGAGAGATTGAGGCATGATCAGCACAGAAAAAACACTGGAATCAACAGAAAAACAATAATGTGGGGGTGGGTTTTGGGTGGCGCGAAAACGGTTAAAAAAAAAAAAAACCAGAGAGAAAAACCCGCCGAGAGGTCGAAGGGAAAGGCGCGCAGACGTACATCCACTGCAAGAGGGCTCACGTCGTCAAAAAAAGTACAAAACCCCGCGAAAAACCCCAACCAATAGAGAAAGAAAGCTTCATACAATAGAAGTTTAAAGGACCGCATTAAAAGAGAAGGCAATTAACGAAAAAACCAGCTCGACCAGAAAAAAGAGCAAAGAGGTAATGCCGTAAATCTGGAACCAGGAAAGAATCGCTAACGAAGGGGGCTAGTACAAAGTCAATCAATTTGTTTCCACAAACATTGGTGAAGAAATGATAAAAATTCAACAACCAGAAAAAGAAGGACCAAAGAGACGGGCGGCACACCAAAAGGGGAATTGCAGCCAGACGTCGGGCAGGTCGCTGAAAAAAATGGGGATCGGGTTCTGTTGGGGGCCGACAAGAAGGGGATTGCTCTTCAGTATCGTCAAAAAAGGGGAAGAACCCAGTCCAGGGTCAAAAGGTGACGTGCCACAACGTCACCGCAATGGCTCACTAAAAACGGGCATGGGGTCCGCAGCCATCTGGAGTTAATGGAGAACTAGGAAAACTCAAAATGGTTCTCGACCCAAAAAGAAAAGGTCCCAAAAAGAGAGGACGGGCGAGCGAGGAAAAAATAAGGGAAAAAAGAAAAGTACGCGGGAACCTAAACGCCTCGACAAACTGAGCTCGATTCGAAAGTTTTTTTTTTTTCTCCGCGTGCCTGATCAGGAGTCCTGGAAACGCCACTCGAAAGAGGTCAGGGGAAAGGAAAGCCGCACCGAGCGATCGCTTGGTGAAGCAAAGTCAAAGGGAGGGGAGGGTCAAAAAGTCAAGAATGAAAAAAAAACACCGACTGCACCAGGGGAAAGAAAAATGACTCGAATTCAGTCAATTGGGGAAGACTGACATAGGAGGTATAAGGGAACAAAGGTCTAATTCAAAAGGAGCTGTCCCCGTACTCTTGTCGAGGGGAGCGGGACTAGGAGAGACTACACCAAAAAACTGAGCGAAAAAAATGCGAAACTGCAGACTTTACCCATCTGAGCGTCCGGGAGATGCTCGCCAATGGGGGGGGAACTTTTGGGGTCCTCACCAAGCCGCCAATTAAAAACTCGGAAAACTTGAGGGAAAGGGGGAAGGACTTGCGAAGGGGGGTGTTCAGCGCCAAGAAAAGTAACGCACTCAACTTTGTCTGCGGAGCCCAACAATCGAGAGAGAAAGCGTGGTCGACCTTTTTACTGTTTCGAGGGGGGGGAACGCTGAAGGGATTTAGCCTGTGATCGGAGTTGTGGACGCAACGGACTTAGAGATGCCGGGCGTGAGGTTCCCAGGTTAAAAAAGAGCAGGGGGGAGGGTGGGCAAAGGGAAGAAGGCCTCCCGGCGGGGGGAGGCAGGTCCATGCGGGGGTGGCCTGGTCCCATCAACCCGCTGATCGGCTAGGGATCAAAACAATGTCGCCCGATGCAAATGTGGTGGAAGTCGGGCCCTGAGGAAGGGGGATAATAAAAGGAGATTGGCGGGGGAAAAGAAAAATTGCCGGGGGGAGAGCCATTGACATGACGGGGGGGGGGAGCACGTGGTGCGACTGGTGTTGTATGCGCCCGGGGGGGCAGCGCGGAAGGAATGAAGCAAACAAAAAGGTCTATCCCAAAAAAAAAACATCCATTTAAGGACGGCCTCCGAAGGGGGTATGCTGTAATTGGTGGGACCGGGGGGTAGATCGGACGTGGGGGGAAAGTTAAGAGGACGTCATCAATCGGTAGGAATTTGGGGGGAAATGCCGGCACAACAATTCGCTCAAAACTGTTGGGGACGACGCTAGGAAGCTTAGAGAGGAAAAGATAACGATGGAGCGGAGGGGTACTTGGTCGCTTGATCATCCAGGAGGGTGAGAAATTGCGTCCGAGCGTACTTGCCTAAGAGGGAGGGGGGATGTTGTGATTATCAAGGGGGGGGGGGGGGGTGAATAGGACCGCGAAGGGAAGCGGTTCATCAATCAGAGCGGAGCCTATGGTTACCTTGGGGCGTCAGGGGGCGGGTTTAGAGGGCGGGCTTTACTTGGCAGAACGCGAATGAAAGAGGGGTGGGGGGGGGCACGTGGAAGGGGGTCAAGAAGGGCAGGAAAAGAAGTAACTCTCGCGACGACGAGCAGGTTTACAAGAAGACGCTTGTTAAAGGACGCAATTCAGCAGGATTAAGGGGGAAAAAGGGGGGGATGTCCACTCGCATCGGAAATGGTCGCAAAAGTTCCGGCTTTATTGAACGTTAATGTGTAGAGCTAAGGGACTTGGTTGAGCGGGGTAAGTTTGTTAAAACCCCTGGGGAGGAGGGGGGATGGGGGACGATCTCGCTAGGGTTAAGGCTTGGACGAGCGATTTTCCTGAATATGAGTTTAGGCCTCGAGGGGAACTGGGAATCACATGTGTCTAAGACTTCATAGTGGCGGTGGAAAGAGTGATGGGAGGGGGGGATGGCGGGAGAAACCATGGAGGTCAATTCAAAAAGAACAGAATTGCAAGAGCTGCTGAAAGAGAATAAAACTGTACGAAAAATGGCCTGCCGCAACGCCTCAGGCCGACCGAAGTAAGGGTTTGTTAAAACTCCAAAGACGGAGATTTCCGCTTCAGTGTGTCCGAGAGCAAAGCAGAAGACGTGCTCACCAGCGGTCCATAGGTAAGTTGTGGTCGAGGGAGGCAGGGAAACAAAGGACAGGGGTGGTGAACACCATAGGGGAGGCAAAGGAACTTCGCAAACAATCCATCTATCAAAGGGGGAAAGAATACTACCAGTAATTCGAAATTTCAACAAAGGTGGAATGAGGGGGAAGGTTATTCCGGCAAGGAATGGCCGGGAGGGGTAAAAAAGAAACTCACACCGTTCAGCGCGAAGCAACCAAACAAAAGAGTAGTATTGAAGAGATATAAAATCAAGGGGGGGAGGGTGTGGAACCTCAAAACGGGAAGAAACGGAATGAGGAAAAAGAGCAAGAACCGTACACACACTTTTTGGAGGGCATCATGAATGATAAACTTAAGGAAAGACCGAATGAGACGATTGGAATTGGAGAGGGAAGCCCCTAAGGGTGAACAAGTTGCAGATCCTGATTTCCTCCGAAATAGCGCCAAAAGGACGGAAATGCCCTCATTCAAAAAAAGGAAGGCGGGGCAAAACTAAAGCGGGAAAGGACCGTACCCATTTCTTGGGAAGGGGGTTGGGGAACGTATAGGCAAGGACCAGGCAGAGAAAAAATTAGGACCGAAAGGGGGAGAGGCCTGCATCAAAAGTGAGTGCACAAATTTTGCAGGGGGTACGGGCTTTCAAGAGGAAGGACCAAAAGCAAAAAAAAAAGGGCAAACCGCCAAATCTAGCGGGGGAAAAACCGGGGAACCCTTTCACACAAAATACCAGCACTAAAAGAAGAAAGAAAGTCAAGGAGCACCAACAGACCCAATGAAGGTAAGAAGCGCGCGGGGAGGTGAAAATCGCTCTCGTAACAAGGGAAACGGAAAAACTAGCAACTAATAATGAAAAGAACACTGGGGAAAAAGGTGCACGGACATTCTGCTGAGGAGAAGGAAAGGGAGGGGAAAAAGGGAAGGAAATGAAGCGAAGGGAGAAAAGAAATCAAACAGTCACTTAATAAAACCCCAGCCTCAAGCTTTAAAACGAATCGTGAGCAGTCTCAAGCCAGGAACTTTACAAGATTGGAGCGAAAGGAGGCATCGGACGCCGACAAAGCCAAGAACTAGAGAAAAAAACATGAAACCATGAAAGCGGCCGGGTAATCCAAGCTTCGGAAGGGCCGAAATCTTATGCAAGGGACGGGAAAAAGAAAGACGATGAGAAAGGAAAAAGGGGAATAGAAGTGGGTCAATTCACATGATAACCCGTGAGGGAAGGAACAGACGCCCGGCGAAATATGGAGTCTCAAATGGCGCGGAAAGAGGACTGACATCAGGCAAAAAAAAAAATGATAAAAAAAGACAATTTTGGGCAGAGGCCACACAGGGGAAAGTCCCCCTTCGGCGTATAGAATCAACACCACTTAACCAAAAGACCGCGCCAAAGGACAAAACCATGGAATATTCGGCACATACGGAGGAAGGGAGTATAAAAGTTATCAGGGGCTGTTTGGTGCCTCACCGATGGAGGGGAGGGAAGTCTTTATAAGTACTCGCTAGAAAGCGCAAAGGAAACTCATAAGGGCACCCGTGCGACGTACAAAACCGCACGAAAATCCCTCAATGTGGTAAGGGGAGGAAAAAAGAGGTCGGAGCAAAGGGGGAGATAAGGGGGGGGGGGGGGGGGGGAAGAACTCAAAGGAAGTCTTCTACTGTTGGGCTTAAAGAGAAAATGCCACCTGGAGGGGGGCGATGGGCAAAGAAGAAGAAAAAGGGGGCAGGTCCGGCCAGGCGAGCGACCGTGTGCGATCGCGAGGAAATCCGAACTAAAACTATATAGAAGGGTCCTATTGGACCACGACGCAAGTTCTCCCTAATCACTGTGAAAAAGAAAAACAGACAAAAACGACCTCAGCCTCACCAGTATCAGAAAAAGAAAGGCTTACGCAGGAAATGAGGCGGAAACGGAGAAAAAGGGAATGCCCCCCCACCCTCTTAACCTCACGAATCAACAATCGACATCAAGTCCGAGGCTGAAGTGGAGCTGGGGTTCCAAAGTCACCGTCGATTCGTAAATTGTGGGACGTAAGAAGTCTATAGAAATGAAAAAAAGCAAAAAAAACATAGGTATTAGGAAAATATATATTTAAAAACCTGCGTGAGAGAGGCCTGGAAAAAGGAAATAGACTGGGGGGAGTGGGAAGGGCTCCGGCCAAGGGGGGAAAGAGGTCTTCGAGACGAAAGGGGGGGAGAGGAGTGAGAAAGATGGTGGGGGTGGGAAGCTTCACAGGGGTTGTAACCGCCTTAACTTTTCGGTAAATAAAAAGGAGCACTGGGGGGTAGGGAAAGGGGAAATGGTACTTGAGGGTTGGAAGGCCGGGTCTTGAAAAAAGGGGCCTGCTCTCTCTGAGTTGGTAGAAAGGAGAGATCAGTTGCGAGGGGGGGAGGCCGATCGGTTGAGTTGGGGAAGGGAATGGCAAACCGCAAGAGAAAGGCCTAGAGGGCCGGGGCCCTGCCGCAAGGGGTGGCGGGCGGGGAGCCACCAGTCGCCGCCTGGGTACGTCGCACTGAATCCAGGAGAAAGTGCTCAGGGGGTGAAACCAATTGGACCGGGGGGGGAGACATTTGGGAGGGTAAGGGGGGAAGCGCCAAGGTCTTACTGGTTGATGAGGGGCAGCTGTCGAGAGAGGTAAGATGACTCAAATAACATATGTAGAGAAAACAATAAACAAGGTAAGGGGGTAGAGGACGAAAAGCTCGGCCTGCACTAAAAGAGAAGTGTTACGGGGGAGATATGGGTCCTGTTGGTTCTTGTTGGGGGAAAAATAAAAAAAAGGCATTACGTACTGAAAGGTAGTAATGGATCACAAGGGGGCAAATGCAGCACAAACTTGATGGAGTTTGGAGACGGCAAGGCTTCGGCGGCGGATGTATAAAAAAAGCAGAGAGAAGGGATGGGGCAGATCTGTTCTCGTGCAGCATGCCTTGGACTTCCGATCCGAATGGCGTTAGGGCGGGTTGTTGGGAGGATGAAGATGAGTGGGGACCTATGGGGGGGGGGGGAGAACAGGATCGAATTGGCTTTCAGCCCAGCCGACGCGGGTAACGAATGGCGGGTTTGCTATGCAGGGCGGGGTGGAGCGCACGTCCTCAGTCGGCCAAGTCGACCGTCTGCTCGTGTGGTATGAGCCGACTGAGAAAAAGCAGGGTCAAGGAGATCTGGAAACGACGAAAGGGGGAGCAAACAACCAAGGGTCGCGGAAGTAATGGAGGGCTACTTGGGGACACGGATCTACAGCAAAATCTACTGGCTTAAACCGGAATCGATTTATGGAATGCTTTTATCGACGGGGAAGGTGGTTGCAAAAAAAGGGGGGGGCAGAAGGGGGGCAAGGGCAAGAGCGGACGTGGAAAAGAGACTCGATCGGAACTACGGTTATTAGTTGGGGTGCGCGCTTAGGGGAAAGGAAGGGCTGATGGGCCTAATCGAGGTAACTGGGTCTCGAACTGGACTAGACTAATAGGGAAGGGGGGGGAAGCTCTGTTTGGATGGGGGTCTGCCCGCTAACCAGGGGGGGGCACCTGCAAAAAGGGGGAATAGTGAAGAAAGAAAAGAAAGACTATTCGACCGGAGCGAATTTGCCTGAAGAGGCAGATGGGCCAGGGCAAAGTACTTTTGTTAAAACCAACACAAGACGCTCATAAGGGGGGGGGGGCCGCGAGTCTAAAAAAGCCAAGTTCTTGCCACTGGAAAGGGAGAAAGGTCGTGGGCCTGGCGCAGGAGGAGAAGAAAGAGTCCAAGGGGGGGGGTTGGGGAGCCCCTCCCTTCATAACATCCATGTCTCTGCACAAACGTAAATCGGAAAAGGATGAAAGAAGGGGAGAAATCATCCCGCCGCCCGGGGCCGGTAAAAAGAAATGGGGAAAAAAAAAACAACAAAAAAAGGAGGAAGAAGGGTAGTAGTGAAGATTTTACCAGCAACGAAAGGAGAGGGAATGAGGGGGACCAGAACTCATTCCTGCGAAGAGAGGGAGGCGGGGACCTTACGCCATTCCTGAGCAAAGATGTGGCTGACACCCAACGGGGAAAGAAGGGCGATAACCTGATTTTCACTCCAAACGCCAACTGATTTAAGGGCAAGCACGGAGAGGAAGGCGCAGGGGGGAAAAAGACGAACGGGCAAGGGAGGGGGTGGGGAAAGGGGGAACAAAAACCAGAATTCGGAAGGATCAGGAAGCGAGGAAGAAATTACCCCGCCGGTAAGAATACGGGTCCCGCAGAGTAGGAAGGGGCACCTTGGTGAGGACCAAATACTGGGCACGCGGGGCCAAAGTAAAATGAAGAAAACAAGCCCGCGAGGGAAAAAAGTGAGACCCCGCAAATCTCCCGCGCCCTTCCGAAAATCATCAGGCAAAGCAGAGCACCAGCAGGTAACCTCGAGAGGTAGAGATGAGGGTACTCCGAGGAGGTTCCCCAACTTTCCACAGAAAGAAAAATAAAAGAAAAGCCAAGGAGCTAAGACATTGTACCAGAAAAGGAGCACATACGCGGTATGAACAGGACCGTATATCCTGCTGAATGCCGCTCGACTCGGCGGGCGGAGGCTGATACCCATCCAGGGGGAAGAAAAGATAGGGTTTTTTCATTACGCCGCCCAATCATATAGGCAAAGAGGGGATCTATCGGCGGATACAGAGAAAGTAAAAACGCCACACTAGAAAGCCAAGTAAGAAAAGTAAAAATCAAGGTTGAAAGGGAAGAAAGATTAAAGGGCTGACAAAAGAGGGAAAGCACCAATTATCACACAACCCGAGAAGAAAGCAAAGTCAAGGAAAGGAAGCTAAAAGTCGGCGGAAAAGGCGAACATCGCCATAACCGCTAAAGCGATTCGCACGCTCAAACTGTAACGGACAGAGCCTTCATGTTCCCGCCACTACATTGGGACGAAAGTAAAGTGTTGCATTCAACACCTTGTGATTAGGAAGGCCGATATAGCAAAACCAAATCGCTGGCAATATCGAGCGGGGGGAAAACCACCCAGGGAGGGCAGCCAGACGCATGGGGGAGAGGGGGGGGAGGGGTCTCAAGAGGAGGCGGCGGGGCTTCTGTTTTTGAAGCGCTCGCCAAGCCCAACATCCTGTCAAAAGGGAGGGAACGGTGGGGACAAACAAAACAAGTGCAACTGTAACACAGGTCAAAGGGGGGGGGGTATGAAAAAAAAAAACCTCTGTCGTCGAGAGCAGGGCCGACTACAACTCAAGGGGGAGCGGCATGTGTTGGAGCGCCGAAATCACGGGCGAGGGACCCGAAGAAAACAAAAGGGGCGTGCCGGAAGGGGATGGAAAAAACGAACCTTTGAGTTCTCCAAGACGCTGAAACAAGGGGAGAGCAAGTCCTATTTCGACCAAGACGCAGGGAAAAAAAAGAGAAGAATCAGTGAAGCCCTCAAAGTCCAAAAGGAAAGTACCGGCAGGAAATAAGAACACCACTACAAAAAAGAAGAGTAGAGGGGGGGGAACATCTCAAATGGAGCGGGTGCGCACCGGCGATGACAAAAAAACAGAACATTCTCCAAACAAGAAGTGTCCGAGGAGGGCGGCGGGGGGAAAGCAAGGCAAAGGGAAAATGGAATACTTGTTAGAGGGGGAGGAAAGTTCCGCTCGTCGTCATCGAGAGAAACAACCAACTAGGATAGAAAGATGACAGGGCGTAACCTGCGTGGGAAAGGTACAAGATCCTGGAAGCGGGGCGTGTAAAAAGTTTACCTTTTGGGGGTCCCAGAAACGCCAGCCAAGGAAATCTACCACAAAATGAGAGAGGTGGGGAGAAGTTGTCTATTTTAAAGATGGTCACGCAAGCGGCGCCGACTCAATACGCGTGATCACAACAAGGAACGATCGGAGCCACGGAGAAGTGGTGCGGCTGATCGGGACCGGAGGTCTGTGGCCTTGCGGTAAGTCACCAGGGAAGGAGCTACATTTGGTCAGGGAAGAGACGACGAATTCATTGCAGGAAACGGGGGAGTCCAGAAAGTGAGGTGGGAGGGCCGGCCTTCCCCTCTTTCGCCACCGCTCGGCCTGGAAAGACGCCCAGGTTGTGCGATGAAAACAAGGAAGGAGGGAATTCGCCCTGACTCAGGGGAAGAAATCCCGATATGGGGAGGACTAAAAAAACCAATGGATCATAAGAAATGGCGGGTGGAAAGAAATGAGAACGGACTGGGTTGGGGGGGAGAATGTAAACGAGGGGCGAGCGAAGAAGAAAGCCAAGAACAGAGAGAGAGGAGAAACAAAAACAAACGATCAGGGGGGGGGAACCCTGTCTGGCAAAGCAACAAAACTTACCTGGGTGGGGGAAATCAAAAGAAAGCCTCTCGTTGGAGAAGGAGGGGGGGGAAGTGGGTTTTTATTCGAGGCAAGTCAGGGCATCAAATGGGTGGAGGGAAAGGAAGAGGTATTGCTAGGGAAAAAAGAGGGCGTGGAAAGGAAGGAAGCTGACGTCAGCACATGGGGAAGGAGGCGGATAATGGTCGTATTGCGGTAAATAGGGACATTTGAGGACTGAGATCGTTTGTCTCATTGGAAAAGGTACAATGGTGTGCGTCGGTCGTAGGGTAAGAAGTGAGGGGAAGAAGGAATTTCTCCTCTCTCGATACCGCGAAGGGGCGGGTGTACTGGGGGGTAGAGGACCGAGATTGGGCAAAACTGGGGGGAGAATTATACCGGTTGCAACTGAGGGGCGAGCATGAACCTAAACTACTGGAAAACAAACTGGACTGCGGGGGAAAAGTCAGTTAAGAATAAAGGGTGAGCGGAGCAAAGTGTAGAATTCATTCGTCCTTAAGACGGGGAAACAAAATGTCATGGGTACTACTCAAGTGAGGTTTAGGCAAAGGGGGGGAAAGCTGGAACAATGGTTCGAAAGAAAAGATATGACGGGCTCGTTTGGAGCGTGGGGAAAAGCCGCGGCTAGTATCAAGAAGCGCATCTCCTTAAGGAGTGGGGAGAGGAAATTTCCTACTTTCGAGTCTCTGGTCTAAAAATCGGCGGGGAAGGTCTCTGGAAAGGGGGATAAGAAGAACTGTTGCCCGGAGAGGGTTTTTTCTTTCTCCCGCTGAAAAGAAGCGACCTGAAAAAAGGGTTTACCCCTATTCCAATAGCTAGGGAACACTATTAGACCAGGCGTTAAAAGCGCTCTCGAAGAAGGGGGGAGCCGGGGAAGAGGACGGTTGTTGGGAGCTCGCCCAAAGAACGAGAAAAGAGGAAGTTGCAGGGTTTTGACCAAGCGGCACCGGAAAGCGGGCAGCTTCATGGAGGAAATGAGGGACACAGAAGGAGGGAAATGAACCCAAGTTACCTTCCCACCGCCCAAAAAAAGCGAACTCAATGAGGAGGAGGGAGAACCCACGGTCAAAAATACATGATGCCGAAAATGGGTAAGAAGTGATTGGGGGACTTCCTTCCCGCCCTGGCCCGGGGGGGAGGTAAAACCTCATCTATATCAACACAACAGGGGGGGAGGATTAAGTTGGAGCGGGGGGGAAAAGAAAGTGGGGATGAGTCAACTCTCACCTTCCGTGCTGCAATCAAGGGCATGAGTAAAAAGGGGGGATGCAAATTCCTGAGAATAGGGGGGATTTGGAGAAAAAAGTGCGTGGGCAACTCGGGGAGGAAGTGCACTACTTTCCCGAAGAAAGCCTAGAAAAAGAACTGACGGAAAAAACGCCAGAATCGAGCCAAATGAGAACTGAGCCGTGAGGTTGACGGTTTTTACAAAAGGAATCCTAATAGTACTTAGAGCAGGAAAGGAGGACAGGGCCGTTTCAGCGGGGGGGGTAGGGGCCCATGCAAAGGCGGCTACTGGGGGAAAGAGGAAAGGAAATCCAAGAGTTCACCGCGCAAAAAAAGGAAGTCTAAAAACATGCGAACAAAATTTCCACAGCGGTCCCGCATTCGGAATCAGAAGGAAAAAAAACATTACTAAAATAAGGAGAATCGCTACTCTGAGGTGAAGGAAAGGAATCGTCCTGCAGAGAAAAAGAGCAACAGCCCGAGAGAAAACTGGGATAAAAATTTATGAACTCCTTTTCCTGTTCAGGTAATCCTTCTGAGTAAGGAAAAAAACCGGGTTAAAGAGGTAAAGGGCCAAGGACCGCGAAAGTGGCTCGCTCAAAAGACAAAAGGTAAAAAGGATCAGAGAAGGGGAAATGCGTTAGAGATGATTTAGGACATCCGGTCACAAACAACTAGCGAGAGCCAAGGCTCGAATCTTGCTTAGAGGGGCCATCATTCACCAACCACGGCCCAGAAAAACGCCAGCGTCAGGCCAGTAAACGAACCGAAAATGGAAAAAAGCTTCTAGACTAATGCAGGAAATGAATAAAGCAAGAAAAAAAACACCATACTATCCAGCAAAAAGAGGGAAGAGATGAAGAGAAGAGGTCCGAAACAAAACAATTAAACAAGAAGCTCATGAAGCGCCAATCTCCAACGGGCTTGGGGCGGGGGGGGGGGGGGGGGCCCGAGCACGCAAGAGAGAAAAGAAAGGAGTGGCGGAGGCATCGGTTGGCTTACATTGCCTAAAAAAAGGGGGAAGGAAGAGAATGAAGGAAAAGGATAAATCCACACCAACCCAAAAGGATAAAGGGAGAGAGAGTGGACATGAAGGTATGGGCAGCCTCGGGGGCGAAATGAGCAGGGTTTCTGGGGGGGGGGAGCGGAAAAGAGGGATTCTGGGTTTCTTGGGGGTTCAAAGCAGAGAAAAGCGCCTAAAAATAATTCAGGTCACCAAGTGGTCCAAACCTTACCGGGGGGCAATCAAGGACAGGGACAAAAGTGGGTGAGTGGTCATCCCAATCGGTAAGAAAAGAGAAAACTGGAAAAACTCAATGAAGGGAGGGAGAGTGGGCGATCGACCCCTGCAACATCAATCTTGCGATGAAAGGGGGGAGAAAGAGGGGAGAAAAAAAGAAATGCACAACAACTTTCGCGAAGGACCTCCACTCCTTCACGGATATCGAAGGAGAAAATTGAGACCCTCTTCCTGAGAATCATAGGGAAAAAGACAAACCGGCCAACCCGAAATACCAATTCGTAAACCGCAAAACGGCGTAGAAGATTGTTGGTTATCCGCAAGCAGTGAAAAGGCGGTCAAACGGTCCCGCGAGTACCCAAACATCTCACCATCTCAAGGAATCTCCACACATGGGATAGAGAAAGAAAGTGTCCGAGCTGAAAGCTCGTGTGAAGAAGGATCGTGTCAAGGGCGAGGACAGGGAAACGAAGTGTTGGCTTTAACTACACCAGGTTCCTAGAGGAGAA
>Ga0179593_1535237_pt1 | contig 16895 bp, 14 predicted proteins | sample CZODoug2_1_08_16_FD_185931 | JGI IMG/M metagenome (GOLD analysis project Ga0179593, IMG submission 185931) | Vadose zone soil fungal communities from Angelo Coast Range Reserve, California, USA - CZODoug2_1_08_16fungal (PacBio error correction) | ecosystem: Environmental > Terrestrial > Soil >...
CATACAAATATCACAACGATCCAAAAGGCCTAACCTCTCTTAAGGGGAAAGTTAGGGGCCCCTAAAGGAGATGTAGGTTTAAAAAAGAAGCGCGTATCGCGGATCGGAGAGGGGGGGGGGGATGAAGGGAGCAGTCGGGGAGCAAGACATAGGGGTGTTACGAGCGGTAATCAAGGGGGTCACGCCGGAAAAACTTGAAAAGAGGCGAGACAGGGATTGAAAAGCACATTTCGCCGCTCCAAGAAACATCACATGATAGAGGTAACAGGTGAAAAAGGCAGCGGGGGGGGAATACATCCATCCGGTCAAAGGGTCTCAACCAAAACGGAAGACCTAAAAGCCATAGCTTAAGTCCGGGTCTACATAAAAAAGCAGGCCGTATTAAAAGGGGCTTATCAAAAAGCAGGTGAAAAGCAGGGGAGATGCCTAGGATGGAAAGAAGTAGGCCGCCAGCGCCTGAGAGGTGACCGAACGCGAACAAACCTGAAAATCGCTTTGAGTCAAAAGAAGAAGGGGAGGAGAGGCCTCCGACCGACAAAGTGCGAAAAAGGGAGGGACTCACGCTTCTGATGTCCGGGGAACCAACAGCTCGGAGGGGGGGGGGGGGGAAGAGGCGGGGGGAAAGAAAAGCAAACAAGCACGACTTAAGAAAAAGGGGCCAAAAAAGTCGACGGGCCGAGTTGCGGCCAGAAATCAGATACCAGACCGGCCGGTCAAAAACGGAAGAGGTCCGCAAGGCACAGGGACTCCACCTGAACGAAAAAATCAAACAGTAATCGAGGAATCAATTCCCTTCCGAAAGGGGATATGTAGACGCTAGCAAAAACGCGGGAATCGAAAAAAACTGCCAGAGTGCGGCAAGAGGGCTCAACATGGGGGCGCAGACTTACCATGTTCGACATACCGGTCCCCTTCTTCCAAAGGACAGGTCCATCAAGAAATTTAACAAAGGTCCCCTAACACGATCTTTACCAAAGGACTGTACTGGTTCAGTGAACAAGTAAAAAAAAAACAAACGAAAAGGGGACGACCGCAGAAAAAATAGAAAAAGGCCGGCCGTCAAAGCGAACCGGACATAAGTGGGAGGACCGAGGATCGGGAGGAAAAGAGGCTTGCAAAGAGGGCAAAAACGAGGGGCGGCCGGTCCTCTCATGCTCCTGAAGAAGGAACCAAAGAAAAGCGTCATAGGAGTCCAAAGAAGGTACACGAAAGAGCGAAGTCATTGGCGCCTCAAACTGGCCAGCGTGCGGAAGAAGGGTGCTGGCAGAGAGGAAGTAAGGGTGGTCAAAAATCCTGGATAAACACTACAGAAGGGCTGCGAGAAGGGGAATGAGCAAGACGAGTGTTCAGCGGAAATTACTCCGTGCGTCAGCACGTGAGAATAAAAAAAAGCGGGGCGGACTCCAGCTGTTCCCTTCCCGTCTGTCTAAGAGGACCCGGTGTCAACCACGCGTAGGGGGAAGGAGAAGGGGTCGACCAGCAAAAAGGGAAGCGAGCGCGGTGGAACGAGAGGGCTCGTCATGGGAACGCATCCAGGGTGGCGGCGCCCTAAAAAAGAGACGACAAGGGGGCACGGCAGGGGAAGTATTACAGGGCAGGAAAACGGAGGGAGTCTGGGGGGCACGTCTCCAAGGAGTGGGCGGGGGCTCAATTTCATTGCTCAGTGGAGGTTTCCTTCGGACCGTTTGACAGGCAGCTATTGCGGGGTCCTCCTTTACAATCCATTCTGCCTTTCTCCGGGTCTGCAACTAAAAATCTCCGGGAGAGGCGGGCCTCCCGTCAAGGTAATCAAGGGAAAGACTCGTAGAAATAGGTCCTGCAGAGAGGAATCTCAGGGTCGCAAAGGGTGACCAGGATGTCGTTAAATAAAAAGGGCGCAAGAGCCAGCGGGAGACGGCTGAAGAAAAAAGGGGGAAATCGAGATAAAAAGGAAAAAGCTGCTGGTAAAAGCAAATGTAAGATGGGGGTTACGGGCCCGAAGTCCCGGTCAAAAAGAAAAAAGAAACGGGGAAAGAAAAAAAGAGAGGGACCTGCGCGTAAGAGGGGAAACTTTGGGGGTCAGTTGACAAGTTTCAAGAGGGGAAGGGGGGGGGAAAAAAATTGGAATGGGAAAGCGGAGGGGAGGAACGTTTCGCGGGAAGGACCGGCTACTTGTAAACACGGGAAAGGGGAGGGGTTAAAAACAAAGGGGAGGAGGAGGAAAAACTCAACCAGGGGGAACATCGGGGTCCAAAACCTTCCATAGAAAAAACGACCAGGGGATGGGACAATAGGGGCTCGGGTACTAGCCTGAATCAAGAACAAAAATTCAATTACTGGGCAACAGGGGAAACCTAAGCACATCAAGTCCGCTCGAAGGACGGTCGTGTGTGGGAAAAACTCATGGTCACGACTAACATTGTACTAAGGGGGGAAAGCGGGAAAATCTCCTCCTCCCTTTTTGGAAGACGTCAAAGGGTCCTGGGAAGGCTGATAAAAACCCGGAGGTGGAGGGAGTAAAAGAAACTGCCGGGCGTTCAGAACCCAAGTGGTGCCAGGCAAGCGGCGATCCGGAGGAAAATGATGGGGGAGTGCCATTGCGGACGACCCAACTAGGCGCACAAAGAAAGGCAGGTGAAAAATAAAAGCGAAACGTTCCCTGCGAGGGCGGTCGAAGCGGGTGACTGCAAACCGCGTGAGAAGACACAAACAACGAGGGAAAAAGGGAAGGATAGGGAAACATCTTGGTTCTCCAAGGGGGGTGACCCATATCGGAAAGGGTCTGCGGTGGACGGGGGGCTTGCAAAAAGCTGAATAATCGAAAGCACTTCCAGAACAGAACGGAGGGACTGGAAAACCAAGCACTACTGAAACCAGGAAACGTCGAAGGACGCCGACCTCGACGTTCCGGAACGGCTCATAACCGCGAAAGAGGTGCAAACAGCCGGAAGGCAGGGCCGGATTACCGCGGGTGCAGAGGTTTGGTATCACCTGAGCCACCGCAGCCGAAAGAGGGAAAGTTTGGGAGGCAAACCGGCGAGCCGGGATGCCCCGAGCGGCGCGGGCGCCGGAAAGGACAGGAAAGGGGGGAGGAAAAAATGCATTTTTCGAAAAAAAGGGGAAGTACGCAAGAGGGCGCAATAAGAAGGGGGCTCCGGAAAAAACAGAAGGGGTCAAAGGGGAGGACAAGGTGATCAAACCGCTTGCAAAATTCAACGCTGACCATCACTCACGCAGAGCTAAAAGGGGGTCGAAAAAAAGTACGCAAAAACAAGGCCCGCAGGAAGCATCGGGCCAAAGAAATATGGGCCCTCAAGCCGGTCTAGGACGGGCCCTGAAAAAAAGAATTTAACCGGCTTCAAAGATTCCATGCCAGGTCCAGCATGAAGCTAGGACTTGAGAGAAAAATAGTCAAGAGTGAAGCCGGCAGCGAGTCTGAAACCGTGCAGAGAAGAAATCACTCATAAAATGTAGATCATGAAAGGTGAAAATCAAGGGGGGACAGAAAGGTGACGCGAAAGAGGACGAAAGACAAGTAGCCGAAAAGCAAGCGGAAGACGATGATGTCACTAGGGACAAGCTATGTCAAGGTTACTAAATTTAAACTGTCCAAAAAAAAGACGGAGGTCCAACAGGAAGCGTACCCCGAAAACCAGAAGGGATACAGTGGCAATCCATAAAGCCCTAAGGAGGGTCTGGAACTGTAAGGGAGTGCGGAAAAAGGAGCAACCTGGGCGATGTGGGGCATAAAGCGGCGTCCGAAAAAAAAGAAACGAGGCAAGAAAAATGTCAAGAGCCGGCGTGGCAGAAGAATCTCAACGAGATAAGCCACCACACGGGGGGAAAGGGGGGGATCGCGCAAAGGTACCCTCCGGGCGGGCCGCGTGTGCTCGGCATGGAGAGATGGGGAAATAGGGGGGTAGGAGCGGGAGGGAAAAGGTAGAGGGAATTGTGGGGGGGGAGAAGGGGATAGAGGATTTGGGAGGGAGAAGGAAAGTTAGAAAGAGTGAATGGGGTAGGTGGGGGGCGGGGGAATCAAGAAGGTCCGCTCCCCTCTCACGGTGATACACAGGGGAGGGGGACCACGGGTCTGAAGTCTTCCCTAAAGAAGAGACGACCGGACGGGAAAAAAATCGACAAAAGGGGCCAAAATAAAGAACGCTAAGAAAGTTTAGACGCGCAAAGGACTTCCGCAAAAAAGGTCGGTTACGTCACAAAGCAGTAAACGCCTACGCGAAAAAAGGGGGAGGAAACTTTGAAAAACGAGAAAGGAGGAAGGAGAGAACGCAGACCCTCTTGGAAGGCTAACGTCACTTGTACTGAGAAAGAAAAAGTGGGTGAGGAAGGGCGGAAGATGAGGTGAGGAAGACGCGGGGCGGAGAAAAGGACGACAAAAAGTATCTCCCCGATCCTTGGGAAACCGGGGGGGGGAGAGGAGGAGGAGCACGGTAAAAGACGTGGAAAAAAACCTGTACAGAATAAAGGAGGGGTCTAAGGGATGGGGTGGTTCCTGGTGTAAAGGTGACGCTGAAAAAAATCAAGGTTTCTGCAGAAAAATAAAGAGAAAGAACCAAGATCGACTTCGCAAAAGGACGGCCGAGGTATCTGTTCTCTTTTAGTGGGGGAAGGAACTCTCTCGGGGAGGTAGAAGGGAAGGAAGGGGCCTTGGGAAATCTGAATGTGATGGGCGCAAAGAAAGTAACCGGCTTAAAGGGTGGAGGGGGCTCTGAAAGAGGGGAGAGTTGGCGGGAAAAATGCACCCTCCTATAAGGAAGGGGGGACTAAAGATGAAAAAGACCAGAAGAAAATAAGAAAAACGTACTCCTTTTCCGGAAAGTCGCCGGAAATCTCGCCAGGGGGGCTAAAGGACGGGTGGTTGAAGAACTGCAGAAAATGGAGCCGCCAATTACAAAGGGACCAAAGAAATAAACTAAGGGAGAGAAACGCCAGGGCACTACCGGGAAAAAGAAAATTATGGGCACCCAACCGGAGGGAGAACTGAATCCAAAAAAGGGGGATCTAAGAAAAGGGCTGGACTAAGGGCCGCTGTTAAAGACGCAAAGCCTACTCGGTTGATTCGGAGGGGGCCTGGAAAGCAAGCCTTTGCGGCCGGGGGGGGCGATCTGGGTCCTGGAGGTAAAAAAAAGAGAACGAAAAAGAGGGCTAATGGCCTCGAGAATAAATGAATCGCATCCAGGGGCCTTGAACGACGCTTGAGAGCCAGTTCGGGGAAAATGGGAATAAGAAAAAAAAACGTGAAGCCCAATCTTGGAGAGATCGGGGTGGCAAGGATGATATTTGAAAAGCTCAAAAAAAAACACGTATGAGGGGATGAATCGAAATTCTACTCATAAGGAAAAGGAAGTACAAAAAAACCTTCCGAACAGGAGGGTCAAAGCGGCGGCCGGCCGGAGCCAACTGCAAGAAAAAAAGGGCCGCTCAGCAATTAAGAGAGATGGAAGATGCGCGTGACTCGTGACGCGAACTTTCCGGCGGTGGACAGGAAGAAATAAGGTAGAAAGCACCGCACGGCGTAAGAATCCATCTACAAACAGACCGTTATGGAGGGAGGGCACGGGAAAAAGGCAAAGAAAAGAGTAGTCATCAGGTCTTCGGGCATCGCCATCCAGAACTGAGTAAAAAACGCTAAAATACTGCGGTCCGGTAAGAAACGTTAGCCGGGTAGGTCAAAGGGGATAAAAAAAACACCAAAGTCGTATTGAAAAGTTTGAAAAAACCTGAAAAGGACGAAGAACGCCCAAAATAAGTTAAAAAACACCACCGCAGCCAAGAAAAAAGGTTCGCACCGAACGGCTATCGTGAAGGGCGGAAAACCAAAAAAATTCCAAAGGGAAGAGGGGATTATAACGCGCTTTGCCCATTTCACCAGGCCAGAAATATGTTTTAGGAGACGCCAAAAGGAAAACCCATACTAAGCTAGCCCACGCATTGGAGCAAGCGCATGCGGGGGAAGTCAGCAGGGAGGGGGAAGCTCTCGAAGGGGGCTCAAAGGAAAATACCAAAAAACGAAGCCGCCACAGAAAAGAGAAGCTGGAAGAAAAAAAAAAAGCTCAACCAGGGAACGTTCGGGTCCGCGGGAACAGAGGTGAAACCTTCTCGGTAAGAAAAAAAGGGAAAGAGAGAGACTACAAACAGTCAAATAAAAGAGCCCGAAGGGACCAGGGTGCGGTCAACAAAAAGGGGAAAGGAAAAAGCCAATAAAAGGGGGCAAAGACCAAGCACACGTATCCGTGAAATGCTGTCGACTAACGGGGCTCAGGGGAAAAAAATCGAATAAAAGTCGAAAAAAAGGCAATGAGGCATCTTGTCGGGGGGTGACAGCTCTGGCAAGCCCAAAAAAAGATTAGAAAGGGAAAAAAAAAATCAAAGTCCTTAGCGGAGCCCAAGGAAACCGCCAGGAAGAAGGCTTATTCGTACCTGAAAGGGGGGGGACCAAAAGGTACCAAAAGGGGAATAAGGAGACATCAAAAACAAAAAAGTAAAAAGCATCAGTCCTGGGGTGCGCCCGGGGGAAAAAGGAAACATTGGGGAAACTGACGAAAGACTTGACTCTGAAAATCGAAACGCCGCATCTCAGGAGAAAATGATGGGCTGGAGAAAAAAAAGCTGCAAAAAAAAGATGGAAAAAAAGGTCCTGTCCACACCCCTTCAGGCGAAAAAGGCATTGGGGGGCCGTATCTCAGGGAAAAGAGTGCAAAAAGCGCTTGTCGGGAAAGAGGAAGATTGGGAAAAAAAATGTCCCTGGTCGGAAAAAACATCCCATGGGTCTCGGAAAGAGAAGGTCACGAAAAAAAAAGAAAATAATCGCGGGGGCTGGCTTGGAAGGGGAAGAGTCAAAAAAACCCCCCTAAGAAAAAGAAGGGTTCAAAAACTGCGCACTAAAGGGGGAGTCCCTTGGGAAAGGACCCCATCAAGGAATATGCAGTTTCGCCTTCTGTTAGGAGAGGGCTTCGCAAGCGGAGGGGCGGCGCCGACGAAGTCCATCGTGGAACTTCTGTCCATCTGATCAGTTCGGATGTCTGTGTGAAAATGCAAGGAAGCTAAAACGAAAATTCAACAAAGGCTTGCAACGCCCTTGGATAAGAAATATCAAGTAGGCACGGAAGCGACTCCGGGAAGGGCTATCAAAAGCAAAAAAAGCCGGGCCCGTCAAGGAAAAGAAACCGTGCACGCCAAACCAAGGCCTGAAAAAAGAAGACTAGGGGGAAGAAAGACTAGAATTTTTGGGGGGTAAAACATAACTTTTAATGAAGTAGGACTGTCCGGAGAAACGGTCAAAGACCGGTTGAAAGACTGCCGAGAAAAAAAAAGCGGTATGGACGCAACACCCAAAAGAAAAAGGGAAAAAAAAATTCAAAAACGGAACAAAGGCTGGCCCGACCGTCTGCGAGCGGAAAATCCATCAAGAAAAAAAAGCCCGGGGGACCATAGAAAAAGTCCGAGCAGCGACGGCGGGGTGGCCTCAGATCACCAAAAAGGGAGGGAAGGAAAAGGCCGAGCGGCCTGACCGGGATAAGGAACATAGAAAGTACGTAGGTAATCCACAGGACCTTACAGAAAAACAAAAAAACACCCAAAACAAACAAAAAAAACAAAGAAACAGGCGCTCTAAAAGGGTCAAAAAGGGAGAATAAAACCGCGTCGAACTCAATCAGCTATAAGGGTAGAAAGGATCGAGAAAAGCTGCTGAACCGGGGAAGGCTCCTGGAAATCACTGCAAAAAAAAAATGGGGAAAGAAAATAATTACAGGTTCCTAGCCCGGATTCTTCAAATCTTCAAAGACCCGAGGAGGAAACGGAAGGAAGAATCCGCCGCGGGATGAAAAAAGGTATCCCCGGATCTAGGAAAAGTTGGGAAACTTCTAAAAAGTCGGGCAGAGAAGGTGCGGGTAAACTGGAGGGCATCACATGATCGGGGTGTAGTCCGCGAAAGGTGTCTTAAAAACCTCACTACCGGAGAAAGCGGACCTACAACACCTCATGCCGTCCGGTTCAAAAGGGTAAAAGAAAAATAGTTAGCGAGGGAAACATCAAACCTTCTGCACTGAGAGGCCCGAAAAAGACCTTGGGAATCAATTCCTTTCTGGGGGAAGTCCGCGGCGTGGGCCAAAACGAATAGGCTTTAACCCAGGTCGGGTTGAAAAAATAAACTAAGGGAAAAAACAGGGGAATCAGGTGAGGAGAAGGGACAGGTAAGTACATCGGGGAAGGGCGTACGTATACTGTTAGGTGTCAAAAGATCAGCTGGGTCGGTTAGTGAAACTCACCTAACTTAACTCAGTCCTGAAAGCAAAAAAAGACTTGTCCTTTTGAGATCCCTGTAAAGGGAGGACAAGGGGGAAAACCCGGCGTCGCCGGCCCAGATCCATAAAGGCGCGGGAAAGGGGATTCAAAAAAACGGACGTACCGCTCAAGCCATCAACGTTGGGGGGGGGGGGAGGAGGAAAAAAAAACTGGAAAGGCCGAGGGAAGGAGACGACTAGCAAAGAAAGAGAAGCTCACCTGAAAAAGAGGCTGAGATCCAAAGACTAAAAAAGGAAGCCGCGGTCACTCCCACCTTAGATTTCAAAAAAAAAAGTTCACGCAGAGCATAAAAAAAAAGACGGGCGGATTCCGAGGCACCATGCGGTCCTGCGAACCTCTGAGGTTCACCGCACCGGAAAAAAAGGGAAGGAAAAAGGAGAAGGAGTACTGGATGCAAGCCCAATCCAGGGCAAGACCTCAGGGGAGGTAGCCAAAAAAGACCTAAAAATCGAAGTGTAAGAAAGACAACGCCTGGTCTGCCCTGAAATAAGAGGGCGAAGTGGATTATCTCGAGCGAGTACCAGAGGAAAACCCGATAAAATCAAATCCCTTGACCCGGCTGGATTGTCTTTCGACAAAAGAAAAGAACCCAGCAAATACCAAGTTTCCCGGGGCGAAGAGGAGGGTGCGGAGGAGGGGTAGTGAGATAGACGCCCTAACGACGGCTGCACCGCTACCCTCGTAGGAAAGGTTGCCGAAGGAAAATCAAGGGCTGAAAAAGAAAAGGGGAACGTGCAAGGCAGGCGTGGGGGAGCGCGCTAAGAAATTCGCTCAGCCTTTGAAGCGCCTGGTCCGAACTCAAAGAGAAGGGCTGTAGAGAAGGCGAGAAGGGCAAGACTCGGCAAAAAGTCGTTTCCCGAAGAGCGCAGCCTGCCTGTACCGGTAAAGCGAAGCAACAAGACAAAGAAAGATGTGAAGTGAAAGCGGACGGCCGAATCTATCAGTCGAAACGCGATCCACGGGCAAAGAAGGACTTATCACCGTTCGGGAAGGTCACGAAAAAAGTAGTAAGAAAGAGGTCCAGAGGTGCTACTTGAGGGGGAAAGGGTCAATGGGAAATCGTCTGACTTAGGGGCCCCCCGCAACGGGGAAAATTAGGAAGAAGGAAAGGCCGCACAGTGCACTCCGCAAGGGCGTAACAGGAAGGGGGAGAGAGCAAGAGAGAGGAAGCATAGAAGTTCGAAGCCTTGGTCTTAATGGGGGGGGACAGTCTTAAGGAAAAAAATTCCAACCCCGATCGAGGGGGGAGCGGGAAGAGAAAAAGTAAAAAAGACTTAGATGGAAAGAACTTTCTGTTCCTCTGGTAAATGGGCGCGTAAATCTTTTCTGCCCAAAAATAAGGGGCTGACGTACCCACAGGAAACAGCTTAGGTCACCGACTCCTAGTGGCCGGGGTAAAAAAGGAGGCCAATCCAAGCCAGGAACGGCCTCGGACGTTGGGGTTCAGATTGGCTGCTGGGGTCTTCCGGGAGAGTAAGGGCCACAAAAAAGAAAAAAAGGGACGAGGGGGATGTACCGCACCTAGAACATACCCTGTCCAAGCTGGTTTAACCCCCCGGAAGAAGGGCAACAGGAGTTGGGGGAGACAGGCAAAAACGACCGGATGCGACGGGAATGTTCCAGAACTCTAAAGAAAACCCTCAAAAGGAAATGAAAAGGAAGTGGCCGACCACGGCGATTAGGTTAAAAAACTCCAAGGACCTTCTCCTTCTAGAAAGCAAAGAGAGGAAGAAAAAAGGCAAAGACAGCAAAAAAGACTGATAAAAAAATGGACGGGGGGGGTACCAGTCCAGGGGAGAGGGACTGGTCACGGGTGAAGTCAGCGCTTGAAAAAGGGGGTGTTGGAAACACGCATCTCTGAAAAAAAAAAAAAGGAAGTATTCGAAGAAACAAAACAATCGAGAAAACACGATCCGCATGACTAACCTCGAGGCAGCCAGCCGGGAAGCAAGGGAGAGCCCAAAAGTCCTAGAATCCAGTCGTTACTGTCTAGCAAGATTCTCATCAGAGGAAAAGAAAATCGAAGTATCAGGATGAAGAAGTTCCCGGTAAGAAGGGCGTGGCGGCCGCTCAAATATCACCTGGGGAGAAAAAAAAGAAAAAAGAAAGAAAAGAAAGTCAAAACGAGTCGGGGGGAGGCGCGGTCCGTGAAAAAAAAATCTGGAGAGTCAGACAAAAAAAAAAAACCGTTCAGAAAAATCAAAGAGACACCTACCTTCCAAAAGTACGTCCGGTCCCGGGTCATAAATTGGCGGCGTATTAACGATGTCGAATAGGGAACGACCGGCCATCGTCCGCCTCAAAAGGGGAGCGGGAAAAGGAAGTAAACAAGAAGGGTTTAGAAACCGAATCTTGGAACGCCGCTTGCGCCGGACCAAACTGAGGGGAAGAGCAAAGGGGCTTGGGAAATACAGCTCGCGGGACCGGGCAGTCGGTCGAGGACCGAGACCTGAAGCGACAGGCCAAAGCATTGAAAAAAAAGTGAGAACCTACATAAAAAAATCTGCCAGAAAATCCCAACAGCCACTCAAAAAAATGCACAGCCTGCACGGCCAAAAAACGAAAGACTGGAGGGGAAGAGCCAATCCGTTCCCCGGAAGCCCCCTAGGGGAAGAGGGTCCGTCGTGAAGGGAAACGCACGTGCGGGAATGGAACAGACGTAAAGAAGGAAAGGGGGGGGTCCAAAAACTGTCCAGAAAAAGGAAAAAAAAAAGAGGTCACCCGGGCTCAAAAAAGCAGTTGCATAACTGTCGCTGGGTCGCACTGCGCTCCGAAGGGGAAAAAACGGGAAGAAAAAGGATAAGGGAACCAAGAAAAGGCAACCTCGACTACCAGTCGGGATCCGGGAGGTACAGAGACGCTGCTCGCAACTTCCGAGGGGAGAGAACCAGGGAGAAAAACCGAAAGGCCCGCAAATGGGGAGGTGCCTCTCTTGAGAAAAGCTAAGTCCAGAAGGGCCCGAGCCTGAAAAGGGGGATAAGCTGCAGAAGGGGAAGGTGCAAAGACATGATGCCACTGCAGACGAAAAACACCACTGGGGGGAAAAAACTTCCGGCACTTAAAAATGAGAAAGGGCAGAAAGGTAGGGAAAGCTGAAGGCCCTCAGAACCGTCGGTCCCGAAAGAGGACAGGGCGGGGGAAAAGAGAGCACCTTACCTATTGGATTTGAAGATCAACAAACCTCAAGCCGGAGGGAGGGGGTAAGCTAGGCGGGGCCGAAACTTTTCTTATCGAACAGTTGCATAGAATAAGAGTAAGGGTTAAGAAACGAGATGCATGAGGGGGCACCTTCTGGACCTTCTGAGGACTTAGAGGGGGGACCATAAAAAAGAGGGCGTTGCATTAAATTGGGAAACACGCACGGGATTCTTGGGAAAATAGGGTTACATCGGATCTTGTAAGGAAAAGGTGGTCTGCGATACCAGGAGCAGAAAAGCGAAAGGAAAAGTTCAAAGGTACCCCTAAAATGAAATAAGATTAAGGGGAGAGTTAAACACGTGAATGCACTTTAGCGGGGACCGAAGAAGGCTGAAAAGGGGGTGTCGGGGGCGACCAGACAGCGCCCGAAAGGAAGAACTAAGTTAGGGAGACGTCTCATCCTTGCGGCATCCGTCACAGGCTGCGCAGGTGGGCGGAAGGAGCTTCGGGAGGTTGGTAAGGGAATCAAATTGCCGAAGGTCAGAAACTTTCATGAGTGTCGGCATGAGAGGGGGGGAAAAATGGGGACTTCAGGGATGGTCTCGGCATCCTCGTCTCCTATTCGCTGGCCCACCCTTTTGACGTGACACGAAACCGTCGCATTGTCTGGATCAAGGAAGCCACCCCGAATAAAATGAAAAGTCCAAAAAAAAAATACCCAGAGCTGGGCGCCCTCTCTTGGCAGCCGCACATTCGACCCAAAGGGGATGCGGAGAACCATCGGAAGGGGTCTCCAAGAGTGTCATATAACCAAATGTAATGACATCGCAAGCAATAGGGAAGTCCCGGTAGGGAAAAGGCACTTGGGTTCGCTTTCGGAGGAAAGAAAAGACTTGGGGGGGGGCTAGACGACCCGGTCGAGGACCCCCTGGCTCAGGTAAAAACGTGAGCTCAAGTCAAGGGCTAAGGGGATGTCTGGTCGTGCCTCTAGAGAGAATCGGAGACAAGGGTTAGGATCCTCGCTCCGTAAAAGGCAACTCCCTCACAGCCTTCAAACTCGATTGTCCAAAATTGCCGTCGAACCCGAGCAAGGAGGTTACGTCTATGGAAGAATCCCCAAATAGGGGGGGATGAAAATAGAAAGGTATCGAAAAATCGGTTTACCAATTACTTTTCGACAAACAGAAACCAACTCAACGCAGGGACGCTGGGAAAACAAGACAGGGGGTGAGGAAAGCCAAACTCCCGGTCGCATTACAGAAGCAAGGGATGCCCCCTAGCACTCCCGGAAAAAAAATAAAACTAATCGGTTCAAGGGGACCGAAATCACGGACATATAGTCACCCCCGGGTAAGGGACAGGCAGGACTATGTGGTGATTTGGAAAACTGAGAGAGCGGACCAGGGGGGGGGGCCTTACAGCATCGGATGGGGGGACTAAGAGCAAAAAGGACAGGAACGAGAGGAATCTGGGGTGTTCCATTCAAACACTTTCCTCTAAAGGGAATACCTTTTGATAGAGTCAGAAGGAGCCGGTAAGCCTCAGGTTGACCAGGGCGGCCATACTTCAAAATACGAGAGTAGACCTGACTCAAGTGGAAGAGCTGAACGAGAAACCCTCTTTTTGAAAGGCACCATTGGGATAGACTTCCTTGCAAGCGGCAAGAGAAGGAGGATAAAGAAGAGGATTAACCTGATCGCGAAAACGTCACTAACCGGCTTTAAGAGGTGCCATCGGTATATTCAGCAACAGAAGGACCATCCGGGAAAACAGGGAGAGGAAGGAGAAGCGGTACAACTGAAGAAGGGTTCCCGGAGCGCCCGCTCGTTAGGGACCGCCTAACCCAAACAGTAAAACGGAGGAGGACCCAAAATCGTGTCCGTGCGGAGTAACCACTTGAGGCGAAGCCCTCCATACAAAAAGGTGGAAAGAACGAATGAAACTTCCAAGAGCAACACTGCCAGTATGAGCTGACCAAGAGCCAAAAGTTGAATTATATAACAGGATGATTTCAGGGGGGGAAAAAACGACCCACGGATACAGCCCGTAAGCTTTTTCGTCGTCAAGTAAGACAGATCCCAAGAGTCGGTCGCATGGGGGTGCTCCAAGGTTGCTGGAAAGTTTTCTTTCGGACTCACTGGGAGAAAGACGGAGAGGGGGGGGGCCCAAAATCCAGGGGAAACGTGAGACGTGGTCCAAACTTGTACGGACGTTCTGCAAAGCACGGCAGCTAAACTTGCAGCCGTCTCTTTACAAGGGGAGAAAAACTGTACGAGTGGACGAATTTTGAAGAAAAAGCTACAGAAGGAGCTGTCAGTCAAAAGGAGGCGTAAACATCCTCGGGGAAAAGCCGCAAAACCACGAACGAGGAGAACCGAGTAAGGACGAGGAATTACGGTCTAACGGCTACTACCGAGGAAAGAGGAGAAGAAGAGTCTGGGGGGAAAAACGTTCTACTGTTGAAGAGGGAAGCAGGTGGCGAGGGCCTTAAAAATACGGAAGGACCACCCAGGACCTGGGAAAACGAACGGGGAGCAAGTCGGAAAAAAGCCCAGAAAAAGGGATTATCCTTAATGGAAAGCATTGGTGTCTATACAGACCGACTCAAAAACCGTAAGGATCGATGCAGTATCTGCGGCTGGGGGGAGGGTCCTTTGAAACAGTCGGAAATTGGGATATTCGGGACGATAGGAGAACTGACTGGGAACCGCCTGCCGACTGTTAAGCGGGTCTCTTACGTAGGTAGAAGAAATAGTGAACCGCCCTCCCTCATATTCTGGGCCGGTCAGGTGAAAGGTCCAAGATCAAATAGTTGCTCTTCTCAAACAGAGGCTCTGAGGTTCTAGGGGTTTCTGGCTGGGGACACTTACCTTTGAAGACGCAAGTCGGCTATGGCGGACGAGTCCTTGAGAAAAAAGAATATGCAAATAGTACATGCAAGAGAGTTCAAGAGCACGGTCCAAAAGGCTGCAGAACCAAACCAGTAAGGTAATTTCTGAGGTTCTTGGGGCTGACGAAGGGCGGGCTCGGCAAAGAACGTGAAAGCAAAAAACTCCAGGTTGAATTGTCGCTCAAGAGTGGGAATGGCCATACAGGACTCGTCGAAGAAAGCCCGGTGCTCTAAAAGTGTCAACCGATATAGAATGCTCGTATATTACGACATTCATCCAGAAAGAAAGACATCTTAAAGAGAAAAAGACCTGCTTGAAAGTTTCAAAGAGGTAGAAAGCGCGGTTCGAAAGGCGTGGTGGTCCTGGGTTGGGACTATCTACTCAAAAAACAACCGAGAGATATTAAGGAAAAAAAAGGACTATCAGAAGGTCCAAAATCTTTGTTTCCAGCTAAAAAAACGGCCTTGCGGGAAACCCAAAAATCGGAAGGAAATCTTAGGAGATGGGCAAAAAAGATCTGGCGCCGTGTGTGAACTATGGGGGAGCAATGTATCCTGTCTGGGCACAACCTAAAAAGAACAGGGGCCCGTGATGAAAAAGGGGAAAATCACCTGGTAGGGCGTGGGGAAAAGCTAAAGACCCTACGGAAGTCCTCGCACAGCCTGGAAAAGAACCGACCCCGGCCATCGCGAACTTTCCGTTTTGCCAAAACTTGAAAGGGAGGGGGGTGCGTATGAAGGTCGGGATCCGAAAAAGGCTAGGGACGCTTCACTTTCTGTGGAAAAAAAAAAAAGTCCCATCGGAGAGGGGACAGAACCCGCGGGCAAAAAGATCACGCCGGGTTCAAAAGACCCAAGATGGGCAAACCAAAAAAAGAAGAGATGATCAAGAGGATGGAACATGGCCGGTAGCCGAAATCGGGCAGAGGGGGGGAACCAGGGGGAGAAAGTATCCACTCTACTGAAAAAGGAACCAGAAAGAGGTACGAAGGGGACCGAAAACCGGCCTTGGGGAAGTGAGCATCTTCTAATCGCCAGACCCTAGGAAAGGAAGACCGCACTGAAAAAACCCAGCCTGTACAACTGACCTTCATAGAACCAGAAAAAGAATCTCGCGGCGTCTCAAGAGCATTATACCTGACTGAACTGGAGAATTCAAGAACCCAAAAGGAAAAACCCGGTCAGGACAAGTCCAGAACCGCAAAACTAGACCAATCGAGGCAAACCCGACATCACCAAAAAAGACAGGCGAGACGAAAAAAGAAGGATCAGGTCAGAGGGGACGGAAGTCCGGATGCTCTATCTCAAGGAACAAGGGAAGTGGAGACTTCTAAAACTAGAGAAATCAGCTCCCTTTCTTTAAGGTGAGAGGAAAACAAAACCTCCAAAATCGGGGAAGCGTAGAACCCTTAGGGAAAAAGCGGAATTCAAGGAAACGTCAAGTAAATCAAGTCGGCAGAAAAAAGTCAAGAAAGACAGTGTGGGGGGGGGGGGGAAACCACTCCGTCAAAGTAAGAGACCTTGTTACCTCTTCTGAGTCAGGTAAGAGGCAGACTGAAGAGCTTAAAAGCAAGGAGGTTTCAAGATCTCCGATCCAAATTCATAGTCTTGGGGGCTCGAAGCAGGGGACGAGAGTGGGAAAGAGAGAGGCGGGGATACACTTTGTCTTTCATAAAAGACCAAAAGAAAGCTCTCCGAGTAACCTGCCGTGAGGCAGACCCGCTTTGCGCGCTCGTCTGTTGGCGGGGCTCCGAAAGCCTTGGAAGACGGGGGGAAATCGAGTTGAAAAGCCAATCCAGCACGGCTAGGTTGGGGCCATAAGTTAAGCTTCAAAGGACAAACGTCTGCGGGACTCTCGTATCTCTTCAATCCACCGCAGAAGGGGGTCGAGACCAAGGGGGAAGGCTGTTATTAATATCAGGCAGAAAAGGCTGTGCCGTACATGAAGGGGAAAGTCGGAATCGGAGAAACCGTGGCGGGGAAGAAAAAGGCATTCCAGACATATCTGCGCCGGCTTACCTCCGAAGATTTGGAGAGAATCCAAAAGGGGTCGAAAACTCGTCCAAAAGACGGGAAGGAGTGCGAAATCTGTGTTAGCGTAGCAGCTTGAAAAGCTTGAAAAAGGCAAAATTATTTATTTCCTTGTGTGTCTGCGTCAGGAAAAAAAGTAGTGGAGAAGAGTGCGCAAATCTCCACGAAAAGAGGGGTGCGTCTTTTTTTCCTTCAGAACTAGGCGGAAACTTGGGGGAACGAAAGACCTCCCCGTCCGACAAGGGAAGCGACCGGGTTCCCTAGCAGGGATGATCGTCCGGGAAGCTCCTTAATGTTCAACCCGGACCAAAGAACATGGGGGTCGTGGGGCCAATCCGGACAAGAAGGGTCCAAGGATCTTGGACTCAAGGTGTCACCAGGGAAGGGCCGCAACTCAGGGGTAAAGTCAGAATGTAGGGAAGTAAGGCACTAGGGGAAAGTGTAGTAATCCTCCACTACCTTACGGGAATGAGATAGAACCTAAAAAAATTGCACTAGGAAAATTTGTCTGCTAGGGAGGCAAGGAATGGGT
>Ga0179593_1659078_pt1 | contig 16894 bp, 23 predicted proteins | sample CZODoug2_1_08_16_FD_185931 | JGI IMG/M metagenome (GOLD analysis project Ga0179593, IMG submission 185931) | Vadose zone soil fungal communities from Angelo Coast Range Reserve, California, USA - CZODoug2_1_08_16fungal (PacBio error correction) | ecosystem: Environmental > Terrestrial > Soil >...
GGGGGGGGGGGGGCGTCAGGAGCTGTGGTGGGTTTTCAAGACGCATTAAATTACCAGATAGGTAGCGATCCTAGAGTTATTCACCAACAGAAGGGAGAGTCGGCTATGTCCCAGAGGGTATTCTCATAGCTTGGGGGTTCTCACTCTAGGGGTAATGTAAACGGGCTAAAAGGAGCAAGAAGGAGGCACCTCAGAAATGTTCAAACCCATCTTCCATCTTGAGGGGCGTGACAGTCCCACATCTAGATCTTGAAGGCTGTAGTTCGCGAAATCAGGGGGGGATGCCCTGCCCCGGTGACAGTTCAGCATCATTGGGTCATGCTGGAAAGGCCCGGTATCTATCAAACCTTTGGGGGAGGTACTAGGGGGGCTCCGAGAACGAGATAAAACAGATACGATTATACAGGAATAGCAAAAATTCAAATTGACATTCCCAGGATCGGGGATGCATAAATCTTAGAATCGAATTAAACTACGAAACGCCAAAGAGAATACGCGGGAATTGAGAGAGAAAGAAGGATGTTAAAGAGCAGGCGCGCTCTTTTTGCAGGTGGTAAGTCTAGTTCTAGCTCATAGGCAAACCTGTCCTGAAGCTGTTTTTCTCAAAAATTTGGGGTTGGGAAGAGATAAGAAAACTCCTTCAGGTGCTAGCCGGTCATCACAGAGGAATAGGGAGATGTATCGGTTCTCGAATGGGCCAGGCCAAACCGGTATGTCCCTTTCCGGAATCCTTACTTTAAACAATGCCGCTCCAAGAGAGATAGAGAGAAAAGCTTTATTAATTGATCGCGTCAAAAGAAAAAGGAAAGGCCCTTAGAAGGCGGAAGTGCAAAACTCTCAGAAGGATCATGAAAGACGGCCCACCAGCCTTAGCATCAACTCAGAAGGGGGGAGGAAGGACAGTAGAGAGGCTGAGGATAGCGATCATTTCGCAGCTGAGCCGGGCTGATGGTTGTGAATTAATTGTAAACGGGAAGAGGGGGGGAGAAATGGGCCAGGGTGACAAGTAGGGGGGAAAAAAGGTCAAAGTCTCAGACTAAAGAAGCAAAAGACAATAACTCATTCCCATGATAACAGCTCCGCGGCCCCAACCAGGGGGTCAGCAAGGAATAGTCAGATGAAAGAATCAAGAGAAAAAAAAAAAAACATTAAGATTGAGGGTGCAAGATGAATGAATGGGGGAAGGAGGGAGAATAAACCATCTCGATAGTATAGGGAAGGAAGGGTGCGTTCGAATATAACCAGAGTCTTGTCAAAGGGCAAAAAAAAAAAACGTCCTTCATTTGAATATGGGGTTTTAATTTTAGTTCTGAAATCCAAAAAGAAAGATAACATAGATAAAAAAGGAAGTTTTCGTGTACAACTAGCTGGCGGTACTAAAAATATCATCGTGATTCTGGGCCAAACTGTTTCTCTTATCGCAAAGTTGAACATTTGAAAAACATTACCAAAAGACACAGAGGGGGAAAAGCAAAACCCGTCGTGATAACAAATCCGGTCCTAGCTGGAGTGTTAACATTCAACAAAATGGGAGAAAAAAAAAAGGGGGAGAACGAAGCTCTCGGGCGGCCACGAAAGAAAGGGGAAACATTGAAAATTCGAATGAAAACCGATGAAAGACGGGTTTCACTATGGGGGAACGAAACCAAAAACCGGCATCGGAAAAAAAAGTTAAGGAACAGAGGACGAAAAGAGGTTAAAAACAGTACCGGACATCCCAGCGAAAGAAACTCAGTTATGCAACAGGTGGACATACAGAGAAAAAATGATTGATGAACTCAAGCATGTGTGCGCGGTATCAATGCGCAAGCGACGCACTTCCGCGAAATTAAAAGAAGAGGAGATATTCGGACCGGAGGGAGGAAAAGGTTGAGGTCGTGAAAATTTTTCACTTACCGGGGAAAGTTATTCGAAACGCGCGTTTGGAACGGCCGCAGGGTGTTGGGCTTTAGGAGAAAAAAAAAAAACAAAGGAGGGGGACAGAGAGAGAGATTCAGAAAAAAAAAAGAAGAAGAAAACAAATCGGATGCGGGAAAGAAAGGCAGGGTGGGAACTTCGAAGGTATCAAGCCTGTGAAAGAACGATCCAATAAAATTTCAACGCCCTAAAAAGGGCGGCATAGGTGGCAGGGGTGGAGGTCGGGGGATACTGGCACTTTGGACGATTAAAAAAATGCGGGAAGGCTCGACTGTCCCATTGCATCCAAAGGCCTCCGAGGTTACCTGCCGCCGGAGTCTTTCCGACATGGGAAAAAGAAAGCCTTCGGGGAAGCGGTTGGTTAAAGGAAAGGTTTCTTGAGGGGGGGCCGGGAAACCTAGTGACCCTATGTTCGCATCTGCTCCTTATGGTGCCGGAGGCTTTCAACAAAAAAATTGGAGGGGGGTCACGGACCGGTAATTCAGGCGACCCTTTGGTGGATGGGGGAAGGTTGAATCATCGGCCCAACTAGGCGGGGTAGAGGAAAATTTTTCGGCGAACTGGTTTTGGTTGACCGAAAAAAAACCTATGGGCTTTTGGGGAGATGTACAATAGAGCAACCAGAGTTACGGGGGGAAAAAGGGCATAGAATCATAGAAAACAAATAAGAGGGCCAGCGGTCAAGGGGGACTAAACATTCTCAGTTTCAAGGGGTCTCTATTCCGGCTCTTGCAACAGGGGGGAGGGAAAAACTCAACCTTCAACCCTGTAACCGAAGGGAGGGTTCTGGGGAGAGGATCGTGGGGGGTAGGGGGAGTTCTGGGTATGCCGCTGGACCGCCGGGAAGAGGGCTAAGCTCAGTACCTTGCATATCCTGGGCGCTGGGTTTGAGGGAGAGGGTAGGGTTGAGGAAACGGACAGGGGACGTTGGGAAATTCCTTGCGTGATGCGCTCGTGGATCGGAAAGGGGGGTCCGGTCATCGAGCTCACCGCAAGCGGCAATGAGAGAGACGTCTCCAGAACGAAGAATGGTGTAATTGTCGGGAGGGGACAGGAAGCCGGAGTGAAATTGGGGGAAGGATGGAAAAGCATGGATGAACCTATCAATTAATTTCACAACCAGTACTAGAAAAGAGGGGATCGCCAACGATCGCTGCGCAATGTCCGAGGGAAGGAAGAAAGAAAAGCCGCGTTCAAAAAGGAACTGCTATTTGGGGGGTCTGAAGGGAGTTCGTCGTGAAGTCGAAGGGGAGGATTTGCAGGAGAGCTGCGTGTTTGGAAGGACATTCGCTGAGAGATTCTACTCGGCAATACCGACCCGTTGATGGTGATCAGGGATCGGGTATTTTTAAACCACGAACGGCAGCACGAGGAGGAAAGATCAAACTGTGTTTTTAGGATTTGGGGCTAAGAACCTTTAGACGAAAGGGGCCGTGGTGAACAGGTGCAGGAAAAAAAAAGGCGGGAATGAAGCTGCTCTAAGGACCACAACCCTGGTGACCGGAGGACACCTTCCATTAAACTCGGAAAGTAAGGGAAAATGAGAGGATTCGTCATACCAATTAAAAGAGCGCAGTGAGCTGGGAGGCTTACTCATGAGAGTGAAAAACTCGTTTTCCGGGGACACGAAGATTTTTGGGGGGGCGCTGTCTGCGGGAAGGGAAAGGGAAAGGGTAAATTTAATCCGCTGGCCGCCAAAATCGTTCGGAAAATCGTGAATTCGCAAGTTGCAGGGGGAACGGGCAAACTGGTGTCAATTCGCTCGTTAAGATGGGAAGCAAATCAGGTCAGAGTGAAAAAGACCTCCTAAAGGGAACACACACGTTTGAAGGGGCGGGGAATACAGGGGGGAAAAACCAGGGGTAAACAGGCGAGCCTGATCACATGGACATATTCACTGAAGGAATTACAGAACAATGGCTTAAGGAGAGGGGGGAGGGGGGGGGGAGGAGCTAAAAAACGCCAAGATGGAAAGTAACTTTCAGGCGGGTCGGACCTTTTAGCGTAAGACCCCGAGTAGCGTAAAATGAAAAAGGGGACATCATCTCGCGACAATCTGGAAAACGACATGTCCTGGGTAAGGGTGATATCTCTAAGAGCGCTGCAGGCATGCTGAAGGAGGGGGGGGGAAAACGGGGACCATAGGAAGGATAAACAACGAAAGCACCAAATCTGCAAACCTCTGAGGCGAAAATAACAATGGGGGGGAAGTCGGCTGTGGGTGGTTTCAAAAGAGAGGGAAAAACAACGCGCACAGGCAGAAGTCAAATAGCAGCGAAACTTCTCATATATTAACTCAAAGGACCTGTCAGCGTAGGAAAGGGGAAGAGAGGTAGGCAAGTTGGAGTGAAGTAACACCCGCGGGGTGCTAGTCTGGCAAGAAATCGGTAACTCCTCACGTAAACTAAAGCCGCTTGCGGTATCAAAAAAAAAAAGAGAGAGGGACACATGGGTCGGGTAGGGTCCAGTAATACACTGTCTTCTACCGGCTCAATGGCAGCAAGGGCATGCGTAGGACTGCAATGGAGAAAACAAGTGGACAAGGTGGCTATGCGTCATTACCAACTCTGAAATGCCCAAACCGAATATCACACCATTCGAATCGCAAAATCCCAAAGAAAGAGGGAGGTCCCCTAGTGATATAGTCGGAGTGAGAAAGATGGATAAAGACCAGAACATGAACTAAATCTCCAAAGATAAGAGCGACCGGAACTCGCTCTCTTCCGAATGAGAATAAAAGAGAAAAAAGGACGTGCGCTGGTGCATTGGTATCGGGAAAGAAGTCGAACGAGCTAAATGTCACTACGTTCATGAAGTTTGGGAACCAAAAGTTCCAGCAGGTTTTGAAGGGTTCTCATGAGCCGCCAAGGGCTGCGCCTACGCCGGGGAAAGAAGTAGGGTTATAAAGTATCGTAGAGGACAAGTCTCCAACGGGGGGGAATTCCTTCGCCGGGAGGCCTTGCGATGGAAAAAAACCAAAAGTGGACCTCCATAGAAATGTAAACTGCGTAGATCCTCGTCTATAGGCACAGAAAACGTTGAGATTAGGAACGGAAGGGCGCATAAGAAGGAGAAAACTAAAAAACGACCTAAAACTCGAAGAAAAGGAAAAAGGACTTCTCGAGATTGAAGTCGGACTCATGGGCGGAGGGTGCATAAAGCTGAGCGAGGTGGAAAAGGGGGGAGAGGGGGAAGCGGAGAACTGAGGGGCAGTGGATAAATTGTTAACTAAGGGCTGAACGAACATATCCCAGAGAGATGGAAACACTTAAAAAAAAGAGCAATAGCTCAGCTTCCGCGGGCCCCCAAAGGAAATAACCGGAAACCAATAGCGCAGATGAAAAAAATCCAAGCAACCATCATTAAGAAACGACCGAATCCATGAGAATTATAAACATAAGGAGGGGGGGGGGGGACCCACTGTCGGCGTAGGTAGAAGAGGGAAGGACCAGGGCAACTAGCGCAAAGGAACAAGCTGAAAAACCATTGGTGGGACGTTAACATAAGCAAGGGGGAGGAAGTTCGGTCAAAGAGACAAAAGGCAATGCAGATATAAACAAATTACAACGGGGTCCATGAGTTACCACTGGGGGTTCGTGGAGGGGGGAAATCGGCGTGTGGGGGGGCGATTAGAAAACGAAGGGGGGGGGGAAAACACGTAACTCGGGGGGAGGACTTTACAGCAAACGGGAAGGGGTTGTGAAATCAACATTATACAAAAAACTACACAAAGGAAGGAAACCCTTCGCTCCGAAAAAGAGCTAAGAAACTAAGGGGAACGTGATTCCCGTAAAACATTCAACTGGAGCCCCCAAGGTAAAAAAAGAAGGGAAGGAGAAAAAAGCACAAGGGGAGGGCGTTTGTAGGACGGCACAAGTCCAACACTTATAATGATAAACACTTGAACGAACCAGGATCAGCAAAGCCCCTAACCAAATTAACGATAAGATGTCCGTTACGTCGGAAAAGAGACTAAAAGGGAACTTCAGGATTGCAACGGTTGACAAGAAAAGGATGAACCAAGCATGTCAGAAAAAAGTTCAGTATCATGGCAGGCGACGCACGTTCCAGGAAAAAAAAACATCGGAGATCCAGGGCGGGGAAGGAGGAGGGGACGGCAAATTTTTGGGGCTTCTTTCAAAGGGGAATTGGGCTATTTATTCTAAAACCAGACGAAAGGAAAAGAGGAGACGAGGTTTTAACTGCCGCAGGGGGGATGGGAGTCCTCAACCAAACTAGGGTCAAAAGGAAGGGAACGTGTCCGTTCAAGACCTCGGAGGAAAAACCGTTCTGGTTTTCGACTACTCTGAGGAATCTGTGACGACGATCCCAATATAAACCGAAAAAGGAGCCCACGACGGTCCGCTGTATCGGAAGCGTAGGGAAAAAGGGCTTCAGAAGGGCTTCGCGTCGCATGAATCCCCACTTGGACGAAACATGAAAATTGGTTCAACAAAAGGTGGGCTCTCGACTGAGGTCAAAGGGGGAGAAAAGAGACTTCCGCGTCCGAAGGCCGAGCTTGGGTCACCGAAAGGGGGGACTCCCTCGGAAATAAGGTATAGGCGTGCAAAGGAATAGGGGGGTTGCGGTCACTTGGGGCGTTCACATAGTGAAACCAGGAAAAGGAAAAAATCCTGGTTTGGGAAAGAGGGATGAGGAAAGAAGAACCAGAGGTTTCCTCAATTGTTACTTCCGGGCAGGAACGGAAGAAGCTCCTCCGCCTAAAAAAATGGGTTAGGGGAGAATGGTTCTGGGGAATCACGGCCCAAAAAATAGGGGGAGGAGGGCAAAGTTCGGAGCAATTTTCCTTTAAACGCCCGAGGTTGAGGGGCTCTTTAACAATGTTAAAGGAAGAGGAGAGAGTTCAAGGGGGAATTCAATGAAAATTACAAGGAAAACACCTCTCCGAGTGGGTGCGGGTTTTGCAGCCGTTTGTACTCCGAATAAAGTGCATTTTATCTCTGTTATTCAAAACTGGAGAAGGGGGGTTGAACATAACTGGAACCTAAAAAAAAAGGGGAGAAATCTCTGTTCAAGGAATTATTAGCGGGAAGGAGTTGTCTTTATGCAAAGGTTTGGGAACAAGGTTCTCTATCGAAAGGAAGAAAAAGAGAACGAATCAGCGGGGGAGTCTGAAAACATTGGCTCAACCTTCAATAAAATGATTGGACTTGTATTGGAGGAGGGGATGATATGGGGTGGTACAGCGAGGAGCCACTTCGAAATAGAAAATACATTTTCTCCCAGGGGGCGCATAACATGTCTGGGCTGTTTACGGAGAGAGGAAGAAGATTAACCCTAGGGAAAGGGAAAAGAAAAGAGTGGGAACCCTGCCCTCAGGAGAAGACCTGGCCGTTTATCATTAATGACAAAACAAGAAGTTGTGCCGCCCCGATAAAAGGAAGGGCTGAACGGCTCGTTTGGAATCAAACATCTCCTGGAACAAGGTTCATACGTTCAGTTGTGAGAAAAGAAGCTGCGGGGGGGGTGGGAAAAACGGAGTGATGAGAGCGGCGTGGGGGATTCATCCATGCCGATGGCTTCCTCCGATGAAAGAGAAGAGCTCAATACCTACCGGGAGCGGAGGGGAGGATTGAGGTTATGGGGCCTCACTAGATGCGGAATTGAAGTTTGGCGCTGCACGTTGGAGACAGATTGAAGGGAAAAGGGAGGTTCGTGTGAAACAGGGAAGTAGGGAAAAAAAAGGAGAAAAGACCACATGAGTCGCAACCCACAACCCTGTCTGGGACCGGGAAATTCATCTGTTACCTATAGCTTATAGGGGGGGGCAATGGATTCGCCTACCAATGACCAGGAAACTAAAAACAAAGGGGGCGAGCGGAGACTACTAGATCGTCTAGCGGTCGCGGGTAACTACGCTAATTTTCGCTTGGGGGGGGGGAGGGGAGGGGGCGGAGGGCCCGGACCCTGCTGTTCGAAAGGGAGGACCACGATGAATAGGGAGAAAAGGACTTCTTCAAAGTTCGTCTGTTGTTCTCATTCGATATGCAGGTGGAGCTACATGGCTCGAAATAAAGCTCAGAGGAAATAAAAAAAAGTGGGACAAAAGGCGGCAAAAGAAGCAGGAAATTCAGTTCCATTTAGACCTGATCAAGGGAGGTGACTTCAGCTACTAAAAAAAAAAAAGGCAACTATAGCTGGGAGATTCAAAAAAAAGAGGGGATCTGTATGAAGAAGAGGGGATTAGTTCGATGAGGGAATTAAAAACTTGTAAGACTCCAAAGTGGGGCAACTTGAGCCTACATAGAAAGCAACTCGGCATCGCCCCTTCCGGGGGGGGAGGGGGATGGGGGTGATAAGGATGAGAAAGGCTTTAAGCGGGCATCTGAATCATTGGGAGTGCACGCTGTACTGATATGCTGAAAAACACAGCACGACGCGGAAAAACCCCATCAGAGAAAAGAAAAACGGAGGGGGAATTAAAGGAAGAAAAAGATGGGTTCTGAAACTGTTGTGTTTTCCATGAAATATAAAGGACCACGATTCGCAGGCTAGAAGGAGATATTCAAAAAAACAACAAAGAGAGGGAAAAAAAAAATGGTAAACTTGTGAGAGGGAGGGAGTCTCAAAGGTGCAAAGTTGACTCTCACTCGGCAGTTCGGTGAATCATCGCCCTCGAAATCTTCCGAAATAAGATGTAAAATCGGAAGAGGGGGGCTGTGGCGTGAAGGAAGAAAAAGCGGGTTAACGGTGGCAGACGATGGTATGTCCAGAAATTCCTCGCCGGGATATGGGGGAGAAGACAGGTCAAGGAGGGGGGAAAGAGAAAGGATATTCAACCCGTGTGGGGCATTTGGTTAAGAGCGAACCACGATTAAAAAAAAAAAGGCGCCGATCCAGTAAGAACCGCCAGCCAAACGCAAGGGGGGAGAAAAGGGAAGGAGTCCGAAAGAGGATCGGGGGGGCGTGCAAACAGAAAAACCGAAAACCCAGGGAGGCACGAAGAAAGAAAAAGACCGGGCTATCGATCCGAAATGAATTAAAAAAGGAATACCTGCGCTTGGACAAGGGAGGGGCGATCAATACCTGTAACGCAATTCGTAGAAGGAGAAGTCAGGACTTGATATAACGCATAAAAGGGTGTTCGCCATGTCCAACCGGGGGGAATTTCGCAGCATAGCCTAAACGTAGGGGAAAGAGGACTAAGTCACCCTGCAAGAGAGAATCAGGACTGTTCTCCAAAATGCAAACATCAGTGATGATATCAATGCTCAAGAGGGAAGTTTGACGCTGGGAACAAAACCGCGACAAGAGGGAATAAAAGAAAAGGTATGGATCGGGAGGAATCCGCAGAGAAAAATGGTTGAGATTAAACAAAAATCCATGAGAAATTCAGCCGAAAAAAAGAGACGACTACAAAAGCGACGGGGGGAAAAAATCACAGAGAAGGTGATTATTGAAGCTTAGCTCAGCGGTATCGGGGGGGACCAAGACTGAGAGAAGGTTGTTAATAAGGGGGGAATTTGCCGTAGGGAGAAGGGAGACAGGGGGTAAATCATATTTGGGTAACGGAAAAAGGGGACAGAGCCCCAGACATACCAAATAGAGGAGAAAGGGGGAGAAATGATAACCAATAGCGCTCATGGGGGAAGGGAAAACAAAACTAGGGTGCTCTCTGAAGGACGAATATCACTATATAAAAGCCAACACGGGCCTCAACACAAAGGAAAGGAAGACAAAGCATTATAAAAAAGATGGGGGGACGTAAATGAGAAAAGGTTCATAAAAAATGACAAAACTAATACAACAAAGAAGGCTCCCATGGACGTGAACAGAAAACATTGAAGTTCTTTATCCGACCAGAGACGTAAAAAATAACCAAGAAATGCTTTCGGGGGGGTCTACGCACTTTAATTTCTTACGAACAGTACCGAGGATATGTCGTATGAAATTAACAAAAAAGGGGAAAAAAGAAGGTCGCTTTAGCGCCTTCATTGGCAAAAGGGCACAAAACGATGGCGGTCACCGCAAAAAAGGAAGCCGCAAAACATAATACCTCCTATCGAGGGGGAGGATGGATAAGCAGGGTCGCCGCGGAAGGCATCTTCGAAAAGTGGAAAAGCGGGAGTGAAAGGCCGACCGGCAAAGGGGGGGGGGGAAGGGAAATATAACAGGGGTGGTGGGAAAAAAATTATCGAAGCAAAAAGGGGGAGAAAACGCAAAGATTACGGAATGCATGAGCAAGGGAGGAAAATCGGCACTAACAGAAGGACGGAGGGGTCTTAATTAACTGAAATTTTACCTCATATAGAGAAATTGGGGCCCAAGAAATGTTCGTCCAAGTGGCTGCAGTATCACTCGCCCAGAGAAATCCAAAGTCAAAACTGCCCACAGAGCTTCCTGCGGATCAAGAAGAAAGGGTCGATGGTACTTGAAAAGGGGGTCCCACAAACCAAAGACAAGATAGGTTAGTCTAAAACCCAGAATTGACGCGTCGCCGAGTTTGGAAAAGGGAGAGGTAATCTCTTCAGGAAGAAAAAAAAAAAAGAGGGGGAGTAGTACGAGAGATACTCTTCCTCAAAAAACCTGCAGGGCAATCGTCAAGACCGTTAGGGTGTTGGGAGGGAAGGGCTTAGGAGTAGACAATCCGTGAACGACGAAAAAAAAAAGAAAACTCAAATTTCTCCAAAGAAAAGGGCAAAAATGGTTAAGGGGGGAGGTTCGAAGCAGCGAATGCAGCCACTTGTAGTGAACAAGTCTACATTTTTTGCTCTCTCTTTTCAAAAGAGAAGACGGGCATTCCTCTTTACGAAAGAAAAGGGCCGAAGGGGGACCAAGGGGAGGATATCTTCTGCGAGGGGGGGAGCCGGGAGACGGTTTTGCTTTCGAGAAGTTGGAGGGAACAAGTTCGACAAAGAAAGACGGTTAAGGTCGATTTGAAAAAAAAAAAAAGGTCGCAATTTTTTCCCGGAAGTGGGGGAGAACCGGACACGACCCTTTGTTGGGGGATGGGGTCGGGAACAACGGCCCAACGTAGGAGGGAGGAGGGGCTTGTCGGATCGAACTGGGTTTTTGAAGGAGAAACCGTATTGGGGGTATTTTGAACTCTTGAGCGCGACGCAACAGAGTTCACCGTGGAAAGTCGGCACGATTCAGAGGGTGTCGGTATGAAAAAAAAAAATCAGGTGTACGCGGCAAGAAAAACCTTCTCTGTTGAAGCTCTGTTATACCGGCTAGGTGCTGAAAGAACTCACCTTCAACACTGTGAAAAAGGCCCGGACTGTTCACCGAAAGGCGGGCTCGTGGAGGGGGGGGGGAGGACTTCTGGTCTGGGGGACATGGTTCTCTTCTAAATTCGACAGTGGAGCGCTGGTTTATTTAGAATGGGAAAGGGGGGGGGGAGGGAAAAGGCAATCTTCATGATTGTTCTAAAGAGGGGGGGTGAGATCTGGGGGAGGGGGGGAGCTAGTATAGCAATTCCTGGGGTGAAGACTGCGCGATTGTATAATGTATCAAACATACTCTCTGGGTATTGGGGGGGGGGGGAAGGGGGTGGGTCAGGGGGAAGTCCGGCCACTGGGGGTCGCCATCAAAGCCTCCAAAGGAAGGGGAAGGCGTTAGCAATTAATTTCACAAGGCAAACGTGATCCGGAAAAAGGGATCATAGCAGATCGTTTATAAGACCTCAGGAAGAGCGACGACCTTTAGGAAGAGGGGTTGTCGGAACACTGAAAAAGGAGGGGGAAGTTGAAGTACTAAAGGAGGGCGAGAGGGGGAGTCAATCTCAGAAACGCGCATAGGAGGGAGGATCTAAAAAGGATCTGACGGAAAGGAAGAAAAGAAGACGCTGATGGTTCCTGGGGAAAGGAATGGTTAGGAGAAAAGGCTCACCTAGGGAAAAAAGGAGACAATACGTTTTTCGAGTGAAAACGATATTAGAACTCTAAATCATGGGGGGGATGCGCAGCAAATGACGAGGGGGGAAGAGGCTGAGGGAAGAATCCCACAACCGAGGCTGGACGGGAAGATTAAAAGCGTCGGACCTATAGTATAGAAATGGAAAAAGGAGGGATTGGCCACCCCAAGGAAGCAAAAGAAGATGGACTCTTAACAATCTCGGATGCGTTCTCGGTTTTCAAATGGAAGGCGCTATTCTCCTTGGGGAAGGGAAGGGTAGGCCAAGGCCCTGCGGGATTAGAAGGGTTAAATAAAAAAAGGGGATCATCTGAAGGGTACGTTGGGACTTTCGCACACTCTTCGGACTGGTGTTCAGAAAAAGAAAAAGTGCAGCATCGGTTGCAGGCTAGGAGACCAGAAGAAGGAAGTACACAAGTCAAGGGGTTGGAGAGAACTGAGAAAGAAGAGCATTGAACTGCTGATTGCCATTCGAAACCGAGGAGTTGTTCACGGAACGGGGAGGAAAAAATAAACGGGGGGGAGAAGATCTAAGGGGGAGATCACTCACGACCAATACGGCAAATTGGACGCTGGAGAGGAAAAGATGGTGAATTCAACAGTAAAGTTGGTAAAGGCCCTGTAAGAAAAGGAACGGAATGTCACAAAGCAAAGGAAGAGACATCGGGCCATCTCATGGGAAGCATATAGGGTTTGAGGGGGATTTTTGGGGGGGGGGGCAAAAGTCTGAGTTTCTTCGATTCTTAGGGGGGTGGTACTTTCCAGAGGGAGGATCTGCTTGAAAGAACCACCCAAAGAAGAAGTACGAAAAGAGCTCAAACAACTTATTAGTATAATAGCGGTCGTCATAGGGAAAGGTGGTTGTTTTCATATAAGAAAGGGGGTTGACCACGATTCAGCAGAAATAGATAATAACGTATCAGGAAAAAAGACTGTAACGGTAAAAAGAAAAGATGGAAGGTATTGCTCGGGGAAAAAGTGCCTTTACGAGAGACGGTCAGAGGGAGAAAACGGAATTATGCAATACATAGGATTCACCTCAGCCGTCCCTGAAAGGAGGTGGCGTCGGGGGGAAGTCAATATCACGATATGAGTACGAAGTAAAGCACGTCTTAAGAAAAGGCAGGTGATCCATTGAAGAAGATAAAATACCATTTGGGTAATGAGAAGGAGGGACCCTGTGGGGAGAGAGAACACCCGGGAAGGTTTTACGTGAGGATGGCTCAAGCTCATGGCAAGCGCCGATCCGAGAGAAAAACAGACGGGGGCACACCGTCAAACTCAAAGAAAGGAAAAAGACGGATTAGTTTGCTGGGAAACACATTTCATGCCCTAAAAAGAAAAGAGAAATATTAAATGAAAACTATAGCCGAGGACTCCGAATGATTAATGTAAGGAAGAGGAAAAAGGCGCTGGCGAGGTAATTGAAGGATCCATACCACTTTCGAAAGAAGGAAGTCACGACGTGAAGAGCGTGTGTGGCAGACCATGGAAAAGGCCTAGGAGAGGGGCAGTCTAGACGGAGGTGCCCCCCTCATTCAATGTGACAAAGAAATGCGTTCGAGGGGGGGTCGCAACGTGGCAAGGCGGAAAAAAAAAAAAGGTTTCGTATCCGCAACACGCTCTCGAGACGACGCATTTAACAAATACAAAGAGGGAACACAAATTGACAAAAGAAAGACGCTCCGAGTGAAGCAGGCGGTCCATCGAGACGAAAGGGAACTGACCGTTCTGAGATGAATCAAAAAAAAAAGAGAGGGCTAAAGATAAATGAAACGACAAGGAAGACCGCAACTCTAAAGTATAAAAAGAGAGAGCCTGAGGATTATAACAGGCAAGAGGGGGAAAAGATGGGGACGTGAATCAACTCTCGGGGGGGAAGGGTGAAACGGGTCTTGAGACTTGGGCCAGAAGTGGAGAGAAAACCTATGGCTCCGGCGCCTGACTAAAGGGCCCAAGAAAAGAAAAAAGGGGTCAAATGGTAGACATTAAAAATCGGGAAGAAAGCAGGCCCGCACTTAAGGGAGATCTACCGGAAAGGGGAATAAGGCCCGATATCCATCAGAAAACTTTTTTGGGGGGTACTCAGTTCCTAAAGAAGAGATTTACTGTTGTCCCTGAAAAGGACATTCAGAAAATATTATATTTCACTGTACGGACGGAGAGAACTCTGCGTTGCCCAGGGAAAAAAGACAAAAAAAGGGACATCGGAAGAGAAAGGGCGCACGGAAGACAAAGTTCCCGGGAGGGGTTCTGTCTACACCCGGCTATAGCAGAAATAAATGCAAAGAGAATGAAAAAGAGGTACACTTTAATTTCTTGGGCAGAATGGATCAGATCAGTTTGGGGGGGGCAGGATGCAATAGGGGCAAATCTGGTTGAGGTAGACGCAAATGCAAAATTACCACAACGCAGAGCGGGGGGGGGAAAACCTCATTAGCTATTCCGTTGGAAAGAAGTAAAAGTGGACTATGAAGACGAACACAAGAAAAGAAAAAGGAGCATCTGTAAGGCAGCTCTTCGGGTCGGTAAAGGTCGGGCAGTCTTTTGGAGTGGAAAGCACTTCACGAACACGGAGACAAAAAGATTATAACAGGGTTCCAGGAGGGGAAGAAAAAGGAGAAATCAACTGCCGAACCACTACCAAAGTTAACGAGGGGATCCTTCGTAACCATGTCGGCATAGAGAGAGGTAGAACTGCAGTGATGATGTGAAGAAAGCACAGGGTTTATGGAACGGGAAGGTCACAATGCTTCATTAACACATGCAGAAAATCGCTTAAAGAAACAGTTCGATCCGCGGATCCGGTCTTCGGAAGGGGGGATCTTCAATGCTGTCAAAGGGGAACGGGGCTCTTAGAGTGGGAAAAAAAAAAAACCTTATGTGACTCTTTCTCCTAGTTTGGACGGAACGAAGGGAGGATAGACGCTCTCCACAAACAACTGAGGGTTATTAAAAAAGAAGGTAAAGTTCGTTCCAAAAGCAGGGCTACCGGAGGGTGGAGAACTAACTTCTATCTTCGGTCAAGAAAGGGGGAAGAGAAGACCCAAGAAGACCCAAAAAGGGGACAATAAGAGGACACAGGCGGACTGTTGGGGGCCGTTTTGAGAAAAGGCGTCGAAGGATACTGCAGCCAAGGGACTATAACACAGATTTGCTCTCTCGATTGTCAAAGAAAGAAAAAGGGGGAAAAGGGAACTTTGAAACACTTTAAGGGAGGACTCGCGGATTGGCCGAAAGGGGTTAACCGACGGAAGAAGCTTCGTTAATCTTTGGTTAGCGGAGGACCGGGAACACGGGGCGTCCCACCTAGTGAACCACTATGTGAACACGTGGTTTTAATCTTTTGCGTCTTCGAGGGACAAAACCATTGGTAAAGGGGGGCCGGTTACGAGAATAGGAGAGGACAACGTGGGGCTTGCGGGGGGGCAGAGGGGGGAATCATCCAAGAAGACGGGGAATTCAGGGAGTTTTTCTGAGGGGTTTTGCGGTGACGAAGGGGGGGGGATTGGTGGTAATTTTTTGCGACTTTTAACAATGGAAAATCGAAAAAAGTTCCCTTTTGAAAAAGGGAAGAGGAAAGAAATAAGTAGAGGGGGTCGGGGTAATTCAACTGAAAACAAGGATCGCACAAACATCCAAGGGGGTCAGTTTTATCTCTGTTATTAAGTCAGGGGGACAGTGTGAGGCTTGGGAAAGAAAGTCACAGGGGACTGTAACTCTCGGAAGGGGTTCCAGTCCAGGAATGGAGTGCTGTCAGCGGGGTTGGGAAAAAAAAAAGGGCGACCAGAGTTTTCGCGTCAGAAGGAAATAGGCCGTTCCATGCTCGGGAAGGAATGGTGTGGGAAAAGGGCATTTGGGAGGGACACGAGCTCAATTGTGGCCCAAGTGTGGGCCTCTCGGTGCATCCAGTATGGGGGAAAAAAAAGCAAACACTGTTTGTAAAAAACCTGAGCAACGAGGGTTATGAGGTTTCAGAAAGGACCATCTCTCCAGGAGGGGGGGTCTTTTTAGTCAGCCGGCCGGAGGAACACAAGAAGGTGTTAGCCGGAGTGAAAAAGCCTCCTCTTGGGGGGGAACACGTTGGGAGAGTTCACAAAGAACTCAGCTTTGATCCGAAAAAACCGAAGCGCGTCCTCTCGTTTTATAATCCTAAAAGAAGAGGAATTGAAACGTTTCGATAAAGTGAAAGAGGGGGGGATTGACCGAGGGAAGGTTCAGAAAAAAGCTGCGTTTTGATTCAGCTAAGAAACAGGGACCTCGTCTCGACGAGGAAAGAAAAAGACTTCAAGAAAGAAAGGAATCGGCGGAAAGGGGTCCATAGGGGGTGTTCAGCGTCAACTGGAAAAGGGAGGATCATCAGAAGGTTTGGCTTCGCACGGGGGCAAAAAATACCGGGATACTCTATTATCCTGTTTGAACAGAAGTGAAGACGGTCTCATGCGTCAGAGATCCCAACCGAAAAGAAGCACTGACATTGAACCGAAGTACGAAAGAGGAGAATTGATAGTTGAAGGAAGACCACTAAAAAGAGCCCAGAGATTGCTCGGCTAAAATCTGAGGGGAAGAATCGGGGTCTCGTTTTTCCTACGGTAGCGGAAGAAGGGTTGAGGAGTTGCGTAGGGAAGTCCGCGGGATGAAAACACCAACCGAATCGTCGGGGAAACCTCTTAGGATGGAGTGGGCTTGCGATTCAAGGACTGGGGGATCGCGGTTGTGCACATCGTTGGCATGAACAAAAGGGACATAATCCTAGTCACACTGACACTGTTTTGGGATCCTAGGGGAGGGCATGAAACCAACTGCCTGATGGGGCCCAGGGGGAAAAAAAGCACGCCGCAGGCAGGTATTCCTAGCGCGACAATCAAATGCGTACGCTATAGCTGGCATAAAAAGAACCCAAAATGGGACGAAGGCGGATGAGAAAAATCGATAATCCTTTTAGCATTCTTGGAAAAAGGTAGCTTCAAAATGAAAAAAAGGGAAAACGGCGCCATCGCAAAACGTTGTCGAGGGGGGAAGGATAAGCTTCGCTGGCTAGGAAAAAAAAAAGCGCGGGGTACCTTTTCCGTAGGAAGAGAGGAAAATAGAAAACAAAAAA
>Ga0179593_1267409_pt1 | contig 16891 bp, 25 predicted proteins | sample CZODoug2_1_08_16_FD_185931 | JGI IMG/M metagenome (GOLD analysis project Ga0179593, IMG submission 185931) | Vadose zone soil fungal communities from Angelo Coast Range Reserve, California, USA - CZODoug2_1_08_16fungal (PacBio error correction) | ecosystem: Environmental > Terrestrial > Soil >...
ACCGAAGGGAAAGAAAGGGGGGTGAAAGCCAATAGAGACGCGGGGAGGGTAGGAATGGTCAGGATGTCAAAACTTGAAGTGGAGAAGAAGGACGATCAGCCTCGCCGTAACGTTGAGGTAGGAGGCGACGGACACCTTTAGAGGTAGCGTAGGGGTGGGGGTTGGGCTTGGAGACAATGCGAGCGATGACCGGAAGGGGGTGAAAGGACACTGAAGAAATAAAAGAAAACGGGAGAATTGGACGTAAGAACGTGCGGCAACCGGTGAGGAAGGAATCACCCAGAAGAGTCTAGCATAAAAAAAAAGATGGGAGAAGGCAAAAGTAAGGGAGGAAAATAAGTAAAATGAGAACGGGATCAATTGTGACGAGAGGGGAAAAAAGAAAAAAGATAGGACCGCTAACCCCTTAAGGAGGGGGGGCTGGGGAACAAAGGAGGGGAATAACTGAAAAAAAGCATAGGGTGGAGGGGAAAAGAACAAAAAAATTCTCACATAGACACAAGAAGAATTAACAGTCCAGCCAAAGGGAGAAGGAGCGGGGGTATATGTCCTGACGGCCTCATGGAGGTAAGGAAGAATCGGTCCAGGTAAAATCTCTCTAAAAAATAGGAAGGAATCGGAGGGGAAGAGAAGGGAATGGTAAAGTGGGAGGGAAAACGGGAACTAGAGGGGATTCCAAATACGGGGGGAAAGAGCGACAGAATTGAATTCTCTGTGCTGCCTAAGAAAGGGCGGGGGGAGGGAAAAGGATCTTCAAAATAGGGGCGTAGGATAAAAAGTGGGGGAAAAGGTGCACAACAGAAAGCTGCTGAAATGTGTGTCTGAAGCGGAGTTGGGGTAACATATAAGGGGGTAATTAATGGGGGGAGGTGAATAAGATAAGCACGAAGGATGGGAGACAAGGGAAAGGCGGCAGGAGGTGAAGATGGGATTCCCCGGTAGAAGCAGGGGGGGAAAAAACGGACCGGTGGACTGCAAGTAACGATTGAACAAAGGGTTGAAAAGGGAATTCGTTTCATGGGGCCGAAAGGGTGGGAAAGGAAACACCGGTGGTCAGCGCAAAGAAAAATTGCTAGCAACCAAAATTACATGAAGAACAAAGGAAGGGAGTCATTCTGTCTGAAACATACAGAGGGTCAGGAGGCAATGGGAAATTCTTACAAAGGAGAGAAAGAGGGTCGAATAGAGGAGGAAAAGAGAGGGGTTGGAGTGAAAGTATGGTTCTGTGGGGAGAGATCACGGTAGTATATGGTACACGGGGAGTCATCGCTGGTGGTGAAATTGCATGATTTGTGGCCGGGGGAGTCCAACGAGCGGGGGGAAAAGAAAATTGTCAAAAAAAAGGGAGGCGGGGGCATTTTTCAAAGCCGTCCAGAATTTATATCATGAAGGCTGCGTCGGGGATTACGAAGAAGCGGGACATGGGGAAGAATACAAGGAAGACTCTATTAATACATAAATGCGCCGAAGATTCTTCCTGATAACTCCGGAAGAACAACTGCTAAAAGCAGGGGAAAAGCAAAGCAGGAAGAGAGGAAGGAAGGATGAGACGAGATGCAAATGTCCAACTCGGGGGGCACCGTCGTAATGGGCAGATGGGGGAAAGAGTGATCTCTGCAATTTGTTGGGGGGAAGTTGAGAAAGGACTGGTCTCAGCAATCCATTAACGGCACGGGCTAACAAAAATAACTTAAAACGGGGAGTGGGTTCCACGTCGGCGGATAAAAAAAAACAACATAAAGCTTTTCGAAGGAACTGTAGGAGTGAGGGCACGTAGATCATAGAAAAAAAACATCCCAATACGCAGAAGGGAGAGAGAAGAGGTAGATCGATTAGAGGCGAGAACCGCGTATGGAAGAAGCGATCGGTATACTGACTTTTTTGGATACAAAAAAGGAGGGACGAAGGATGGAAGACCAGAATCGGGGCCGGGACTGGGGGAGCGGAGTCGAGAAGCCGACAGGGGAACCAAAACCACAAGATTACTCCTGGGAAAACCCTTAATGCTCCAGGGGGTGCTAAGAGGCGGGGCTATGCATGTAGGCGGGGGTGATACAAGAAGCGGTCTCGGTGTGGGGGACCGGGGGGGTCGGGTGGGTGGGGAAAGAAAAGAAAGAGGAGATTTCAGAAAAATTGAAAAAGCTAGAGAAATGGTGCACTTCTTATTGCCGAAAACTCTACCAAAGAGGAGTTGGGGGACTTGTGAATGAGTGGAACGGGAGGAGCGGGTGGTTTGATTTGGTGGGGAGAGAAATAGAGGTGTTGACAGGGGCAGGGAAACGCAGGCACAATGTTAATGAGACACCTTACGCAAGTGAATGGCGGAATGGGGATTGTTTTGCGGGGCAGTGAGTCCAAGTGGAGAAGCAGACAGGAAAAGCGTAGGACGTGGAATGGAGGATGTCGCCCCGGAGGTGAGAGGGTGTACCCAACTGAGTGAGATATCAGTCCTTAGAAGACACAGAAATATTGAAATAACCCCCTGCGTAAATTGTGAACAGGAAAGAAGAAGGAAAACGCGAGGTGCAATAGCATGGATGAGTAAAGGGAAAAAAAAGGATGTGCAGTCAGATGGGAAGTGCAGAAATCTAGAGCGAGGGGTTCTGCTCGTAGCGATAGACCGGTTAAGGGAGGTGAGTAAGAACGAAAAACCTGCGGTAGGAGAAAGCCTCTAGATGATTACCGAGCAGGGAATCAAAGAGCCATCTGTCTGCTATGCGGGCTTTACAACCCAAGAGTCAATTTCGCTGCAAACCAGTCACAGATTGAACAATAAAAAAAAGTCGAGCGCGGAATACTAAACTGTAATGCCAAAAACAAACAGGCGTTGAAAATAGTGCGATACAGCGTCGCGACGTGACCGGGGAAGACAAAACACTAAATGGTGTCGAAATCAGGAAATAAGAGAGTGGCATTAAAGAGTTTAACGCGGAAGAAGAAGAACAATAGAAATGAAACAACAGCGCAACAGGAAAAAAAAAATAGGGAGTTGAAAAAAAAAACTGACGGGAAATACACGAGGTCGGGAAGAGAAGGCACACATCAGAGTGTATCGGTGTCATAAGTCGGAAGTGGGAGATAATGGAGGAGGCAAGAGTTTAAAACCTCCGAATACAAGACTCAAAAGCGAAAAAAGGGAATACGAAGAAGAAAAGGAGAAGAAGGATGCCAAATAAAAACAAGCCATTTCATAAAAAGCACAGGACAAAACACCAAATTGTGTCGATTAGCGAGAGCACACAAAGTGAGGAGCTGAGACATAAAGGAAAAAAAAAACGTGTGTGAAAAAGTGGGTGTGACCGAGATTCGCACGTCCGGACACGTAGATACAAGCAGACCCGAGTCCACTCCCAGGGGAAGAATGCGGTACCGGCATGACAGTCCAGACGCGTCGTGGGTTGAGAGGAAGAGGGTGAGTCAACAAACCCAGAAGGGAGTTCCAAATGAGTATAGAGGAAAAAGAGAGAAGGAGAAGGAGGAAAGCGTGTTGAGGGAAGAATGAAGCGAACACTCTTCAAAAACAAAGGGGAGGAGAAAGAAGGCGAAGCAGAGGGGGAGGCGCGTGGAGACGGAGAGGAGAAGGGGCGAGACAACACGGGGGGAAGGCGTTCCGGCAAAGATGAAAAGCCTCGAAAAAAAATAAGTAAAAAACTAACTATCGGGGAAAGCCGGAGAACAACCACCCTACAACGAGCCTGCGAGCGGAGAAAAACACAAATGTAATACAAAAACGGATGAGCCAAAACCTGAAAGATGAACAAATTGGCACTAAAATACGTGAAAAAGGAGCCAAGGGACTCTGCACCTAAACAGAAGACAACGTACCAGAGAGGCGAGACAAGTAAGTCCATTTTGGAGAAAACCGGTCGTCCTATTAAGATGAGGATGGGATACTCAAAGGAAAAGAGAGTAGCGCAGAAAAGGGAATTGTGAAATTTACTCGCGCTCTCCTAACTAACGTGCCGAGCAACGTTTTTAGAACACAAACGAAGAGTTTCCAGGGGGGGGTCAAAAGAGACTGAAGGCCACTGAGATCTTCAAACCAAAAACGCGAAGATGAAGGAAGGTGACACAAAACAACTCGAAGAACGGCGGGGAGCGGGCGGACGGGTAAGACGAGTTCGCGCTGGGGAATCCTATCGGGGGTAAATGGAAGTTCGTAAAGGGGGGCAAAGGGGAGCCGCGGCCCAGCGCGGGGCAAGATGGGCATCTAATGCGAGGAGCAAATTTGCGGTACGTCCCATGAACTATGAAAATCCGACGCAAAGAAAGAGAAAAGGACCGGCCAAAAAAGCAAAAGCGCAAGCACTCGGGAACGCAATATTCTACACCGCTCTTGTTGGCGGGGGAAAAAACCAAATCTAGCGAAACAAAAATGGAATCCCATTGAGAGGGACTGCGGTCCCTCCAATCGTAGCAACAAAAACCCGAATGGGGGGCAAGACCGCCAAAGAATCCTGCCAAGGATCTATTAACAATTCCGCTTTACATCACATTGTAAAGAAAGACCACCAGCGATTCTCGTCAGACACTAGTATCGGGAAAAAAAGGGGGGGGGGGGGGTGGAACTAAGATAGCGGAAAATGGGGAAAGTAACCGGTTCGGAAAAGGAGGAAAAGACACTCGACACGGACTTGTCGGAGGATCTAACAAGGGTCGAGTGAGAAAAGAGTCCCACCTAGCGCTATCATTTACCAACCAGGCACAAGCGGTATTAATAAGTGTCCCGCACCAAACTTAACCCGGGGGGGATCAGAACAGAGTAAATTGCACAAAAAGAAAAATAAAAGGAAGGGGATCTGAGGAGGGTGAGGGTTAATCCGGGGGGGGGCAATACTTTAAGGAAAACTCCTCATTAAAAATACGGGAGGGAGAGCACACTCCACCTAAATCACACAAAAATGGTATAATGCTCTAAGGGGTGCAACCATGGGTGGAGGGGCCACTGCGTAAAGTGACCAAACGTAATTGTTAACACAGTAAGACTCGCACAAAGGAGAAGAGAGAGGTTATGACAAGGTACGGGAACGGACAGGCAAGGATGGAAACAGGTCTCATTGGGGAGAAACGCGCGCAATAGGGTAAGGAGCTGTTGGGGGGGCCCATTTTGCTAAAGCCCTAACACGCCATATAATTTTACGATGTAGTCATTCTAGAAATAAGGTTCAACACCAAAAGCAGTATCGGCTGAGTTTGGCCTTTTCGTTGGGGCATTCTAGGAGGCATGACGTCTTAACCCGAGGGAGGGAGGATAGACAGCTCAATAGCGGGGATCCTGTAGGAAAATGACAGGACGCCGCAGACCGACACCGTTTCCAAAGGGAACGGTCGATGTTGAAACTGGGCAAGCGGGAAACCCGGAAATGTCAGCTCCATAACCTCCGCAACCCCAAACAAAAGATCTCATGAGGAGAGAAAGTAAACGGGTCTATGACGCCGCCTACGTAAGGGAATGTTTTCGAAGAAGAAGGGGGGGGGGGGGGGGGGGGGGGGGGGGGGGGGGGGGGGGGGGGGGGGGGGGGTGGGGGGGGGGGGGGGGGGGGGGGGGGGGGGGGGGGGGGGGGGGGGGGGGGGGGGTGGGGGGGGGTTTGGGGGGGGGGGGGGTTGGGGGTGGGGGGGGGGGGGGGGGGGGGGGGGGTGGTGAGGGGGGGGTGGGGTTGGGGGGGGGTGGGTGGGGGGTGGGGGGTTGTGGGGTTAAGAAAACTATGTTTCTTCAACGGAGACATGGAATTGTCTGCTAGAAGGGGGGGGGAAGGCGCAAATTAGACACGGATAGCCTGTGGTGGCACAGGTATCTATTGGGGGGGGCGACAATCAAAAAGAAAGGGGGGAGGATTCTTCTCAGGGTTTCCGCCGGCATTCAACTTGCAGTTCGGGAAGGGAGGGTAAGTCATAAGCGGTTTGCTGGGGAAGAATACAGCAAGCGCGGAATTAGATAGTCTGGAACCGATCTGAAATGCGGGGATCCATACAAAATTCCTCAGGCAAACCAAAGCTGTCACTCGCATAGAAACACACTCACAGGAAGCCGATAAAGATGCGCCCGATTCTCAGACGTCCCGCGTGGCCGGGCAGGAATGGAATATGTCCTTTGGGTTTGTGATATCTTAGGGAGATTGGCATTCAAGGGACCGGTTAACCAAAACGGGGAGAATCGCTGCGAAAACGCCCAGGGCTCGGCTAAAAACAAAAGATTGCTTCCGTCAATGAAAGAGGAGGGGGCGGCGAGATTGGTCACCATACGCAGGCGCTATGTATTAAGCAAGGATGAGGATAAGGAGGGGATGAGAAGAAAATAAAATGGATGCCGTGTTGCTAAGGAGAGGAGGCACGAGAATGCCGCCAGAATCAGAATTAACGGGGAGGTTGAATTGAAGGAGTGGGCAGAAGGAAGCAAGTGTGTGGGTAATTGTACCCGTAAGCTCCGGTGTGAAGCGCTTCGAGGGGCAGAGGGGTCTGTTTACCTGGTATGTGGGGGTTAAGTGTGGAAATTGGAACGAAAACAGAAACGGGGGAAAAAAATCAGACCAGCGGATTGATAATATTTCGAGAGATACATGACATGGGTAATTAGGGAGGTAACACTGAAGGTTTCATTTTGGGACATGATGCCGGGGGGAGGTACGGGGGGGGTGGTGTGTTCCTGAAAATCGGTTGGGGGAAAATGGACTGAGGAGACGAAAGAACCAAGAAAATGAGGACATACCAATCAAAGTGACAGGAACGTGGCTTGGGAAGGTGGGCATGAGTCTCGGAAGGGCGCTTAAGAGGGAAGAAGTGGACGTTAGGGTCAGGACTAGGAGGTACCTAGGAAAGGGGCCAACTGGGAGGGGGACCAGCAGGGGAAGTCTTCGCCGGAGAACTAGCCCAATTTTTGGGTTTTGGGGAAACAATATCGAAATTACTGCAATCACGGAGACCGGGGCTAGAGGGCTGAGATAAAAAAAAGTTTGGAAAATGGAGGGGGAACAGCAAAGAGGGCGCAGTCGCTCCGTTTCTCGTTTTGAGGTGCGACGCGCTTAATTTCGAATCGGAAGCTCCAAAAACACCCCAAACAATATACCCAAGAACCCAGAAAACACACAAACAACCCAACACCCCAAGCACCAAACACGACCCCCCCCCCCAAACGAAACAAAAAAAACAAGGATTATTAAAATATATGTATAGAATTTATCACCCTATGTAAAAGTATAACAATCAATAGTCTTCCCACTGGCACTAAAGGCGATGGCAGTACCACTATTTGTGGATCAGATCCAGTATACTGACCACTTTACTCATCATTTCTTTGAGTCGAATCAAGAAAAAAGGTCCCTTGAAGACTTCACGGACCGCTTCAACTAAGGGTTCCATCCTGTCGTCGTGGTAAAACATCACGTCTAGTCCTCATGTCTTCTTTATCAAAGAAATAATACTCAAAAAAGAAAATTACAAGGAACCTTATTTCACTTGGGCGGGTAGAAGGAGAGATATGATTTCGTCAATGTTACTACTATCTCCGTAATCGGAAAAAGGGAGAGAAGATGAAATAAAAAACCCATAAGACCCCGTGAGAGAATGGGGTCAATTAAACTTAAGGCCTGGTAGATGTTGACGGAAGATTGAAAGGGAATGTGAAAAGAAGGGGGGAAGATCCGAGCAGAACAGGATTTTTTCCGGCATCCTTTTTTGCGGGACCAAAAAAGAAAAAAAATAGGATCAGCGACGGCTAGAAAACAGGATTGTTCCAGGAGGGTTCTGGGGAAAACCCATAGGGGAACGAAATACAGGAAAAATATACAACACATAGGAAATAAAAATCTGGCGAATGATGGAGAACTTCGTGCACTTACACTCTGGAACAGAAGGATCAAGGGAGTACCCCTAAGGGACTTGGGGAAAGAATTGGGTATCAAGCAAGATCAAGATAGGGCTCGGAATACTTTGGGGAAGCGCGAACCGCCCCCCGATAAAGGATGATCAAAAGATTCGGGTTGGAGGAAAGACAGTGAAAGGAATTGAACAAGACGGGATGGCAACGTTGGTCAAAATTACGGGACCCCGAAGAGCGGATGACTTCCCCCAAACAACGGAGAACGATTCGAGCTCCCAAAAGGGGGAGCGGCACATGAAGCGAGAAATAGGATCTCATCGTAAGGGGGCGAGGAAAAACGCGGTGAGCAAGATGATGAGGGAATAAAGCTAAGTAGGCAGTTGGAGAGCCATGACGCGGCGGCGCAGAAGGGAATATTGCGATCGAGAGGACCGGTGCTGTAAAAGGAAACACACGGAGGAAGGAAACCGGACCGAAAAAGGAATATCGAGGATGGCGGCGCAAAAAGCAACAGAGGGGAACGAGAGCAAAAGGATTTCGGAAGGGACACCGAGCGGGGGGGGACGACGGCCCAAACAGAGACCAACATAATGATAGAACGAAAGATCGGAAAAATCGATGGAAGAAACACACAAGAAGGCCCTACGGTGCTCCGAACATCTAGATTCATGTACTTACAAAGATTCCTCTGGAAGGTCAGACCTTAGCAGGAAGCTTCGCGGGCCGAGATTCTAGTAGTCGTGAGTGGGTGGCAAAGGGGAGGGGGGGGGAGAAGCATGACAGGAAGGTAAGGAAAATACGGGCGACAAACTCGAAAACGACTACACAGGGAAAGGGTATCAAGGGAGGGCTTCCCTTACTCAAGTGGAGAAAAAAGATTAATCGAAAGAACTGTCATGGGGAGCATGCCACTTCGGAGGAGATAAACGAACTTATCATGAACAGGAATGACAAAGACTACAAATCATCCGATAACCTTCAAAAGCGTGTTACATGGGGGGGTCAAATCGTTATAGAAGAACTAAATTGCAATTGGCGAGAGCACTTAATCCACACTCTCGCGCAGCAACAGAAGGAAAGGAACTGCAGACGTCAAAGTGGAGTGGCAAATGTTCCCCGCCTTCCGGACCCGTAAAGTGGGTTCCCTTAAATCGAAACAACCAAAAGGAGGAGAAGAGAGTTAAAATTGCGGGGAAAGGAAGATGAGGGAACGTCTGCCCACTAAAAAGGAGGCGCAGAGAACGTGGTAATTACTCGGGCTGCTGAGAGGGGATGCAGGGGAGATCAATCCGCAAAGTAAGATTAAGGGGGGAACTATGATGAATGTGACAAACGTTACAAAACCGCAAGGGATAGTCTGCGTCCTTTTCGGGGTGGGGAAAATCCAGATGATACATGATGGGGGGCGTGGCTAAGCTTGAAGGGCCTTCCATAAGAGATCTTCTTAGCGGGGACTCATGGGGAACTGGCCCGTAAACAGGAGCTGCCGCAGTACCGGACACTTTCCATTTCAGGGTAGATTTGGAGGCCGCAACATAACCCGACAGTAAACCGAGGCCCTGGCTAAGCCAAAAAAAAAAGAAAGAAGCGAAAATTAGCGAGGGAAGAGAAATATCGAGGTGATACAGGGGAGCAGGAGACGTAAAGCGTATTGCGAATAGCGATAGGAAGGAGACCGATTGGGGCTGATTGCCCAACGAAAGGCAGAAGGGGCTGTAGTCCGGAACAAAATGAAAAGGGGAAAACTGGATAGCGAGCGGGGGGGGGAATGCTCGAATTTGGGTTACGGCAACCAAAAAGAGAGGTCCATCTTTTTCTGCTCGAGGGCGGAGCTGCGAGCAGGAAAGGAAAGAGGCCTTGCGTTAGGGGGGGGCATGGGAGGAGAGAAGCATTTGGGGGAATAATATCAAAGGCATTCGATGAGGGGACTATCAGCGCGCGCGCGCGGGAACTTTCATAGAAAGGCAGTACGCAACGGGTCTGAAACAGATAGCTTAGCAAAAGGAAGAACGGATAAACAGGAATGCGAGAGAGGCTCGTAGTCATGTCAAGCTTGGACAGGGAGGAAAGTGCAAATCTCTGGCGCTTGATGGGAAGGTGTGGGGGAAAAAGCAACAGTCGGGGATCAGGACCCGGTGGGGTAACCAACCGGGCATCCAGAGAGGAGTTCCAAGGATGGCCCAGCGGCCTAAAAACGAGCGTTTGGCGCAAAAGGAGGGGGGATTGGCGGGAGAGATGACAAAAGTCCGCATAAGCAACCGCGAAGAAGGGAAGGCGAGTATCCAAGTTAGGTAAATACGTGGATCTAAAGGGGTCCTTGGTTTACTCCCTATCAGACCCGAGGGAAAGCAGCACAAACCCCACACACCACCAAAAAGGAAAAAGAAGAGAAAGTGCGGGGGGGTAATTATTGAAAAAGTTGTGGACGGGGGAAAGCCGATTGGGGGGTGAGGGACTACTTGTACAAGGTAACTCAGGGTGTGGAGGAGGAGGGCTACATAGAGGGGTGGACCGGGTGGGGTGTGTTTCCGTGAACAAAAAGAGCAACGGAAAAAACCTAGTTTCAGTCGCGAGGGAGTCAAGTATTTCTATTCTAAAAACAAGGGGAATTGTCCTGTATAAAGGCATCATCGGTCAGTTGGGTTTGGGGCAAAAGGGGAGAAGGGGGTCCTGGGTGGGACAGGGGGGGAAGTTAAGACTGATCTAAGTAGATCGAAAAGGAGGGGATCCTTCCCCCTGAACAAGTGACATGACTGAATGAGGCAGAAAATACTTCCTTGCGCAGAAAATGCCGCGAAACGGTGTAGGGAGGCGGGAGGGAACTTACAGAGGAAGGGGAAAAATCCCGAGTGGAAAGCGTTCTCCAGGGATCGCCACAGCAAAATCCGTCATCGGGGGTGGCTTCAATCATATACCAGGTGACAGTAAACATGTGCACTGTCAAAACCCTTTAAAGGTAGTGTGAAAAGGGGGGGGGAGTGCGAGGAAAAAAGACATATCCCGGTTCTCCGTGTGGGTACAAAATAAACAAGGAACCGTTTATCGACTACGAACAACACAAACAAAACCTCCAACAACAACATGATAAAAAGCGAATAAACAGGAGTCTACTATAGGGAAACGGGATAAAAGAGGAGGAGATATCGGGAGAAATACATTCCGATGGGAATTACAGACATTTCAAGTTGGGAGGAAATCACAACATGTATACGGGCACACGGTCAATAAATCATGAAATTTTCACAACGGGGTGTAAAGGGGGCTATCCCTGAAGACAACGGCCTCTTTGGGAAAGCGGAAATGGGGGGAAGTCCCCGAGGTGTCCGAGTTACAAACCTAGAGCAAAAACCATCAGAGGAGGAATCCTTACGCAAGTATAGACGAAGCGTCAGAACCAGAGGGAGGTCACTTTGGCGAGGTAGAGAGGAACGGTTCATCATTTTGCAAGAGAGAAGAGAAGTCATCAAAAACGAGAAGAGACAGAATCCATAAAACACAGAAATAACAAACTGCGGCGGGAATAAAAACCTCGGAGGATGCTTCTGAAGGGGTGGACATGCCAAAACCCATTTTTAGCGATATTGAAGAAGGGAAAAAGCTAGTAATTTTTCAGGAAAGTGGGAGGGGGAAAGGCAGAAAATAGGAAGACCTAATAAAGGTAAGGAACGCCATACAAACCACCGAAACGGAGAGGAATGTTCAGAGATTGGTGGACAAACCCCAAAGATGATCGACATAACGAAAATAATACAACACGAATAGGCAAGGAGAGGAGGGCTGACAATGTCGAACACAGGGACCTGGCAGCTCGGATCAAAGGAAAAGGAATGTTTGAGTATCCCCTTCTTGACTCAAATTGAATACTCAAGCGCTAATATCGCGGCCTCAGTCGCGTGGGGGGGGAGGGGGGGGGGTAGAGGAAAAAACTCACTCAGAAAGTAAACGCAAAGCTATCGTGGGGGTTGGCAGAGACAATTGGCGTTCGGGGAAAAGCGTACGTGGGGTTTGTGGTCAAAAAACTGAGGACAAAGATGAAAGCGACTTCACATATAGAAAAAAGAAACGGACAGAAAAAGAAGCGGTCAAGGCCAGTAACTAAGTGAAAAAAAAGGGAAAGGAAGTGGTCGGACTCGCGCGCGCTTAAGTTCATAAGGGCGGAGCTGTGAGATCTTTATCTACGTTTTCTGAAGGTCAGGGGGGGTGCCACCTCCGCGCGGACGAAAGAGGCTATGTCTCCTATCGAGAGGCCTTTGAGTAGGACTTCCAAACAGAGTTCCTCAACGAAGAACGCAAGTAGTATGACCTTCTTGAAAAGCAAAGCTCCCATAGGAGCAAAATTGTGTAACCGCTCTGGGGGAAAAGGGAAACATCATAGACCCAAAAAACGATGCTATCACCATTGGTAAGAGTCATCGGGCCCTCCTCAGCACACCCCGGACCAGACGGAGAAAAAAACGAGATCAAAAGCTATTCAAAGCAGCTTGCCTTAAAGGACGTAAACGGAGGAAGCTAGAGCCGAGAACCTCTTATTCGCGTTAGCGGAATTAAAAGAGTATCGTGAATGTTTGGGGTTTCCGGTAGCAAGGGATTGACAGGGACAGTCCGGGTGGGCCATGCGGACCGACGCAAGGGAAAGAGAAGAACGGTGGGGTACGCAGACAGGAAGGTTGGGAGGCAAGTGAAAAAGTCCCTCTAAGCAGCGCAAAGAAGTTAGGAAAAAACGTCAAGGCGTAAGAAAGGGAAAGCCAAAATCGTGATCATAAAAGAGAGAGTGGACAACCAAAAGAAAAAGGGAAGCACGAATGCTTAGTTCGGGGGGGGTTGCCTTTTGGTAGGGTTTGATGAATACTTATCAGCAAGGGGAAGGGGGGATAAGGGAAGCACGGCTAAGCGACAGTCTTAAACGGATCCAAGGCGCGGCATTACAAATGCATAGTGGGCACATGTGAAACCGATTCTTCCGTGACAAAATAAAATGTTCCATAAACTCTCAAACAACTGAGTAGGAGAAGGAAGGAGGAAAAGGGAACGTTACGGAAAGGGAGGATGATGCGGGGGGGATAACCACGAGAGAAATTGGATCAGACTGAGCGAGGGTACGTTAATGGAAGCTAAGAGAGTGGTGCCAGTTGCATCTCAAAATACTTAATTGAAATTATTAGTTATTACTAGAAAAAGGAGAATATTGGGGACAACCGATGAAAAACGAAGAATCGTTATCGGATAAGGGTCAGTGTCGGTTGTTCACTCTTGTGGCGGGACGGATAACGCAAAAAGGGTGCCGTCTAATAAGAAAAAAACATTCTTCGTAAGGACGCATGGCGCACTTGCCTACCGGACTTGCCTCAGTAAAAGACAAAAGTACCATGTCCTGGCACGACTGTGAAAGGGGGAAATGGCAACGGTACCCGAAAGGTCATCGCATAGCAACAGGGATCGAAAAACAAAAGGCACGAAGCTAACTAAGGGGTGCGCTCGACACGCGTAAAGATGGGTAAGAGGATAGATAGCAGGCTTAACGGAAAGACGGAGTTGTCAGAATGGGCATAGAACTGAATTGCGAGGCTTTGTCCCCGTCTTTAAACTTGAGTGGGATGAATACCAAAGGACAGAAAGTACTTGGAATACAACGGGATAGGGGAATAGGATGTGGCAATTGCTCTTATTTGGGGCCGGTCAGGGACAAGTGTTACATAAAATATTTGGAATGCTGATTCTGCGCTGGGGGGGGTGTGGTTAAGGGCCGGTAAGGAAGGAATTATGGGGCGGCCAGGGGAAAGCAAGAATCTGATTTGGGAAGAATAACGAAAGACTCAGGTAAGAACCATATCTCTCACGCGCAAAAATCCTGGCGGCTCCGAAAGGGTACGCAACGTAGGGAGAAAGAGAGTATTATCAAAAAGGAAAAGAGAAGACCAGATGCGGCGACGAGTTCTCGAAAAGGAATTGATTTTGGGGGGAAGGTCGGAAGGGGAAGACTCTTTATGTCAACGGGTTGGGGAAGGCGTCGGAGGGGACAGTAAGGACGCTTTAAAAAAACGGAATCCAACAAAGTTGAAAAGGGGGAAAAAAAAACCCATTCAGAGGAAAACCACGAAAGAGGGGTGCTCAAAAAAAAAGGGATTGGATGGGGGCGGGGCGGCCAAAAGTCCGCATACGCGAACGCGCGCTACTCTTACGGGGGAGTATCCAAGAGTTGTGAAAATGGATTCCTTGCTGGGTGCAAAGGGGAGCGAAGGCACAAAAGTAAGAAAGGGCCGGAACATCGAAAAGGGCATGACTGTGTTGGATATTTGAGGTGGTCGAATGGAAAAAGGTGGGGTGTGCCCCAAATTAATAGTGTACGGGTCGCTCCGGTGGGCGGCAGGAGGGGGCTAGTAGGTCTGGGAGGTTGGGGGAGTGGTCCGGGGAAGATCAGATCAGGGTACCGAGAGGGGTCGTGCTGTAAGTATTCTCTATAATCAGGGAATCTTAATAAAAAAACGAGACATCATCGGTAAGTTCATTTAGGCCGGGGTCTTCTGTGGTGTTAGGGGAATTGAAGCATGATAGAGAGGGTGACCGGAAAGGAGGGAAGACGGAAACAAGGATGAAATGTATTAACGCAGGAGGAAGGAGGGGAAAAGTTTATGAAAATGCTTGTAATTGTTTGGGACGGCGCGGAGGAGAAGGGAAACGCTCATAATGCCGCCTGTCGGACGATGGAGGCTGGCCCGGATAAAACGCACACGAAAGAGGGGAAGGGGAAACTCGCTTGGCCAAAAGGGGTGGGAAAACCGGGGATCGCCAAAACTAGTGAAACATCCGGGACAAGCTTGGCAAAATTATGAATCGGGGAAAATAGAAGGGGCTTAGTCAAACCGTGACGGTAAGTAATGCCACTTACTGGAGAATGGGAGAGAATCGAATCGAGACAGGAAAAAGAGCGGAGGGACCTTGATATCGAGGTCGTTACTACCACACAAACAAAAACATAAAAAACCAAAAAGAACCTCCCAACAAAAAACAAACAGCCACCCCAAACAAAAACCAAAAAAACCACCCAACAAAAAACCAAACACTAGCAAAACCAACATAAACCGAACCGAAAAAAACCGTCAAAAAACTTATTATTATTAAGAAGATAACTTTCTCAAAACAGGCTTTCAACACGAAAGAAAGAGGTCTAACATCAGGATCACCTCCCCGATTTTAAAGAACATTTTCACACGGGGATCGCAAGAACATGTGTAAGTAACAAGTAAGAAGAAATTGGTGCAGTCAAACTCTGGATATATTGGATATCAAAGGAATAATTGACCAGAGAGGTTTTTGTCAAAATCGTAATTGGAAAGAAGGGAGGAAACTTGCCATATTAACCTCGAGCATAAGTCCTACATGCCGTCATTACTGCTTGACGGAAAGGAGAGAACTCATGGAAAGGAAACAATTCAAGAATTGCAGGCATTCACGTTTGGAAGGAACTTTATAATTAAGATAGATCCCTTTTTCATCTTGTTCACTAATCTCCGTATAAAGGTACAAAAAGGGTCAGGTACATAAAACCCAGAATACCCCGGTGTCAGGGGTCCAAATTAAAACTTACAGAATTCATTAGAGAGGGGCAGGAAAAAGATAAATGATCTAAGAAGAAAAAAAAAATAATGGATCAAACGAGCGAACTTATGCTAGGGGCAAGGATAGGTTTTTTCATGGGTAACGGACACAATAAAAAAAAGTAAAAAAAATAATAGCAGCACGACCGAAAAAACCGGGGGGGAAGGAAGTTCCATGAGAATCAAATGGGACCACCCCAATAGATGATTCAGAAAAAGAGAAAATCAGGAAATCGCACGAGGTCGGTTCATAGGGAGAAAGAGGAGGGCCCGTCAAGAGATCAACAAGTGAAAGAGAAAGTTTAGATGAATTTTTCCTAGAGGGAGACTAAGCCTAATAAACGCATGGCGCAAGGGTTGACTTTTGGCCATCGCAACCCCCAAGAAAAGAGAAGCTAAAACGGGGGGGGTTTAGGCAAGGGGCTCTGGAACGCAGCGGACTATCAGGGGGGGGAAAAAGCGGGTCCTGCCTGCCCGAATAGCGATTCCGTCGGTCCCACAACAAAGGGGTAGAACTTACATCGCCACTGCCGAAGAAACAAACGCGGACATTACCTGAGAAAAAAAGGAGCGCATCGAGGTGTCTCAGTTCGGGAGGATGGATCAACTGCTGATACGTTGCGGGGAAGTGATACAGAATATCGCGCGAAAATGATATGGCAGAGGCGAGATGCCTTGGGAGGTGAAAAAAAAAGGATGAGGTCCTCCCATGCAAACGACGAAAGAGCAGGATGACTCAGAAAAATCACATCTCCGCTCGGATGCGCAAGGGGACGGGGGGGGGAACACTAGGTTTTTTGGTGAAAGGAAACAAAGAGAGACCCAAACCCCCGATGCTATGCTCATAAAGTGGGATAAAGAATCGGCGGAAGAAAACGCCGGATCGCAAACACAGAATGTCCAACCGAAATCAAAAGAAAGAAGCGTCAGGATAGCTATGAACAATTCCCGCTTTAAAAACAGGGAGGAAGAAGATCCCCGAAACGGCGTATTCGCGCGAGCGGCTTAAGGGTAGTGAAGGGGGGGGGGCATTGAGCAGGGCTAGGGCGCTGAGAATGGGTTCCATGCCAATGAAACCACATTCACAGAAAAAACCTCGACACGGAGTTTAAAAGGGTGTCGGTACGAGCATCCCGTTTCGGGAAAGTGCGGACCAGAGTCCTGCACTAATCAGCCATTAGCATGGGTGAGAAGAAAGCAGCCTTAATACGTCAAGAACTATCCTTTAAATCCAAAATAGTAAACCAAAACGAAAAGGGAAAGGAAGCCGATAATCTGAGGGAGGTGGTTCTGCTGGGGGTCAAAGCGGTTTGGATGATATTAATCATTTTAAATTACTTGATGGCGGGAAAAAACTTTCAACATTGAGCCGCGCATCCGAGGACTGTCCCTGCGGCGCCGGTCAGAAAAGGGGGGGAAAAAGAAAAGCAGTGAAGGTAAGCAGCCGAATGGAGGAAGACCTCGAAGGGGGGTAAAGGAA
>Ga0179593_1312286_pt1 | contig 16891 bp, 20 predicted proteins | sample CZODoug2_1_08_16_FD_185931 | JGI IMG/M metagenome (GOLD analysis project Ga0179593, IMG submission 185931) | Vadose zone soil fungal communities from Angelo Coast Range Reserve, California, USA - CZODoug2_1_08_16fungal (PacBio error correction) | ecosystem: Environmental > Terrestrial > Soil >...
TAACCGGCAAAATAAAGGAGCCATCCCTGTGAAGGGTTGGGTAAATCCGATTTCATCGAGGAAATCGGCCGAGGGGGGGGGGTAAGCGCTGCGCGGAACAGAAAAAGCGGAGAGGGAAAGGAAGCAGGCCAAGCCGTCCAGCTCCTCTGCGAGAAAGAAAAACGGGGATGAAATTGTTGCGTATCAAACTGCTTTCGCTTGGGGCATTTTCAGAAGAAAGACACCAAGCGACAGGCATCGGGGGGCAAGATTATTACTTTGAGCGGAAAATTGGAAGGAAAGGCAAACCATAGACTAAGGCAGGAACTTCCAGACCCAAGAGCCTCGACCTCAATTGGGAAAGAACGGGACCCCTAAGTGAAGGCGGAAACTGAAAAATTCTCCCATAAAAAAAAAGGGCTAGCCCGAAAGTCAATCCTTAAAAATTTCATCTTAGACAAACACATTGAAGGGAGGGGGGGAAAGGAAAATTACGGCGAAAACATGCAAAAATGTACGCTTAGCTGGAGAAGCATCTCCTCGCGGGGGGAGAGGAAACAGGACAGCCGACTAAATTTAGAAGCTGTGGGAATGGGAGCAACCGATTGCCGGGGTGGGGGACCAAGGGCGGGAAATTCAAGTACAAGAGCATCGCCATCATATACTCCAGTGCATGGAAAAATCTGCCATGGCTTCGGCGAGGGCGTCGAACCCGAAACAGCGAGACAGGGACGGGAGCCGGGTGAAGGGGGGTTCACGCGTGGCAAGACTGTGCAGAAAAAATGTGGTCTTTTCGCACGATCAGAAAAGGCCTCCGTAACTTAAAAGACACAACAGGGCGGACAGACCCCAAAAAGAAAGAACAGTAAAAGGAAAAGAATATCCGAAGGAAACTAAAAAAGCGGATCGTCGCAAAATAACCGCCTCTCGCGAAACGCCCAAGAAAAGTATACGAATGACGGGCTTTCTATCAAGCACGAGGACCGCAGGGGAAGAAAAAAACAACACCAGGGCGTCAAACAATGGGTTGGGCCTCTTACTGGGGGGAGGTGCAAAACGGCAAATCGAGCTGGTTCTGTCGGAGGGGGGCTTTAGAGCGCGCAAGTGATGGAGCTCACCTAACACAGCTCTCATCCGGGTCAGGAGAGGGAAACAGGCGACATGGGAAGGCGGGGACCGTGTGGGGGTGGGATTGGAAGATCGAGGAGGCCCAGTGGGGTCAAAAAAAAAATAAAATACTAATATCTTTTGGGTGCACGCGCAACCAGAAGCCAATCAATGCCGAGGTTTGGAAAAGTAGATGCTCGGCCTCGTTCGGGAATCAGTATGAGGATCGAGGCCGCCCATGTATATGCTTGATTTGGGGCCAGAGAGGGGTATAAGCATATCCAGCACGAGGCCTCACCCTCGACAATTAGCGGTTGAATCCCTTCAAGATCACGACACGCAACTAATCGGGTTGGAAATGAAATCCTACTCAAAGGGGGTCCAAGGAAAGACCACCCGGAACGCGTCAAAACGAATAAATAAGGCAACAACTTAAGTTGAAAAACCAATTTTTTTCCACCGTATGCTTTCCTCAGTCCTATAGTTAAAAAATGAAAGGAAAATAGGGGAGTCTGGCGCCAGGGAAACAACATTGACCCGCCGGGGTTAATTAAAACGAACTTAACGGTTGAAACAAGATGTCACCTCAATTAGAAGGAAGAATGCGGGGGGTTTCACCATCGTAGGCGGGGACTAACACGCCCGGGGTGTGAGGGAGGCTAAATAGGAAGCCGAAAAATGCAGACCCTGAAAGGAGGAAACGTGCGCATCCTTGGCGTTAGTCTAACTGTGGGACAACAAAATTTACAGCGAGGGGCATAAACGGGATACTGAAAATACACAACGGCAAACACACACCAATACGGTCGTGTCGGGCAGGACAGGGTCCATATCCACTGATTGAAACATGTGTTCAGGCTTGTGGTTTAGGGTTTTGATTTCGGAAACTCTGCTCGACATAAATACCCTAACGTGGATCATTAATGGAACCACAGAGCCCGAGGAAGGACCCCTGTAGGTGGGTTCACACCGAGGGGATTTCCCAAAACTGATGAAAACGGAACGCCATTACAGGGAGGGGGAAAAAAAAACGGCACTTGACCTCATCCTAGAGTAAAAAAGGCGAAGCGTTCTGGGGGATATCTGTGGAGCTTGTGGGCCATGAAAGGATCGGGAAGGGGTGGGCAAACCGGAAAAGGAACACATCGCAATTTCTAATCGTTGTAAGGAAAATAACGACAAAATCCGAAATGGGGAGGAACTTAAAGAGGGAGCCTTGCTATAGGCAACAGCCAAACAGCATGGGGAGAATAATAGGGGATTGGGGGGGGCAGCCGTGCTCCCGAAGGCACTTATACTGAGGTCGTTGTCCTTCCAGACTGGCCTTCCCGGGGGGGTAGGGGGTGATACTGCCTAAAGCTTTTGAATGTAACGGTATGGCGGACCAGGCCAGCAAAAGGATCGAGTTATGATCTCCGGAGAGAAAAGAGATAACGCGAATACCTAGGCGATGCATGGTCCACGCCTCTCCATAAATGAAAATCAAAACTGGCTGTAGCGTAACCAAGGAAAAAACAGAGCCAGGACGGGGGGGGGAAGGAAAAACGAAACCAGAAAGTAGCAAGTGCTTGTTGAACAGCTACGGGCGCTTGCGCGCGAAAAGCATATTACCGATCACAAGGGACAGCCCTGGGGAAAGGCTGTTCGACGCAGCCCAATTACTTGCGAAAGGATAAAAACACCGTTTCTTGGTGGGTGGAGAACTGCCGGGGTAGAATGCAAGTCCATCTGGCGATAAAAGAGACAAATGCAAACCAACGCCACAGACGTACACAAGATGCAGTCAAACCAGGGGTGGTGTCGACTGGACGGCCAAAGGATGACGCATCCAAGGGGGACAATGGATGGAAGTCTTTTTCCTCAAAGGAAGATAAAACTCTCCATCAGGGGAAAATACTCTGCTCTGTTGGGTCAGAACTATCCACCGGCTTTGGGATCAGAGCAGCGGTTAATACCACACGTTCACAAAAAAGCGCAAAAAGACGCCAGACCATATGAAATCAACTTGTGGGGGAAAAAAACTTGGCGACTAACGGGTGTCTGAGGTGGGTTGCCGGTGGTGCGGTGCCGAGAAGGTTTCTACCATAAGGAGTATACTGGGGGCCCACGCGTCTTCGGTACGACGCAAGAGGATAACAACATACAATGGGTTCAAGGACGTGGCAGGGTCTCACCGCCTGGACAGAGGGGAAAGGGGACATAGGTACTATGAACCTCACCATGCCGGAACTTCGCTCAAACCCTTGCGGTAAAGAACCGGCAAAAGGTTGGAGGGTTTCGAACACGGGGAAATGTTTTTTTCCAGCATTGCCCAGAACCCCCTCGTATAGGGGACCCCTGGCAGATAGTGGCAGGAGGACCTTGGGGGTAAAGGAAATCATGAAACTTAGTCGAAGCGCGAACCAAGGATCGCGGCCACGGCATGATGAATGAAACATTGCGTAGGGGAAGGAGACCCTTCCAAAATTAAGTTAAAACGTGGCCGGCGTCTGTATAAAAGAAAAACGCTAACAAATTGCGGTGGCTTTTGATGAGACTCTTTAAAAAGAGGTTCAAAAAGTCGGGCGGGGAAACGAACAGACTGGAAGAAGAGCAGAAGGGATCTAACTGGCCACAACCGCTCAGGATGCCTCATAGTTGGGGCGGGGGCTGGAAAAAGCTAGCAGGGAAGTTGGGTCGATCATTGTCCACATGCGAAAGTCACTCAGAAGTTTCCCAAGCATAACTAATGGGAAAAAAGCAGTAAAATGACGTCTCCTACAGCGAAAGGGTCAAACGATCAGGTCGAATTGGGGGGGGGGAATTGGCGGAGAAATAGGCGGCTCTAAGAAACAGCGACCGCTCGAGGAATTGGCACACACTTCCTTGCCAAAATGGAAACCCCGTGGGGGAGGAACCAGAGTCAAGGTTTATCCAAGAAAAGGGCATCTTGCACGAGTGGCGATGGCCGTACGGTCGAGCGAAAGCGGGAAACCGGGGACGCGAGTCGATGTGCCAATTGAACAGTTTTGGTCCTGTTCTCCGGGGGTCTACTCTTGTCCTTCCCGTTCAACGCGTTTTCTTTCGCGAACAAGGATCAGGCTGCCTCCCGGAGAAAGGGTGGGCTTTAAGGCTGCAGCGACCAAATTTCTAGAACCGGCGGCTGTGTCCGCGAAAAAGACACTCGTTCGACGAGCATCTAGTTCGTGGACCGAAATCTCTCCAAAAGGGGGGGCCGGCGTCACTTTATCGGAGTTATGCTAGGCGCGTGGGAAGAATCCTCGAAGTAGATTATGCAAAGCACCGGAAAAGAGGGGTCAACGGAAAGGAAAAGATCCACCCAGCGAAGGGAAAAAACAAAACAGGGTAACTGTTTATCTCGCACCCCCCAGGTGTGGGCATGGAGCCATGACAGGTCCTCTTTCTAGGAAAAGAGGATGCCTTCAAAACTTCAATTCAAAAAGAAAAAATCTGCAGCTCGAAGATGCCTGACCCTGGTGGACCTCAGGGAGAGTGGCGGCGGACTTTATGCCAGAAGGGACCAGCAACTCGGCCTGTACGTGTGTTTGGGGAAACACATTAGTTCGTTTAGCTTTGGGACTGTTAAAACCTTAAAAAATGTCAAGAGTTTGGGGTTCCACTGACCGTCGGGGAACTACCTATAAAGCGTCATCAAGGGAAACTCGGGGCGGTGAAGCCGGTGGAAATGAAACCGCCCAACATCAGCCCTTCGTGCAAAGAGAAACAACCAACACCATTTAAGTAGCGATAGAAGGATGCATATTGCTGCGCACAATCAGCTTTATTTCAAACCACGCAGAAGGGAAAAAAGCGTCAAATCGAGCAAAGGGAGGGAGACGGAGGGGGCTAGTTCTATAAGACCACAGCTCCACAACGGATGAGAAGAAAAAGGATAGGTGGCTGCATAGACCGGCACCCGAGCGAATCCCGTGGGCCTTGGGGGGATCGATGTCATCGAGTAGCTGATGGCGCGCGTTGCCGACACTCAGGGAGGGGGACGGCAACTTACAGCAGCAAATGAGGGGACTCAATAGTGAACAGTGGAAAATGTTGGGGTGGAGGGATACTACTTCGGGTGGCAGCAGTAAACACTGTCAGGCGCGGGGCATAGAACACTAGGAATAATTGAATGAACCTTATCGGTAGTCGGACGGAGGTCCTAAAGCAGCCTCGTCCCACAAAGCGACCAGTTGTTTCCAAAATAACCTACCGTGTTGCATGCAACAAAATAGAGGCGCAAGCAGAAGAATACAAGCTAACATCCTCTGGACGGACAACCCAGGAGGGAAACGGACGAGGATCCATCCCGCAGGCCATACTGGACATAGGCAATCCCCAGGGAAAGAGGAACAAGGGGGACAGAGGCAATCAGTTTCGTAATTCCAGGGAGGATCTGGGAATTTGCGTCTCAAAGGAAGGGAAATGCTGGGCCCCCGGCGCATCGGAAGAGCGACGATCCTCCCCAGGGCAAGAACCAACCACAAAAACTTGCTGCCGGGGAAGGAGGGACCCACTAGGGGCCGCAGGGGCGTTTCGTTATTTTCGCTGCACAAGGAACCAAATCCTGGCGGCACAATGGTGTCGCCGAAGGGGGAGAAAAAAGACAGTGGCAGCCTCTCCGCCGGGAGAAAAGCTATCCCCACGAGAAAGGCGCAGGGATCCAAGGACAAGCAATAGGCAAATGTTCCATCCGAAGCGGGCATCTCGAAAGCGGTAGTAGGCGACAGCGAAAACCGAAGGTAAATCGCAAGGGAAAATCCATCGAGCAGAGGAAAAAGGCTCATTATCGCAACAAAAACGAATGGAATGGATCAGAAGACCATTACTCTATGAAGGGGAAGGGAGGGGCCTCTGCGCTTCTGGTTTGCCTTGTATCCGCCAGGGGGATTGCGCGAAACCTGAAAAAAATACACCTTTACTCGTTGACAGGGACAAAACGCTTGAAAAGGCGAAATGTAAGCGGGGCAACAAAGTGTGGGGGGGAGCTTGCGAGGAAATGCGGAGGAGGAGTGACGGTTTCAATCGGACGAGCAACATAAGGGGGGCCCGCCACAGGGCCAGGCAAGGCAGGCAAAAATGAGTTGTGGCCAATTAGAGAAGCGGCTCGGCGAGAGAGGGCGGTCGGGGAAAAAAAGAGAGGGGATGGGCTTGCCAAATAAGTGGGCGGAATAAACCGACCGGGGGGAAAAAGAAAAATTTTATCTGGTTGCAAAAAATATCGACAAGGGAAGGATGGCCCAGAGGGTGGAATGTAGACGTCAGATGCAATGGTTTCACGCACCCGCATTGAAACGGGCAAAGATCAGTGGAGAGAGCAAGAGAAAAGGGAAGGAATTTAAACCAGCAGGAAAGTACGTCCGCTCAGTCTATAATGGGTCACATACCGGCCAGAGGGGGGAGGGGGAGGGCAATTCCCGGAAAACAGAAAGGGGGGCCGTAAACCATTAGGGTCACAAAAAGATTCAAAAGGGGTGGCGCTTACGGAGAACATGGGGTTTCCAGCGTCTTAAGCGATTGGGCGAGCACCGCTGCAAGGGCTAAAGCAAAAGGGTCTGAAAAGGGAAGGGAACGTTCAAGGAATCCCTAGGGGAAAAGCTAGTCGACAAAGAGAGTGGAAAAACAACTTATTTAATAGCAAAAACGGGTTCGATTACAACCGAAAACGCACACTAAGCACTTGATACAGAACAAAGGGATAAGGATTGTAAAAGTCGGGTTGGGGCTTGGGTTGCAGGTTTGGGTGTATCATAACAGGCGGTCCCCACACGGGATAGTTGGGTATCCCGCACAGAGCTTTAAGTACCCAGAGGGAGTTTCAAGAGTTAGGGGGCACAGTAGGGAAAAAAAAGGGGAACTCGCCACTGCTTCTTGCCCAAAAAAAGGACAGCAGTGTCAAAATGGCGAAGCATTTCCTGATGGGGGAGAAAGGCTGTGGATTATGAAAAGGAATTTATACATCGGTTTGGCCGGAAAAGAATGGGAAAAAATTCATGAAACCGGCGAACAATCAAAGGGTTCCTAAAGAAAAAAAGCAATATGCCATAAAAAGAACCTCTCCATTTTCGTCAGGTCTGGGAATAGGGATGGAACAGGGTAAGCGAGCGGTCCGCTGGTGAGACTCCCGAAGCTTAGCTAAGGCGGGGTCTAGACGTCCGGTGGTGGCGTGGGACAGGGGTACTTCTACAGGCGTTGGGGGGGGAGGGCCTTTATGGAAAAGGGAAAAGCGGGAATTCAATCTCTCTCAAAAAAAAAATTATAGGAGAATACGCATCGGAGGGGGCATGGTCGCATGCCCAAAAGAACATCCAAAACCGAGGCAGTAATGAACAAAAAAAATTAAGCCGAGGCAAAACAGAAAGGGTGAACTTCGGACCATCTGAGGCGGTCACGAGCACAATGGAATCCAGGAGTGCGGAAGGGGGTTACAGCGAGATTCGAAAATCCTAGTTTGCGAAATTGAGGGGGAAGGGGGGGTAGGGATAAACTATCTGGGGGGGTTTGAGGGGGTTCATTCCAGAATTAACGGGGGTCCAACGAGTGGGGAGACAGGAATGTACATGGGGAAAAAAAGACTCAAGCCGGGAAAGCAGAATGATCCCGCCCTGTTTGGACAATGAGAGGGGGGCAAAATAGTGAAAACAAGGCAGGGAGGTGGGACAATGAAGCAGTAACCTCAAACAGAAAAGACAGAGGGCCTCTCTCGCTTTGGGAACTATCAAGGTTGATGCTCGAGGGAAACTAACAGGAATAACGAAACAAAACGACAAGCTCCGATACATCACCAAAGGCGAGTGGATGGGAAAGAAGACGAACGAAGTTTGGGCGGTAGATTATGGGGTTTGTGAACCGTGTGTCGGGGAACTCTACTCGAAGGTGTTGCGAAACTTTAACGGGGTTGGGGGCCCCGCCGAGGTCGACGCACCAAAAGGGTCTGATAGAAAACGGGTCGAATGCGTCAAAAAAGCCTCAGGCTCAGCATTGGGGACGAACCACGGGTGAGCCGGAACCAGAATACATGCTTACGACCTTCCCCCCCACCCTTATGCTAAAAAAGTGGAAAAAATGGGAAGGGTCGGTTACAACGAAAAAACGGGGGTGGTTGTTGCGAAGGGGAAGCCTCCGGAAAGTGACCCGTACGAGCCAGAGAGGGGGGGGGGGAGGTAACTGGTCTCACACGTTGCAATTGACGTCGAGCGCGAAAAGGACCATGGATAGCAGGAGGGTCAGGTGCATGGGGGGACGGTATGAAATGGCGGCCGGAGCTTGCAGTGAGAGAGATGGAAGGGGATCCTAAAACCGGAATTACGTTTGCGGACGGTGCAATGATGCGAACAGATGCAAAGAAAAGCCGATGACTAATGAGTGCAACTACTAAACCGAAACAGCCCACGAGACATCAGTGGGCCACAACTCGGGGAATGACTTGCTCGCGTGTGACGGGGCCGCAAAGCTAGCGATTATTTGGGAGAGGAGCCAGATTGAGGGCAAATCCTCTCGGATTGAAGCAATAAACAAAGGGGACAGAAAAAAGAAAGGGGAGGGAAGAAATCGGCATGTTAAAACAGCGGCGACGGTGGGTCAGGGGAGGGAGAACGCTCTAAGAACAGAGAGGAATGAGGAACCTCCACTTCATTCAAAACGCGAATGAAAAAAACAAGGGGAGGGGGGGAGAACGCAGTATGACCGGGCGGGAAGAAGAGCCCGAAAACGGAGAGAAGGAAAATTTACGGCGGCAGGGAAAATAGGAGTAACAAAAAAAGGAAACACCGGGGGGAGAGACCCAGCGCAGAGGCCCATGGCAGATGGACGTTTTCTGGGGATCGGCGCGGGAGGGGGGGGGGACCATGCCGAACCTGTTAGTCTCAGGAAGATTCTTCATGGGGGGAAAGAGGGGGAGGCACACGCTCTACACCAATTGAGGGGAACCTGGGCTGGAGCCTGGTGCGAGAAAGAACGACCCGGGCAACGGAATGGCGACTGTGGAACCGATCATCCATTTTAAGATGGTTGGCCGGCCCCTTCGTGCGAGGACGAGAATGAGAGACGAGGGGGCAAAAACCAACTGGCATTCTTCAAGCGGTAAAAGGAAAATCTTTCTTCTCCCAAAAATAAGGTCGAAGCACCGGGGAATCTGCAGGGGTGTCAAGGGTGTAAGGAGGTTTCGCAGAAAGGATACTAAAAGGGAAGTGGCCGTTTCTGGAAATTAAATCGGACCTTAACATGGGGGTCTCAAGAAAGCACAGATTCAGGGAGGAATGTGACTCAGGAAGAGGAGGAGAAGACTTCCTGAGCAGACCCAGATAGAAAACAACTCGGGAAGGTAGGTGACCCAAGCGGGAAAGTAGCGGACCGCAGGGGGGGGTTCTAATTGCGAACAACGTTCCACTCCCGCGGGCAGCCGGCTTTCCTCATGAATACTCGCGCCCCTATAAGTAAAAAAAAAACTGAACGGCCAAGCCAAAAGCCAGCCCCGAAGTCCCGGACAAAAAAAACAGCCAACTCTGGTATATGGCGGCTGAGAGTGGGGACGTTGCAAGCGCAGTGGGGGATGTGCCCACTCAGCGGGGAAGTCAAAAAAAAGAGGGGGAAATATACTAAAACGAGGAAAAAGGGGGGGCCAAGGAGCGGGTAGCATTACAAAAATCACTAAATCTCAAAAGGAGGAAACTGGGGGGGGATATAAACGAACAGGATCTCCACGTGGAGTTTGCAGAGGGATGTTGTAGTATAGAGAACAAAAAATTGGTGCCAGGGGGAACTGACCTCATATGAGAATAGTGGCGAATCAACCTGCCCTCCGCAAAAGTTCGCACTAACATACTGGAATGGTAGGGATGTCTCGCACGCTTAGTCTTGCTGTGGGGGGAGGGAGGAAATAAGCATAGAACGAGGTTACATTGCATATTCGTAGGAGGTAGTCGCAGTAAGAGTGGAAAAAGAGTTCCGACACCACATTCGCCTCTTAAAATCACCAACAACAATCGTAAGGGGGGACCCCACGTACGGCCCAGAGGACCGAACGGCCCGAGGTTTGAGTTTTCGGCAATCTCGGAGTAACTCCGACCTCAAGATACCCGCCCTGACTTTCGACAAGTGTAAACGGCTCAGGACAAGTAATGGGACTTCATCAGGAGCGCTTCACTTTGACAAGGTAGCCTCGGGGTTGTACAGGGGCGTGAACCGTCATGTAAAGCCCCAGCAGGGGGTTATCCCTTAGCGGCAATTCCTAACGATCCATCAGAGCCACCAGCGTTAGAAAAGAGTCATGACTTTATCAAAAAACTCGCCACCGGTCAGCTGTATTTCTGCACTAGAGTGTAAAACAGGATGGAAGTGCCGGGGGAAGAAATTGCCAGAGGAGGGGTAAAACGGCGCAGCAGTGACCGAAGGGGCCGACGCCTCTCCTTCACAGGTTCTAAACCAGCATCGGAAACTTTCGGTCAGGACGGCGCTAAACATTCTACCAGCGCTCGTACCAGGTAGGGACTTTTCTCTTCAACAATAGAAGGGCTTTTGGTGTCGGGGAGAAGCCTACATCATCCTCAGAGGCGAAAAAATCAAATGCGAGGAAGGAAAGGAATCAACCAGCGAAAAATATACAAGCTGAATTACATAACTAACTAGAAGGCGTTCATGCTCGAACCTCTCTCTCATCACAAGACCAGGCCTTTAACTTCGTTAACTACGCCGCAAGAGGAAGGGGACGAAGGGGAGCATTGACCCGAAAACCTGCTGGGCGAACGCAGGTTTCATTGATATGGGTTAGAAAGACTGACAAAAAGTCATCGTACGGGGGGATCGGGGATGTGGCTTTAAATAACAGTTTGTTTTGACACAGGAAAACTAAATTTCCTGAGGGGAGGGCCCCAGCGGCCAGGCTCCCGTATGTAATTCGGGGTAAAGTTGGGTGGTAGGGGGAGATTAATGAAAAAGCGTATGGTGACATTGGAAAATAAAAAAAACTGAAAAATAAGGAGTTTTACCGCACGGAAAAATGAGGGGCACAATTTCTCCGGGTTGGAAAAGATGTCTCAGGCTGAGGGAAAAACGCATAAAAAAACGGGGAAAGCCAAAAAAGAACTCGCTTTTAAAAAGGGGACAAAAGAAGGGGGGTACGATGCAAATCACAAAGCGAAAGCAGGAAAAGCTGAAGTTGAAGAAACTGAACAAATCTCGCCCGCGGTGGGAAGACAGGAATATGGGACCAATGGGGCAGGCAATCAAAACGGGGAAAACAGCGATCCATGGGGAGATCACGACGAAATGTCAAAGGGCCTTTGGAAACAGTAGTTGCCCTACGCAACCGATCTGGGCGAAGTAAGGGGAGGTACAGAGGGTGAAAGGCTTGGTCAACTTCATTTAACCCCGGGCTGACGACCTTAATGAACCACGGGAAGTCCAGAAGGGGGGGTGGTTTGCTCAAGAATGCATGGGGGGAGGTGAGAGCAACTAACGACCTTTGGGAACCTGGCAAAAGGGGAAAGGCCAAAAAACTTCAAGGGCGAAAGAGGAATGACTCTTTCCACGGCCGCCGGTCGACCTATGGAAAACACGTAAGGTCTAGTGGGGGGGGGGTAGAAAACCAAAACAGTTAGGCAACCTAACAAAACGCAACCAACTTCCACAAAAAAAGTAAAATTAGGTAGGAGGGGAGGGGGGAAAAGCCCAGGATCAGGATTGAACGGCGCTTGTTAGGGTATTGAAGAGACGCAGGGATCAAAAAACTCCCAAGCAAAAATTATAAAAAACTGGGCAAGAGGAGACTGTTTAAGTATGTATGGGAGGAAGGGAAGGAACGGCCTCACATTGGCTAAATTCATCATGGGGAAATCATCCTAACAGTTGGGTTAGGATGTGGGAAAGAGTGGGAGGAAAGGGTTATCGTGGGGACACTCGGGAAAAAAATTAGCTGACAACCCCAAGCCAATCAAGGGTTCTAACACAACATCCTAAATGTTCGGGAACCAATAGAACGCAAGCTAGGATGAATTAAAACAGAAAAGGGCTAAAGGGATTCATTGGGCTCAGGATTGCAAAAATCGCGTCGGTCTAATAATTCCCTAATGGGGAGGTGGCTGACGGGGCAGCCTTGAGTTCAAAGTGTCAGGTGTTTAAGGTAACGCCTCCAAGGAGTTGGGGAGGTGTGGCGGCCAGGGGAAGTCCACCGTGAATTTTCGTGATGATAACAAAAACGAGAAGAGGAAACTCGAATGACGAGGGGGAGGGGGCCCTGGTCCCGCCGCGCCTAAAAGAAAACCACGGGAGAGCCACAAAAAGGGGGGAAGTAGAAGAAAACCGACGTAGATTGGGCTCGGGAAAAAGGACCGGCGCAGGGGGAGCGGCTGCAAAATAAAAAACCGACCAATGAATCAGGAACGGGCACAATTAAACGCGCAAAAAGATTTAAGCGGAAAATGCGGGGGGTAGTGAGAGAAAAACGCTAGGTAGAAGGATGGGTTTGGGAAAGATGCAAGGGGAGGTCATTACCAGAATGGTAAAAAAAGGGGGGTACATATGGGAGGGAGCGAAAAATTTACCCCCCACGGCGAGACCATCGAATAAACCATTGCCGCCCTTTTTTTGAACAAGGTAGGGACAAAAAATGACTGCATGTGCCCATCCCGAACGTGGGGCACGAGGTGGCGGCAGGTCATCCGTGTGAAGGGGAAAAATGAAAAGAAACTCCTAAAATCGTGCCTCTACTATGGTTTTTAGAAAATACCAATCTTTGTTCCTATAAAACGGTTTCCATAAACACACAGTAAGACCAAATACAAGCGAGAGGCACCTCTCCAGGCTCCCTGTCCGACCGCCGAATTGTCTGGGAGGAGGGAAAAAAAATTCTTTTACTCACAAAAATGTTTGTAGACCCATACTTGAATCATTTTTGGGTGTCAACAAGTAGGGCCCATCGAGTCGACCTTTCGACATCCATTGAAAGGATGGCACATTATCGTTGAGGGTGCAGAACGTTCAGGAGTTGTCTCTCCCACCAGGTACGATAACTATCCAACACCTGAGACATTCAAGCCCCAAAAATGCGGGGAAAAGTCCCCAAGAGGTGAAAAGTTAAGGAGGGAACGACAGTCTTGGTGTTTCCCTTACGAAAACCTCTGAAACGGTATGGTACCTGAATGAGGGGGGGCAAGAGGGAAAGTCCTGGCGAATAAAGGACCTTTGAAGACGAGGCGGAGACAAAAAAGGGATCAGAGGACCGTATGAGGTTGGACAATGGAAACTGGAGAAACAAAAAAAAAGGCCAGGGAAGCGTTGACGGGGGAAGAATTGGTATCCTGCACCGCGCCAGGGTCGCTTGGGGGGAGTCAGGTGCGCGTGACAACAAACATGAAAACGAAGCATAATGCGAACTCACATCGGAAAGGGATGGAGCAAGAGGGAGAATAGAAGGGGGGAACAACAAATCGGGCTGACTTGGACATCTCGGGGCGTGCGAAGCTAGCGATGTTGTGTAAAATCGAAGGACACCAAAAAAAGCGCAATGTGGTCAAACGCGCATCAGTTGCCTGACAAGGGGAAAAACCCCAAGTCCAAACAGGGACAGATTCGGGGTCCCCTTGCAAAGCCATGCAAGACGTACTTAGGGCTCGCCTTGTAAAGGTGCATAACCGAAAGGTAAGAACGAAATCAAAAGCCCAAAAAAACTCTCTGGCCGTGAAAAAACCACCAACCACACCAAAAAATACAACCCGGCAAAAAAACGATACAGGCGGGGGATACTGAAGAATAGTTGCACCCGGGGGGAAACTAACACAGGGGGGGGACGGAAAACGGGTTGGAACGGGGAAAAATGGACGGGGATGCGAGAGAGAAGGGGTAGCGAAATAAGGGGAAACCCGAGAAAGCACTGATGCCAAAGTCCTCTAGGGATGGAAATGTAGAAAAAAGGGTGCGTCCATGTCCATGGGTGAGCTCAGTCTCGAACTGGCGGGGGAAGTGCAAAGGCGGACAAAATGACCGAAAGCAAGATTAAAAAAAAAAGGCGCCGGTCCGCACGTGACGGAGAGGGGTGAGGTTTCGTACAGGCAGGCAGTGAGACGGCCGATGGTTAGAAAACTGATGATGGTTATCGTCAAGGAGCCGATCGAGGACAAGAACCAAAATCAGGGAGACTGCCAAGGGAAAAGCATCCGTTCAGGACGAAACTGGACAGACCTGAGACCCTCGAAAAGACCGGGGGCGCTGAAAGTGGGGGATCTCAACTGGTGCGCAGGACGATCGAGGGGAATAGGAGGCGTGAATGGTCAGTCAAAAGTCAAGTTTTTGCGAACTCGGAGGCCAGAAAGAGGAAAGGATAAGCTGGGTGTGCTAAGGTATGCTACGGGAACACGAAAAATTGCGAAAGGCAAAGTCCGGGGGGTCCGGGGAGGCCAAACGTAGGAGGTGGTCGACGCAGCATTTCAGGGGTCCGAAGGGAAACGAAGGACGGGCCCGACTAAAAACTAGGCACCAAATCTGCGATGAGACGACCCGAATGCTGGCCTGAACGCCACCCAAGAACAGAAGATTCGAAGGGGGGAATAGAAAAGTTCCATCACAGGGACGAAACAGGATGCTTCTTAAAAGGAGGCCGGGGCCGCACGAAAAGACAACCGAGTTGGGGGGGAGGTCCCCCTCAGGGAGAGATACCAAATATACTCGAAAGCGTGCCAAACTGCAAACAGATAAAGTAGAAAGTATCTATTGCGACATCTGAAAAAAATCAAAAACAACGAGGGGAGAAGAAAGAGATGTGCGCTGACCCGAAAGGAGAAGACAGGTGGGGATTGCCGCGGTTGAATTGGAAAGGTCAGGCGGCCAAAGTTCCCGAGCGGCTGGGCCGGAAAAACAGGAGGGCGCAACAGGCCCAAGCCAAACACAAGGGGGGCCCACAAGCCTCCAGCAGCAGAGGCGCGGACAAGAAATGGGTTTTGTCCGGATGGAGGAGACAAGGGGATGTATTGTGGCGTTAAGACACACCGGCTCAGGCGATACAAATACCTGAACGAAGAGTCAGGAAAGGACAGCGGAAACATGAGGGTAGAGAATCGCACCTGTTAACGAACGCAAAGGCAGTCAAACCAATCCCGCCCAACTGTGAAAGAAAAAACCGAAAAAGAGGGATTCTAACAATTTGGGCTTCGGACGAGAAGTAACGTCAGCCCAGCTTCCATAGAAGAAGGCCTCTGAAAAGCTGTAAACGGGGAAAGCCAGCAACAGGGGCAACATGATGCCAGACAGAATCGTCAGAAGCAACGCATCACACTACAAGCTGGCACCCGTATGGGGGGGAGGAGGGTCTTACAGGGAGGTGATATGTTACAAAAAACTAGTTTTCGGGTGCCTAGGAAAGCCCGAGGATCAAGTATAGGCGCATAGATCCAATAGACGAAAAATCAGCTCAGGCATTCCGTCCCCAAGTAAACATGCTCGAAGGAGAAACCCGAACCAAAGGAGCGAGACATCTTGAATGGGGTGTTAGCGGAAGACAATCCGGCTGGGAAAAGCAGGTTGAGCGCATTTCCGCAATAGCAGTTCAGCAAGACCCAAAAGGGAGAAGTGAAGATACACCATCAAGCAAAAAAAAAAGGGAAACAGGAAAAAAGGGCAGGGCAGCAGGAGCTGCGGGAGCGAAAGAAAAGAAGTCTGGGACCCAGAAGCCATTCCACAAACGGTCAAAAACAAAAAAAAGTTCAACAAAAACTCTCAAAAGAGAAAAGCTCAGTCTCCCCTAAAGACTGAGCCGAACCCGCCTGGGGGGGTTGGAAAAGGAAAATAAGTTTGAAGGGGGGAATCGACCATCGGAGGGTCACAGTCAGTGGGGGTGCTTTGAGCGCCAAGGTGAAAAATGGCGCAGTCAAGTGAAACACAATTGGCTCATAACATTGGTCAGAGCCAGGGGAGGGCAGATTACATTAAAGCCTGCGCACATGGAAGGCGTGAAATGGGAGGGGCAAGTAAAATTATGCCGGAAGTTGAGCAACTGGTACTAATTAGTAACGACAACGGTCCTAGCATGTGGGAACACCAACAAGATGAAGGCAAGGCATGGCAGCATGGGTGAAAAATAGTAGCAAAGAAAAAGAATACGATGAAGGACTGGATGCGGGCCAAATGAGAGATAAACCGTTGCTGGGAACTTGGTGACGCGCAGCTAAAGCCATGCCTAAAAGAGGAAAATTTGTATTTCGGGGGATCCGTCGAACTCAAAGAAGCAACGACACATAGAGGTGGTTAAGGGGAGCAGCCGTAACTGCATTTTGGTTCAGGAAATCATGAAAAGGGAAAGAGGAGAAACCGCGGATCAATTGCACGTTTATTTGACGTGTTGCCACCAGCACACAATCTCTGGCGAAAGGGAGGGCACCAAGAAGGACCTCGGGGGAGGGGGGCAAATCCCTTGAACAACCTTGAACTCCCGTTGGGGAAAAGAACAGTACTTTAAACTCGTTGGTCAAGGGGGGTTAAACTGTAGATTTTGTTAGGGCAGCTTCCGCATAACAAAACGTGGGGGAAAAAACTCGGGGGTGGGGGAGGACGAAAACGTTCCATAAACGTCAAGTAGGCGAAGTTCGGGAAAGAATCTGCAGCTTGCAACGCGCGTTGCAAAAAATTAATTAAGTGTGGGGGGGGGTGTTCCGAAAAAACAGGAGTAAGTTGACCATCAAACAACAGTAAAAAACCGAAAACTCGACTTACTGAACGAAATTTATAGTGGGATGAGGCTGGGGAAGGGTGGAAGGTGGTGGGGTATTCAAGAACTCTCTAACTACTCTGATCAAAAGTGGTGATCCCACAAAAAGCCCGA
>Ga0179593_1348550_pt1 | contig 16890 bp, 11 predicted proteins | sample CZODoug2_1_08_16_FD_185931 | JGI IMG/M metagenome (GOLD analysis project Ga0179593, IMG submission 185931) | Vadose zone soil fungal communities from Angelo Coast Range Reserve, California, USA - CZODoug2_1_08_16fungal (PacBio error correction) | ecosystem: Environmental > Terrestrial > Soil >...
ATTGGGCCGTATCAGAACGGCGTAACTACCGTGGGGGAAACGGAACGCTGAAGAGGAGGAGGAGAAGGGCAAGGAAGGTTATCTTTGATGGGGGAAGGGAAGTCCAGATATAGGGGGAAAAAAAAAACCCCCCACAAGGGTCGGGGGGGGATTTTGTGACATTAGCAACCTCCCCAGTTGGTTGTGAGACAGAAAATCCACGAAGCGCAGGAGAGTCAAACTCAAAAGGCGGAGGAGGGAGGGAAAGAGAAAAGAGAGACAGGAGGATGTGCTCGGTGGCGGGGGGGGAACGGGCCGTCAGGTTGAGCACGTGAGTGCCTTCCTTAAAAATGGCAAACGGGGAGGAAAAGAAGGGGAGGGCCAAAGGTGAAAAGGGGAAACTGGCGGGAACGAAGCAAGAGACACGGGCGGTCATAAGGGGTCATTTTAGGCCCATCTTCGAAGCGATCGCGTCCTCAGGAATTGGAGGTCCGTCCTATTGGTGAAAGCGAGAGGGGACAGGAGGGAGTGTACAATACTTGAAAGTTGGGGAGACAAAGAATTGAGAAGGCGGGCTCTGCAAAACATCGTTCGCGCTAAGGATGCCATCGTAAGGGGGTGTCTCGACTGGTCGCACCGAGCGGGGAGGGGCCTTGGGGGGGAAGGGAAATGACTTTTTGCACCTGACGACTGGGGGGGCGGAGAGAGCAGAAGATTAGCCGTGAATACTCTATTATTGCGATGGTGGCTTCATGAAAGAGTGCCGAGCGATGTGCGAACCCGCGGGGCATAGGAAACCTGCCTGCGGAAAACGGATAAAAAAAAGGAAAATCAGGGGGGGTTAAGCCGTAGAGAGTAGACCGAATACATGGAAGGACCGTCGCACTAAAACCTAAAATGACGACCCCTCATGCGATCAGTTAAAGTTTTTTGGGGGTGTTTTCGGGGGGGAAAGGGAGGTAGGGAAAAAGCTGGCCTAAAGACCCTGAGAGGTGGACGGGGGGGGGTAAAAAGGAAGTTCCCGGAAGAAACAACGGAAAAAGGGAGGTCTAAAGTGAAACTTGCTCAGGAAAACTCCTTCCCCATTCTCAGTCAATCCTGAGGAGGGTAGAAGACTGTCGAATTCTGATGACGGATGTTGGGTTCGCAGAGTGTTTCTCCGGAGTGAAATTAGGGTTTTAAGCGGCAAGAGCCTTGACCAAGTGCATGTTTTTCCTTCGTGGGTGAACACAAGCCAGGAGGAGGCGCGAGGGGAAAAGAGGAAAAGTTAAAAAGAAGAAAAGAATTGGGGAGCGGTCAACAGCAGTAAAGAGAGGGGGGGTCTTTATCTGGTTGACCGGACGGGTGGCCAAGAGCAAGATATCCGCGCAGAATAAGGCACTACAAACAAGGGGTACGCTTTAAAAAGGGAAGGAGGTTCCTAAGGAGGAAGATGGGTGGGAGTCAGGACAGACGGGCGCGCTCAAGTCTTTTCTGCTCACTGTTACTCGACTCAATCAATCAGGCTCTGATTTGTTTACGCCCTGGGGGCGGCTGTAAAGGGCCGGGGGCCAAATTTGTCAAACGGGGGTCAGGCGGAAGTCGAGCGGGAGAGGTATTTTGGTGGGAACATCGCGTCCCCTGACCTTTGAAACCTCACGGATCAAATGCGGAAGCGTGTGCGACGGAGTCAGAGAGGGAGAGGCAAGAGGTCAGGGGGATAGACGGAGGAGAAAAGCAAAGCGCAAAGGCGAGGGGGCGTTCTGCTCAGTTTTTTTTGGGTCTCGATGGAACCATAACCAAATTCTCCAATAAAGAAGGATGGGGAGGGGTGGCCCCTCAGAAAGTCCTTAAGGGGGTATGGGGGAAATTGGGGTAGGGGTTAATCGAGACCAACACCTTTGTGGAAAAATATATTAACAATCCAAATAAGGGGTACTGAATGGACTTATGGTGAGTTGAAAGACAATCGGGGGAGAGCTTGGTGGTGGGGGGGTAAAGAAAAGTGGAATTTGGTTTGGGTTCCCTACCGCCTGAAAACAACCAAACGCTCCTCTCCTCCTTGTGCGAGAGTTCAAAAGTCTAAACGATTGCGAATTGAATGATCAACCCTCGATCTTCTCAGAGAAAAAGAAGTTCGAGGGGAAAAAAGACTATCAGTCCGAACGCGCTCTGAAAATAACCGCGAAGAGGAGAGAGTAGAAGACCGAAAAAGCTCTTTCTCAGCGGACCGCACAAGTGCGTGGAGGGGGAGAGCGTGGGGCCAAAGCGGTGAAGATGGGTCTTGTCTTCGAGGTGAGAGGGCGTGAACGGAGGGTCAAAACGATTGTGGAAACGTGACGCTAGGGAAGAAAAACGTCGTGGTGTCATGTCTCTCAGGGAGGGGAAAAAGACGGAGTAGGTAGCACGAGCGATCGGACCTCGGATCAAGAAACGATCCGTAAAAAAGCTCGGACCCTGTAGAGATGCACCCCCAAGGGGGGAGGCTCAGTCCGCCATGGAAAAAATTCCACGGAAACTGCAATGATGTAAAACGGACGCAAGACCAAGGAAAAGATGGTCATTCCCGGCTCCAAAACTCTTCATCGAAAAAAAACTCGCGAACAAAACCCGTATCCTGAGCGAATTCGAAGGATCGTTAAGAGGAAGACACTGAAGGGGTATTGGTTACAACACGAGAAGGGAAAAGGAAAAGACGTGGGAGAACGGGTGAACTCATGGAAACATACCAGTAAGTGTCGAATTTGTTTTATCCTCCCAAAAGGTTTTGGGGTAGTTGTCAACGAAGGTCGGGCATACTACCCCTTCCCATAAGCAACCCCGCAAAAAAGGCAAAAAACGGCAAAAAAATAAGTTAATTGAGGGGGGGGGTGCCGGAAAGGGCTACGATATCTAAAAGTGAGCGTCGGCGGGGCGATGAGTGCGAAGGGTGGTGGGCAGGGGGGACAAATGTTGTCGGTTCAAAAAAACGTGCCATTCAAGCGGCGGTCGGCGTCATCGCGAAAAGGGACCACGCGGTACGGAGAAGGGCTATAGGAGGGGAAGGGGACACGGAAGGGACGCACGCCGACAATTAGGGCAGGGAAAACTAAAACTCAATTCTTAAACCTCAAGTCAGCCAAAACCTGTGCTGCGATGCGGGACCTGTCTGTCGGAAACGGAGCGGCATCTATAAGAGAAGCGACCACTCTTCTCAAGTCGGTACCCAGGGGGATGGGGAAGAAGGTGGAAATCTCTGAAAAAAAAAAATGCGTCCTCATCCACAAAAAGAAGTGAAAAAGAAACAAAACAGAAAGCCTGGGCAAAAAAACTCAGACAGGAGAACAGGAATATTTGCTTCACCAACCCAACGTACCTAAAACACCGCGTTCAAATCAGGAGAAATGCTCAAAAAAAATGACCGGCGGGAAAAAAGTGACCACGAAGAGGATACAAAAAAATTGGCAAGAGAATCGAGAGGGGAGGTCGACCGGTAAAAACACAATCAAAGCGGGGTCAAGTCTGACTACGACGATCTACGCGCCTGTTTAAGGAACACAAAAGGGGGCGAGGAGGCAGAAAAAAAAGACAGAACTAGCCCGAAGGAGGGGCGCAGAAAACGAACCTCAAACCGTCAACACTTCGAAATGACAAGATCCGAAGTTCCGTCAGCCACCGGCAAAACGCAGCTAGAAGAAAAATCTCTACTCAACACCAAGGAAAAGGAAGAGAAGGTCGCCGTACGTAATCCTGCGGGGCTACGTCGGACGGCGTATTAAGAGAGGGGGGCCGACGGATGGAGATAGATACGTCATAGCTAATCTTCGTGGGTGGTGGACCACACTGCAAAAACGACGCCCGGAGGGGGGCGAAAGGAAAAAAAGGTAAAGTCTAACACCAAAAAAGGAACCCGCGGAGGATGCTGAAGATGGAAATTAAAAAAGGGGACCGGTACGCCGCCGATCCCTTTCGGAACACGGTGGAAAGAACCTAAGGTAGTTGGGAAAAAGATCGTGCTTCAAGAAGAGTCCAGCCGGAGGGACAATCCTGCCGAGTAAAAATGAGGAACTGTTTAGTGGTGGTTCAAGGGGGGAAACAAATCTCCGATGAAGGAGAGAAGGCGTAGTTTGCAAGCCAAGGGGGTTTGAGATGCCGAAGCGCATAAAAACACGAAGGGAGGGGGGAGGATCGCGGGGGAGGGTTGTTCAATGGGCGCAAGGAAAGAGGAAAAAGAACTGGTCCCTTACTCTTAAGAAAGACTGTAAAGCGTGGCACGGCAGGGCGTCGAGGCTCTGAGACGAAGACGTATTATCCTTGACGCGAACGTCTATACCTAAGAGACAGAAGTGGAGGGTACAAAAACTTGAGCTGGAGGTAAGTTCAATATAGGGAGGGCTTCCGGCTCTATAGAGGAAGGCTGGTGAAAGGAGGGGAATTAACAAGGAAAAGAGCTTTAAGAGGAAGAACCATGGTGCAGGGAGAGGGGGCGCAACGGGGCATCGGCAGACCAACCTTGTAAGGACAGCATAAGCGGTCCGAAACGTAGTCCAGAAGCATGTGAGAAGGAAAGAAGGAAATATGCCAAAGAGACCAAGGGGACCGGGGGACGAGCGTACCCGGGGGGACGCGGCATGCAGGGAGAAGAAGGAGGGGGGTTTGTAAGGGGAAGGTTTTAAAAAAAAAGGGCGGGGGAGAAGACCACACAAACCTTTTTAAACAGGGAAAGGAACGACGGGGGGGTATAAGAGTTGAAAGAGGAAAAAGTTCAAGTATCAAGGGGAGGGGAGGGATTAACGGAAGGGGACGCCGGGGCTCTAGGAAATCAATCCCTCATCAGTACAAAAAAAACTGAGCTTGGGGTCAACGACTGATCCTAAGGTTCGAGAAAAAAAGGGGGGAAAAGGGATGTGGGGGAGACGTGGGGAAAAGCGTAGGGGGAGGATAACAGAGCAGTTGCCTCGCAGTTTTGGTGTCATTTGAAAGCAATTGCAGCGGCGGGTGGGACCAGTGTTGGAAGAAGACCAATCTTTGGGTGGAATTAGCTTCACAAAGAAGGTAAGAAAGAAATGAATAGAAGGTGGGGAATTCGTAGGAAACAAAAAACGAGGCAGGAACTGAAGAGAAGGTGAACGGGTGCCGACGCAAGGAAGTTGGCCCGAAGTGTTGCCGGACCAATTTGGAAGGTTGGGGACGTCAAAAGGGAATTCTAAAAAAAGGGATCCAAGGGTTGGAGGGCACCGGGGAAGACCGTGTTTCTACAGATAGGAAAGGGAACCATCATAAGTAAAAAGCCAGAAAACGCGGGAAAGGCCGAGCCTAAAGGCTCCATCGTCGGCGTGGTGAGCTGAACATAATCTCGAGGAGGGTGGGGGAATGGGGGTACCACAGGTCGCTGCAGGGGGCGAGGAAAGGATCGTGGAAAGGCCATCTCTAGTGTTTTTGAGAATTCGCTCTGGCGCTTCGTAATACAGGAAAACGTCCGCACACAGAATTGCGCGTTCTGCAGCGGGGGGGGGGGGGTTAAGAAAAAAAGGAACCAAGACCAAAAAAGGAAAAAAAGTCGTATGGGGCCAAATTGTATCCCTAAAAAATAAGTCACATAAAGTGGTAGTGTTGTAAGTCTATAGGGCAGCTCTACAAACAAAGAAGAGGAAAATATATGAGAAAAAGAAAATTACCAACTTGAAGGGGACGGATGGCAAAAAGGTGATACAAGCTTGTGCCACATAATTCTGTTTTGGGGGAGAAAAGGTGGTATGTTTCAGGGGGGGGGAACTCCCTGAAAACCAAAAGCTCCTAATTGTGAGAGCTTAGTCTATCACGACGAAGGCTAATTTAATTTTCTCCCACCTCTCGAGATTATCGGCGCCACTATTAGAGGAAAGCAGAAGAAAAAGTCAGACCTCAAAGGAAAAAAGAAGCGGCCTAAGCTGAGAAGGAAGAAACCGAAGAGATGGAGAAAAGAACACATGCTGAGAGGCAACTTTAAAATCCAATTGCAAAACATAAGAAACGCTAAAGTCGTCTAGAAACGCGGAAACCCGAAACGATGGACTGAAAAGCTGGCAACGGCAGGCAAGACAAAAGCAAAAAAAGTTTGAGCAACTTCTGGGGAGTAGGGAGGAGGGGGGGAGGAACAACAGAATGTCGAGAGCTGGGACCTTCAACTAGGAAAAGTCTCTAATAAACGCGTAGCGTAAATCATTCCCCAAAGGATTTGGAAAGAGACAGGGGCTCATCTTCAAAAGGCGCGCAACAAGGGTAAAACCCAGGAAAAAACTGCGAAGTGAAAGGGGGAGACGAGGAGAGCTAGACTGAATGAAAAGAAGATAAAACGCTCTAACGAAGGCAATCCAAAGCGAATTCGGTCAGTAGGTCGAACAAGCTCATTACGGAGACGAGGGGAAGGGTAATATTTCGGAAAGAAACGAAGGAAAAGGGAAAAGACTTTAGAAAAGGTTCGAACATCCATTGAGTATTTAGTTATGGGGAAGGGGAAAAAGTTGGTGGGGGTAGTAGACCGCCGTTCTGCATACGACAGACTTCCGAATCAACCCCTAACACGCGAAGAGACTGCATTATCTTCTTCAACGGGAAAGGCGGAGGGGTTCGTTACTTCAGATACTACGTGAGGAAAACGGGAGGGTACAGAAGGATTGTGGGGGACGAGCTGCCTTTACGGGGAAAACGTACTTAAGATGCCAGAGCTCATGTCGATAGGCAAGTCCTCACTTCAGATGGGAAGGTCCACTCAGGAAAAAAAGGGGATCAAGTTTTCAACCAGCGATAGAGGAGGAACGACGAAACCGCCATTTGAAAGGAACGAGATCACCTCCGCTCACTCCTAGAACGACCCATTTCCTCTAAGCCGCAAGCATCGGGACGACAGAAGGAAGCGAACGCTGCGGAAAGGGAAAAGAAAATAGCGTGGAGACATGCGCAGGAACAAGAAAGAAAGAGAGAAACCGCGAACGAAAAAACGCTAGCGCTTGACTAAATATTGGGAGAAAACACAAGAGACAGCAGGAGTTTAAATTAGTCCCGCGAACTCTCACGTTCCTCAAAGTCTAGAACGAGAAAATCAGCCAAAGAGAGGTAAAGGGGGGTACTTCCTAAGGAGAAACTAGGGAAGTTCTGAACCGTGGGCAAGAAAGGGGAATAGGGGAGGGGCACGGCGCCTTGTCTACTACATCTAAAACATCAGCGGTGCAGAAAAGAAGCCTAAACGAGATTCCTGCTCTGCCGGCCATCTACAAAGGGGGGGAGAGGGGAAACTAATTTAAAAGAAGGCGCTACAACTTCCCCGAAAGTCCCGAGAACAGCGAAGCCGATCACAAAGGAAAACCGCGCCCAAGAGGGGAATCATCTAGTCCATCTTTCAGTCAGCCCGGCCAGTCCGGGGATACGTCGGCGACAAGCTCTAGAACAACACACCTTATTAGGGTAAAATAGATGGGGGGGGAACTAGAAGAGACGGAAAGAAAGAACAGAGTCGGCTTAGGAGCGTCTCCTGAGGGAGAGGAAGAAATGGGGGAGGGAGGAAACGTCGGGATAAGTGAATCATTATGCTTTGACCAAAATCAGAAGTCCCTCAAACCAGTTGGGGGGTTGCGATTAAAAAAGTCTCCTCGGGTCTCGGAGTGCCGACGAAAAAAACGAAGAGGGGAGCTATTCAGACCGGGCCCGGGAAAGAAGCCGAGGAAACTTGCATGGAAAAAAAGTGGTACGACTATTGAAAAGGGGGCAAGCTTCGTGTCATCCGGGAGATGCCGCCGTGGGAAAGAAGTTTGAGCAAGAAGATGATACAGAGGGGAAAGAGGGGGGAAACTACTGGAATAAGAGAAGAAAGACGTCTGACTGGTCATTATGTTTTGCAGAAAGGGGGGAAAATCATTGTTAGGGCAAAGCATCTGCTCGTCTTGGAAGGGTCCGGAGAGGGGGGAAGGGATATTGGGGGGGGGGAGAGTTTGGGAGAATGAGAGAAGAGAAATAGGACTGGTCCGTAGGGGAGTGGACGGAAGACCGCGCCAGAGGCTGCGCGCTATTGAAACTAGTCACTACATGTTAAGCCAGCGGAGTCGGTCCAGTGGGGGGGTTTTCCGGAGGGAGTGTAAGTAAAAAAAGGGGTTCGCGTGGGACGCGAGAGAGGAACGCTGGGGGATAAGCAGGATTTCCTCTCGATTCTTGCAGAAAAATGCGTGAAAAAAAGCTCATGTTCGGGGCGGCCGCGGGGATCGGAACAAGGGAACTGAAACAAATTTTTCCAACGGAGGAAAACATCCGCGTCAAAAATGAGGGAAGACAGAGAAACATCTGGGGACAGGAGAAAGGGATCCGAGCGAATACGAATCGACGGAGGGCCTCTCATGGAAAGGGGTCTAGAACTTTTTGGGGGGGGCAGATAATGGAATTACTAACTTCGTGACCAAAAATTAAAAGAAGACCCAGCCTAGTTGAAAAATGGACTGTTTCGCGAGTTCACGGAGAACACAAGGAGGTTAGTAGAGTGAAAGGCAAGGTTTTCTAAGTGGCGAATAATTCCAGAACGGGACTCAAGTCATCGGAGCGGTCGAAGGAAAGGGGAGCGAGAAGTCGAAAAAAGTAACTGCTTTTTGTTCGGCGGTTGTTTAGTAGGGTTCAATTGAAGACGATATCGGAGTCAGAACAGGAAAAAACAAGGGGGGCAGTCGGGGTTAAAAGAAAAGAAAAAAAAAAATTGAGCGTCAGAGGCGGCAGGGGGGAAAAGGGAGCCGTGGGAGACGATTCAAATCGGGGGGGAAGGCTTTTCAGACAAGGACGCTACGAAATTTCTTCATGGTTTCTTCGTGTATGCAAAGGGCCGGGGAAAAGAGCAGGAGCGAGCGTGTCGACCACAAAGAAGGGGGTTGCCAGGGCGGTGCCGAGAACACGTGGCCGGGTTTTTGGAGCGGGCAAGCGACCAGCTCAGCGTTTTTGCGGTCACAATGAAGCCGGTTTCGAAAGAAAATGGAACCGCAAAAGGTTTTTCGCAAGGGTATCGTTAAAGGGAAAAGCGTGCGAGCGGGGGGGCGGGGCGGGGTAAGGAGAGAAAGAGAGCAGGCGCGTAGGTTGGGATGCAGTCGACTTTGGCCTCACGTCAGCGAGGGTGCAGCGGAAAGATCGTGGCTACGCACAGAGGCGGTGGAAGGAAAGAGGGAATAGAAGGTTCTTAAAGAAAGGGGAGGAGGCGCGGGGTTTGGTGGGACAGGCGGAGGGAAGAACAAAACAGGACCACAAATGACAAGGGGATGGAAGGAAAGACGGGAATGACAACACAACCATCGACATTCCGGAAAGGGGGGGGAGGGGGTAGGGAAGTGGGTCAAGTCTCAAACAAAGGAGGAAAGAGAGAGATGGAAAACGAAAAAAAGTACCAAATTCAAAAGAGGAATTGAGGGGGTAATACATCCGTCTGACCACATAACGATGTTAAGGTGGGAAGGGGGTGTCTTGTTTGGCAGGAACGAAGAAATGAAACCCAAAATACTACTCAAAAACTTGGTGACGGCGGGTGAAAAAGGACTATCACCGACGCAGTAGACTATGTGGAGAACACAGAGCGGCTAGCAAAACTGACAAAAGGAGAGGCAAAGAACATGGGTCACAGGGCAAGAAGGCTCTTCAAAAATACGGGGGGGGCGAAGGAGCTATTATAGAAAAAACGCCGTATCGGGAAAGGGACAAAACATCGCCTTTACCTGCCAGCGAAAAAAGAAAAGGAAGAGGGGGACCATTCAAAAAAAGAGAGAAAAATCAGCGTCATGGCAAAAGAAACGGTAAGAGCGGACCCGGAAGCGAAAAAAACGGCCAAACGGTTCAACAGGGCAACGAGTCAAAGGCGCTTGAGACACTCATGAGACGTGGAAGATCTCTGCAAAGAGGAATTCAAGAAGGAATGAGTACCAATCGAGATACCCTGATTAAGCAAAAATGCCCCAAAAATTAATTTTGTCTCGGGACAACTTGCTCCGGAACACAAAAAAGGAGGGAAGCTGGGTCAAAACAAAGGAACGACTGACGGGCGAGGGATCAAGGCCTCAACGAACGAGACACCCGCGTCAAAACTAAAGAAAAAGCGTAAATCGTCATACTTGACGAAGTAGGAGGGTTGCGGTCGACAACGCGTATGAACAGGAGGGGGAGGGGGGGGATGAACCTTATTAAGAGTTACACGAAGAAACTTAAAGATGTAGTACGGGAACTAGAGAAAAAAGCACCATTTCGGGCATTTAGTTGTTGTCCTTCGAAAAGGTTGGTTTGTATCTACCCCCTCGGGCATACTACCGAATTCAAGGGGAAAAAAAAAAACCCAAAAAGCAAGTGCTCGGCAGAGGAGGCTATTCGGACGGTCGGGGCGGGCATGGCTACCGAGACAGGCTACTGCAGGCAAAAAAGAAAGTCGGCACAGGAGTTTACGCTCAGCAAGGACAAATGTTCCTTCCACAGGACCCGGGGCAGGGGAGGAAATGAAAAAAAACGCCATTACCGAGGAGCCAACGATTCGAAAAAAATGGTAATGAGTATGGGTGAAAAATTCAAATATCTCGGAACGACCGAGAACCGTCGCATGTGAAAAGCTCAAGTTCGTAAACTCCCAGGCCCCTCGCTCAGAAGGAAAAAAACATGTCGCGACGAACATAAGCGAGCGGACGGTCCGCGCCACGCAGATAAAGGGGAGGGGTAGAAGAAGAGGAACATCCTGTTGGTCTCTTGATCCTGCGCCATTCCCTCGCAGCAACTCCCCTCGGAGGGAGAAAATGCAGAGACGCGAGAGTTTGCCGTTGCACTAAAACCTACTACGGAAGAAAACCAGGAGGGGAGGAGGAAAAAAACGGGGAGACCCGCTCATCAAAGGAGAGCTGTCAGGGGGATTCAGAAAGGGGGCGGCAATAGTAGGGTCAAGAAGGATGAAAAAAAAAAAAAAATGAATGGAGACCACTTCATCTATTTACGCGGGGGAAGAGGAAAGTGCGCAGCTGCTTACCTGGGGTAGAAAGTCTACGTAGGGGGGGGCAGACTCCTCATAGGGGTCAAAGAGGATGCGAAGAAACGGGAGAGGACGACTGTTTCACAGAGGGAAAACCAAGTGAGTGAGGTCCCACCGGGAAATTCATACTATCACAGTCCGCGCCATTCCATCAAAACCCGGCAACCTCTCCCTCCTCTCATTGACATAGGGAGATGTCGTTGAGGGACAAAGCCGAAATGCGAGAAATCTCTCTAAGGAGAGGAGGAAGGAGGGGGGGTGGGGTCGCCCGAAGTAAAAGAAGGGAGCCTGGCCGTGCTGACGGAACAGGGACGTTCTTAGTAAGCGCGTGGGGCAATGGGATGTGACGGGTCAACGTCGGGATAGTTGTAGCGATCACTTGGGTGATTTAGGGTAGGGGGGAAACCGATAGGAAAAAAAGAACATTGGGGGGGGAGAGAGGGACTCACAAAGACAAAGTAGATCGTCAAGGAGTAGCCGACCCTAGGCTTTAGTCCGAGGGGCGGGACCATACCGGGTCGAACAGACAGCAGAGAATGGGAGCGAAACGGTTTATAAAAGCGTCGGACAAGGTATTCTAGGCCTGGAAATAGAAGAAAAGGATGAAAAATTTGCGCAGAGATGGGAAGGTTATTCAGTTTTTCCGGTCGATCAATCTCATGCGTTAATGGTCGTATTGTTAACCATCTTTTCGAGGGGAGGGGGAGGAGGAGAAAACGTGAGGGGGAAGGCCGACGGGGAGTCGCGTAGCAGGGGTGACTGATCAGAGTGAATAGTATAAACCTGAGTGCGGCCGCATTGAAGAAAAAGTCGAGACAGCTTGCTTGCTCAAGGATGCGGCGAGCCAGAGCGAAGGGAAAAAACGAATCTCGAAAAAAGTGATGGGGGCTTTTCTGGGAAATACGCACGGGTTCGGGGGGAGGTTCTTCAGATCGGAATGGGAAATATAGGATTACCCATTTCAAGTTTGCTTCATCGAAAACTTAACTGATGGAAAGCGATGGAACAAAAGGGGGAAAGTGAGGGGGCCTGCGGACGCAACAGGGGAACTCGCGCGCAGACAGAAACCTAAAGTCCAAAAAATACAAAGCGCGAGTAGGGAGTGCTCAAGAGTAGAAAAAAAAGTCAAGACACGACGAATGCTAAGCCGCTCATAAAAGGGAGAGAGCTTTGGGGGAACATCTGGGGGGGGGTAGAGGTCCCGAAAGGCGGGGGAAAGAAAACCAAAAAAACTTTTGCCAGGACAAATCTAATGGAGATGGGAACGAAAGGAACACGGAGGGTTAGGGAGAAGACATTTAAACTCCGTGTGGCTCCGGGAAAATATTAAACTTCCATGGCAAGTCCACGGGAAAGGGAACGAAACTTATCCTAGAAAGGCTCGGGAAAGGAGGTTTTGTGGGGGAGTAAAAAAACTGGGGAGCGGGAGTTTCATGGAAGCGGGGGGATAGCAGTAAATGGGAATCGAGGTGGGGTCATAGGGGTTGGGAACGCCTGCGAGGAGGGGGAAGAGAAATAGAGGAACAATCAAGGGGGGACAGGCATCAGGGTCCTCAGCAGAGGTGTCATTTCTTCAAGAGGTTTCCTCGCCGGGGGGACTAGAGACAAGCGCGACATGAGTGCAGGGACCACTACTCCGGACGCTGGACTAATGCTTTACGAGAAAAAAGGGGGGCCTGTGGATCACGACGCCTGTAACGCGACCAGTTCCCGAAAGAGTAAAGGGGAACCAATGAACGACGGGTTTCTCAGCGAGTAAACGCATGCGCGGAAGGGGGGGTTACTCGGGAGCGGTAAAGTCCTATTCCCGCGTCGGGCAAAAAAACGGGGGTCGGCCAAATAAAGAGAATGATCTGGTATTTTTTGGAAAGGGGAAAAAAGCGAGCGTGACCGGTGTTCCAACTTCGCAGATTAGCGAAAGTATATGGGTCGCGACATAGAGGGGGGGGCGGGGTGGGGAAGTTTCAGGAAAAGGGAGAGGTCGTAGAAACTGGAGGTACAAGGCACAGAAAGGGAGCGTTCAGGTGGTTTTTGATGGCTGAGGAAAAGACAAAATTAAACTCCAAAAGTAAGACATAATAGGAAGAACTCGGGGGAGGAAAAATTACAAACCAGGACCTGGGGATGGGGTTGGGGGGTGGGGGAGGGGGGTTCAACTAGAAAAAACAGGGAAAAAGGGAAATATAATACCAAAAAGTCCAAATTATTAAGAAAAAGGATGGGATGGGGGGTACCTATGCCATAATTCTTGGGTTTGGGGAGAAAAGTGAAAAAATTTGTTGGGAAAAGAAAAGAAAACAAAGGCTCCGAAGCGACCTCAGGCAGAGCGGGTCCTAATAAAAGGGCATTGGAATTTCTACAACTGCGATCTTCTTCTTCACCACGAGAAAATTCCGGATCATGCCGCTAGTGTGTACAAGGTCAAGAAAAAAAGGAGGGGGTAAATAAAACGCGAGCTATTAGCGCCCCGCGCGCTGGAGAAACGACCGGCGGCATCGGACTTGAAAGGGGGGCGCACAAGGGATCCGCCGGGGATGGTCCTGAGTAGAAACCGAGCGGAAAGAAAACTATTTATGAACTTCTCGAGCCAGGGAGGGGAACCAAACGCAAGGATCGGAAACGCGTCGTGTAAAAAAAGGGGGAAGGGCATCGGAACAAATGTCGCGCAGGCAGCGCCAGGCCCGGCTCGGCCGAAAAATTCCACCATACCTCCTAAAAAGAGTCCATATTAAAAAAAAAAAACCACAATTGATTCTCTTCAGCCAGGGACATCTTCCAAGGAAGGGCCACTAAGGAGAAAAAAAAGCCTGCACAAGAGCTCTGCCCGAGCTGGAACCCGACTCATGAAACTAATAGAAAAAAAAAAAACGAAGTCATCATCAAAGCGAGGATAAAGTGACGGGAAAGAAATGGAAGGAGAGTAGGGAATTATTTCGCACGCAGCACACTTATCACGGAGAAGAAAAGAGGGGTGAGCCGGGTGGATCACCGTTGGTTTGAGTGGGGGCCTTCCGGCAGGGGGGGGGGGGTTGGAGTTCTCAAAAGACTTCTGAAAACCTAAAGAAGGCAACCCCCAAACGAAAAAGGCCTCGGAAGAAAAAAGAGGATGTCGGTTCTCTTTCAGGAGGAAGGAGCCGCGGAGCATTGAAAGAAAAAATCAGATTCAAAGGAAAGAATCAGGAAGGCGTTGTCGCTACAGGGGAAATGGTTATGTCCGCGACAGGGGAAGATTCCCATCGAGGAGACCTCATGAGCTCCGCAATCAGTTACGTCCCGCGAGGGAAAAAAAGAATTCGATAAAATTTAAAGCGGATTCAAAAAGAAGAAAAAAAGGCGGACGCAAAAGAAAACAGTGGCTGACAGAAAAAAAAAACAAAAAACCTCCTCCACCAGTGCGCGAAGAGGGACGTCGACCCATGTCGCGACGCAACACGGAGAGCATAGCTCTACAGGCAGCTTCGCTAGAACTCAAGGCTGGACGCAGACAAAAGTCCTAGTTTCTCTTCACTGCGCTCCTACGCGATCCTACAAAAGACGGCAAAAAAAGACTTAAAAGGGGGAGGAGCTAAACAGGAATACATCAAAGAGAGGTGCTTCGTCCAAGGCAACGTACAACGAGTTCCTCATTGCAGGTGACGCTAAAGGCAGTCTAGGGTGGAAAGGGTCGGGAACGAAAGGGGTGGGCTGCTCTTCTGTGCAGGAGGTTCAAATGGCTGGCGCGGCAAAGGGGAAGGGGGGTCGGAGCTGGCTGGAAAAGGTCTACTTATCGCAAAGCGACTCTCGGCGGATACGAATCTCCTGCACGGAAAATTGTCAGCTAGCAAACCAAGGCGGCGGGGGGATTGAAAGGAAAAAAGACAAAGGAAAGAAAGAAACGAGACATCAGAACCGGCAAAGAGAAAGGATAGAAAATGAAAGAGCAGCATCGTTCCAGTCAGCCACCTGCAAAGGAAAGTCTCTTCTAACTTCTGCTACAAAGATCTAGACCAAAAAAGGAGGAGAGTGAAAAAGAGAAAAAGGGGGAGGAAGACTTAATCAGACGAGGCCTGAGGGCTGACGGAACAGGAGCGATTAAGTAGGGCGGGGCAGAGGTTGCCATGACATGGCCGACGTTTGAAAAAAAAATTAGGTGATTTCTGGGTTGAACTGCGGGCGAAAAACGCCATGGAAGCAGGGAAACATTCTCCTGCGAAAGTATTCAGGGAGGGAGTCGCCGAGGGGGACCGCGAGGAGGGAGGGGGAAATAAGAAGAACCGGTAGAGACAGACCCCGGGAATGCGCTGTCCCCGGTGTAAAAGGAAAATCTATTAAGAAAAACATTCGGCCTGGACATGGAAAGGAATCGTCCGTGTCCTTGGTTCTCAGGGGGGGAAAGAAATTGAAAGCGGGAGGGGGGGGAGTGGGGAAAAGAGAAGGGCTGTCTGTCTTAGTTGGAAGGAAGCAGTTTGAAAACGCCAGCAGAAGGCTCAGTCTGAAAATGCTCAGGAGGGGAGGATGAGCGGAGGAGTTGTTCAATGTCAGGCTGATAAAAAATCGGGAAGGGGGAACTTAGGGGGAGAAGGGAAAACAATTTCTCCGGGGAAGAAAGCCGTTCGTATGCGCAGCGGAGTGCCGAAAAAACATGGGAGAAAGCCGTAGGGTGGAGGTTTCACGGGGGAATCATTGAGCTTCGTGTGACACAGACTCACGGGGCGGGGGACGTGAAAAAGGAGCATATTCAAAAAGAGACGATCCATTTTCTCAATTCATTGGGTGCTTCATCGAAAAAGGGAATTCATAATCTTGAGGGGAAGCGGGCTCGGGGGCAAAGACCGTCGGACAGAAATTCTGCTGGAACGAAGGCGAAGTATAAGAAGGGCTCCTATAGGAAGGGGGCATTCAGCCGTGAGGGCCAGGCCTCTGGGACATAGAGAGAACCTAAGCAAACGAGGATGGGAAACTTGTTTTGTGGTTTCTGGAAAGGGGAAGTGGACGAAATGGAAAAAAGAAAAAAAACAAACTGCCTGAGAACGTGAAAATGGACTGATTTCGCAACGGGAGGGACACGTAAACCCGGTATTATTAAAATGAAACTGGAACTCCGTGTGTGCTAATGCGAAATCATTCCCGCATTCTCGGAGGAAGGAGAACGACAGGAGAAGGGAGGAAGGACACATTATGAGGGGGTTTCGCACGTTTTTCTAACGGGGGGGGTCATTAAACGGGAGGGAGACCAAGGAACCAGAGTCATTTGGGCATTCTGGGTTAACTATCAAGCTTCTTCTGCCGGAGGGAAAAAAAGGGGAGAAGAAAGAAGAAGGGGGGGGGGGGGGTGAAAAGTCATCAGGGTACCGATTTGAGTAACGGATCTTTTCGAATTCAGGTGATCCTAGCAGCCGCTAAAATGAGTGGACGAAAAAGGGAAGACGGACGCGTTGCAAAAAGAAGTCGTTGAAGGAACCCAGGGGGGGGAAGGGGGGCGGTCGCAAAAAAGAGAAAAGTTCATCTTTTGACGTTGGGTTCTTTCACCCTGCGAGAAGGGTGGATAGGGAAGAGCAAAGGGAAAAGAAGAGAGGGTTTCGCCCTTGCTGGGAGTCCTGAGGGGACCTCAGGTTAGTGGACAAGCGGGATGGGGGAAGGAAGGGCAATAATCCCTCGCTAAGGTAGGGGAAGAGCGCGGGGAGGCCTTGTTGGGCATCATCTCTGGGATTGCGCGAGAGGAGTCGGGCGAATATCCGAGAGAATCGGGGGGGGAAGGTTTTGTAACTGCCCAACAGGGAAAGAGTTCACTACGTAAAAAAAAATTACTGGAGAACGGGAGTCGCGGGGGTTTTTTTCAAACAAAGGCGGGGAACCACCAAAGGAACAAGTCTCACAATCATCATTGGGGGTAAGGGAAAAAAAGGTGTATGAAAGAAAAAAAGAAAAAAGTCCGGAATTGGGTATTGGGGGTGGGGGGGGATGGGTTC
>Ga0179593_1704296_pt1 | contig 16890 bp, 16 predicted proteins | sample CZODoug2_1_08_16_FD_185931 | JGI IMG/M metagenome (GOLD analysis project Ga0179593, IMG submission 185931) | Vadose zone soil fungal communities from Angelo Coast Range Reserve, California, USA - CZODoug2_1_08_16fungal (PacBio error correction) | ecosystem: Environmental > Terrestrial > Soil >...
AAATGTTGGTGTATCACTTGGGAGTCCGTAATACGCCGCAGGGACGTAAGGGTTATGGATATGAAAAGGGGGGGGGGGGGTACTAATACGGAAAGGGACTGACAGGGGGTAACTCCCTTCTGCATCACGTGTCGGAAAAAATGTATAGGGGGGGATCGTGAAAAAAAGTAGTTGGGGGACCAGGAAGGGGACTCGACTTTTCCAATGCAGCCACTTTTAAAGGCTTAACTGCTTGAGTGTGAGGGAAAGTATCCGGTGGACACCGGTCAGGAAAAGGGAATCGGACGAGCCATCCGGCAAACGAGAAAATGCGGTCCTTACAAGGGCCCCGCCTGGGGGGGAATCGAGTAAAAAAACGAGAGGAAGGGGCGGTTTGCTGTCCCGAACCCTCGGGCAAAGTATCGGCCAATCTACTGGCCAGATGAAAAAGCCCGGAAAGAAGGGGAGAGCGGGTGATGGGTCAACGAAGGGTGGCTTAACCTGGAGTTCTCGCCGTCGGAATCATCGAGGGGAAATGCAAAGGAAGAGAAGAGCCCTAGGATCAACTTATCCTGTCTTCGGTCAGCGGCTTCAGTCGAGTCGAGCAGTTCGGAAAAGGCTTCGAGGACAGTGAAGAAGGTTGAAAGGAAGAAACTTGGGAGGGTGCACAGGCCCGCTGAACATTTCACAGGGGAACAGGTAGAATCTCCCGGGGAAAGTGTTAAGGCCAACAAGACCAGGGCTTTTTGGCCGAAAAATTTCCGTTTGGAGAATGCGGTGGAAAGGTCGGGAAAGGGGGGGGCCAGAAAACAAGAAAATTGCGGGAACGGGCCTTCCGAGGGGCGAAAGACTGAGGGTCCAGATCAACTGGGAGGGGGTAGCACGGCCTTTCTTGGGGCCCTTTTTACGGGTAGCATTCTCAGGGCAACGAAGAGTTTGGGGATCTGAAATTTTTGGGCCCGGGGGGGGGCGGACCGGTTTGGGTCGGCCTTGGGTGGTGGGAAAAGGCAGTGAGGGGAAAGGTGAAAGGGAACGAAGCGACGGCCATGTCCTGCGGGCGCGGGAAGTGATCTCGAGGAGGAACTGTCCCTGCCACGAAAGGAAGACGCCACAGAGGCTAGGCAGGGAAGTGACTGAAAACATTTGAGGGATAGAGTGCCTTAAGGGAAATGGTACGTAGGGCGGGGTTGGATTATATCAAATTCAAAAAAAGAAGACGTTGGGTGTGAAGAAAATGCGGGGATAATGTGAGGGCGGATTCATGTGGATAGCCTCCCATATCTCCCTGACAAAAGGATGAATCCCTTAAGAGGTCAAGAGAAAATCAAGACTGGAGGGGGTGACATGAATAGGGACAACCGATCGTCAGTGACGATCAATGGGTAATGCGTAATGGGTATTCCCAAAGGTCGCCAGAGAGTGTTTTGTAATCCAATAGCCTGGGATCTATAGGGAGTTCAAAAAGGGATGAAATTAGGTTTCAGAGGGAACGGGTGACTATCTTTTCTGTTAATAACTCATTGATAGAAGTAAAAAAGGCAAAGAGAAGAGAAACCTGGGACACCACTTCCAGAACCTCAACTGCCTTGGGGGGGGGCCTATTACTGGTAGAGGTACTGTGAATAAAAGCAAAAACGAGAGGTACGAGGAAAGAAGGCCGGGGAAATCTCTAATACCAGGAAAGCGATACGGAATTGGATAAACGGGGCTTCCCTTCAGGTTATCTACGGGGGGAGTTTAGGAAAAGCACGTGGTGCATGGGGGAAACAAGGGGGGGGAATGTGCCTGCATGTACCGCCACGTCGCACGGAATTGGAGGCTGGGCGAATAGGAAAGGAATGTTGGTCAGGGGACAAAAAGGAAGGAAAAAAAGGGGAAGTTGAAATGTTCAGGGCTCGATTTAAGAAGGACCAACCGCCCCGCTCCTATCCACCACCTTCTCCTGAAGAGGCGCCACCCACCCCAAAGAACATCCCCTACTCCTGGACTGTTTGGAAGCATGAGGGGTTGGAAGGCAGGTAAAGGTTGGGGGCGTAGGCCAGCAGGGGGGCCTGCCTGCGCCTTGCTAGGTCTCAGCGAGACAAGCCGAAAAAAAAAAGACCGTCGAGGGTCAAAGCGGGGGGAAAAGGACTATCCCGTGGCCTCTAACAAGAGGAAGGATGAGAAGGTTAGAGAAACACCCTCCGTGACGAATTGTGGCAGGGGATCTGAGGAAGGAAAAAATAACTAATTAATTATTAGATCACCCAACTCTTATGATTAATCCATAACAAAACGTCACTTACCGTCTCCCAAAAGTGTTGGTTAATTATTGGTGCCTCCAGGGGATTGATGATTTCCTTAAAAAGTAATACCTAAAGGACACCTCATACTTTTGTGGGGGGACATTGGGGGACTTTTGGAGGGTTGGGGTTTCACACACAGTCTAGGGGGCCAAAGAATTCTCTTGGAGATCCCCACTAATACACAAGGAGATCAGGACATTTTGAAAAATTCCAAATTTATGGTGGGAGTCCCTGCTGGCTACAGAAAAAGGGCGGGGTGGGAGAAAAATTTTCCTTAAAACGACTAGCAAGGGCCCCAGAGAACCCCTGGGGGTAAAAATGAAAAAAGGAGGACAAGAAGGGAGGACCCGTTGGAACAGCCCCCAAGAACTTCCGGAAAGAGGGGAGACACTCACGTTGAATGAAAGGGGGATACAAGGGAAAAGCCAATCCGTTACCTGTCAATGAATAAGAAGTTCTGAAGATAGGCAGAGAAAAAATCGGAAGGGGAGGGGAACAGGGGGGGGTAACCGGGGAGTGGGGGGGGGAATGCAAGGGGGAAGCTTTCGGGCTTGATTATCGAGATTCCGGAAGAGCTCTCTCAAAAAAAAAAATTAAAAGGAGAAAAAAGGAACCAGAGGCCAGAAAAAACGGGTCCTTGAAGGGCAGAACCAGCTTTCAGTAATGAAAACCACACACTGGTGTCGCGTAGGGAAATCTCCGGATTGCGCTTCAAAACCCAGGGGGGGGCTTCAGGGCTTGTTCCCCAGAGTCCACCTTTATTCACGGGAGAGGAGGGTTCCAGAGGTTGTTAAAGCTGTGAGGAGGGGAAAGGCCTGGGAAGTGTCACGGGGGTTGGGGGTTAACAGGGCGGCCCTCGTCCGGCATAGGTAGTTCCATAAGAATAGGGTTTTTCAGGAGAAAGAAAAGGGACTCGGGAAAAAAAAAAAGCAAGAAAAAACAAAAAAAAGTACGCACCTCGCGAGATCGTTCTAGATCTGTCTCTGATGATAGAAGGTATCCTCGCTTTGGGGGGGGAAAAAGACAGTTTGAAAAAAACAAAGGACAGTTTTTTCATGAAAAAAAAAAGACGGTCGGAAAGAGTTTTCAGGGACAAGAGAACAGCCCAAAAAGAAGGAAAGAAAGCCAAGGAGAAAAAAGTGGGGGGGGACGTACGTGGCCGTTGTGCCTGGCCTTATCCATCCGAGGGGAAAGTTGCCTCCACATGGGAGTGTAAGAGAAATGTGGTGGGAAAGCAAGGAAAAAAGATTTTCGAAGGGCAGGGACCTGCGAGGGGGGTGAAGGGGCCCCGAATCATAAAAATTTATCCTCGGAAAGGGGAGTCAGGGCCTCCAAGGGGGAAGCTTGTAGAAAAAACAAAAGAACAAATGGAGCCCTTAGGGGGTCCAAGACTCCGTCGGCCGCGCTGACTGGTCAACGAAAGAGTAAATCCTAAGGGGAGGAGGGGGGCGGTGGAAGGTTTTGGGGAGGTGGGAGAAAGGGGCGGCGGGAGGAAAGGGTGGTCTGCGATTAAACGACCTAACCCAAAGGGAAAGAAATTACTTGAATTGGGGAAAGGAAAAAAGTGGGAAAAAAAAGGTAGAAACGTCTTTATATCCCGCCTATTTAGCCCATTGGAGCCGTGGCCGAATAAAGGCAGCAGGAAAAAGGGGAAACTGGTATAAAACCCGATCTGGCCCGAGCTTTGGACACGAAATGACCGAACCCGAAGAGTATAATTTATCGAGGGTGTCTCTAGAGTAAAGGAATCCATTCAATTGAAAGGACTCAAAAGCTAGAGGGGGTTGAAAAAAGGTTTCCATATAAGCTTCCCCGGCAAGGGGGGGGCAAGTTCCGGGTTCGGGGGGGAAAAAAAGGAGGTAATTTGGGGGTGTGTGGGGTACTGCGCAAGTTTCAGTCAGCGTTCAAAAAAGACATCGGAAGGGGGGAAGGCGAAAAAATACCAAGAAAAAAGACGTAAACTATCGCCGAACCCGGCGGGATGGCTTCCAAAATCAGAGGTTGAGCGGAAGGAATTCTTGGAAAAAATCCTCCGGAAAAGGGATATAAAGGGGAAAGATGAGGGAAACTACGGCTCCAGACGTTATTGTTTCTAAGCTGAATCTCTTATTGAGGGAAAAAAAGAAATTTTAATTTTCGGGGGGAAGGAAAAGAAGAAAAAGATAATTCGGGCTATCATCCATCTGTCATGTTAAGGAAAAAAAGTCAAAAATGTCGGGCACAGGTCGGGGGGGCCCCCGGCTCCGAAAATCGAAATTAGACTATCCCGCCGGAATGGTCAAACACAAGGGGGGAAATGACGGGAAATTAAGGGGGAAAGGGGAACTGGAGGAATGCTGAATCCTGACTGAACGACGCCTCCAGGACCGCAGGAAAACAAGGCAAGGAAAGGTTTAGGAAAGGGAAAAAAGAATAGGGGGGGGAAGACAAAAGCGGCAAGAACCAAAGGACGAAAGCAACCGTACCCTAATAAAAACCCAAGTTCTGAAGAGAAGGAAGGGGGAGACCTAAAAGGGGAAATTAAGAAAAAAGGAGGGCTAGGGCTAAAAAAGCGCGAAGGAATGAACGACGTCTTCCCAAAAATGCGTGAAAGTAATGACTTAGGTTACAAAGGAAACTCCCAAAAAACCGAGGAGAAAAAATTCTATTTTATTTACGCGAGCTACCTTTTGCCAGTGGAAATGGGGGTCAGAGGGCCGGAGGGACAGACAAAGAAGGTTTCTAAACCTCGACAGAAAAGCTTCAGAGACGAAAATCACGAAGGAAGGAAAATTAAATCGCGAATAAATAGCGAAATTATAATGCTCTTCGTAGTAGTCTCTCTATGCATTTTTCCTGCCGGTCCGAGGTTCGACGATTCGGGAGTAAGGCTCGAACCGAAGTTTCGCTGGAAAAAAAATGGAGTGACCTAGTCTCACGTCCACTCAGTCACGCGGATAGTTCGGGGAAAGAGTAGGAGCAAGGGGGGAGGGGCCTTCTACTGAACCGATGTTGAGGACCAAACAGCAAGCTTTCTGGGGGCGCTTAGGGGGATTGTCTCAGACGTAACGGAGGACCATGGCTACTAAGGAAATCGGGAGAGGAGACTAAAGCCTCTCCCTGACTACCCCACTGGCTGGGGAAGAAGTATTCCCTAATTTAAGTTCATCCTTTAATTGGATTCAGGAAAAATTCGAAAAAGAAGTCATGGAAGAAGAGAAAAGATTTTGCCGCTGTTCACTATCAAGAACCTCTTTATCATAAAAGTAGTGAGGAGAAAATTTGACCTTGAAGGGAAGGGCGTAAAAAAAACATTCTCATCGACAGCTTCCGTCAATCCTACAGAAGCAACATCCAGGAACTGAAGAGGTACAAGGTTAGGAAAAAATAGTGTCAACACATTTATTAGCAAAAAAAAAACTTGAGTAGTGGAAAGGGAAAATATATCGAGGGGGTTGGGGGTCAAAGACTTAAGAGGTAAAACGGCTGGAAGTCCCGTAATAAGTTCTTAAAAAAAAAAAGAAGGTTCGGGAAGAATTTTGGGGGGGGGGGTCGAAGAAGGACACGGCCTGGTATACTATGAGGAGAAGCGGTTCGTACAGGGGAGTGGAAGCGGGCGCAGACGAGAAGAAAAAGGCCGGAGGGGTGGGCTGACTGCAGCCCTTGGTAAGGGCTTTAACTTCGTCCATTGGGGGAGGACAGGAAAGAACGCCAGAAGAAATCAAATCGACGCCGGACAGCATTTCCACGGGAAGTAGGGGGCGGGACGGGAAAGCAAAACGTTGAGAAGACAAATCCATCGAGCCACGGGACCGGGTGAGGGGGGCTGTCAAAACATCAGAAGGGAAACTGTAAAAATCGCCTAATGGACCCACCGTGCAAGGGGACCAGGAGGTTAGGAGGAGGGGAGACGCCTTTAAAGAACGACTGTGGTCGGACTCAGTAGGGTCGTAGTCTCTGAGGTACCTACAATCTTAAAAAACCGGGAAGTCCCAAGGAAATAGCGAGGAAAGGCGCCTCATCCGCTAGCCCTTGTGAGCGGATAAGTCCAGCTTCAGAGGCCGTTTCGTTGGGATGCTTCGAGGGAAAAAAAGTCGGGTAACAGCGTCGTGCTGTACAAACGGGTGAAAGGCACTTGGCCTATTACAAGGTAAAAGGGGCCGAATGGGGGGGAAAGCGTCAACTTTACCTACCTGGAGGGGGAGGCGGTAAAAGGTTTTGACCTCGAAGGCACGCCTCTGGGGGGGGAGATTTAGTGGGGAGCCGGATGAGAAACAGAGGGACCTAACATGAGGAATTGCTTCTCAAGTGATTAAAACTCATCGGAGAAAAGTGGGAAAATAAGTTTAGGGAACAGAACTAAATTCTTCATTTCAATTTTGCCGGAGAATTAGTACTTGGTTTCTGGAATTCGTGACTTTTGGTTTCCGTTTCTCCTTTGGTCAAGGTCATTTTAGTTTTAAGAAAGATAATGACCCAAAAAAACTGCAAAACCCGCCTTGTTCAGATAGACGAAAATCCAGAAGGCCAGGGGAAGGATTTACGGGAAGGAGCTGGGATTAGGAAGGGTGGGTCCACCACATGAGAAAGCCTCCACTAAAATGTTTTGCTCTGAATAAAGAGGACTGGCAGAAAATCCTCGGGGGGGACCCAGCCAAGGAATAGAGGGGGGGAGGGGTTTTTTCCGGGTTTGTCAAGGATATTCAAAGCCAATCAGACCATGCGGGGGGAATGGGAAGAACTTAAAAAGGGATTCGATTGCGGAAATAGGGCTCATGAGCATCAAAGTCGAAAGAAAAATGTAACATAGAATACCTTACGAGGAAGCTAAGGAAAGGAGCATTTTCCGAGTAGGCCAAAGACGGGACTAAGGGTTGATGGGTATTTCAAAGCGGTCGCCTGACGCCTCTCACGCCTTGGGAGCCTCCATCCCCCGCTATCTTCGGAGTAGAGTTCATAAAATAAGGATATTTATGGATTTTTTTAGCCCCGGACGAAGAAAGTGGTTCAGCAGCTTTCCTAACCTCACCGGTGCCTGTCAACACGTAGAAAACCACATACTCCTAGTGATAAAGGGTGAACTGCCGTGCCCAATTCCAAAATTAAGGGGCCTATTAAAGAGGGGGGGGCGTTTCAGAGGTATCACGAAAGAGGAACGAAAAAGGTTACCTCCCTGATGAGGAAGTGTTACAAACCGAGGGATACACAAAAGAGGGGGTATGGAGGAGAAAGATATTGGGGAATTCCAGGGAGTGTATCTTCTGAAGTTAAATTTCGAAAAGGACCAGTAGAAAAAGGGTGATCACAAGTGAATTCAACCAAGGGTTGAAAGGTATAAATTTCTCCACGTCTCCACTATTCCCGGGGAGGAGATCTTTGAAGAAGGGTAATAAAAACATGGGAGGACCATGGTGAAGGGAAAAAAGATTACGTAATGTTTTAATTTTTCTAGGCTCGATTAAGAAGAGAAAACCGCCAAAAGAAGAACGAAAAAGGAGCAAGAGCAGGCCAAAACGCCTTCGTTTCTTGTTGACCGCTTAATTCAGAGAAAGGTCCAGGGAAGGGGAGGAGTCAGGGGGAATGGGATTCTGCTGTCGTAAAATGGCTTCATCTCTGAAAAAGAACCCTTGGGAGCTACCCATACCTGTCCATGATTTCTTTTAAGATTCTAAAAGACTTCGCAGAGGGAAGAGGACAGGGACCCGGAAAGGAAAAAGGGACTGAAAGGGCCAGGTAAAAAACTCAAAAAAAAACACAAAAAAAGGGGGGTGTTCAAGGGGGGGTCACTCAAAGATATGATGTGGGGGAAAGAAAAAAAAAAAATTCAGAAAAGAAGGGGTGGAAGGCCTAGAGGGTTTCAATCCTCGAGCGTGGGGCTTTTATGAGTGCCGAAAGAAGGGACTCCCAAGCATATGGGGGTGTTGGAGAAATTTGCCGGGGGGGTGAAGGGCACAAAGAAAAGAACCAAAACGAGGCCCAGGATATCCCTCCGCTAGAAAACTCGAAACGATTCTACGAGTCGAAGGGTCTGAAGGGGGCCTTTTTGGGAGAGAACTGGCTGGGAGAAAAAGAGGGGAATTTCTTGAGGGGGGAAGTGCAAGGTAAAAGGCCTCGAAGAGAACGGCCCGATGGCCGCCCTTTTACCCCAACGCGCCCTTCGAGTCCATAGAACGTGGAAAAGCAACCTAGAGAAAGGACAGCCAGAAAGGAACCATCACTATCTTTTTTAACAATCGGGGGACGCCGCAATCAGGGAGGGGCATTAAGCCTATCTGTCAAGAATCAAGTTCGACCGAAAGGGACGGGAAGCCAGGTTTCCAAGAAGGGAACCGGTGGTTGTGAAAACCTAAATCTGTGTGCAGAAAAATGCAAAAAATCTATTACGGAGAAAGTGGGGAGCTTTGGTTAGAAAAGCAAAAAACGGAGGGGGGGAGAAAATATAGATGTACCATCCCGAAATCTGAAGAAACTGAGAAAAATCAGGGGCATGGGGAGAACCAAGATGGAATTAAAACACACGGGGTCGCAGTGTAGGGAAAATTGAGAGGAAAATCGGAAAATTCATGCCAGGTACGGAAGTTTCGGCAGACCAAAAAAGAGAGGGGTAAAAAAATAGGAGGGCGGGGGAAAAGGAAAGAGGGGGACGGCGGCCTGTTGCGAAAGCGCGGTGCTGTAGGGTTTCGGATACCGGGCGACGTGGGGAAAAGGAAGACTAACGGGCCTGCACGTCCGTAGCAGTAAATCGTTGGGGGGAAACCGAAAGAAAATTCCGAGTACCATAAAAAGCGAAAACCAAAAGGTCACCTCCGCCAGAGAATCGTTTTCTAGCGGTGGAAAAAATAGGGGAGAAGATCCGAGAATTTTAAAAAGGTGAAACAAAAAAAAGAAAAAAAGGACAGGGGGACATTTTGTCAGGCAACAAAAATATGCAGGGGGGCGGAAGGGAGGGGGGTTTAAGTAAATAAGAAAAAGGGGCGGGGAGAAAACTCCTATCCTGAAAAAACCTCACCAATTGGGGGGAAGTCCTTGGGGAGTTTGGACCTCTCCGGGGTTGGGGGAGTGGGCCTCCTTCATTAGGCTGGGGGCCCTTGGTGAAGACTTGGGGAGGAGTTCCGGGGGGGTGTGGGACATAGGATGTCAAAGGGTCTATTCTAAAGGGGCGAGGTAGAAATCTAACTCTACGCGGGGCCTCCGCTACCGGGTCGAAAAAAAGGGTGAGGGGATGGTGGGTCAAGAGGAAAAGACCTAAAAGTCAAATCAGGAGACATCTATGCCCTGAGGACTCAGAAGAGGATCGCGTGAGAAAAGGAGAGATAAAACGAAGGCCCCAGGGGGTTGGGCTCTGACGTGGTTGGAGTCCAAGAGGTTCTGGACTAAGTGTCCGGGTGGGGAGAGATTAGAAAAAACCATATCCACCCAGGAGAAAAAAGACGTCCCCTCTTGGGGTCTTAAGGGGAAAAATCTCCCTTGTGGGTCAATGGAAGGATGCAAGGAAAAGAACAGAAAAAAGTGGCAGTGGGGCAGGAATATTCATCACATAAAGTGTTGCCTGGGCATTGGGGGAATCCACCCGAATACTGGCCTAGCCGGGGGAATGAATAAAAAGCCAAGAGACTGAAAGAGTGCTCTGGGATGTTCTTTAATGTCCACGGAACGCATTTGATCAGGAAAGAGACTCGTCCGTTTGTGAAAGAGAAAAAAGAGAACGAAAATATAACGGTGATGAACGTGGTGTGAAACTGTCTTGGACATGGGGGGAGGTGGGGGGGGGAATTCTGAGACTTCAAGAGGTCCCGGACCAGGCAAAACATCCTCCTTTTGAAGGCGCATCGAGCCGGCGGGCTTGCTTCCAAAAAAGGAATGAGGAGAATTGCACTACCAGGTACAGGGGGAAGGGGGAAGAAAAGTGGCCCGATTAAGGAACCTGCGCAAGAAACTGATGGTTTGAAGGGGGCTCTTTGGAGCGAAAGGGGTAAGGGGGAGGATAAGGGGGGGAGGCTCCGACCACTATGACCGCATCGACTTCGATGCGTCATAGGGCTTTGCTTTGAAAGGCCAAACGGGAAAAAAGGCAGGGGGGGAAGGAGAAACAACACCCGAAACGTACAAGAAGAACTCTATCACGAGCTGGGCATCTCACCGCTGATGTGCCAGAAGGGGTGAATGACGACGTCCAAGGGGGAGGATGGAAAGCTGTGCTCCGCAAAAAAACGTTCGCACAATCATTCTTTCCGAAATTGAGGGTCCTATCTTAAAAAGCTCAAAAGAGGCCGGCGAAAAGGAAAGAAGCGCCCAAGCAACCACGACGAATAACACACAAAAGATTCTTCCGCGAAAGAGGAGACTTAAAAAAAGGAAAAGTGAAGGGCCGGAAAGAAGGTAGATCTCCAAGACATCCTCTAAGGGTACTTCCTACTTCTCGCTTGAGAATTTTAGGGAATTCTTGGAAGGGAAGAACTTAGGGAAGGAACCGGCCCACCTCCGTCTGAGAGCCGAGGGTCCAAAATGACGCTCGCTGGGAAGAATTATACTGTTATACCTTGGGAGGATTTTCAGGGGGAAATTCAGAAAAAAACTCTTAAACCAAAGATTGGAGAAAATCCCATCTACGATTGGTGGAGCGCCTCCGAGTCAAAGAGACTGAATAAGGGGGAGGAAGCGCCAGGGGGGGAGGAAGTCATGGCCTGCCTCCCGACGGTCGATTTTGCTTGAAGTGGCCAGGGGGAAGACTCCCAAGGGAGAAACTTACGAAAAGGAGTTTGAAAAGTAGAACACGGCGAGACGTCTGGCTGTAATTTACATATTGGGATACAGCGGAAATGGAGGCCCCGAACGAGGACACAGGAGCTCATGGCGCGATTGTGGTCGACAGCGTCAAAGTAGACAATTTGAAAACTACCGAATGCTCGTAAATGCTGGCCGGGGAAAAAGTGGGCAGAAAGATAAGGGCTGGGAAGGGAACCAAAGGCAGTATGAAGTTGCTGCAGGAAGTACGAGAACACCTTCACGCAAAACTGGGGGCACAAAGATACTTCTTCGCCCGCTTTCACGAGCACTGTTAAGAGAGAAATCATAAGGGAGAGGGACCAGGGAACCCACAAACTCTCATCGACCGCTAAGGAAGCCTACACCATCAAGGAAAACTCTCGCTCGTCTTCCGATACACTGGATGTAAAAAAGGGGGAAACTCGACTCAACAAAAGGGGAGGATAGATAAATGTGGGTGAAAAGGAGAAAGAATACGAGCGCGAGGCCGTCCTTAGGGTTGGGAGGCTTGCCCAAGCGGGTCGATGCGATGGTGGGGTCCAAAGAAAAAAGGATGGTGGAAAAGGAGCGGGTGAAGGGGGGGGAGGTACGAGAGTTTGTGCGGGCAAGGGAAGGTTGTTCTACTGGTCCTGCAAGCAACTTTTCCTGAGAAGTCTTTACATTGCGGCAGGGTACCCCGGGGAAAAAAAAAAAACCCTTGGGGACAAGAATCTGAAAAAGCATGCGTTTCCGGGAGTCATTGGGCGCCTTTTAGCGAGGTCCGACAATCCGAGGCGGAGGCCCCAGATGTGGGGTGGAGGGTCCAAAAAACCGTTAGAGGGTCCATAAGGGAGGCACCAAGAATAGCCTTGGAAAGAATCTTTGATAGCCTTTCAACCGGTGGAGAATCCACCTGAGTTTATCGGAGCGGAAGGAAAATCGTAGGGGGCGGAAGGAAAAGACGCGCTCAGCAGGAGGAGGGGCGCTTCCGCTGCTCAAAGCCGAGGGCAGCGGGAGATCGGAGGCGATGAAAGAGGGATGAACTCGGAAGGGGGGACACGTTCTGGAAAAACATAGGGGGGGGTCCTCCACTTGGGCGAATAAGGGGACTTCTTAAAAGACTACGGAAGGTTTTTCTAGATTTTCCGAAGCTTGGGGAGTCGCCGGTAACAGGACGTCCATAATCAGCAATGCCTCTTACTCCCTTCCGTCCGTAGGGTCCCTCACGGAAGGTCAAAGGGTGGTCGGGGGGGGGTAAGTGTTCCTTTTTCGGCAGACCAGGCGCGGAAAAGTTGGGGGGAGAAGGTGCGTGGCCGGGGGGGGTCGGGAAGGTGGCATTTGGGCGCGTCGTGAGGAGGGGAAGAGGGAAGGCCAGGGCCTGCGGTGCGACTGTCCTAGCTCGGGGAGGAGGTCCCCGAAGAACCCTAACTTGAGAGTCAGAACCACCGGGGAATCACTCCGGTGAACCTAAAACCAGGGGGGATGGTGATAGAAGGGGGAAGTTATGCCGGGTTTGGCAGGAGAATCCCTGGCAGAAAAACGGGGGGTTAGTGGGGTTGGGGGCCTTTCAAAAGGAAAAGAATATATAGAAGAGGGGTTAGGAGGGAGACTTATGAAGGGAGAAGAACCAGCCTGACCAAAGTTACGGGGGAATCCCTTCAGAAATTCCAGCGAGAAAAGAAGGGTCCTGGCAGTACAGAGAGGAAAGGGGGGGGGCTGATCAATGGTAAGGAAATTGGTATTGCACTCCTTGGCAGAATCAAAGTCTTTGAAGAAATAGCCGCCAAGTAGCATCCGTAAGGGGGTAAGGGAGTGGTTTAAAAAATCCTTCCGCAATTCCTAGCTGGGGAACTCTTGAAGAAATGGGCGAAGAAAAAATCCCCAATGAAGTTTGAAAAAACATAACCACAGCACGTTGTTCCGTTGCCTTAGGGGGCGTTTGCGATCTGTATACAACGATCTCAAAAAAAGGAAAAATTCTAGAAGTCCATCCCATGTGGGCAGGACCTAGGAATACAATCCCAAGCGAGAAGGGAACAGTGCCTGACAAAGGTTGAGGAGGCAGTGGGGTGTCATGTCGGAAAAGAACCGATCCAGTAGGGTGCTGGTAAGACATGGGAAAGGGGATGTGGAGTCGCACGTCCATGGGATGCGGTCATCGGTAACATTGGAAGAGCTTTCATTGGGGGGGAATGGAAGGACGAAGGCCGAGGGTCCTTTCTGGGTGGGGAGGGTCGAATGAAGTAGGCCGACAACCGTCACCAGCCTGCTCCTGAAAACACCTTAAACTCCTAGGTCCGCCCAAAACCGAAGATCCAAAACGCCTTCTGTGGGGGAGCGCTAGTTGACCGTCATCGCGGCAAAAAATGATTCCTGAAATGGAAGAGGGGGTGAAGGGGCTGTAAAATGTGCATCAGTACAAAGACGAAACAAGGGGAAAGGATCTGGTAAATTATTTGGCTATGACGGTGGGGCTCAGTCTGACATTTCGCCGTCGGGCACCCCGTCAGGTTGGCCTACGTAAAAAGATTACCAAAGGAAAAAAGAAACTTAAGAGGAACAGGTCGGGAGTAAGAAAAACAAAAAGGCCCTTCCCTTCAAAAAACGTGGGGAGAGGGGGTCTGGGAAAGGATTTTCACTAACAGCCTCGGGGGGGAGTAGGTTCAGGACAGGGCACACCGCGTTTTTGCGAAAAATGGGAATTATTAATTTTTGGGGCCACCTTCGTCATGGAAGAGGACTGCGAGATACCGGACAGAAACGATTATAAAAATGTGAGAGGTGCGTTTGTGGGGCGCAACTTCCTTCTTTCGAGCGCCGGGGGGGAGGTTTGACGGAAAAGAGGGACGGCAAACTCACTCCTTCCCATGAAGAACCACAACGGTCTCCCTGTCTTCGAAAAAATCTCCGAAAAGAAATCTCTGGGGCCAATTGTCGCTCCGTGGGACACGCGGAGGGTCCGGAGGCCTGGGGGTCCGAAAAATTTTCACCATTTGTCAGTCCAAATAGTACCTGGGCCGGGCTAGTAGGGTCCGGATGATATTTACATCTAAAAAGAACTGTGTGGGGTTTCATTGACAGGGGGATTGTGGCGAAAAAGGCAAGACGAACATAAGGTTCGTAATTGAATGGCCGGTTGTCTCGATAAAAAACCCATTAGAGCAGTCCATCCCTTCCCACGCGATACTCCTAAGACTATCCAGTGGGCCCTCGGTATTGGGGAATTTGATGAAAAGTTTCAAACGTGAGAATTTAAAATAAATTTTGCAGCGAAGGATCGTAAGAATAGCAAAGGAGGAATGAGGGTCTAAATCCCCCAGCGGGAAAAAACTTTTGATTGCGCTAAGCCTTTTTTGGGCCGCAAACTGGGCGAAATTCTTTTAAGGGAGATGAGGGAAGGGGGGAACTTTTTAAAAAAAAGGAAGTGAGAGAGGGGTAGTTGAAAATCGTGGGCATTCCGAACGCCAGTGCAAGCTGTCTCCAGCATCGGCGAAACAAAAAGCACACATGGAAGCACCTAGAAGATTGCAGGTCGAGCGGATCAGATTTATATAAGACAACGCAGGGGCCCAGAGCAGTTTGGGAAAAAAAACAAGTCCGAACACAACCCGGCCATTTTTTCCAGGCAAAAAAAAGAGGTGGGCAGGAAGGGTACAGAAAGAAAAAAGACAGATACAAGAAGATCCTCCTCTACCCCACTTTTGGGGGGAGAAGTCGACGTTGGGGGAATTGCCTTTACAGTACAAAAAGCGTGTGGGAAAAAGGGCCCAAGGGGTTGGGAAGTTAAGTCGGCAACCCTTGGGGGGGGGAACACACGACCTAGGATGTTCACGAGGAGCAAAGTGAGGGGAAATCGAATCATCATTTACCGCGGCCGTGAGAAGAAAAATCTGCAGGAAGAACGCAAAGAAGCAATCGGAATGGCCAGGGAATGCTGGCGCTGACGGTCACACTAATCTCTCCGAAACCAAATTAAGGAGGTGGAGTTTTTGATTCGGTTTGGGAAGGGGGAAAGAGAAGTGCGGATGGGGGAGGCTGGCGTTTGTCAGAATATATTAATCTAGCCTAGGTAAAGAAAGTACTGAAAACTCTTTGTGCTAGAAAGAGGCTTTTGGGGGAAAGGGAAGTGTAATGGGACATGTACATCGAAACCACGCCTCAACTGGGTTTGGTGCGGGGGCAGTTGGGGGCTGGGGTGGGGGGGGGGGGGGGGGGGGGAAGTGGGGGGGGGGGGGGGGGGGGGGTGGGGGGGGGTGTGGGGTGTTTTTTGCGGAAGGGGATGGTATGGGGAGCCCGGAGGTTGGGGGGGCGGCTAACAAGGATGTTGCCACATGAGGTCCAAACAGCGCAACACTGTAAAAAGACGTAGGCTTTTGAAAGGGAACTTCGAGAGGCCACAGCTTGATCTTAACCAGCGAGGGATGAAGTGGGTTATCACGCGTAGGGGAGATCCAAGAAAGGTGGGGGGGGAAACGTGCTTACTGATCATGGGTTTGGGTTTTAAGGAGGGAAAAAGTTCTTAGATAAAAGGAAAAATAGAACATGATCCTGGGAGTTGGATTTTGACTGCTTGAGGGGATCCAGGAGTCGAAGGAGAAAAATACGTGGGGAAAGAAGGTTCACAAAAATTCCGCCTTATACCATTTCTCGGGAAAAGACGATTTGGCCCGATGCACGTAACGGACAGGAGGGGAGAGAGGCTCGTAAGGGATTCTCCCGTTGGGGCAGGGTCGATCATAGTCTACACGGAGCCAATATGTGACTCAGAAGAGAGGGAATCCAGAAAATCAATAATTGGGGTGGAAGGGGAAAAAAATTAAAACACAAGGGGGCCGCAGGTCTTCTTTGCAGGGGAAAGAGAAAGGACAAAACCTAACAAGCTAACTGATCGGACGAACCTTAGGGGCAAGACCGAGAGAGCATGCGTATGACTCTCCCAAGTTGAGGGGGGTCAGCTTGGCCTTAAGCGTGGAGGAGAGAGACCGTCACTCACAAGCATATGGCCTATAGGAAAAAGGCCCCTATCAAGACCAAGATTAAAAAACACCTGCCAGAACCCCACGACCAAGGCAACGGACGAAGTAAAAAACAAAAACGGAGTCAGCGTTACTCCCGTGCAAAAAAAGGGAAAGATACGAATCCAGCTCCACTAGGGATCAGAATGTACTCAGCCTCTAGGGGATCCTACTTCTAAGGGGGGATCAAAGGGGATAAATCCGCCTTTCGAGAAACACCGGGCGCCAACCTCTTCGGACTGGCTATAAAATCCGGAGGGTGGCGTAAGGGGATCAGCTACCCTGTTCAATTTCACTTTCCTTCTTACCTATGTGCCCAGCTTTCAAAGCACGAGATTGTGGGGCAAAAAAAAGAGAGCGCCTCAAATCCTATCAGAAAGGCTCTGTCAGGTAAAGCCCTAATCTAAAGGATAATGAGGAGGAGAGGCGCTTCCTATCGCTCTCATTGAACCTACGGAAGGGAGGGACCTCGAACGAAAGGATTCTGGAAAGTATTTTACCATATCAGTATCAGAGAAAAGTCAGTCTTGTGGGGGCCTTGAAAGGGGGGGAAAAGGGATAGCTCTGAAAAGAATGAACAAATGTTTCTTTAGCAACTCACATTGGAGATGAGATTGTGGATCGGGGGGGAGAAATGTCTAATTCTAAGTCACTCATTTTCTAGGAATACCCAGGGGAGGCTGGCCACCTACTACCTGGTAGCAACTTGGAGGACCTTTGGAAAGGAAAACTGGTAAAGCTGCAACTCTCGAGACCGCTTTCACTGCCATGCACACGAGAGCAGAAAAAAGGAAGGGGGGAGACCGACGGGACTTCGAACCCATATTCGCATCGACCGCAAGGAAAGACTACAATCAAACTCGCGCGCATCAGGAGGAGATACTAAA
>Ga0179593_1271750_pt1 | contig 16889 bp, 18 predicted proteins | sample CZODoug2_1_08_16_FD_185931 | JGI IMG/M metagenome (GOLD analysis project Ga0179593, IMG submission 185931) | Vadose zone soil fungal communities from Angelo Coast Range Reserve, California, USA - CZODoug2_1_08_16fungal (PacBio error correction) | ecosystem: Environmental > Terrestrial > Soil >...
ATCAAATGGTAACATCGAGAAGTAAAAAGTTTGTCTAAACGAGGTAAGGACCGGCACCACCTTCCAAGGCAAAGTCGCTAAAAGGAGAGACGGGAACGGAACGAAATAGGAGGGGAAGGGAGAGCACAAATCATCGTCAGTATGAGAAAGGGGATACGGAGGTGATTTTTCGGATGATCGTAAAACCGGTGGCGGGCAGGGTAAGTTTTACCAAGACGCGAAAAAAAAGGGTCTGGAACAAAGAGGGGGAGTGGGGCGTGTGACAAAGAGGGGGCGCCTTCGTGGTATTAGAAGGGAATCTACGTGGTGTTTTCCTGTCAAGGGAGCAAACCACTAAAGGTTGCCAACCCGCCGAGACAAAAGCGTGATGACGGATCCGGCGAACAAAAAGCGAGGGAAAGAATTGTTACAAACTGTGAGAAACCCACAGAACCGGGGCACGCCAGCTCCAGCGTAAAGCGGGGTGTGGGGGGGCAAAACCGATGCCGCCAAAGACCTTTAAGTTACGAGCGAAGGTATTTTTTACAGTGCCGGAGACACTGCCGTAAAAAAAGCTGAATCTACCGGGAAAGGGTAAAGACCTACACTTGTCGTCCAAGCCTTGGGAGGGTGTACATGGGAGACGCGCGTACGGAAAGAGGATGAAAAAAAGGAGCACGTAGGAAAAGGGGAGCAAGTCTAGGAAGAAATACAGGCATCGTATATACGGCCGACGAAAACCTTAACACAGATCAAATTGAACAAGCAGGGGACCGCCGGCAAAGTGGGAGGAAACACCAACTGATCAAAAAGAAGGGGGTAGGGAGCGGAGTGCTTCATTGCAGCATACTGGCCAGGAAAAAAAGGGAAAACCACTTCTTGAAAAGCGGGGGAGGCCCTGCCCACATCCCTTTGGGGTGAAACAGATAGACTTGGGACGGGATGAATCCCCAAAAATCGTCTTTGTGTGGATGGAAACACAAAACGACTCGCATGATGGACATGACGAGGGGATTTTCACAAAGCGGGGGGAGGGGAGTGGAACAGCCACCACAGGGGGCATTTTCATTACTACGGAATCAGGCCCTCTGGTGAAAGGGGGTCGATGATTTATTCACCAGGACGAGAAAGATATCAAAAAACACTCATATGACTGAAGGTGAAGGGCGGAATGGGGGGGATCAGCACACTCATTATAGCGCAAATGGAGCAGAAAACTAACGGTAACAGATACATTTACGCAGATAACCTTATGCGGATCCACACAGTCAAGGCTATGACGACGATTAACACATAGGAAGAATTGCAACCCATCGAGATCCGAAGAAGGGGAAGGAGGGGGAATGCCTCATGTTCCTTCAAAATAAAAATGAAGCGACTGCCACGAGCTGCAGAAGATAGTGAACAAATCGGAGGGGAAGGGATACGACCACACATTCACAAGAAGGGGAACCAAAAATCACCAGAATGGGGAGGGGGGGAACCGCAAAAAAGAAAAGGGGGGGGGGAATTCCAGGATTTAAAGAAGTTAGGAGCAGCGGGTCAACTTAAAAGCGTCAGCAGGCAAGCTGCGGAAAGAGAATAGGTTTCGGTTGCAACAAGGAAAGTACATCGGAGCGAGATCAAAAAGAGGGGAAGCTCTTCACAGTCAGCATCGAAGCTGAATAGGTAATTTTCTTCCGTACGACATCGAACCAGTCGAAAGGATCAAAATGGTGAATAAAAGGATAGCGGGGAGAAAGGTCTATCCAGGAAGAAATTATCTACAAAAACGAAAAGTAAGGAGGGAGGATAGCCTCCTTCACAGGGGGGTCGGGATGACCGTCCATTCAAAATTGGGCAAGAATCAGACTATTATGCAATAAATAGGGGGGAAGACGTTGCCCTCGAAAGTACCGGTTGATCGAGGAAGGAAAATATTTTCGCTATACAAATCAAGGGGGGCCTCAGGGCAACGGAAGGAGAGCTAAGCCTGTGCACGGATGGGGGGGGTGGGTTGGGCGCGCTAAATTTTGTGCCAAGAGGGAGAGGCCAACCAGACTCATTACTTTTTTGGAAAAAAAACAAAGGGGGGACTGTGAGAGGAGGGTCCCCCGCACCAAGGCAGTCAACAATATTGAGGGGAAGAAGGACAGGGAACAAGGCGAAAGCGTCAACAAGCTCCATGGTCGAATGTAACATAAGACGGAGGCCCTTAAAGGGATGAGAGCGGACAAGGTCTAAAGTTTCTGGCAGGGGTAAGGTTCTGTGCCGGAAGAGTATCATGAAACAAGCACGACCAACCGGTGCCATGCGGGGAACAGCGAAAATCGGGGAAAGAGGAGAGAATCTGTTGAAGTGGCTTCGGTCTTGTCGATCAGAGGCAGATCGTATGGCAGCCCTACAGGACTGCGACAAGAAACATACCTCCGGGCGAATCGTTGCGTATCTCCTGCCAAAGGGTGGGGAAGAGGCGGGGAGATCAGGAGGAGGGGGTAACGACTCCCTTTAAAGGTAGGGTTGGTGGGGGGGGGGGGAAATCTGGGGAGAGACCAGACGGTCAGAAGAAACTCTCCGGCAAGCAGCCGTTGGGTCGAACGATAACAAACCCAACAAGCAAAGAACGAACGATGGACTTAGTATGACGGGGATGAACATGGGGAGTGTCTCCACCTCCGCCCTAGCTTCCTTTCAGGGACCCATCGTCAGAGGTCGTCATTTGGGGGGGGTACTGAGAACGAAAACCAAGTTCAAAACGAGAGAGGGAAAGAAATGGAATAAAAGACTTTTTGCTTACTAAAGCGGCTCGCCCCGCCCCGTGGGGGCAGGGGATACGCGCAGAGGCCTTAGGACTCATGACGCCATAAAAAATAGCAAAACGTGTGTCAAAGGTTGCTGACCAGAACAAAAAAGGGGATTACCAGGCTCCCCAGAAAAACAATCCCGAAGACCGAGGACCGGGGGAAAAAGTAAGGGCTGCATTGTGCTGCGGGGAGGTAAAACGTGGGAAGCCTGAAATGTTGGACAACCACAAACCGGACTTTCAGGGGGAAGGCGGGACTAAGAGTGTGTTGCCTCAGGAAGGAGTGCTAAAGGGAAGAGGAAGGCTGACGGTCCGCCGCTTGCCCCAGGCCCCGAAGTGGGGGCCGCCCCCAAGCTTAACAAATGGAAAGAGGGGTCAGGGACAGCGTGAGGATGAAGGGGAGTGGGGGAGTCAAAAAGGTAACTTTCTCTACCGTAAGGTAGTGGTAGAGGGGCGGGTTTCAAAAAAGACGAGGGAAGGAGGGATCTGGCGTAGCGTCGGCGATGGGGGTCATCTGAAAACGTCCGATCCTTCAATAAACAGAAAAATCGAAATCAAAAAATTGTCTGTAGAAGGGAGAGAAGGGGATGGGGAAAGATCACTTTGTGAGACGGTCTCCGCCTTTTGGGGGATGGGAGTTATAGACTATAACAACAACAAGTAAATAAAGATAAAAGGAAATCACTGTTCATACCCGTCAGAAGCAAAGTATCGAACCTACCGGTAATAAGAAAATGAAAATGCGAAAGATTTGACTAGGAGGTAGGGGAGTGGGGATGGGGAATCTTCTTTCCGATGACCACATATCCAAGGGACTTGGGACGAATCAAATCATCAAGAGAAGACAGGAACAACGAAACGTCGGCAGCAATGACCTTGGGGAATCCAACGGAAAAAACTCACCTAGTTAACATGGGAGGGGGGGGTAAGCTTGGAGGAAAGATGAAAATGACAAAAAAGAAGGAAAGAATGGAGAGCCTCCTTACGCATCATGAAGTGTTAAAAAAATAAGAGACAAAAAATTGAGAGGCCCGCCTTGGGCCATATCACTGCAAAGTTCATAAATTGCCGGTTGGTTGTAAATCGAAGGGGCGCGCTCAAAAAAGGGTGTAGTAAAGATAAGAAAGGGATCTGTATGAGAGCAACTATCATAGGACCGATTGAACGAGACAGAGGGTCATTTTGTCGAGGTGGGCTCTGGAATACGGAGGAGGCATTTCTTGCCCTTTTCACAGTCTTGGGAAAAGGGAGCAGGGGGGGTTGGGGGGCGGAATGAGGGCCGAGACGGCTCTACCTCTGTCGAGAAAAAAGGCAAGGGCGAAGGGACGGGGGGAGGAAATACGAGTGTTTCAGTGAAAATCTGCTGGGGAAAGGCGACGTGGGGTATGGGGCTTCACACTCGGGGAAAGTACGGGACAAGACTACTCTCCAAACCAAGAAGGAGTGTGTCAAGAGTGGGTCAATTGTAAAGACTGGTATCATAACCGTTGAAGAAGGACGGTGACCTTGGGGTGCGCGTGCATTTGATTTGGGGGGGGGGGAGTATCAAGGCAAGGCAAATAACGGAGGGACGCACTTTTCTGGTAGGAAAGAAGGAGCTGTCGAAGAGAACTAAAGGGCCAACATCGAGATTTGAAAATTGTCAGGCGCGTATCACGCCTCACGAAAAAGAGGGGACAGGACAAAGGGGAGAGAAGAAAAGATCGAACCGGGATTTATCGTGAAGGGATCGAAAAAATGGCTGAAGGGACGCTCTTCATCGAAGGTAAAGAATCCCTAAAGACGTGATATCTATATCCCGAGAGGCGGCGCCAGAAGGGCACCCAGGTTTTGATGGGAGGAGACGTTAACTTGGCGGACGAAGGAAACAACAGAAAGAAGCAGAAAAATTGAAAGGTGCGGAAGACAAGTCCGGTGCGGGAACAGACGGAAAAACTGGAGACATTTATTTATCAGCGGAGCTGGTTGACGAGGGAGCAGGGGGCCCCTCTCCTTCACTGGAGCGTCAGCCCGGGGGGGTCATTTCAAGCCACTTTCGTTTCAACTATCCCCCAAGAAACACGTCAAAAAATCGGAATCGGGAGTATGGTGTGGAAGGAGATTGTTCAATTTTTGGAGGAGGGAGCAAGCCGGGACGATAAGCATGACATAATGAGGAGATGTCGGGTTGAGGGGGACCAAACGTGATTTTGATCGAGGGTGCTAGGCGGGCAGATAACCTTTGGAAGGAGGTTAACGTCGGCCAGAGGGGGAATCTCTCGCGTTGAAAAAACGTACAAAAATTAAGGGACCGCAAAGGGTCGACAGCAAAAGAAGGGGAGCTGGAGGGTGCCTCACGGTTTTGGAATCTGTCTGGCTAGCACTCTAGCTAACCGTTACAAGGAGATCGCAGCATGGGAAGCTTAAAAGGGGTGCGCAGTCTTTACGGGAAACGACCCTTAACCTGAAAGGCAATGAGAAAAAGAGAGGAGTGGGCAAGCGACCGCTCCTGTGGGACTGCTAAAAGGGTAAGTTAAGGGGTCAGAGATCAAATCTCTCCTAAGGGAGAAAGCCATTACGGCTGTTAGTTTGAAGCGAAGTCCCGGCACGCCGGGTGCATAGAGGAAAGGAAAGAATGAAGGGTAAATAGGTTCTCCACAGAGGGGAGACTGATGGGTGACTGATGAAATGGGGGGGGGGAACGTCATCAATAACACCAAGAAAAAGGCCTTCTGTTCAAGATCGATAAAAAAGAGACTGCCGCGAGATGAAGATGATTTTTCTGGCAGGCTGGTTAACGATGTGCTGTGAGAATGGAGAAGACCGCTGCCGATTCTTAGGGGCATAACATGGGGGGAAGGAGGAGGGTGGGGAAGAAGAAGGAAAATTTCGGCTGGAGGAATACCACTAACGGAAGGGGGGGAGACATTCCCTAAAATGATCTGAAGGAGACGTCAAGAGTAAGGCATTCCGCCTGAACGAAGAAGAGAGTTTTATATCGGTCGGCAAACGGAGGTGGACGAATGAAAGGCCCGTCACGTTTTCCTGTACCAAAAATGGAACGCCGCAGGTGGATTAAAGAGAAAATGGGGGAAAGGAAACTGCCAACTTACTAATACTTGTATAGCGGAGCAAAACGAACCAAAAAAGACTTTTGCCGCAATACTATCTGTCTTAGAACCCCAAAAACCCGTGGGGGTGGTCTGGGGGAGACCCTAAGAGTGGGAAGGGGAAAAAGAAGACGGCTGCCTTACAGGTCATAAAACTTACGAAAATCAAAGAGAGATAAGAGGGAGAGGGGGTTCGAAAAGGGGGAAATTTGTCAAAATCGCGACCCCGAGAGGTTCAGGGGGGGGAAAATCGGGGGGGGAAGGCCAAAGGAGAGCTCGATCAAAAGGATCCAAAAAAGATCAGTTCTGCCTCATAATTGTGGGGGGAGGATATGCGGACAAAGGGCGCATTTCAACAAAGCGTAGGTTGGGGGGGGTCTGTCGACAAGGGGAAGGAGCAGGGCAGACTTTCGGCCGGGAGGAAGGGCTGGGGAAAAAAAAGCTTTCGAAGGCAAGAGGGGGCTTGAGATCACCTCGGTACGGTGCTGGAAATCGGTGTGCTCGGTGCGGGCTGATGGGAGGCGAAAATTGTGTGGGGCTACAAAGTACCGCTGGGTTAGACTGGGCTATTGGGGTGAAGGACTGAAGAGCCATAGCCTCCGTGGGGAATCTGGTGGTTGAAGAATCAGCAGAAGGGACGGAAAACAAGTCGAAGGAGAGCGGGATAGAAGAAGGCCATCAATCTGTAAGACCAGAAATGAGGAGAAAAGCGGGACTGTCCACATGTCCCTAAAGGGGTCTGTTTGGGGACTCTGGCGAGCCAATACTGGTACAGTCTAGAAGACCGGAGCCAGAAGGAAAAGGGACTGCGCATGATAATCCGTGAAAAGGTCGGTTTAAAACGGCGCTTGGGTGAGCATGGGGGAAGGGCGTCAATCGTCTCGGCAAACCTCTGGCATGTCGCATGAAAAAAGATAGATCTCTCACAAAACGAGGAAAGAAGGGAATGAAAGCGCCAAAAAGAGGTTTGGGCGAGAAATTTAAAGCACACGGGCATCAAGTCATGAACCGCAGCGCGCCAGCAGAAAGAAGAGGGAAACGACCAAATCTCGAGGTAGGAGAAGTTAAAAAAAATATCCTGGAAAAGGAAGGGGGGACGGAGAATAAAAATCACAAAAAAAAAAAAAACGGGCGCACGAACGGTAGCAGGGAAGGGGGAACGCGTCCTTAGGAACGTCGTATGTGGGGGGTGGGGGGGGAAATTACCTGATGTAGCTCAAAGGGCAGTGGGTGAGAAAGGGGAAAAACTCTACTTTTGTGGGGGGGGGACCGGCGGAGGAGGATCAAACCCCTCGCACCTCCCTTGAGAAACGGGAGGCTCAATGGATGAAAGATGGGAGCGAACCAAGGAGCTCTGGGGACATTAAAAGGGGGTCATCAAACAAGGGGAATGGCAAACCAGAGCTGCAAACGAGCACGAGGACGTTCCGAATTTCTGTGTGCCGATGAACGAAACCCCGAAGGAGGGGAAACTGGAAGGGATCTTTTGTCAAAACATTAAAAAGACAAGTAGAACTTCGAACTAAAACTGGAACAAGACATGAAAAAAAAAAGTGCACACCTAGAGATGTATGGGAAGACGCAGAGGAATAGAAAAAAAATGGGAAATCTGAAGGTAAGGCGGCAGAAAGAAGCCTCTTATCGATCGACTTGAAAGACTAAAGGCAAACCTTCAAATTGTCAACGCGGCCGAGAAAAGGATTAATTTACGGGGAGAAGGGACCAAAAAGATTTCAACCGAAGGAAATTATGATAGGTTCGATCATGATCAAACGGGAAAACGCCAGTGCTTCAATCTGGACAGGGACACGCACCATCTCCCGTTGGGCTGGAAGAAAAGAGGAGGCGCAGACCCCGGGGTGTGGTGGTTTGGGAACACTCCACAACGGTCACGATGGAATCGAGGGGGTTCGCTTGCCATACAAACGTCTGTACAGACACCGGAGGCGTTCCAAGGGAATAAGAAAGGAGGGAACATCTTTCAAAAACTTTCCGATTCTTCAACCAGTGTTTACAGAACAGATAGAAAAAAGAAAGAGAGTCCGGCACGGGGGGGTCATGGAGGTGGGATAGGACACTTCCAATTATCAATGAAAAAGGGCAGGAAGAACGGCGCTGCGAACATGAAAGACATTTCTTGATCCACGCCGAGTCATCTTCTGGACGCAGATGATCTCTCAATCTGGCAGAGGTAGGATCAATACTATCTATCAGACCACGGAAGAAACAGGGGCCCCATAAAGGAGGAAGCGCGTTCACAATCTAGCGGTCGTCCTCGAAGTTGCCAGAAGGCGGGGGAGTGTTAGTGGGGGCAACAAAGACCATTAGATTCAAGCAAAGGGTCGAGTTGGGTCATCAGCTGCCGGTCAATTTGCGGGGGGAAGCTCTAAAAGGGTACGGTCTTGCGGCCCAGTCAAGGCTATAGCAAATAAACAGAAAAGCATGTGCTGGACGAACCGAGGAAAACATCTCGTGCAAAGAAAGCAATCGAAGAATAGCTCATACAACAGGGATATCTCTAAATGGAAAAACAAAAGTCATCATCTAGGGAAAAAAGGCAATGGTAAGGGTAGGAAAGGAACAAGGGCCTTCTCACATCCACCGGTCAAATGAACGAGAAGGGGGGGAAGGGGACTGGTATGGGTCGAAAGGCAGCTCCATTCAGTCCAGAGAGGATCAGAAAAAAAAGTGGGAAGAAGAAAGAAAAGGGGCGATCAAAGAAGCTTACTGACTACGAGGGGAAAGACACTGGGGGGGAACAATAAAGAATACGGATAATGCCGAGGGAAAAAGAGATTTTATCCTTTTGCTATCTGTCTAATATGGTATCCGATAAAAAAAGAAAGTTGGGAAGAAGAACTAGGTATGCAAAAAGGAAAAGGTTGCAGGACAAAATGCAAAAGGAGGGCGCTCAGTCCCGCGGAGGCAAACCATACTCTCACGGAAAGGTCTTTCCGTCAGGCCAACGCTTGTCGGGTAGATCAGGCAAGGTTGAATACCCCGAAAACCGGGGTTTTTGGACAGGAACTAAAAATGATAGGGGCAAAACCTGGTCCGAGGAAGCTCAGGGGGGAAAATTAACTCAAAAAGGGGGACGGGGAAAAAAGCAGCAAAACTGGCACCTTACGTCGAGTCACAAGAGAAAGATTTAGGATAGTTGAGAAGAGGGGGTCATATCTTCACACCAACGGTGGAAAGGCTGGGGGGAGCCGAGAACCAAAGGTGAAAGAATAGCATCAAGCTCGTTTAAAACGGGCTTAGGTTCTGGTAGATACAGAGAGGCTTCACACCTAGGCCAAAAAAAAAGGTCTGGAGAAAAAAAAAACCCCAGAAGGTCGTAAGAGAATCTGATCTCAGGGTCAACCTGGTTCAATCGAGTTTAGGAGGAGCGGGAGCATTCGACGATGAAAATTCAAAGCATCATTTTTTTTGTGTGCCATCGGGCGACGCAAGGAGGTCAACAAACTTAACCGAGGGACAGCCGCAGAACACTTTCTTTGCACTTCTATACCCCACAAAGAAAAAATGCAACAGAAACAAGCAAAAGGAGGAAGGGACGTTACGCATTTTCGGACGCTGCAAAATGACTAAGGAAAAAAACATCTCCCAGGTGACCCAAGGGAGCTGGTCTGCAGGGTAACTGAAGAATAAACATTTGAAAGAGCGGAAAGGGAAGGAGCAAACTGTGTGAGCCAAAGAGCTCGCCAATCAACGCCTGGGATCCAGGGCAATCTGACGCCGGATGTAAGGAGAGTACGCCATAAAGTGCTCCCTAACCGAATTGTGGGCCAAAAGGAGGCGGGACAAGAAAAGAAAAGGGAAGGAGTAGATGAGAAACCTTCCGCGAAGCAGACTAAAACTCGCCTGATTGAGATCTTTACGATAAATGGGTGGAAAGAGGCTTAGCTAAATGAAGAATGGGTGAAAAAAAACCCGGCAACCACTACGTCTTTCAACAGTTTCTATGGACCACACTGGGGGAGGTGGGATTGGGGGGGGGGCATACAATGGGCATGAGTAACGTCTTACGAATCTTGAACCAACAAGCACCGGGGGGGGAGGGGGGGAACTCTCAGCGACACCTAATAATCGGTATGCTCAGGGGGGGATTTTCAGTTCTGCTTCCAAACGGTTTGCGGCGACCCGGTTAGGGGATTGGAGGGTGCAAATGGGATAGATCGACGAAGGCTGCTTCGGAAAAGAAACGCGCGACGGGGGGCAGAGTAACCTCCTCATCCGTAATCAGCAAAAAAGTAGGAGGGAAATTGGGAAGAGAAAATTAATTTTCTACGAGGCACTGGGTGCTTAGAGGCGGGAGAGGGGCCGGGTCTGGGATGAGAGTTAAATAAGAGAAAAAAATAACGTAGTATTGGAACCAATAGAGATTCAAAGAAAATACCAGGCAAAAACGAGTCAAAGTGCTCAACGGGGGGGCCAAAAAAAAAAGACATTTGACAGCTTTTGACGTGTTATTCCGTAAGGAGGGGTAAGATGACTCCAGCGGACCGAGAGGAACCTAAAAAGCGCCTCTAGCTGCAATTAACAAAGTCATAAAAAAACTGCGCGAAAGGGAACTTTTTCCGGCCAAACAGGGAAATCCCCAACTAAGACACGATTAAAAGGGGGTTGTCGTTTGGAGACCCCGGCCTGGGACAGCAGGAACGAAAAGGTAAGGAGCAAACGAGCAATCTGACACATGAGGGCCCCAAAAGATAGACAAAGGGCGGTGGGGCGCCGCAGGTGGGAAATTCACCAAAAGTGTGTGGGAAGGGGGGTGGGGGTAACCTTTACGAATGTTATCCCTACAGCTAAACTAGGAAAGGGAAAGAGTAAGGGGAAAATAGCAACCCTTAGTAAGGGGAAAAGAACTTAGGGAAGGGAATGAGTATGGACTCTGAATAACGGGGCGAGGCGGGCACTTGCAAGATGGGGAAGACTTGGGGGGTTATGTGCGTCAAAGCTTTAACATACGCTCTACGGTCCGGGCAGAGAAGCGGAGAGTTCGGACGATGGAGAAAGTCGCAAAAATTGAAGAAGAGCTGGACCAATTAAATTGGGGGAGATAATAGAAGTAAGGCAAAAATTATACTAAATCTGCAGTTGCCCGACAAAGCTTGGGTATGAGCGGCAGGTGGAAGAGTCAATAAGGTAAATATCACCTCTCATAAAGTGTTCGGCGTAGGGGTCTTTGTTGGTAGAAAGGAAGAAAGCGGATTTAGGCACTGGGGACTGATTGAGATGAACTGACTAGTAGAAGATTGGCAAAAAGAGAAGGATGGGGATTTAAACAGCCTAACAGGAGGGAGGACTCACCTAGAGGGGAAAATGAGACAGGGAAGGGAGGGAGCGTGTTTCCTGAGATCTCAACTCTGGCGACAGCCGGAGAGGGAGAGAAAAGAAAACAAAAAAAAGAAAGGGAGAGAGGAGGAAAAAGCCCTCATTTGGGTCGGAGGGCGCTACTGTCACAGGGGGCAGGTTTGCAGGAAAATTTCGGGCCAAACTGCTGCTAAGAAAGAAGAAAGAGTTAGTGTGGAAGACGAGACAATCTGTGAATGGCTACCCGACACAGGAGGACATTTAGGTCAAAAAAGAGCGTGGAATTCCGAACGTGGTCTCCCATATCATTCCCTATTTTTTTGCCGGTCCAAAAACCAGGAGGGGGGATAACTGGTGCGAGATAAGAAAGACTGTTTTTATAGAAGTCAAGATTACAGATTGTATGGTTTGCCGTAGAGGAAGTGGTAGCGAAACGTAAGGGGGTCGTGAATCCAAATCCACTTACTTATGGAGGAAAAGGGTAGGGTGCGGAGAAAACTTGGGGACTCAATAGGGATGGCGAGATACAACAGTAACTTTGGATGGGGGGGTAAAGGCCCAATTTGTCATCTCGACATCAGGCACGTTTGAATGGACGGGAAAGACGATCCAGAATAAGGAAGGCGGACCTGAGACTCAATCAGCTCGGGGGGACGGGATATATTACCGCAACAATCAGACACGTTAGAAGCACAGTCCTGGCCTGCCAAGACAGTTGTCGGGGGGGGGGGGAGACTGGTTACGGTAGGAAATTACGGCTCCATTACCCTCCGGAAGGAGAAGATGGGTTCATAAAAAGGTTGCAATAGATAGATACCCATAAACTGGGAAAACCGAATAAACGCCTATTTTACGGGTACTTCAACAAGAAAGGGAAAAAGTTCAGCTCTCCTGGAGCAACGACCAAAGGACGGCTGGGAATGGACATAAACTCGTCCAGGAGGGTCACGAAAGGGACCGAAAGTCTCGAGTAAGTCAAAAACCCAGACTAATGGGAATGCTGATCGAAAATGAACTCGTTTCTCTCAAGGTACTTGATTGAATGTGTGCGTAAGAAGAACAAAGTCCTTCCTTCTGGAAACCGTTACGTCGTCCGTCGAATTGGAAACATCTTCAAGTTATTCGTGCGGAAAGGTGGAAGGGAATGAGTCAGGGAGGAGGGCTGACGGGAAGCGAGAAAGTAAGATGACCAAAAAAAGAAAAAAGAAAAAAAAAAAACCACCAAACCTTGCTTACAGCCATGTCCATCTACGCGTTGGTGGACAGGGATCAGATCTGGTAAACCGGATTTGAAAAAAGGAAACCCGTAGGTCAATGACCGGAGAACAGAGAGAGGGAAGGAGGCTCTCCATTAAACGAACTAAGGAAAAGGGCGGGGGGGGGGGTGGTTCAGGGAGTCTCAAACGGAAGTTAAGCACATTGCCAGGACTGGGGGGCATGAAGCAGTACGTACGGGGAAAATGGACCGAAACGGGGTGAGTTACAGGCTTACACATTTTATACCAGAGATAGAAGGGACGATGGGACCTCGGGTTCGTGGGCCACTAAACAGAAGGAGAAGGAATGGTTGATTGCTACGAAAGAATATATGGAATGAGAAAAGGAAAAACCAACTGATAAGTGGTGGAATAAGACATGTCTTCTTTTCACCAGCCATGGGGTAGCCTTCGACAAAGTAGAAGAAGATTACGCCTGGAGGGCATCCTTTGGTGTATCGGTCAAGGGGGAGAAGCTAGTTTTCAGTTTATCGTGTGGGCCGTGTGTAAAGGAGAATCTTCGCCATTCCGGAGAAACCCTGGGTGGGACTTGGAACGATCATTGATGGACGGAACAGGTAAAGGAAAAAAATTTGTCAGCTCTAAAGGAAAGAAAGGAGGCTCAGTTCAATACTGCAGTGGGAGAAATGGGGGGGGGGGTGTTCTGGGGGCAGTGGAAGGCCGTTAAAAGGTTATTAGTGATTAAGGAACTAAAAACTATTTCTAGAACAAACGGGGGAAGGGGCCATAGGGGAACACGGTAAAGCAGAGACCGGAACGGGCTCAAAGGGTCTGATGTGAGAAAGGAAAGAAAAGTTTTTGATACATTTGTAGGGGAGGGGTACGAAGAGGATTGTTTAGAAGGGGCAGATTATATCAGAGACCTTAACGTGGATGAGTTTAGGGAAATAAGGGGGTTTTGAAAGTCAGTACAAGTCTATAGAAAGCGAAGGAAAACCTTGCGAAACCATTTACAAAGCTGGAAAAAAATTAAATAGGTCAGAGGGCTCTTCTGAAAAATTCCCTAAATGGGAGGGTTTGCTAATGTTCGACGAACATGGTGCCAGGATTGGAAGGATAAGACCCTGGGAAATTTCTGCTATGATGACGTGCTACGGGAGGGACTGTTCCGGCGGAGGCTTGAGGGGTATAGAAGTCGATGGGGTTCCGTCGGAAGAGGCGAGGAAAAAGCGGTGGTCAGGGGGACTTCCAAGTCGCGAAACACAACACGAGGATGAGAGAGACAGTAAGTCACTGTGGAAGAGGAGACATCAGCGTTTGCAAAAGAAAGATGAAGACAGGCATAAAGGCATCGCCGGGGAGACACCAAGCTCTCCGCCTAAAGAACTTCTGCAAATGAAATAAATCGGAGTGGTTATCAGAGGGGTGCATATCCGACAGGGTTGTACAAAATTAGAGAAAAAAGAAGTGCCAGGAAAGGGACGACAACTTACCCGTCGTATTGACTGAGACAGCATGTTCGCAAGACGGGTAGAGACTAGAATGGGGGGGGGGGGTTGTTAACGTCGAGTGGAGCGAACAATGCTAATTGCCACAGACAAAAAGGATAAGGCGGACATTCGCGCTCGGCAAGGTAGTTGTTCTGAACAATGTGATGCCACCCAAAAGACCCCAGCGCACGGGAGCAAACAGGAAGGAGAGGGGGGCAGGGGGACAATACTCCCCGTTCCGGGTATGTCGAATCGTGGTCCGGGCCTGGAAATTTAGCAAGAAGAGGAAGGGAAATTGGAACACCACCAATCCGCAAAAGCAAGGTGTAGGAGAAAAACGAGCCTTAAGATATGCTGAAAAGAAAAATAATATAGGAGCAGCAATGATCGGCAGAACGGAGAAACCGGAAATGTACGAACTGTGTAATCGAAAACTTACAGAATCAATGGAACAAGCGAGAGAGAAAGGCAGATTTAGGCTCCACTAAGACAGGCAGAATAATTGGCAATTCTGACTTGGGTCTAAAAACTTCATAAATGGAAGAAAAAAGCAGAGGAAAAATCTATTTGTGGGAAAAAATTCCAACGAGGAAAAACGTTTTGTGGGAATAGATAGTCTTGACTGCAGCAATCCCCAGGGGCGGCGGTTTGTGGCCCTCCCAAAAATCCAGGGATGGGGGACAAGTTCCTAGTTAAAAGTCGAAAAAAATAGTGTCTAGGGACCCCACGGCGGCCCGACATTGCAGTACCGGAGGAACCAGAACGGGGCGGTGGATGGCGTCACTAAGGGTCTCTCTAAGGGCCCTATAAGCAAAAACGGGAAATTGATTCTTTCAATGTTCTCCTGCTTCAGATAAAATGAAGAATCGGACAGGAAAACGTCACCGAACTCAAGAGAAGGACCATACATGAGAAAGGAAAGCCCAACATAGCTCTTCTAGAAGTTCCGTAACGTTCGGCGAATAAGCGAGCAAGAAGAGCAGCGGCGAGCCCTCAATTTCCTGCAAAGCTGCTCCAAAAAAAGAAAGAAATCCTGGAATCGGGGGGAAAAAGATTAGAGGGGGATTGTGAAAGGTATGAGACCCACACATGAAAAGAAGGATGTCGGCCGCAAAGTAAGCGGCATCAGGGGGCTCCATGTATGAGGGAATGTAAGGAAGTGTAATCGTTCTCTTTACCATGATTTATCAAATGCAAGCAAGGTTTGACTGGCGCTCGGAAACTACGGTTTGGAAAAAAAAAGACGGCACAAAGGAAAGGAATGATGGAGAGAAGACAGAAAAAGGAGAGGATAGATTGAACGTCAGATATAAACAGGCATTGTGGGAGGGGGGACTTCACGGAATTAGAAAACGTAGGAAGAAGAAATGCGGCGAACGAATGTAGGCTGTGATGCCTAAAAAAGGGGCTCCAAATCATGGACAAAAAACGGCCGAATATTGCTCTCTCCTATCTTCCTGGGCTACTAAACTAAGCGGTAAACAAAGTGAACATGAAAACGTGGGCAGCACGAGAAAAAATATATAGACACTGGAACTCTAAATGTTTATAAGGGAAATAGAGAGTCAACTATTGGTATCCTTCCAGCCCTTTTCCGGACGACAAAAGAAGAGAAAAAGTGCCGGCTGGATGAAACTTGAAGGGCAAAAAAAACAATTGTTGCAAACGGATCTGCCAAACCTACGCTAAGGTGAGGGGAACCGGATAGTCACACGCAACTTGTCTTATTGAATCACTTTTTTTGGAAAGGAAGGAAAGAGGAGGAAAGAGGCTGTTCAACGTCAAAAATAAGTATGGGACGAGACCTGGGCGGTCCGCCACCGGCAGGCGAGGTAACACGGAACACAGATTTCGTGCTCGGCCGGAAGGTTGCGTGGAAGAACTCTCATGCCCGAAGAAAAAGGGTATTCTGGGAGCAGAGTAGGCGGGGAGGGAAGATCAATCACTCTCTTGGAGGGGGGGAAAGGGGTCGGCAAGAACCGATCGGGAACTTTCGAACCGAAGTCTTAGTCTCCGCAACTCGAAACTAAGGGGTAAAGTAGGTGCGTAGGCTTTGGGAAAAGTGTGCAAACGGGGTATATCCATACGACCCAGGAACTTACAATGTACAAAGAATGCGAGGGGGGGGTTGGGGGAAAGATTTTTTCTCTGCAGTCAGCCGACCAGGAGAGAAACGGGAGGAGAGGGGGGCGATAAAAAAAACAAATCAAAAAGCCCGGAAACAAAGGCTTCGGAACGGGAGATTCGAATGTTTAATGAGGGGGGAGGACACATTGGGCCGCGCCGACAAATCAGGGCAACGAGTCAGAGGGAGGAAATTTGTGAGGAAACCTAAAAAAACGAGCTGCGTCATGGAGAAAAGTCGTTTGTGCTCTCAAGCAGGGAGAGAAAGGAACGAGAAGGGGGCTCTCGCAATCTTAAAATATGATGACGCATAAAAAAATCCCCTAACAGAAGGGGGTGAAAAGGGGTGCTGCAACAAGCCATCAAAAAAAAGGAAGGTGGGAAAAAAGGGCTAAACAATGCAACTGCCCAGTAGAAACCTCGGACCTATTAAAAAATAAGGGGAGAGAATTTAAGAAGGGACTTCAGAGTCTTTTAGCTGTAATTTTACAGGAGATTCATGGTGAACCGGGAAAAAAAAGAAACGGATGTCGGGGATATGAAAGGGCGATTAAAGAAAACCTTTGGATTTGGCGAAATGTGCAAATTTCTAAACCGATAGCTGTACAACATCGGTCCGGAGGGACAAAGGCACAGGAGGGGGGAGGCATAGCGGACCACCCATGTATAGTTCTTAGAGCGGGAGGGGATTGGTCAGGTAGTGGCTGCAAGGAGAACTAGATTGGTTGGCTTGGGGAAGCGAATCTTCTTCTGCTTGGCGCAGACGCAAAGTGGTAAATCTGGGAAAAGGGGAAAGAATCCGCATAAACGCCGAAGGGTCAAAACGGGGAGGGAGAAGTGGTAAATAGAATAAGCTGGGAAAAACTGTGCTTCGCGCTCTCGCCTGGCAAGT
>Ga0179593_1485612_pt1 | contig 16889 bp, 19 predicted proteins | sample CZODoug2_1_08_16_FD_185931 | JGI IMG/M metagenome (GOLD analysis project Ga0179593, IMG submission 185931) | Vadose zone soil fungal communities from Angelo Coast Range Reserve, California, USA - CZODoug2_1_08_16fungal (PacBio error correction) | ecosystem: Environmental > Terrestrial > Soil >...
CCAGGAGAACATACCCCGCGCAAGGGTAAACGAAGGAAGCAATCGAAAAATTCTAGAGTCACAATAATAGAAAGGAAAGGGGTTAAGAAGCGAAAATTTCGGACCGCAACAAACAAGAACCATGGAAGATCAACGAAAATCGCAAAAAGCACCTAAACGACGGAAACGAAAAAAAGGCGACCAAGGACAAAGCAAGGATTGCCGAGCAAACGGAAAAAATATTAAGGTCAAGGGGTGAACGCCCGGGAAGCACAGAGGGGAGGGGGGGGGGACGGACCCGAGGATACTGACGAGGGTTGTCCTTCAAGGACCCGCCCGGATCCGCGCAAGACTGAAAAGGACCGCGCCTGGACTACCCAAAAATGCAAAGGGGGGGGGAAAAAAGAGAGCCGGTCGGACGCTGCAAACTGCAATTGAACCAAAAAAAGAACCGGGGGGGGAGTGCCACACCAAAGGGGGGGGAAGAGGAAAAGAGATCCCGGGCCACTTGCAAAAAGGGGGGGCGGAAAAATAGTTCGAACCCCAGCCTGAAGGGAAAGGGTTCCTGTGAAGCGACCTCGAGCAGGGCGCAGCGGTTGTTATTGGTTTTTTGGGGTCCGGAAAACCAGACGGAACCTAAAAAAAAAGGCATGGAAACGAGCAAAAGGCCACACCAGAACGACTTGCGAAAGAAGTGGGGGGAGGAACGTAGTCTTAGGGAAAGGGGAGCTGTGCATTCACACAGTGTGGACGGGGACCCTGGATGTGGTGCAAGGGGTCGGGGACTGACCGGCTGCTCGGCAAAATCGAAGAGAGGAAAAAAGCGCTGGAGCAAAAAAAAAAACGAAATGCGCAAAGTGGCACGAGGGACAGGACGCGAAATTGAGAACGGGAAGTACGGCGCCTCAGGGGCGGAAAATTTGCTAAACGCGGCACCAAGACAGAACCTCAATTACGTAAGAAAGGCGTCGAAAGGGAGTCGGGGCATCCGCGAACAAAAAAGTCCCGGCAAAAAGAAGGAGGGGGCCTAGAAAAAGCCGTAGTGAAACGGGAAAGGGGTGATTTGATCGACAAACGACACGGCAAATGACGGGTGTATTGCAGTTAAAAATGGTATTGACGTGAAGGCGAGATGGTTCCCACCGGTTTGCCGTCGTGAAAAAAGAAAAAGGGTAACAATACACCGGCGGGGGAAAGGCGAGTTTTAGAACCTGGATTGTACGGGGACCGGCGTTACGATTACGCCAACGAACAGGAAGTCGCGAACCAGACACTCAAAAACTGCTAGACGCATAGCTAGTCCCGGTTGCGAAATGGAAAGGGAAAAAAGGCACCGACAAGAATTCCATTCGCGTGGACGACGACGAAAATGTTTAGGGCGGTCCTGGACGAAAAAGAACAAGGCAAGACGACAACCCGCCGGCAACGCAAGGAACCGGATCAAGGGCCCAGGGGCTGAAACATAAACGAAAAGGTCAGAAGGGCACCACAACAGGACGGCACCAGCGCTGGCGAAGCCGCAGACGTTAAGAAAAAACAGTTGCCATGATCCCGAATATCGACTGGGGAGAAAAGGGGAAGGCCCCGCAGGGATAGGGATTGTCGGGGAGAGAAGCCAAAATGGCACAGGCCGAGAATTTCGATACGGACCGTTAGGGGTCCGGAGAAAAAGAGGTAGCGGGAGAAATAACACGGGAGTGTATCAAAAACGCGAACCAAAAACGCAAAAGCTGGAAGGGGGCCCCGAAAAAACGAAGCGGAGGAAGGGGGGGGGTGAGAATCAAAGAAGAGAAGAAAAAAAATGGAAGGTCGACACCTCCAGCAGGTAAGAAGAATGAGCGGGGTGTGCCCCAGCGAGAAATCGGACAATACAGAAAAAGGATTGGAAAAGACCAACCTTTTATTTTCAAGAAAGCAGGGAGGGCGAGAATTACCGCGACAGTGAAAACAACAAGCAATAGGAGAGCCTAACTTGGTGCCAGCCGGCGGTCATCGCGGAAGACAAAAGGCAAAGTGTCCCCTGGGGCCTTGAGAAGCGACATCTACCGAGAAACCGGACAGGTTCAACGAAAAAAAAGTAAAGGGCGGGGGTCAAACAGCCGGGTGGTGGCACACGTCAAGAAATGGAAGAGGTACAATAGAGGTAAAAGGAGAAGAAACCCAGCGTCTCCAAAAAAGACAGCACGAAAACCCGTCGGAAACACTGTTTCGGGGGGAATCGGGGGAGCCCAAGCAAAAGGCAAAGGCCTGGCAACATGAAGAGATGCGCAGAAAAAAGGACGGCCCTGGAGCACGAGGGCAGATCAGGACTTCAGAACCTAAAAACATATACGTGCCAAAAACAACGACATGGGCCACAAAAGAGGGAAAAAAAAAAAAGAATACGGGAAAGGGAAGACGGAACCACTGGATCGGGTCTATGGAGGGGAAGGCCTGAAGCTAGCGGCCAACTGGGAACGAAGCCCGACCTGAAAACTAAGCTACCCCAAAGAAAAGCAGGGGGGGTTGCGGGCCGAAAATTTCGGGCAGGAAAAAAAAAAATCATCCTGGACAGAACGAAGATCGAGGAAAAAGATATGGAACACGTGCCATGATTTGGGCCAGGAAAGATTGAGAAACAACAAACAAAAGGGAGGAAGGAAAAGGGAGAAGAGAGGGGGACTTTTTCCTGGGAAATACGCAACAAAGACGTACACCTCGGGGGTCGGGTCAAAACGCCCAAAATTCAAGGAAGGGGGAAGACATTTCTTGAGGCATCTTTGCCGGGGTTCCAACAACGAACATTGAAGGGGAAAAAGAAAAAGGGGCGGGGGGTGGGGGGAGGGGAGGGGTGGAGGTCCAGTTACAAAGCTGAAAACTGTGGCCAGGACGCGCACAGAAACGTGAAAAGGAAAAAAATATCGAACAGATGTGGGGGGGGGGGGGTGAAAGACCGTAAAGGCGAAAAACCGTCAGAGCCACAGGGCGGTATTGGCAAAAACGATATTCGCCGCAAGACAGGCCCGTCCAGTGGGGGCGGAAAAATTTGTCCCGGCAGCGGCTATTCCCCAAAAGAAGAAGGGGTCGAAGGCCCCCTGCAGTAGAACCGGAAGAATTTTCCACCGACCATGAGCGGTTTTTCGGCGTCAAGTGGAGCCAATGGGGGAGGGGGATGGGGGGGGAAAAGGCAGCGAATTATGATGGGTGGGACGCACCGAATTGGGGGCAAAAAAAAGGATGTAAAACCAGCGTTAGGGCTCGGAGGGGGGCGTGGCCAAGTCAAATTGGCCGAGGGTCAGTCATACTCGACTTCAAACAGAACGAACCGGGGGGAAACCATTAAAGTGTGTCACCGGCAAACGGTAGGACGCCCCGCCAAACTGAGTGTGGAACTTCGGGCCACACCAGGGATCAGCAGTAAATGTCAAGCTGGTTTGCAGGGGTGAAAGGACTGGTACGAAAATAAAAGAACGTGTCGAAAAAAGAAGGACGACCGTTGGAGGAAAGGTAGCGGCAAAATCATTGGCAGAAAAGGCACAGAGCCCTCATGAAGTAGAAACAGAGTGGGGGAGGGGGGACCTAACGTGACGCAAAAAAAAACCCAGGGGAAGCAGGGGACAAACCAATCATCTAAACAATAGGTTGCTGTTAGAGTCGGTTGGTGAGACCGGCCGGTTGTGTCGCGACGCGGCGACAGCGGTCTAAAGAAAACGAAATTATGGACGAAACGAAATTTGGTCGGGGGAAAAAAATCTAAATAAGGGTTTCGATGGACTCAAAAATTTGAAAAAAAGCGAAAAGAATACATGGAAGTAGGTTCGGAGTGATCAAACATCACGGGACTTTTCCGGGCGGGATGGGTAGAAGGCAGGGAGGGCGCAGGAATCAGCGTGCAATGGCGGTGAAGTTCCGAAAAGAAGCCCTTCACGACAGCTGTATAAAGGAAAGAAACTGAGAAAAAACGTGCTCGGGGCGGGCGAGGGGTCAAAGGCATGTGGCGCGAAGGCGAAAACGGTGTCGGGGCGTGGGGGCACGTCCAAAAGGTATGTGCGGACCATGGCCATTTAAAAAAAAGGCTGGCCCTTCAATACGCTTTTGAAGGGAAAAAGCAGGGTGCGTGTGGGGCACGAACAAAAACAAAGGCCCCAACGGTAAGAAAGTAAGAGGTGCAGGGAGAGATGCAGGAAAACAAAAGGGAAAAACGCGAAAAAAACGGCCGGCCTGTAGGGCCGTGTTGGATCAGAAGGGGCAGACGGAAGAAAGAGGGAAAGGGGGGCAAGATCTAGCTGAAGAACACACCGCAATATAAAAACCGAGGGGAATCAAAATGAGACGTAAGGGTCACTAACCTTGGTTAACCGCGAGCAGACGTTTTTTGGGTCCGGGGGGGGCGAAGTGGGGGGAGATCATGGGCCGAAAAAAAACCTAAAAAAGAGAACTTTCTCTGGGAAGGTCAAAAGTCAAGAACCCGACGGGGGAAACTCGTGGACGCCGGGTAACGAAAAGGTGGGTAAGCCGAGGGCCGAGAAAGCAAAAAAAGGTCCGTAGCAAGGCTTCGCCGAAAAGAAAAAAATTTCCGAGACCTTGGAGAAGGAAGCAGGCGTGGGTCATCAGCAAAATCGCCCCCCTTAGAAAGGCAGAACGCGAAAGGAGACTACGCAGCATCTCCACAGCATCACCGAAAAAGCAGCTGAAAACGTGCCAGAGGCCACGGAGGGACGACGGGTCCGTCGCCACGAAAAAAAAAGGGAAAGAAATCAAGCAGTGGTTGGGGCGCCCGGCAGAACTGGACAGTTGCGTAGGATAGAATTTTTTTTTGGAAGGAAAAAACAAAAAAATAAAAGCAACGCTTTCACGCAGCGGCCCCAGCACGAAAAAAAAAAGCAAATGAACGGGAAAATCAAAAGGAGAGGGGGGTGAGGGGGCGACGAGGGTTCAAAAACTTCTCCGAAAAAAAAGCAATGCAGTCTTAATCGGAGTCCAGAAAAAGCGTTGGTCTAAAACTGCGGGTGGAGAACCCAGAACAAGGCACCCGAATTGTCCTTGAGAAACGACCTACGCAGAAGGGTGGGGCACGAGGCTAAGAAAAAGATGGATAAGTTCCGAGGAAGCCGGGGAGAAAGGGAGTGGTAGAGGTACGGAAACGGGGCTTCGATCAGCACCGCACCGAGAAAGCGGAGAGGGACACCTGGAAGCAGAGAGGGGGACGTACCAGAAGGGAAGAGGGGGGGGGAAAGAAATAAAAAATCACTCCAGGGCAAAAGACAATGGTCACGCCAGACAATTGCGTGGAGGGAAGGTCGTAGGAAGACAAAACTCGAATGGGAGAAACGCCGAATGCAAAAAAAGAAACTAGATAAAAACCCAAAAAACCTGAGGACATGAGGGGAAATCATTGGGAGATGAAATTCGAAAACACGATTAAGGCAAGCCGGTGAAGTGAAACTTCCCGAGTAGAATCCTGGAACGAGGAATCCAACACACGGAGAGAGGTGTATAAGAGATAGGAGACCATCAGCAAAGTTCCGGGAGGCAAGAGAATGCCGGAAGAGAAAGCGAGGATCTGTTCAAGGATACAAAAATGGAAGAGGTGCTGGTATCTCGAAAGAGGAAAGGGTCGGCGGCCCCCAAAAGAAAGAGAAATGGACGAGTGCGAGCCCGTTTACAACATCCTCCCAGAAACCGGACAAAGTAAAACTGGAAGAGACGGAGCCGTAGAGACCGGGGCTGTACAAGAAGGATAAAGGGGGAACGAAGGGCCGGTGACGCGACGAAGAGGTACAAGGTGAGGGGGAAAAAAAAAGGCAGAAACAGCTATAACTCAAGAAATACTCGGTGGAACTGAAGACAAAACTCCGACTGCGGAACTGAATCAAGTCTTAGGAGCCCGGCCGCAAGGAAATAGTATGGTGAAATGTCCTCAGAAAAATCTGTGACCGGTAGACCAGCATCCAGACAAAACAGAACAAAAAAAAGGGAGAAAACGCGTGTGTTTTGTGGTGCACAACAAAAAAAACAGCAAAAAAACATTGCTGCTTGCGGGGAAATACGTAGGCCCCAAAAACCAAAAAAGCGAGGGGGGTGAAAAAACAAGGGGGTTTTCGGAAAGACCAGCAAAAGGCGAGAAGCCGTGAAACTGGGAGGTTTTTTTACGGGGCCCCGTCCGAAATACAAAAAAAACCACCAGAGGAATCAAAAAACGGCACAGCCGAGATGCACTCGTCGGGGACGCAATAACGTAGGCACGGGGAGGGCCACCTTGCAAGGTGAGCGCCGGTTGAAGGACAAATGCAGAGCTAAAAAACCAAGCGGTCCGATCAAAGTCGCAAGTCTACAGCATCCTGAAGAGAGCTGATGAAAAACTTCGACGACGTGACGAAATCACAAGCCGGACGCATGATGGGGTTGCCTCGGAGAACCCTTAAGTCACAGGGAAAAAGTTGGGGGGGAAAAAAACTCTTCGGGGCAAAATCAGCCAAATTGTCCTAACGAAATCTGAACCCGCGGCCCATAAACTCGTGAGTACTGAAGAACGGGTTGAAGGCTTTCAAAACAGGCGCAAAACTGAGCAAAGAAGGGAACCGCAGGGATAGGGAAAGTGGGAGCAAACGGTACTCGCTGAAATTTACGCAAACACACAGCGGGGGCCTTGTCGTAAAAAATAAGAGTACTGCCATTCCGAGGGGCCAGGGGGGGTGGCAAAAGGTTTTATCCCCATGAAAAAACACAAAACCCGCCGGCTTAACCACCTCGGTCGACGGGGATTTCGCCTTCCGGGGGGGCCATAAAAACAGAAGTCTGACGATAAGAAAAAAAAAGCCCGCGAAACCGGCAAGGAGAACGAACCCGAGAAAGAGAAAGAACTGCTGACAATCGTAAAGTAGGGAAGGAAGAACTGTTAATGGCAGCAGAAGGGGGCGCCAACCATAGTACTGAATACATCGACCTTCAACCGACCCGTTGGAAAAGCGGGAATGAACGGCGAAAAGGGGCGGGGGGAGTCCGCGGACAAGGCAGCCAAAGCCTCCAAACTTCGAGGAAAAAAAATGGATGAAAAGGGGATTAAGGTCACGGCACACGAAAAGCAACGCCTAACCAGATTTGCAAGAAAAGAAAACAGTTGAAATCCCAAGAAAACGAAAAAAAAACGTTCATGGAGCCAAAAAGAGTGAGAAAGACAAAATGACAAAAAATTTCAGTCGGATCCTTCGTAGAAAGGCAAGATGCCCGCGAAAAAAAGAAGGACAATGTCTGTCGTTTAGTCCAGCATCGACCCGCCAGAGTTACTTGAAAAAAAAGCGCGACAAAAAAGGGCGATTTCAAAAAAAAATCAAATTATCGCGATGCAGGGGCAACCGGCCGGCGGGAAAGGTTTCGTCAATCGGTCCGCCAAGAAAATATCAGGAACGCTGTGAAAACTAAAATGTAGCGCTTTACTCGACAGAGAGCCGTGGCACGGGCCGGCGAAACAGCAGAACCTACGAGGGCAGGATGCGCGCAGCAGAAACCTGGCAAAGAGGGGCGGGAAGCACACAGGGCGCGTCACCAAGAGAAGCGTCCTCGGTAAAGGGGGCGCAAAAAAAAGCAAAAAAAATGGGGTGATTCGTCAAGCAGGCGAAAACTGCACAAAAAGGCCCCCAAACAACCCCAAAACCTGAAAAAGGCCAACGGAAAAAGGACCTCGGAAGGGGCAGGGGTATCCCACAAGGACACACAAAGGCGATAACGGCCGGAACGACGAACAGCTCTTCACAATAAAGAGACAAAAAAAAAGTTACATTCGGTGGAAAGGGGGGGAAAAAGAGCCGAAGGCAACAAAGGCTGGCCATTAAGTGAAGGAAAGGGGGCAGCGCACCCACAAGACGTCTAAGGGGAAGCGGCGAAAAGGTCTGCGCGCCCAATAAAGAACGCTCATGGCCCTAAGGGGGGCCCCGCAAAAAGTGGACGTAAAAAACAACAAGGAAGAGATTTCGATAAGCATGGGTACAGCCCTGACAAGGGCCAAAAAGGGGGCCGGTGTTAACGCAAAAAGACCTGCAACCTACAACACCCAGAAAAACGCGGGGTTGAAAAGTTGAAATGTGGAAGGCGAAAAGGGGCAAGAATCAGAACGAAATGGCACAGAAACTTGAACGAAATCGAGACTTATCGGGAAGAGGGGGAGCCTGTGGCCACAACAGAACGCCAGGTGGTATGTCTCAACACCACGGAGAGGGAGAACAAACATGCGCTGGCATGAAGGAAACCACGGAGTTCCTGCGAATCCCCGGAAAGTCGTCTCCGTCCCAGAGTGGTGCGGGTTTTTTTTCGCGTAAAGAATTGCAAAACAGGGGACCGCCGAACATTCGGGCAAAACAACGACAACAAAGCGGTGGGTGGCGGTAGGGGCAGGGTGTACACAAACCTTGGGTAAGAGCGGCAACAAAACGGTGAAGAAAAATTGTCCGGAATAAGGGGGCCGAAATCGATTTGGTTCAATGTGGGTGAAAGCGTTAATTGCATACGCCCCCCTGGGGCCCACCCCAAATGACAGACACGAAGGGGAAAAACCCATGGCCCAGGTATCCCCGGAATCCCTGGGGTGGGACGTGACATTTGTCCCGGACACTCCTCATGGGGGGGGGACACCAGTCGGCCAGGTGTCGGGCCAAAAGGGAGGAGAAACAAAGCAAGGGAACCAGGGGGGGAACACACGAAAAGTTTGTGGGGGGGAAAGTTCAAATCAACTGTCTCTTGGGAATAGTGTGAAAACAGCCAGACGGCGAGTATTCTTTTGCCCGGAGATGTGGGGCAAATAGAAAACACCTTCAAAGTTAGTCTCAGTTGAACAAAAGGCACCCGGTGAACACGATGGTCGAAGCAGAACGACAAAGACCTGAAAGAAAGAAGGGTAAGGCCGCGTTACAAAAACGGTCGTGTGCACAGGGCCCTCTTGGGCCGCGACAGGTCTCAACACACACGTTATAGGGACGCAAAAGCTCTCCTATGTTTGATTTGGCCGAAAGAAAAAAAAGGGCAACAAGCAAAAAACCCGAAAGACCAACCAAAGGTGGTCCGATGTAAAAGCAGATCCAACACACTAAAACAATTGAACGATGATGTGGACCGACAAGGGGGAACAAAGAAAAAACCCTGGGGCGACGGAGGATGGGGGGGGAACCAGCGCCGAGAAATGAAAGTCGTTTTTTGGGAATAAAACACCGGCAAGGTGGTGAGCGGCATCCGGGAAAACCCGAGCGCAAAGCCGGTCCACAGAGGAGAAGGCGCCCGACAGGGTGTAACCCCGGTCGGGGGGCGGAGTTCGGGTCACGTCCTCCAAAAGAGGGCGGGGTCTGCTGATGACGAAAAAAAGACAGTTGTTCTCGTACGAAATGTTATCAGCACAAGGATGCCTTTTCCTGAAGGGAAAAATAAGCAAAACCGATAAGGAAAATGGGCAATGTTTTTTTAAATGGTCAAAACGATCGAGGGCGAGTGTAAAAAAAAGGGTGACCGGGGGTTAGGTTAGTGGGGCCCGCAAGGCGAGGAAGGCGGCCGCTGGGGCATTCTATCCTGTAGCCAGGCGGCGGTAGAGCCCTGCGGACGAAATATTAACGGGGGGATGGGCGGGGGATTGACTCCACAACAAAGTGGTGCCTCCTGCGAGGAACAGGTTTCCTTCCGTCTCAGAAGTCGATGATGGTTAGTAGAAGGTAAGAACGAGGCAGGGGCATTTCGAAAAAAAAAGAAAACCGAGATTCTTCAATTCCATAAAGGCTAGGATGGGGGGGGGAAAACGTGGGGATGGTAGCGACAACAGGTTTCTCCCCTCTCGCCCTTTCACCAGCAAGAGCAGCCATCATGTTGAGGGGCCAGGTTAAACTAAAGCTGAACAACCGAAAAGATAGTAGAAAGCCGTAGACTGGCGGTGTTCCCGAATGCGAACACGGAAAAAAAAAACTTGAGAAAGCGACCCCTACTTCAAAAAAACCATCCCGGTCCTGGGGGAGCAATCACGAAGGGGAGAAGGGGAAAAACTAAGGCGTTCTTGGGTGGGAGCACGCTGTGGGCCCGTAGGGCGCGGTGGAGGGAAAGAAAAATAGGCACATTTGCATGCGGCGAATGGAGTGTTCAACCCTAGCGGAAGTCGTTCGAAAAAGGCGCGACAATGGGTGGTAAAAAATTGAAGCAAGAAATCCCGAAAAACGTGCACCTAATAAAGACCGCCGCAGCAAAAAGAAAAAGCGCCCACAAAAGCATGTGGGAGTCGAATAGGAGTGGTAGGCAGGAGGTTTGGTTGAAACGGAAGAGGGCCCACGAGGACAGGAGGACGGTCAAACCCGGGCGAGAGGGGGAAACCAAAATCAAAAAAACCAAAACAAAAGCGGCTGAAACAACATAGCTACAAACGGTTCCGGACGGTGGGGGACGCCAAGCGCCAGCGAAAAGACGCAAACCCTCCCGGTGTTTCACCGTGCAGCCACTGGGAAAGGGGGGACGGGGGGTTTTTTGGGGGGCCAACCATCCAAGAACAGTAAAAAAAAAACCGCAACGAAAGTCCAGGGCAAAAATCGGAAAAATTCGCGAACAGGGGGTCGGCGGACGAGGGTCTGTTTGCAACGAACCGAAAGCAGGGGCCGTCGGGGCACAGATTGTGTGGGGTTGACCGGCCAAAAAAAGTTGTCATGGAAAGGAGGGTGATTGAACACCCAAAGAACATGGCGGGCTGGCACCCCCTAAAAAAACCCAAAAAAACGGAAGTTGTGTAAACAAACAAAACTTACGACCAGCACAATTGGGATAGTGTCCGAACATCGAAGCCGTGAGAAAAGGGAAGATGGTAAGGTCCCGAGGGGACGCGGCCATGACTGCTATACAGAACCTTGCCGCTAAGAGGCAAAGGTCAACATTAGCGGTAAACGGCAGAATTCCCGAAGATCACGGACCAAAGGAAACATAAAGGTCGGGATCAAAAAAGGAAAGGGTGTGGACCGGGGGTTTGAAAAGCCGTGGTCGGCAAACAAAAACGGTGCGTTGGGCTGGGTGGTCACAGGCCCCTCGGATGTAGGGCAAAAGACGCCGGGGGGATGTCCTATATGGAAATACAACTCAAACGCAACTCTCAAACTGAGTGACGCAGGTCAATTGGTGAGGAACGAGGGGGGGGCTCGAGGTGGGGGTATTTGCAAAGAGGGGCCCGAGGAAAAGGTCCTATGATTGTCCGAACCGATTCAAGAGGATTGCAGACCCAAAACAACGAGGGATAGTATCAGATCCCTGAGACATAAACCCCGCGGGCATCAGGGCAATGGAAAAAAATCCAGAGTACCGAGTGATTCACTAAAAGGACAAGGACGTGAGGGGGTTTCGCGACAGACGGGCAGTGGGGGAAAAAGCGGAACGACAACGAAAAAAAGACGAGGTCGATAACGTGACCCCAACGAACCGCCATGAACTGGGGACGGATACGAAAAGGGGCAGACTCCCAAGTACCCTACCAATCGAGACTAATGGACGAGAAAATATGGGACGACGCTTTCCGGTGAAACGCGAATCGGCAGAAACAAGGGGGAAGGGAAAAAAAAAAACGTAGACAACTAAAAGTCATACACATCCATTATGGCCTTCAACGGAAACTTTCAAAAAGGAGCGGTACATCAACATCCTGAGACCGCCTCAAAAAACCTAATAAGGGGAAAGCCAAAAATCGGAGCCGGGGGGGTAAAGGACGGAGTCAAGAAGCCGTCACCTTCAGTTGGACTTGGTTTTTGGCCTGGGGGGCGGCAAAAAAACAGGAAAAAGGACGACGCAAACAACAAAGCAGTGTCAAATCAGGGCCCCCGACGAACAGAAGAAGAAAATTTTCCGTGGAAAAAGCGGCGATCGCCCTCGGCGAAAGGGCAGCGTGCTTAGTTTGGGTTCAAAAACCCAGTCGCCAGTAGCAAACTGCCTCGAAGGGGGACGAAAAAACGGACCAAAAACCCGCAAGTGTTCGGGGCGCCAATGCTCGGTCGTGGCAACGGGAAAAACTCGATGCCAGTTGCTCGCAATGCGAGAGAGGAGCCCAAGGGTCAATGGGGGGGGCCGAAAACCCCTGGTTCGGGGGCCCCGACAGCGTGGAAGTAAAAAAGTCAGTACCGCCCTTTAAACTCAAACGAAGCGAAAAAAACCAAAAAACGTGTGGACGTACTCTTCGCCCCAAAAGACGCAAAAGATCTAAATACCAGGGGGAAGTGGCAAAGGGGGAAGCGCCATAAGGGCCTTGTCTGAGGAGAAGACCGCAAGAGCGGACAATGTTGGACTGAAAACACGACCTTCGATGCTTTGCCTCATGGGCTTGAACGGGAAGGCGCGAAGGGAAGGGGCGCATGGAAGGAAAAAAAAAGGAGACCAACCAAGCACAGTGCGCGAAAAAGGTAGTGAAAACCAAAACAGCGGCGTTGAGATCTGCCAAGAAATGCGGGGGCCTGTAGGTTAGAGTTACTACAGGGGAGTTCGGGGATTGTCGGACCAATGCAGCAAACTTCGAAGACCAAACAAGCCCGCGCAAGAACAAAAGGTCGTGACGCGAATTGATGCCCGGCACAAAGCAAGAAACGAACGCAGGACCGATGTGGAACGGAGAACACGCACTGGCTTAGAAACTCAGACGTATTGAAAGCCGGGCCACACGTCCGCACAAAGACTACAATCAAAGGACGTGGGAAAAAACCGAAGGAAAAAAAAACACGGAACTGTTCAAGAAACAAAAAGCCTAACGGAGGAAGAACGCGCAAAGGCATATCGGTTGTAAAAAGGCGCACGCAGCGTATGAATGAGGCGAAAGAAAAAAGGAAACAAAGCCGCCACCGCCGGGAAAACGGTGCGCGCCATCTTAAGAAAAATGTCAAGGAAAAAAACGAAAAAGCTTTGAGCAATGCTAAATTTCCGCCCCATGGAAGAATCGGCTTCGTCCACTACAACACCTTGCCGGCTGAGAAGACAAACCAGATTAAGGGCCACGTTGTTCTAATAATTACAGTAGACCCGGAGAGAAAAACAAAAAACACGGTCGGTGAAAAAACGGGGGAGATCACAAAAGGAAAAAGGAGAACGCCGGAGTGCCAAATAAAACCAAGCCCACGCGGCCAGGGGGGGGGTTTTTTGGCAATCGCCTGCGAAAAACCAGTCCTCGGTGGATATCATGGGTACCCGCCGAGAATCGGCGCGCCAGGTAATCAAAACCCGGGAAAAGGGGGGGGGGGAAGCTTTTGAAGTACACATCGACCTGAAGAAACTCGGTTTAAGAAACGCCGAAAACCCTGCAGGAATAAGACGAAGGCGGCCCAACCTCTTCGAAAAGCCACAAATCCCGGCAATGTGGGGCAGGGTATCCAAGCAAGGCGCTATAAATCCGCCGCCGACAACGGACACTGTTACTAACCGAAGAGACCAAATGACTTGGTAACAAAAAGGGCAAACAAAGCTCGGCCAAAGGAAACCCGAAAAGCACCCAGCTGTCGAAACCAAGACCCGATGGAACGTTCAACCTGGGAGGAAGTCAGGTAACGGGCATGCCCCAGCCGGCAAACGGGCCCGGGGGCACAACATTAAAAAAAGGTGGGGGAAAAAAAGGAAAAAATGACGCACCAGGCTGCGTTCGGCAGCAAAAAACTAGCTGCTGCAAATACCCCCAATACCTCGGTTCGAATCAGATGGTGAACCCTAAGAACGACAAAAAAAAAAATACGCAGGTCGGAAACAAGTTAAATACGATAGCTGATTATTTCACGCATGACGGACAAAAAGGGGGTTGCTTTAACCGCCCATAAAACCGAAAAAGCCAAAGTACGTTGACCCCCCAAAAACGAACGCTGTGGTTCCGTTGGAACGAAAGACGGAAAAGAACCTAAATGGCAAAGGGACGAAACGAGGACGCATGAAAAGAAAATGAAGAGGATGAAGACCGAACGTTGGGTGACTACCACAAAGAGGAGAAGGGAAGAGACAATAGGCATTTACAAAGGATAACAGCACGCCGAGTTCACAAGATCAAATTGCGTTAAAAGCTTACAGGAATGGTGCCAAAATGGGTCATTCACATTTTGCGCGCTTGAGGAATTCGCGGGGGAAAACAAATTGACGAAAACACCGCTCAAGGTGGCGGGGGGTAGGCCAGTGGGAAAACGGACAAAGTACAATTTGGGACGGTCGCGCCGTGAAAAGGAACCAAGAAAAAAATCGTTGGGGGGTAAACGGAAAGAGCGTTGCCCCCCGCGGAATAAATGGGGGATACGCCACACGGGTTATGGGCGCCCGGGCAACACTGCATCAGGAGAAACGCAGGGTCCTTTGTGGGGCAAGCCAGTGTCCGAAAAAGAAAAACTGAGTTTTCGTGGGCAAAGAAAAGTGGGCCGGCCCGGCTGCAATGACAAGCGCGACGAAGCCTTTGGAAAAGACACGGTGGGGGGAGAAAGGGAAACGACACTGTGTCCAACATTGAGGAGCTGTGGCGCAAAGGGAAAAGGGTGGATGTGAAGTGTACGCAATAGCTGGGGACAAAAACCCGCAGAAGCTTCCGAGGTACGCCCGGTCTAGGGGGGGTTGTGGGGGGGGGGGGGGGGGGGGGGGGGGGGGAACTGACCGGGGGGACGGGGCCTTTGAGCTCGACGAACCAGGAAAAAAAGTCCCATTGGGCCGAAATGCCGGGAAACGGGGGAACAAAAGGGGGCCAGCAAGAGTGCTTCAGGTACAAAGGGGGGTCCTCGAGAGGCGAGGAGCGCGAAATTCAAAGCGTGAACTTTTTTGAAAGGGACTATTGCGGTGGGGGAAAAAGGAAGGACCACAACGGGGGGAGTACGACGCACGTAAGCGCGACGGCAAACAATAAGAAATATCGAAACCAAGAGAGGTGTCCCGCACGAAAGGCAAAGAAAAAAAAAGGAACCGCGAGCGGGAAGTGCACCAAAAAAAATCGGAAAATAATGGAAAGGGGGGGTCGGCGTTGTAGACATCCCGGGGGTTGGGGGTCACAGCCAGCGGACGTCACGAACATAGGGGGAAAAACTTGAAATTGAACGAAAATCTTGTCGTAAATCGAGGGCAGTAAAGGCACAAGGGTGCAGAAAGCAGCGTCGGCCGAGGCATGACAATGGGGGTTTCGCGGAATAAAAGATAAGGGGCAGCCTCATGGAAAAGGGTATCGGGAGGAGGTAAATGGGGAAGTGCTTGATCATCGGTCCACAAGACGCGTGGGGGGACTTTCGAATCAAGACTTCACCATCGCCGGATTGGTAAGCACGGCCAGACGAGACTTTTGAAATGGGGGAGGGATTTCAGCCTAGAATGTTTCGACACGGGCCCGCAAGACTAATGGGGGAGCTGAGACGTCGATTGAATTATGGGGGGTATGGTTGCAGAGGTGCGGACCAAACAGTGGAAAACCGTCAGAAGGGTTCCCTTCTAAAAGGACGGCTGTGGGACCAGAAAAAGATTGTTGCGTGGCTGAAAAAAAATCAGCCCCCGTCAGGAAGTTCCTTCTAATCGTAACGGGGTTGGGGGAAGAAAAAGGCTGCCGGTCGAAGAAGCCGCGGCGACGAGTGTTCCGAGGGGAAAGACCCGGTGAAATCAAAGCTACGAAGTGACCTCTAAATGGAAGAAGGGGAACAAAAAGCCGCGCCTGTACCTTGGCAGAGACAAGCGGTAAGGGGGGCAACAACCCAGGGGGGGTGTTTTTCCGCGCAGACTTGTTAGGGACACAGTGGCAAAGAAGCCCCCCCCTTCAAAGCCAGAAAATTTTCTTAAAAAAACTTCAAAAATGGGGAAAAAAACAGAGCCGGCGCGGTTTGTGGACGAACGGGCAAAAATAAAGAAGTTAGATCACCATGTGGGGCGAGCTTAGTCCGAAGAACGCACCTAAAAGGGGGAAAAGGGGCGGCTTACGCCGAAGCCAATGTCCCGCTCGACCGCCGTGAAGCGCGCAGGGGGTTCAGAAAGAAAGTTACCGCACAGGCGCCGTAGAGGAGCCGCGAGCAGACAAATCATCAAAGGGGGAACGGAACCTCGGGAGAAAGAAAAAAGGAAAGTGCCACATGGACTACACCGTGCCCTAATGGAACGCCCCCCGTGGGCCTCAAACCTATACAAGCCCCTCCTGCGTTGGTGGGGGCAAGCGCAGGAAGCGGGCAATTCGACGAAACGGTTTTGGGGGGGGGCCACTAACAAAATAAGGACAAGAGGACGCGACAGGGGAACAGCGGGCCTAGTCCCAGAAAATCACGAACCCCGGACCGTGACGGGGGGGGAAAGGGGTACACCAAAGCAGCAATTAAGCGTCAAAGAGCTGTGGGAAACCAGCCAAAGACTGTTACGCTGGGCCCAGGAGGATGGAGAAAGGCCCTAAGCGTAATGGTTGCGGCCACCGGGAAGCAGAGGTGATTGGGGGGGGGATCAGGCGGCAAGGGTTGGGTACCCTCAAGCAGACCGTTGAAGAAAAAGACCGAGTATTCGAGAAATAGACGCAACGGGGCGTTCCGATCATCACCTTGCCTACCGTATTCCTGACTCCCACCGAAGAAAGAGGGTACGGAGAAACCCAGAGGGGAAGCCGGGGCGGGGGGGGAAGCGATGCAAAGGTCATTTGAAAACTCGAAAGCAGGGATGGGGTGGGGGGGGCCCTAGGAACTTCATGAAAGTCAGGGGAAAAAACATGTCTCGGAGGACTAGCCGAACTGAAAAATTTTAAAGACAAAACGACCACGCACAAAAGTCTCGTCGCTCGCTGGGGATAAGAAGAAAGACTTCGGGTCTAGATAGCGTCCATCAGGGGATGCAAATTAACTTGGGAGAGAGTGAAGGGGGGGACATAGTGGGGGGGGGTCAAACAACGGACACACAAAACACAACAACAAAGAAAAAAGAAAAGCAATAATTGAGGCGCGGAAAAATAAGGAAGTTCTCCGGGAGAGATGAGC
>Ga0179593_1486324_pt1 | contig 16889 bp, 17 predicted proteins | sample CZODoug2_1_08_16_FD_185931 | JGI IMG/M metagenome (GOLD analysis project Ga0179593, IMG submission 185931) | Vadose zone soil fungal communities from Angelo Coast Range Reserve, California, USA - CZODoug2_1_08_16fungal (PacBio error correction) | ecosystem: Environmental > Terrestrial > Soil >...
ACCACCGAGTCGCGGACGTAAAAAGCCGGGTCACGTTTGTGGCAGAGCAACCAGCCAGGACGTAGGGACCCGAAAAGTAAAACGACGAAAGCCAAGTTGAGAGGACGGTCGGCGCGGGCAGAAAAAGACCAGAAAAGGGGAATGGACTAGGCTCCGCGGACCCCGTTCCCTCAAGTTGAAGGAATGAATACTCGGTGACGGAAGGCGGGGGGTGAAGAGAGTGGAGATAAAAAAAAAAAAAAAAAAAAAAAAAAAAAAACTCAGACCGGGCCTTCATCATCGTGGAAACAAGAGGATGAACGTGAGCTCGAACGCAAAGGTGAAGTTGCTTGCGCGAGGCAAGCACGGGTCCCTAGAGGGAGAAACGCTCGATGGAGGGTGGGGTGAAAAATGTACCGTCGCGATCGGGACGACTGCCCGCAAGGGAAAGAGGGAAGGACTGCTCTGGGACACGCCGATGAGAGATCGTCGACCAGCGGGTTGCTCGGCCGATTTAGGGGAACAACCAAATTTAACAGGAAGTCCGGGGAGGGAAAAGGAGAGAACCGGGTAGCTTTCCTTTGGAAAAAGAAGGAGGAGGGGGACAAAAGGAATCATTCCACGCCCCGACTCGCGAAAGGAAATTGACAAAAGAGGCAGGGGACTTCAATCCCTTCAAGGGGGAAAAGCCCCGGAGAACGCTCTTGCTAGGGGGGGAGCGTAATGACCATCCAAAAAAGAACAAGAGAGGGAAATGGGAAAAGACGACGGGCAGGGCGCCGAGGGCTCGAGCGCAGGACGGTACTGTATCGAAAGGCTGCGAAGCCTCTGGAAGAAAAAAGCAGCCTGATGCATTTTGACCGAAGTGTCACTGGGCAAGTTCCGGGGGGGAGAGATCAAAAGGTCTGCTGCGTCCCGAACAGATCAGAAGCCACCGTGCCTAAAAGGGGGCCATAGGCAGTCAGGGAGGGACGATGGTCAGAGCGGTGCCAAAGGAAGGGAAAAAAAGACTGGACCAAAAATGTAAAGGTGTGACATATCAGTAGGACCTAACCAGGCAGAGGTCACACCTGGTGTGAACAGATGAAAAGGCTTCCTGTATTAAAAACGAAGTAGAGAAAAGAAAGTTCCGCCGAGCGTTGCCTTCGCCTCTGGAAAAAAATGGGGAGAAGAATACAATGCAGGCACGTCGCGCCAACGAGCCGAAGCAGCCGCACTGGGGGTCAGCCTGGCAGTCGGAGGACAGAGACTGCGGGCAGCTCGCCCTTTCTGAGGGGGGGTTTAACATCTCTAAAAGAAGAAGACTCGAGCATGTAGCGCCCCTCGCCCGTGTGAGGGAAAGGGAAAAGGCGGGGTGTGTATAGTAACCGCCCATACTCTACCACCCACCTCGAATACTCGCAAAAGGTGCAGGAAAAAAAAAAAGGTACTGGCCGGATCAACGGGAGAACGAAAAAAGCCGCGGTCTACCTTGTCAAGGGAAAGGCCGGGGTGCGGCACTACACCGCGTTGAGGCGGAATGGAAAGAAGGGGGGTACGAGTCATGACATAAAAGTAGCTTATAGATTATCTTAGTCACTAGTAACGAAAAGAGGAAGCAACCTTCCAGGGCAGCGGACTTGGCAGACGATGCCCGTCCCTGCACGAAAAAACCCGTTTCCAGGAGAGACGCCGCCGGGAAGAGTCTACGGAAAGAAAGGTTAAAAAAACTGCAACCAGCCTGTGATGCCGTCCTCCCAGTCTTCCAACCGAGGAGAAGAGCCGGTCAGTACGCCAAGGAAGAGGAAAAAAAAATGTAAAAAAAGGGCGTGTGGAAACTCAAAGAGAAAAAGACGGGGCGGTTCGGCTCTACGAAAAGAGAGAAAAAGACCTACGAAAACTATATGTGGGGGGTCCGCTGAAATAAATCAAAAAGAGGATGGATGAGAGATATGCCAAGAAAAGCACACGTACGGATCTTTGAGGCGGCGAGGTGCCAAAGCGGCGTCGAGCCCGAACGCCGACAAAAAGAAAGTGAAGCGCGTCAGGCACAACGACCTTTTCTGGAAAGGAGCTGGAAAAACCTGTTTGCTCGAGCTCCCGCCGGGTTCCGCCACAGTGGAGTGGGCGGAAGGAGGCCACAACAGTGCCGAGGAGTCAGGAAAAAAGCCTGGAGCAAATTGAAAAAGGAATATCAGGACGTCGCCGAGTTCCTGCAAGAGGAGAACAAGAAAGGGCCTTGAAGTGGCCCAGGGGCGGGCACGGCGAGAGACCAGCCGCTGGCCCTGTCACCGGAGGATTCCAAGATTTAGGACGCCGTTGATCGATACTATCTAAAGGAGCTAGAGGGTAGATCGCCTCGAGACCAAATCTTAAAGAACACACAGCACCAGCGGGTCGTGGGAAGACACGGGTCGCGAGTCTCCTACCGGACATGGACCATCAAGCTAGGTCGAAAGGGAGGAGGGAGAGGCTCAATGAAGGGACAACGTAGCGCTCGGATAAAAAGAGTACTTTCGAGGGTTGTAAGGGGAAGAGCTGGCTACACCCGCCGCAACTTGAAGAAAAGGAGGGGGAGGAAAGCTTAACTGAGAACTCGGTAGGCGGCGCTGACCGCACTAAAGAGAACGAAGCGCAGGCTTGAAGGGAAAGAAAACCGGCTTACCCTACTGAAGAAAGGAAGCGGAAACGGCGCGGACCCGAAGGAAGGGATTCCGCATTCTCATTGCGGCGAAGTGAAACCCGCTCGCCCTCCGCTCAGATTGGAGCCCATTCCTAATCGGGTCTCACAGACCACGAACAGGGCTAGGGAAACAAAAGGTGGACCTTGGAGATAAAAGGACGTAAAAGGTGATATCCTCTTGGGTCAACCCGGGGGGAAAGCTGGAAATCCTAACTCAATGACGGTGTCCCGCATACCCAGCGACGATTTTACTGCTGATGGGAACTCCACCACCGGCACGGCGCAATGAAACTTTCTGATGTTCGACGCAGAACAGACCAGGAAGAGAGGGAATGTTAAAAACGGCCAGTCGTCCCCACCTATGTTCCGAAGGCTGGGCTGCCCGAGGCGGACCGCAAGGAGGAAACAGGCTCATAAAATGCTCCCCCGTCGCCAACGGCCGAGTAGGCCCCTCCGATGTGCGGCAAATCGTGGTTGATTCCGGTGAAGAGAAGGAGTACTCAGCGACAGAAGCTGACGGGAAAAGAGATATTGCCAATGGCTTGAAGCACCCTTCTCAAGGGGGGAAGGGTGGCACCCGGGTTAATTGGAAAGGACTAGAGGGGAGGGGAATGCCGTACCCGCGGAGGAAACCAGAAAGCGACAGGTTCTAAACTACCATGGCATACGAACCCCACAGGCCATAGAGGAGACAGGGATTGGCGCGGAAAAAAAAAAAGAGGGAGGGGAAACCCGATCAGACTACGTCGCGGTCCGGGCACTAAGAACAGAATTAACGGAGAAGGAGGCGCCAGTAAAAACGCTCCGCGACGGGGACCTCTACAAGCCCGCCGGAGGACAGGACAAACGTGGAACAAGGAGCGCTCGCGCACTACAATTTCCCACAACCATTGATTGCACTCTGAAGTTCAAACGGAGCGGGAGAAGAGGCCGTGGCAACCAAATGATAAGCAAAAGGGGAGAGGAGCATCTACCGACACAAGAAAGAACCTCCCGGGAGAACATCCTTCAGTACAAGGCAAGAAGGGGATGCGCCGTAACTCGCCATGAGACCTAAATGGATAGGGCGTATTCTTCCGCGCCGCAAAGGGAAGGAGGTAGGGCCCGCCGAAAAAACGGAAGGGAAACCTGGCGGGTCAACGACACTTGCGACCAAGAGAGGACCCTCACGGAAGCTAGGGTGCCGCCAACCGTGGATGTGGGGTGGAGAAGAAGAAATAAGACACACCACAAAGGAGAGGAGGAACCTAAGGGCCTCAAAAAAAAAAAAAACCCGCGAAAAGCGAGTCAGAACCCCAGACGGGGGGAAAGGTTGGGGAAGATGCTGGGCGACCTGAGTCGTAACCCAGGGTTCTCGTTCAGAAGTCTAAAGAAAAGGGAAAAAGGGAAACGCGGAAGGTGAGCGACGGAAGAAGACTCAAAAGGAAACTCAGGGAAAGCCGCGGACAAATTACCGGCAGAAAGTAACGGGCGGTTCGGAAAGAGGCGTGGCGTAAGAGGTTAAATAATCCTGTGCTCCTCAAGGAAAAAAGGGGTGCAAGAGAGCCTCAGTAAAAAAGAAATAAATGGCACTTGTTAGTTCGAAGTTCCCGTGGAAAATTCTAGATGTTCCCTCTCTGGAGGGGAAAAGGTACCCGCGGAGCGGACGCCTCGCACCGACTAGCAAGTAAGAGGAGGAGGGAGCACTGTGACAGCGAAGTCGGGAAAGACTCGGCAGATTTAAGTGAAAAGAACTCCCAGCCCTGGGAGTGGGGGGAAAAAGGAGACTTTTGACAGGTCGCCATGGTAGGAAAGTTCGCTGGAAAGAGACAAGAACTGAAGAAAAAAAGTCATTCCCGCCCCCGACTCGTCTTTGAGGGGGAAAAAAAACCGGGTGCCCACAAACAAAAGAGCCGGACAAGCACATCCTTGGCACCGAGGGGGGAAAAAGTGGCAAAAAAAGGATGCGCTGAGTCGTATCGTAGATGAAGCAAAGTACAGAGACGAGGAAAAAGAGAAGGGTCAGGGCGCCGCGCTGGGGCGACAGCGCGAAAAAATGGGTCATAAAAAAGAAAAGCGAACCGACCTCGGCAGCCGCGAATCCGGGAACCAAGGGGGAAATGGAGGTCACAGGGACGCTACTCAGGGGAGGGAGGAAGCCGTCCGCAGCAAAAAAAAGGTTGCGCCGTGCCTTTTGCGTAAAAATCGCAAAAAAACGAAATGGTTAGATCGGGCCCACGCCACAGAACTCCAAGAAAACGCACTCCACACCTCCACACACCCCCCACGCAAAAAAAAATCACATCCAAAAAACAGACACCGAAAAAATTCGAAAAAAAAAAAAACAACACAAACAAAACAAACACACCACCACCCACCCCACCCAAAACAGAAAAAACAACCGCCACCCCAAAAAAAAAACCCAAAAAAAAAAACCCCACCGTCAAGGACCTTTGGGAACAAAAGAAGGTGAGAAGGATATCCAAGGGCGTACGTCGACGGCGGTCAGGTCACCCTTGTTGGGGTGGGAAAGGGACGTACCCCGTGAATGATAAACATCTAACAAAGGTCAAAGGGCGAGCGGGCCGTCGCCGCACTGGCGAGGGAAGGCGAGAGAAGCCAGAAAGGTCACGACGGCCTCTCCGACAGCGACGGGGAGGTCAGTGAAAAAAAGGCGGACCCGAGTCGGCCAGGTCGGCGAAACAGACGACTACGAGTTCTCAGAATAGCACCTCGAAGGGTGAGGTGAAGTTACTCTAAGGGGGTGATCGGGGGAAGATCAAGAAACGGACAAAAAACCTCTAGAAGTGGGGGGGAGGAGAGAGAACGTGTCCTTCACATGAGCAAAAGTTCTAAACGAAAGAAAGGGAAGACGCTGGACGTCGCCCATTTGAACGGGGTAAAAGAGGAGTTGGGCTTCACGACCACCCGCGGGGCGGGTCGGAAAGGAGAGGGGTTCGTCAAGAATGACATAAAGTCTTTAGTAATCATAGAAAGGGAGGAAAGAAAACGTTATCGCCGGCCAGGGCCAGCGAGGGGAAAAAGGACCGCGTCCGTCCAAGACACGAAAAAAAGACAGCCAGCCGAGAACTCCGCGACGTACTGGAAAGTGAAGGAAAAGCGTAATATCACCATAGAAGAGGCACTGTAACTCCACGCCGACCGGGTGGGGAGGAAAAAGAGGGAAGGCCAAATTCGACGCCAAGAACACGTCGGGCGCCTCCGGGCGGGTTTGGTAAGAAAAAAAAAAAAAAAAAGGAACCGGGCGGTTCGGGCTCACCCAGAGACGAAGGGAACACGCGCACGAACGTACGCGGACGCTGACTATAAATCAACAACAACAAAAAGAGAATTAAAGAAAGGAAAAGGAATCGCGACGATGCCGCCCGAGGAGGCTGAGGGGAAAGAGCCCCCGGTCCGCGTTGAGCGACGGTCTAAAGACAGCAACGGTCTGCAGGGAGATTTAAGGTGGGTACGACGTCGCACCGGAAGAGGGGGGGGAAGAAAGGATTGGGCGGACGTGGCAAGAAAGAAAAGACGTGCCTGCATTCAGGCTCCGATACCTTGAAAATTCACCGGAGATCATTACTTCGCAAGGGGACGGAAAGGGCAAGAGAACCTGTCGGGTCGTGCACAGACGGGACTGGTAAAAGAAAGCGAAAAAGAAAAAAAGGGCCCTGTCCATCTGAGAAATTTCGTCTGCCGTGAATCAAAAAGGAAGATATAACCTAGTTTTATTCATCACTAAAAAAAAAAACCGCAACACCGACCGGGGGTAGTGAGACGTCAAGAGAGGAACAAGAAAGGACATCGCACAGTCCAATCGGCTGTCGAAAGGAGGGGGAACGGCTCATCCACAAAAACACTGGCCGCTATCCTTCGGACAAACGGGAAAAGTAGAGTTGAAAGGTCGGACGAGGTTACTTACTTAACTTAAACGAAATAAGATTTCGCTACATGCTCGAGAAAAGAAGAAGAAAGCTGATAGTGTCCGCCGAAACGTTCCAAAAAAAAAAAGGGAACAGCGGCCGCCTACAAACGAGGAAAAAGAAGAGCAGAACAGCGAGTCGTGCTCGCGGGAGTAGTATAAAGAAGGAGGGTCCCTTTCGGCGACGGGGAAAAAATAATCCACTCGATGGGACATCAAAAAAAAAAAGGTATTCCTCGGGTCTACCGGCCGCAAAAGGGAAAGGGGGAAAAAACCAATTGACAAACGCCGGGTGGGGCGAGCAGGGGATATCAGATGGGGGAAAAAAAAAGGGGTACGGGTTCAGGGGAAACCGTGTCCTGAAATTGGTTAAAAAAACCCCGCTCTACCAAGGGGGGAAAAGAGGGGTCGGAAAAACACACGGCGGCATGTGGCCCTGCTACGAGGGGAGAAGGGAAGAAACCTAAGGGCGATCGTAGAACGGGTGCAAACGGCCATTAGGAAAAAGGAAATCAGGCTGCTGCGAGGAACGAGAAGGGGGTCCAAAAAACGTGTATGAAAGAGGGAACAAGCCGCCGGAAAGGCTATGCGGGAACAGGAAAGAGGAAGATATTGATCAGGGGTTCTGCCTGGGAAAGCATACGAGTATACTTCACCGACGGACATCTGGTACTGAAAGGGGAGGACTGCACAAGATGGCTTGATCAACACCCCTTCTAGGTGGGAAGGAACACAGGTGAAAAAAGGCAGGTCACCCTGAAGAAAACTTAAACTTCATGACAGAGGAACGGAGTCTTTTTCCATTAAAGAGAAAAGGGATCACTACCATGGCGCACCGACATCTAAAGAAGGTCAACTACAAGGGCATGGTCTAACGGAGGGACAAGGTGGATACGAAGGAAAAAAGTCAGAGAGATCGGACCCGAAGCAAGTAATTAAAGGGAGTTCTTTAAAGTCTTCACGAAAAGACAAGAGCTCGGGAAGAGGGAAATCATACTTTACCCGTGCCCGCGAAATGAAATGAAAAAGGTAAAATGAGTTAGGCTCGCTCAAGAAAAGGGAAAAAGATTTATCAAATGCTGTGGATACCGCTACCGACAGAAACGTCCGCTGGTACTCATGAAAAGGACGAAAGACCACCCACTTGGGTCCGCAGAAATGAAATTCAATCCCTCGGAAGAATTTCGTCTTCGCCCGAAAAAATACATCGGAATGGCACATGCCGGGTCATAATGGAAACGAAGAACTTGAGTTCACGAGAAGGAGAAAAAGGAGCCCCCCAAAAACGGAGCTGGGGATTACCAAAAAAGATCCTCAACGGCGGGGGTGATGACAGAGCGACGAGACAAAAAAAAAGGAGATATTGAAAGAAGAGGATCTTAGAAAAGAGAAAAACCCGCGGTCGTACGTCTTTACGAAAAAGAGGGTACCCGGTTGATGGGCTCACGGAGACGAAAGGAATACCTCCAGGGTGGAACCGTTGCTGACGCCCTTACAAAAGGTCGCCTCGCCCGGTTTCTAAGAAAACGCCAGAGGCCATCGTGGACTTCAAAAGAGGAGAAAAAATCAGGCCAAGGTAAGGGAAAGTTGGAAGAAACGGGGGACTGAGCAGACTGGCGTTATCAATAATCAGAGGACTGGAGTATCTTGCCGGCAAAGAGCAAGCCGACGAAGGCCTGACCTGGAAATTGTGTGCGCGATTCGCTCACCGGGGTCCATAGGGGGACTCTCCATTTCGTGCAGCCTGGCAAGGAAGAGGCGATCACGCACCGTACAGGAGAATACTCTTCGTGAAACAACCTACCAGGAATCGTCGCCGCTGGAGAAAGGGGGGGGAAGCAAAATACCTCAAAAGCCTGAGGTTGAACATCGGGAACGGACTGTCGCCATGGGGGGAAGAAAATGTTCGAGGGACGAAGATTCCTAAATCCGTACGTCAGTTACCGAAAAAGAAGAGGAGGCCCACGGAAACGTCAACTGACGGTTAAATAAAAGGAAGGGCCGATCTAAAAAGGGACCCGCGAGGGGCGGAGTAATACGCGTAATTACCAGCCGAACCACTCGGATCAAGCAGAAGGAAAAAAACAGCCTGGCAGCGGCAGGCGCTGTGTGCGGCGGAGAGAAGGAGGAAGGTCATACCTGGCTGGCGGCAGAAGAACGCAGCCGCTGATAACATGGGGGGGCAGAACTGACGTGTTCCCAAAAGGAAAGCAACTTCGGTACTGTGTTCAGCGTGGAAATGGCAAAGGGACCCTGACGGTGGGCGGCAAAAAAAAACAGGAGTAAGGAAAAATTCCAGACAACGTCGTCAAAGTGCCCTTTGAACCAGGGAGAGAAAATTCCCGGCGCCCGAACCGGGTAAAAGGTTCCACCTTTGTTGTAATCCTTAGGTAAGGCACCGGTAGTCCCCGAGTCGAAAAGATGAAGAAAAGATCTTAAAAACTTGCCGACGGGGCCGTAGGCGACCCGCCTTCCTTAATCCTTCGGCAGGGCAAGAGAACGTCCGCAGCCGACGAGCAGCAGCAGGAGCAGGGCATTTCGTCTGTCGCCTGAAAACGCAACCAGAAAAGAAAAAACGGCGGACACGATCAGCGCCTTCGGGTACTCAAGGGGAGAGGGGAGGAGGGGAGAGAACAACCGTGAGTTCAAGTGACAGTGCGTAGAAGGAAAGGCCAGAGGAGGAACGACAAACACCACTCGAAGTCCTGGAACAAGAAAGGACTTGGTCCCATGTAAAGCGTTAAGAAAAAAAAAAAGGACCGCAAGCTTGACGTCCAAGGGTAACAGGGAGGGAACTAATCGGGGAGGAAACGAAAAACGGGGTGCTGTCGTTTGACGTAGGGAGAAGGAGAAAGTCTCAGGTATAGAGATGAGAAAGAGGGAAAAAAAACCTCTACGAAATCGGTTAATCAAACCAAGGGAGAAAAATGATGTAGCTCAGGAAAAAGATGCAAGAAAAGAACGACAAGGAAAGGAATCGAACCCCAAGGACTCGGGTAGCGTCTGCTCCGGGGATCGAACTCGGAAAAAAAAAAGAACGGGGGTGAGGTCAGACACGTCCGAAAAAGCCGGTCGTCCACCGCGGACTCGCAGAACTCCCAGGTCAACGAAACGTCAAAGCTCACTTCGGTCAGCCTCCTAAGGGGAAGAAACAAAGAAAGAAAGTTCGGCGCATCGGAACGAGCGCGCGGCCATCCAGGAAGGTTTATAAGCGAAGAGAGAGAAAACAACTGATGAGGAGAAAAAGAGATATAAAGAGAACAAAAAGCCTTCGCGGCGATGCAAAAAAGGAGAAGCAAAAACTAAAAACGAACCGTCCGGTTGGAAAGGTGAGAAAAAAAAGTTAAAGCTAAAAAATACCGCGACGGCGGGGAACTGTTCTGCGAGCGACCCAACCCGAGGGGGGAAGGAAAAAAACAGTTGCTGTGTGGCGGACTTGGCGTCCATCAAGGAAGAGCGGTTAGCGGCTCAGCAACCCTTTCACCTGGCGAGAAGGAAAGGAGGGAAAAAGAAAGACCTAACCGTTCCATACAGCCGGCCGGACTAACGGTCCATAATAAAAAAAGGAATCCCGGCACTGAGTAAACGATGGGAGTCACCGGGGGGGGAATCAGATAAGATAGGGGGGTACTCCTCGACGACACGCTCAGGCAAAACGAATCAAAACGAGGGTGTAGTCCGCCCACCGGTCAGCGTCAACAACAGAAAAAACAAAATATTTTCGACCATCCCAAAGAGGGAAAAAGGAAGGGCGGGATGGCTCAAAAGACCATTCCCGCTGATTAATACCACTTTCCCCCTATACTCGAGGGCGAAGAGGGGCGGCGTTACTCTACACCGTCATCATGGCCACTCACCCCGCGAGGGTCTAGAAAGCGAGAGAAAAAGAGACTGAATGGCTGAGCGTGTCCGCCAGAAAGGAGAAAAAAGCGACCGCGAAACAGAAAAATAAGAAGAAATCTTACCCTGCGGCTGGAGAAAGACGAAGGGAGAGGAACCGCGCGGCATTCTGAAAGCGGTACACCATGGAGGTAGAAGAAGCCCCCCGACTCGAAAAAAGGGAGGGGGCCATTCAAGTGTCCTCGGGGACTAAACTTCAGGGCAATAGATCCTTACCAAAGGTGGACATACCTCGGAAGACAGGGGATACTTGGAGAGAAGATGGTAGACAAGTTTCCGTGCAATACCGTGGACGAAGAAAAACGAGACTACCAAAGCAAAAAAAAGGGGGGGGAGGGCGATGGGGGCAAAAAAAGGCGGCAAGGGGGCCATGTCCCAGAAAACATCAAACTGAAAGAGAAAGAGCGGTAAGGGGGAAAACGGGCCAGTTCGTCCACCATGTGAAATAACGAAAGAGAAAAAACGAGAGGTCCGCCGCCGTGAAAAAGCGGCAAAGAAGCCTCAAACCACCGCGGGAGGACCGCCCCGTCGAGGTCAAAGCGGCAGAGGAAATAGGAGGGGGAGGCAGGTCATCTAAAAGTAATACTCCGCACAAGGAATCTTCTGGCCACGTGCAACTATCCTGTGGAAAAAGAAGGCGTTAGCAACCCCGGCTCAAGGGGAAAAGGGGAAACGAAGTCGTGGGCAAAGAAAGGGCAGTGCTGGCCTGAATGGAGATGGAAAGGAAGAAAGGGCCCCGTAAAAGAAAGATAACACCATGGAACCCGACAAGTACGCATCGGGGGGAAAAGAAAAAAAAAGCGGGTCCGATGGGACTAAAAGTCTACCAGGGAAAAAATTCTGAGACGAAGTTGAAAAAAACTTCTTTCCCTAAGAGAAGGAAAGAAAAGTCGTCGGTCGTCACGCACAAAACAGGGAAATGCGTACCCCGGCAATGTGGGGAAATAATAAGACTTGTCCCGGGCTCTGAGGCTCGCAATACAAGTGCCCAAAGGAGGAAAATATGTGCGAAGGGGAAAAAGATCCGGTGGATTGATTACGACAAACCGTGATGATTATCGAAAAAGAAAGGCCATACAAAAAGAGAAATTAAACCGCAAAAAAGGAAAGAAACATTGCCGACGGGGTAATGCGGCACTCGTCCATGATTCACATAGTGGTACGAGGAAGGGCTTCCCGCCCGCACCGCCTAGGGGACCATGTCGGCGGACGGAGGAAAACCAACGGCTGGTCACTAAAAAAGAGCCCGCTAGCCATCACCGGTCCGCGAGGGATAAGGAAACACGTCCCTACCTCGGGTGGGTAAGGAAAAAAAGAGAGACACACCCAAACGTAGAGGAGAAAGAGAGATAGAGGATAAAACCAAACGCTTTCTCTAGTGTCGAATAAAACAAAAAAAAAAAGGGTTGGAATGTGCGAGCGTCTGCGCCTCGGGGGAAAAAAAGGTGTCCTTAAGTACGACGGACAGGCCAAATTTCGACTCGCCGTTCGAGGAAGGTCAGGAAGGAAAGCCGTGCTCAATGACGAGCTGCCCAGGAGGGAAAAAGGAAAATTACGAATGGGTTCAATAAAAGGGTCGGTTACGGCAAGGGGAAACGGAGTAAAAGGTCAGAATAATCGGGCGTCTCATCTTGCCGAAAAAAGCATCATCCTAAAAAAAAAAAATGTGCACTGTAGTGCGCTATGAGCGCAAGGGGAATAAACGATGATGTACGAAAAAGGAGGGAGGGTCTACCCTGCAGTAGGTTAAGAAAGGAAACAACCGAAACCCCCTCGCCGGAAAAAAAGAGGCACGCCGATGAACCGGGAGGAATCGTAGAAAGCGGGGGGTGACAGACATCGCCAAGCCGCGCCATTTCGGTCTCTGGATTAAATGGGAGGGGAGAAACATTTCGTGAGAACCTGTGAAGGAACCGTTACCCAGTGATTCCTCCCGAACCAACAGGGAAAACCGACTCGTCGGTGACCGCCACGGAAAAAAGGGGGAAAAAAAAGACCAAATATAAGGGTCCGCCATTCAAGGGTGTCAAGAGAGGAAAAGGGAAGGACTCTGCTGTCGATGAGTATGATCTTTACCAGATGAACCACGTCATGTAAGAGGGAAAACTACGGGCACAAGGGAGCCGTCACGGCGGAGAAAGGGAATGAAGTGTCATAAAGGCGGCGGCCCAAAAAAAAAAAAGCACAGCCTGAATGACGGTTTTAAAACTTACGTTGTCAACCACGGTGACACCGCCGTCAGAAAAAGAGGTGTCACGTACGAAAAGAGGCAGCAAGCACTACCGTGCCGTTGTTGGAGAAGAAAGCCTAACCCAAGGCGTCAATCGGAAGCTGTCCCACTCATTCACAAGAAAGGCAAACACGTACCGGTTTACCCAAAAAATAAAAAACTGCTACGCCTGAAAGGGAGGAAAGGGAAATGGTTTTGCACGATGCCTGAGAAAAAAAAGGGGTCCCCGAGGAATATAAAAGAGAATTCCGGGCCGAAGGGGGGGAAGTCGGAAGAGAGAAAAGGGGAAGAAGTAATCATAAGCCCCCACAACTCACCCCCCCCCCCACGCTTTCCGCTAAGGGATCAAAAAAAAATTCATCCGGTGCAGGTCGCTCCAAGAAAAAGGCAAAAGGGGGGGATCGTCCACGAGACACGAATAAGAGGACGGTCAACGAGTTCTGAGCATTTAGCGCACGAACCTCTGGGTGGGGGGGAAAATTTGACGATTGTGAGGATGCGCCATCGCGAGGTACTCGTGAAGAAAAATGACTATCGCGGAACGTGGTCCCCTTTCCTTCTAAAGGGCAACTGGGCCAGCCTCTGGACTTGAAAATTGTCAGGAGACGCGCTGGCCCGTTTTCAGACACAACCAAAGGAGGGGGGAGGTCGTGGAAGGACGGTGGCGAAGGCCGATGCATAAAATCGAGAAAGAAGGATTCAACGTGCGGACTAAATCTTTAGAAAAAAAGACATGCTTCCACTACCTCTGGGAAAAACCCCGGGCAACGACCTCGACCCTTCGAGGGAAAAACGCCAGAAATAAAGCATTATGTAGGTGAACGGTCGGCATCACCAGAAAGCGCACTTGGGGGTGAGGAAGAAAACTCATACCGTGTGGTCGGCCAAGAGGAAGGGAGCTCGCAACATTCTAAAAAAAAAAAAGGAAAGTAGTTAAGCCGCCCGGCGTTGGTTCACCTAAACGCGAGAGAAAGGAGAAGGGGATGTCTGGCTCGACGCAGCAGCGGAGGTCAAGGAACGACCGTACGGCGTCCGCTGAATCTCAGACTAACACACAAAAAGGAAGAAAAAAATATGCGAGGACGGAAAAAAATACAAGTTCTCGATGGGCCTAATCTTCGGCGGAGAAAGAACCGACCAAGGTCCCGGTTGAGCGCGGGGAAAGCACAGCTAAACCAGGCCTGCCCAGGCAGCTGACGTGCACACTGCCCTGCAGTTAAGAAAAAAAAAATTCTGTAGGGGGCGGCCAGAACCGTTCCGCTTCGGGGGGGAGGGGGGAGCAAGAGAAACCTTAACAGGCTAGAAACCGCATACCATTATAAGGGCGAAAAGAGGAACGGTCCGAGGTCACGGGACCGGGGCCGGAAGCCGATATCGACAATCCAGCCTTTCAAAGGAGGATTAAAGATTCGTCGCAGTTGAAGAAGGAGGAGAGAAGAAAGAGGGATTCAAATGAATCCTAAGAGGAAAACCCGACATCACCGTGATAAGAAAAAGCTTTAAGAGAGTCTCCTAAAAAAGAAAAATCGACCAGTCAAAAGAAAGAGCGGGAGAACGGGCTCAGGCCCAGAAGAAAGAGGAAATGAAACAGTAAAGAGTACGGCGAGGTGGTGTGGTCGGCAAGGCGCGGCGGTTATGTGATACAAAGGGGGGGAGGGAATGGACTCAACCGGCGAGGTGCCAAAAAGCTCGTGATTCGAAGGAAGAATCAGTAAAATAAAGGGAAATAAGCGTCCTCGCAGAGCAAAAGACAGAAAAGACTTAAACCGCTTCTAAGCGCGCGGAGGACCTAGAGGTCAGGAGTAAGCCATTCGGTCGCGTTATTCAGAAGAACCAAACTTCCCCTGAAAACTATGTTCAAGGACTTTCCCGTGACACTCCCAACAGAAAGGCAGGGGGGGACCCAAAAGTGGAACATGACAGAGTCGTAAGTTAGCGATAATCACTCTGGGGGAAAAAGTGTACGGGCTGGCAAGAAAGAAAGGAAAGGACCGGTGTTGCCAGGACTAACCATTCCTCAAAGAATTGCGTCGATTTCCGCCCACGCACGCGGAAGGGGGGAAAGGCAAAACTGAGGTTTCAGCATAACAGAACATGATATCACGGGGAAAAAAAGGAAAGTACGTCCCCACATGTTAATCAGAGGCGCGGCTGCACCGATAATTCCAAAAAAAAAAGAATGAATAGGCAACAAGGAAGAAGAATCGGACAACCAATAGCGGCTCACAGATGCCAGTCGTAAAACTTCAGGAGAAGAGAGGGGGGACTGCATCTACTGGGAAAAAGACTCCTCTACAAAGCTAGTCCACAGGAAAAGAGGCCAGAATGGCTTGATCACAAAAGCGGGAAGGGTCCATGGTCAGGGCGGTCAAAAAGGCGAGTGGTGAACTGCAAGTGCCTAGAGGAAAGGGAAATAAAATGTTCCAAGGACAAGATAAAAGGTGAGAAATAATCTACCAAATACAATGAAAGGTAAAGGTTGAACGACATTTAAGGGCAAGATTGCTACAGCAAGAAACCGCGTCCACGACATCTCGGCAGAGACGTGGGATGGAAAGGACGAAAAGGACGTCGAGTCGGTGCGGGCAAAAAGCGTCGGACTGAAATTCTACAAACACTCGACTTGAACCAAGAAGGAAAACAAGGAGCAACCTCCCTCCCAATTGTCCAGGGTAGGTAGAGGGGTTGTCGGCTGAGATCCGCGTCCCGGGGGGAAAAAAGATGATGAAGTCCGCGGTTATCTAAGGGGAAAATTTGGGAAGCCTAACGCTGCCGAATGCCCGAAAAAAATAACGACGGGAAGGGAAGGGGGGGGCCTCCCAAGCTAGTTCAAGGGGAGGATGGAGTCCTCTCCTGCGCCAAAGGGGAATCAGGAAAGTCCTCGTCGACTTGAAAAACCGGGAGGGGCACAAAAAATACTGTACACCGAATCCCAATCACGGGTCAAAAGGGCGGGGCCACTACGAGGAAGCCGGTTGTTGAGGAACGCAGAAAAAAAACACAACGGAGGAGTAGGAGGTCTAGTTTAAACCCACCCAATCTTGACGAGGAAGTGGATACCAACGAGAGGAACCCTTTCGGGGGGGGAGGGAAACGCCTTCTTCTGTACCCGCAAAGGGTTCTGAAAGTCGACTTCGAAAAAGCCACATTTCGCCGCGGCGGTGCCAAAGAAACAAAAAAGTGGCAGTCATGTACGAGCTGAACGACACAGGACTGATACGGAGGATTTGCTCCGGCGGGTACTTGAAGGAGGATTCTGTTAGCGGTCGAGAAGCAGCCGTCGGCATCAAAGGCCACCTGGCGCGGCAGCGAAGAAAAAGAAAAAGGAAGGGTCCTTTGTAGGCGCGAGGACCCTCCGGTCACAGTCGATGAATGTCCGACTCAGAGGTAGGGGGGAGCGTTTCAACCGTCGCGGATGGGAAAAACTACTGCCCGCACCGCTCCGGCTGAAAAAAAAAGATGACCGCGACGTCGTCGCCATCTGGGGGAGCAAAGGGCAAATACCAAACATCCTGCCGGGGGAAAAAAGAAAGCGGCCTTTTCTGGGAGTTTAATAAAAAACAGGTGAGATCAGCGTGGAACAGTGATGCCTTCCTCAAAAATTAAAACCAAGAGATCGGGGGAACATAAGAAAGAACCTGCCCACCGAGCCGTAGAGGAAATCAAGGGGGGACCAGATGACACTTGCAAGCCGCTTAGGCCTAGTTGATTACCAGGGAAGAAAAACAGCTGCCTCTTGACCTCGACGGGGAAAAAGGCGGGCGACGGCGCTCAATCTTGGAAAAAAAAGGAGGCGTACCGCTCGGGCAAAAAAGACTGAGGGGAGTTGTTAAGACGGGGGACGTGGTCACCTTACCGGGGGAGAGTACTGCAGGGGCGTGGAAGGAAAACTGATAAAAGCCAAATGCCGCCGTGCCTGGGCGAAAGGGAAATACAAAGGAGCGGCATGGTATAGCTGCCAAAGAAGGAAAAGGTGGGGAGAGGGCACCGCGCACCGTACGGTTGACAAAGGATTCCAAGGAGACACGAACTGCGACCGGTCCAAAGGTTGTGTAAAGGTCTTGCGGGCTGTCCAAGGAAACAAGGGGGAGAAGGCCTAAAACTCGAGCAGGGAACCGGGGGCCTGCCCACTGGAAGGCGAGAAGAAGGAAGGACAGCTCTTGACTCGACGTCGCGCCGACGATAAAAAGTTTTCCAGCGGGCAAGTCGGA
>Ga0179593_1719256_pt1 | contig 16889 bp, 24 predicted proteins | sample CZODoug2_1_08_16_FD_185931 | JGI IMG/M metagenome (GOLD analysis project Ga0179593, IMG submission 185931) | Vadose zone soil fungal communities from Angelo Coast Range Reserve, California, USA - CZODoug2_1_08_16fungal (PacBio error correction) | ecosystem: Environmental > Terrestrial > Soil >...
GTGCTTCTGGGAAGTTGGGCTTATTTCCCGGGGTGCTTCCCGGCTTCGAATAGGGATTGAACTAGTCCGAGACAAAAGGATAAGATTCAGACAGGAGCGAGACAGCTTCAGTCAATACGGGTGTCCCTATTGCCGAGGCTAGGGAAAAGCTTTAAGACCAACCACAAACCAACCCTTTCCAGGTGTTATAACACCTTTAAACCCTCACCTTGTGCAATGGGGAGAAAACGTGGGCCGCATCCTGAAGTTGGCGTGTTCCTGAAAATTTTGGGTCCCTAAAACGGGACGCCCCCGCTAAGGGGAAAGTGGTTGAAGGAGCCCGAACATAAGCTGGGGACTGTCTTAGTCTGTTGCTTCTGGGAGGGAAGAAAGCCAACATTTCGAACAAGTGGGGGAGGGATGAGGGATAGGCTGTTGTGAGGTCCGGAAGGAGTGTCTAGGCAAGCAAGAAAGGACCGGGCGGATTCTTCCCTCCTCCCCCCCGTGACTTTCACAACTTCCGGGCACCCGAGTGAGGCCGTTTGAAGAACTGGGGTGCAGAAGACTATCTGGGAAGCCTCGTTCTTAATGTGATGGAAGTTATTGGGGTGGTCCGGCGGTTTGAACATTGTTAGACGGATTCAGCTGAGGAAAAGAGGGGGGGCAGGCGATATCTTGATGTGGGCGATGAGAGTTTCCGTGGGGGGCGGAGGAAAGACGAAATGCCAACGGACAAGCGGGCTGGTATTTCGGTCCGACCGAAAAGAAAGGGAGAAGGAGGGTCTAGTCTGCTAAAGACTGTCGTCGGGAGGGGAGTAGCTTCATCACCGGAGCCGCTGGGGGTGGGGGAGGGAAGGAGGGGGTCATAAAAGATGATCCTTGGGAGAAAGAAGGGTGGGGAGGAGCCGGGAGGGTGGGGGGGGAACGCGTATTGGAGTTGTGGGGGGGGCCGGAAAAAAATATTCGCCAAACGAAGAAATTAAAAGGGCTCTAAACTGCATTTACACGCCTGTAGAGAGGGGGGCCCTTCCATCGACTCTTCGAGACTGGGCCTGACAAATCCAGGGCAACCCAGGTTCCATGGCTGGTGGTCAAAGGGAGGTGAACTTTTACCAGCTATAAAAAAAAAAATCAGGGGGGGAGTCAAGGCCAATACGAGCTCGTCTCAATCACTCGCTTATAAATGTACGGGAAAAAAGTTATCACCTGCCTGTTTAAAGAATTACTCGGAACAGGCCAGGCAATCTAACGTGAAAAGCATCCTACTAAACCGTACTGGGGGCTGCCATCCATGGCATGGGACAAAGGTCAACAAAGGCCAGTTTTGACCACTTTTTGGGAAAAAATTTAGGACTGGGAAAAAAATAGAGACAGAGAAGTCCACCCGGTATGCTTTGTGGCTTCGAAAAATGGAAAAAAGGGGAGCGGCGGTAAGCGGTTTATTGGCTGCAAAAAATGAATAAACACGAATCGAGCTCGTAGGCTCCTCTTTCCAACACCCAGGGGGAGCCCCGAAGCGTCCCAGTTCAGAAATGAGCCCTTAACCGATGTCTTCTTTAACATATCAGGAAAGGCGGGTCAACAAAAATTGTGTGTGGTTGGCCCTCCCGAAGAAAATGTACCTGGTCAGACTATGGTTGTCGCTGATGATATGCGCGCCTTTATTGGTCCCTGTGGGGGATCAGTTGCGGGGCAGGGCTGACAACATCTTGTTGGGGTTTAAGGAGGACCGCGGATACAAAGTCTGGAGGTCTTCTCCTCATCCGGCCCCGTAAGGCGTGGAGAGACCTGTTCTTACGAAAGCACCAGACGTGCCCGGGGCGTCATCCACGGGGGAAAAAAAAAAAAGGGGTCGACCAAGGGGTTGGGAAATCGTGGGATTTTTCACAGCCGGGCAAGTCAGGCGGGGCGTTTCAGTCAGCGCATCTCGGGGAGACCCCAACAAAAAGGAACAGGGGAAAAAAAAGATCTCGTCGGCCACCGGGGGACCCAGGGGGAGAATACTTTCCTTCCTGAATGGGAAAAATCCAAAGAGAGGTACAAGCGAAAGCTTTACGCTGGGGGGGGGGTCGACCTGCGACGAGGGGGTTTCTGGCCCCGCTGCGCTAGGACCGGATTGGGGTGACCAAGGGGGAGGAAGGGGGGAAGAGATTCCGCCATCGAAGGCAGAGGTCGCCTAATCCAATTTGTGGAGAAACTCCGGGACCAACGCCACCACCCATCAAAGTGAGGCACCCTTCGCCAGGGAGGAAAGGAAGACCGATAGCGCAGAATCGATCAGCAGACATGGAACCGCCTTCGAATGGCCTAAAGGCGGCGGGCACCCAAGGGGTGTAAATTGCTGACGCCTTCCACTTCTGTGAAGCCGAAAGGAAAAAAAAACCGAAAAGAAATTGAGTCCCCCTCGGGGCAAATGAATTGGTGTCTGTGTTTTTTTCAGGGCCGCCACATTGGTGATTGGTACGGGGGATCTTCGGGGGGGAGGGCTGAGCTCAACCCGCAATTGCTTGATTTTTTTCCTCCTTCAAACCTGCTTGCAAATCGAATAGGGGCGGGAACTTAGTAGCCAACAAGACTTTCTTTACTATCATCATGACTTGGAAAAATTCTTCAGTAGGGGGTTAAACAATTTTAGCTATTATGTTGGCCAGAATGAACAGGAAATAAACGCCAGTTGCCTCTTGATTTCCTCAGTCCTGGGTCCCGGAAGTCATGGAGCGTGCATCGCCTGTTCTTTTTCCTCTGGCTCGATGGCGAGTTTTTGCGTGTTCTGCCATGTCGAGCACTCAAGGTACGGGCGGGAGCTCGGCGCGAGTAACCTTGGCCTTAATTCAAAGGGGGGAGGGGGGAAGGGAGGCGGGGGAGGCTGGTAAGAGGAAAAAAAGAAATCGCCCAGTGGTTGCGGGAGAAAAAGATTCGGAGAGGATCCGATCTTCTTGTAGAAGGAAGGAAAAAAGGGGAGTCCTGGGCAAGGCGCGCGATCGATTTCCCACGCGAAGGAGGCGGAGATCAAGGGCATTCCGTATCTTCGGGGAAAAAAAGACAAGCGGGGGACCACCAAAAAAAAAAAAAAGCAAGGGTGGGGACTCTATTTCAAGGGGAGGCGGGCTTCCACCAAAAAGTCGGCTGTGGGGGGAAGTACATAGGTGGACTCGAATAACTCTGAAAATTCGGAAACCGAAAATCTGGGGGAATCAATCTAAGGGGATGGACGCCAGATCAAGTTCAAGGTTGGAAGCTTGGAAGGATCAGGGGGTTGGGAGTCGAACGAAGCTGCCCCCAGACAACAAAGACAAGGCTCTGGGCAAGTTGAGAAAAATAGGAGTAGGGGAAAAAGAGAACGTACGCAATGCTGAAAAAAGGGAGGAATCACGGCATAATCTTCGATGGTGTAGGGAAAAGGGTCACCTTGAAAGGGGGGTTTTGCAAGAAAAGGGCTAACGTTAGTCTTCAGAAGAAACTTGGACATGGTAGGGGGCACTGATAAACTATGTCCGATCTACAAAAAAAGAAGTACCACGCAGATCAGAAAAAAAGGGTGTCGCGAAGCCGTGGGGGGGGAGTTGGAAAGAAACAGGCAGTATCACACCGGAAGAAACAGTCAGAGGATCACAGTAACTGGAAAAGAAAAAGGAAAATCTCACCGAGAGGGAACCCGAGTGAGGGCATGCCCCCGTTCCACCCCTAGAAGGGCGGTGACCGGGTCTAGAAATTGCAATGGAAATGGCCCTTGTTCTCACTTCAAACCCCGGGGGGAAGGGGGGTGTGGGAGGAAAAATCTTTAACTGGGGTGCATCGGAGGAAGATATTGGAGGGTCCTCCGTCGATCCTGTTGAAAGAGGAACGGTGAAGGGAATCGTCAAGTAGAAGTTTACAAAAACGAACCTATCCCTCCCCACAAAAGGAGGCTCCCGGGCGATATGGAAGCCATCAAGCTAAGACTCACACGGCACAGCACTACCTGGAAAATCGAAAAAAATTGGAAGGGAGGAAAAGGCCCAAACTTCCGAGTGGTTCTGTCGGCTGAAGACCGACGCCGGGTGAATGACCAAGGACCCTTAATTCGCCCGGACGAAAAGCGAGAAAAAAAAGGGCAAGGCATATGAACCTTAATCCCTCAGTCCTGAGGTTTGGACTGGGGGGTTGTCTATCTCAAGGAGTGTCCCAACCAAAGTGGGAAAGCCTGACTCCAGAAAAGGAGGGGGAGGCCAGAGAATTTTTACGGGCGATTTGGGGAGGAAAAGGAGAAAGAGATACTCCAGAAAAAAAGTTATTGTAGGGAGGGAAATGAGGAGAAGGACTGCAAGACCCTGAGCCCTAAAAGGACCGAAAAGAGAAAGGATTCACCGGCTGGAACCCGGGGATCGGTTTGGGGGGACACTTCATGAAAACATGAGGTTTCGACGTTGTGGTCGGGATGGGTCTGTCAGGTTACACGCAAAGGAGGTAGAAAGTCGGGGAAAGGAGGGAGGGGCTGGTAATGTCTAGGGGAATGATAGGAGGGTCTTCGTACCTCGACAATGTCGGTGGTTTCAGGGCAACAACCCTCATTTGCCCCCATCATGTCTATTCGGCCGGGGGGAGGAGGAGAGAGTCATTGTTCTGGAAACCGAAGGTCTCCCTACCGGCGGGATGGGGGGGGAGTTGGCGGGTCAAAGTAAGACTGCACGGGGAAAGAAAACCCGTAAAGAATGAGACCCCAAGGATAGACGGGGAAAGGGTTCCTAGTACTCAGGCTATGAAAACAGTTTAATACCCGCAACACCCCGCGGGGGGCTCACCCAGGGACCAAGCCTGCAACCTGATGGAAAACATTGAATCACCCTTTCGAGCTGGTCCCTTTGGCGGGCCCTTTGGCGGGGGTCCCTCTTGGCTCCCCCTTTTTATCGAGGAAATCCTCGAAGTTCAGGGGAGGGAGCGATGTTTTTCCTTTTGTTGAGAGGGTCGGACGAAAGACATAAGCGGGTGGTTCTGAGGTCTTCGGTGGACGGGTGAGATGGGAAAAAAAAACAAATGGCTGAAAGGAACTCTCACACGTGGGGTAAGGAGGTTAGGTACTCTTTGGTCGTCGACACGGCAAATGGGTGGGAAAGAGCCTACCTTTCAGAGAAAGGAACCCGGGGCTTGAAAGGACTGGCACTGAAAGGTTCAAACTGAAAAACAACCATGCGGGCAAGAACAGACGTCAGCACTGCGCACGGGTGATGGAGGAGTCAAATTTGTGGAAGATGCAGCGCCAAGGGGGCAAGAAGCCGATGCCCGAGAGGGTCTTCAAAATGGAGAGGGGATCATGGTAGGGTGCGTGCCCGAGTTGACCCGAAATCGCAAAGCTTCCAACGAAACCTGGCTAGGTCCCAAAAGGAAATTGCTCAAAAAGAGCCAGGGAGACGGAGGGAAAATTGCCTTTGTCACTAAAGTGAGGAGGAAAGGTCAAAACAGTCATCAGAATCCAGTTAGGGGGAAGTTTCATAAAGACACGGGAAAAAAAGGGGTCTTCGGCCAGGGAAGGTCGGTATTTGTTTTGTCAGAAGGAATCCAGAATATGAGAATCTTCTCGGGGGGGGTCTCGAATGTGAATGGCAACAGAACTGCCGGATCTGGGTTCGGCTGCCATCAAAAACGACGACGAAAAACCTCTAAAAAAAGAAACCAGGTCGCTGGGGGCAAAGGGAGGAACGACATGGTCCGATCATCAATCAACCTCATGAGGGACTGACAGAAAATTGTCCAACTATGCCACGGAACGCAATATGCGGGGAACAGGGAAACTGCCTGTTAGATAAAGGGACTTCGCGGAAAAAGCAAAAAGAAAAGAGGTTTGAAGTACATCGAGGAAAAGTAACTCTCTGAAATACCTTTCATGGGGGGTCCCCTGTTCTTCCCCACCGATAAGCAAGAGCGATAAACCTCCCCCTTGTGAACCTTTTGGAAAGAAGTCATTAAAAGGGGGGGAAAAAAAACGAGAGGCTGCCGAGCACGGTCTGGAGGGGAGGGATAATCCGCCTCAAGGAAAATAACTCAAAACAACTTGGAAGCGTGACTGCTAGCAAGGAAAATCGGGAGCTCATGCGCAGGATGGGACAAAAACCCTGCAGAGAACGAACAAACTGGGAAAAAAACGAGTGTCAACCGAGAGGAGGGCATGCATGAAATTGATCGGGGGACACAGGGTGTGGCCCAAAAGGGCACGAGGCCAGGGGAGATTGTAAGCCAGGGGATGACGCGGCCTTATGGGAAAGGGGGAGAGCAATTGAAAGACAACGTGGGTCGAGGGTAAATTGGAACCTGTCGAAGAAGAGAAAGGCTTTGGGGATCAAAAAGAAAAAAGCAGACTAGTGAAGAAGAAAAAAGCTTAGGAAAAGGTTCACTCAGGAAGGTTAAGGAAGAAAATAATAGAAAGAAAACATACGCGTCGGCGTCGAACAAACATCTTAGATCAGGAGAGTTTGAAGATCGGGAGGGGAAAAGTCAGAGCTTAAGAGGACCACTGGTGCTCATTCACGTCAATAAGAGGGACACAAAACAAGGAGGAGGAGAAAAGAGATTAGGAAGAAATATAAGGTCTAGAAGTGGGGGGTAAAACCACGGGGTCCAAATTGATACAGGACTCTACATGGGTCAAAAGGGTATTGAAATCAAAGAGGACGCCGGCCGGGTATTGTTACCACCCTTTTTGAGCTTGCTAGAAATCAAAAAAGGGCACAGTGCGAAGATAAAAGAAGGGAGGTAGGAGCCGGAGGCTAAAAAAAGTGCAAAGACCGACGCGCCAGGACTTGATGAGACAACCGAAGGGTTCGAGGAAGAGAACCAAGGAAACCCCCAGGTCAGGGAAGGAAAAGGAATGCCAAAACCACGGATGGGCTTCCCTGACCGAGGGGTGGAAGGAACGCCAAATATGTGTTCCCACACCGAGGGGGCCGGTCTGGCGGGGGGGGGGCCGCGAAGGGGGGGTGGACCTTATTAAAAATCGAGCTCGAGAAACGGGAAAGAGGTAGATCCCTCGAATCTCGAAGAAGTGAGAGGGACTATCAACTCCGACCAGTGCTTGAAGGACGACCTAGAAAGACAAGTCAAGGGGGATTAAGGATTTGGGGAAAGCAGGAACCAGGAAACAGGGGGACGAATTACTTGCGGAGGAACCATTTTTCAAAACTTCAGAGCTGGTTACACCGCGATCAGGCTTTGGGAAAGGGGGACAAAATCTAGAAGAGGGGAATTGCTGGATGCTGCTGAAGAGCCTTGATAATGACACAGGGGTTGAGCTATTCGGACAGCGCCCTGGCGGAAAACAAGCTAATGGGGGGTTTACTGTCGCGAGGTCTTAGTACTCGAAGTTCGAATGGCACAAGAACAAGAAACGCAGCGAAAATTCTTTAAAATGGTCTCGGGGGAGGGCAGAAAGCCTGGACTGGAAGGCCCTAAAAACGCAATACTCCGACAACCCCAACAAGCAAATTGCTGGGAGCTTGATAAACCACATCCAGGGACGGCCGGCATGAGTGCGAAGGAAGCAAAAGAACCCAAGAAGGAGAAACAGGATGAGGCAGACGGGATTGGGACGTAATCGCCGGGGGGAAGCTTTGAAAAGAGGACTACAAAAAAGAAATCTCTCCCGAAGACGAGTTGGGGCAAAAGGAGGGCCCGTAAACGCAAAAAAAGACGAGTCAAGTCTAATCTTCTGAAGATCGTGTTTGAGCGAAGGGGGTACGGCAAGTTCAAACTTGCCGCCAAGGGAGTGCTGCAGATAAAAGGGTCATTTAAAAAAAAAGATTAAACTATTGGAAAACGAAAAAAAGCCGGGAGGAAAAGACGATAATGAGGAGCCGTGGGTGGGGATTTCCGCTTCAAGGAGAAAACAAGAAAGGAGGAAGAAGGCGAAAGAACCAACCCTGAAGAGACCGCGAGAGGGTCAAATGAAGCAAAAAAAAGGGAACGTGGCAGGCACCCGTGAAAGCCCCCAAGGATGGGGGCCCCCGGCTCAAAAGGGTCAAGGGGGACGGGGGGAGTTCTAAAAACAATTGGCAGGTGGGGTGTGAAAGAAGAGGGTAAAAGGGGGCACTCAGCACGCGGATAGGCCCGATAATGGCCAAGAAAAAGGAAAGGTGCCTTGGCGCCGAGGAAAAAAGAATTGTGGGCAAACCGCCCGGAAAAAAAAAAAAAAGTAGAAGGCTCGGGCGAACCGGTTGTAACTCCGAAATGGGGGAGAAACGGAAAAAAGGGGGGATGGAAAAGTGAATGGCAAAGGGGTGGAAGAAAAAGACTATCCGAGGGAAAGGTCATAAAAAGACCACGGGGTCAAAGCAAGAAGCAACCGAGCAGAATCTCGTTCTAAGGGCGAAAGATTGAAAAAGGGGAAAGACAGAGCGCGTAGAAGTTTACTCATGTTGTTTTCGGCAAAAAAGGTGCCCAAAACCTAATCACGTCAAAAAAAAAACCCTCAAACGAAAGGGGCAGAGGGTCCCTGTCGGGGTTCTTTACAAAGGAAAGTGAACAGGGGAAAAGAAGTGAGGAAAACAAAAGTATTGCGTGAAATATATCTATACTTCGAGAGAACCCAAGAAAAACTAGCGGAATAGTAGATCGAACCCGAGTCCTTTCGGCTCTTCTTACAGAAGTGTTTAACTCTATATAGCCAACAAGGATGAACCGCGGAATCAAAAAAAATTGTGTCAAGAGAGGTAAGCTGCACCTAGATTTTGCTCTGTCTTAAAGCTAGAAATTTTCAGCGTAAATTTAAATTCGTAAGGGGTTGCGGCCACTCCTGGGAAAAAAAGGCGTCATCGGGAAACAGGTTGGGCTGTGAGGAGGAATTTCCTGGGGAGGAAAAAAAGGTTGCCAAAGAAAGGGTAGAGAGATGGAGGAGGGTCGGCAAAGTCATCGCGAGTGACTCTGGAAACGAGCGAACAAGGAGTCTGAGTCAGAGCGGGAAGGGAAAGGATTTCACCCGGTACCGAGTGGAAAAACCCCCAAACAAAGTCCAGGGAGAGGGGGGAAATCCGAAAAGTGAAAAAGGGGTAGAAAAACCAGGGTCCCCGCTCAAAAGGAAAAGAATGGACTGCATTAACTAATTTTATATAAAACGGATTGCAATGGGGGAGCGGACAGTGTGCAGTTCGGTGGCAAAAAGAAAAAACGCCCAAGCGGGGGGGGAGGAATGTGTCCTTGGAGGAACTCCACAAGGCGTTGAAGAGCTCCCGGTTCACCGGAAGTGGGGAAGTGAAAGTAGGGTCTAGCAGAATTAGCTCAAATTCCGTCGGAGAAAAAAAAAGAAAATGAGGGGGGGGGAAGCGGAAACATGGTTCAAACTTGCCGCACGATCTAAAATTCGGAGGGTATTATCTTGAAGAGAAATAATTTTGGGACAAGACTCCGGCCAAGCGGCTTAAGGAGGGGGAGAGAGTGATGGGGGGGAAACTGGGGTGGGAACACAGAGCTCAGTGCCAAAGCTGCAAAGGTCAAGGTAAAAAGAGTGTCTCAAGAGCCGGTCGAAAGCGAGAGGGTCAACGGCGTCGAATAAACGCAATTCATGTAGTGTGGAGGGGGGGGGGGGGGAGAAGTGTGATCAATGAAAGAGGGGCCGAGGAAAATTAGAAAAGCCGAGTTGGTCGAGTATTTCTTTTGGCAATAAGGGAAAAAATGAAGGCGCGCGTTGTTTACGACGATAAAGGGGAAGGGGGACTGCCATGGGACCAGAAGTAAAGAAAGAAGATAAGGGGGCAAGGAAGATTCAGAATATTTTCTATCCGACCTCAAAAAAGGACGAAGCAAATGTGTTCTTTCGTCCTGGGGACAAGGTACCGAAAACCAAGAAAGGAGGGCCGGTACGAAGGCCAATGTCGCGATGGGCGCTCAAAAGACAAGGGAGGGACTGTGAAGGAAGCATGACCACCTTCCTGTAAGACTTCGGGAGACGGACGATGGGGAAAAAGAGCATTCAAAGCCAGTACTAAGGACAATCAAAATCAGAACTGAAAAAACCCATCAGCAGCAAAAAGTGTGAAAAGGGCCAACGGGCCCAGGACCTGCTGGTCGCCAGACGCTGCGGACAGTCCAAAGCGGATGCGGCGTGAAGGATCCGAGGAAATCTCAGCAGAGGGAAGAAGGCGGCACACACTCCAAGTCGTCAGGACTAGCTCGATCGCCAAACAAACAGGTCAAAACAACCGACAGCAAGAACGCCCAAAGGACGCAAAAAGTGCAGGGTTAAGATAACCCTACTTGGGACGAGCAGACAACAGGGGGGGGTGTCAAGGGCGAGGAAATGACTGGGGGATTTGGTAATTTGTCAGGAATCGGTATTTCCCGGGGGAAAACGCCGGGGGGGAGAGACCAACAGAGGGTCTAATGGTTATGGCGGAAACCGTTCACTCCTCGAAAAGGCTTGGGAAGGAGTCCGGGCCAGGCGCTTCGTGAATCGAGCGCAGCCAATAAAACAATCCGGCGGCCGTCCAAAAAAGGGTCCGGGGAAGAGGTAGGCGGGTCAAAGACGTAGAGCCGGTCTTTTTGGAAGAGGGGGCATGACAGCGGGGGGAGGAGTCAGTACCGTTCTCTGCCTAATTCTGAGAAAAAAAAAAAAGTAGGAGGCGCAAGAAAACGGGGACCGCACGACGTCCTCTGCCTGTTGACAGTCCAGGAAGTCGGAAACTTATTGGACGCTGCGACGCGTATGTTGGGGGGGGGGAAACCCGGATGAGGAGAGAAGGTTGGAATTGTGACCAACACGGGGAAGGTAAGAGGTGGCAAGGAAGCTTTGCATCGGGGGAGGATAAGGCCTTTGGCGGGGGAAGAACATAACAAACCAACTGCTTTGTGCGAAACCCGAAGGAAAGGGTCTTTATGCACACAGGTAAGGACCGGGCTTCCGAGAAGGTAAACCGAACGATCGACATTGCAACCTCCTCTGGAAAACCTGGGCCCCCCACCCAGTTCATGGGTGAAATTGGTCTGTTCTTTCTCCGCAATTTCGGTATGTACAATGTTTCTCTTCTCGCCCCGGAACTAATGTGGAATGAGCAGTTCGCACAGGGAGTCTGGTGGGGCGGGTCGTTGGTCGTTTACCCTCAAAAAGGGTTTGACGAGTGCTCAGAGGGGGGGGAGGCGGGATATGACCCAGGGTGTGCAAGATCCGCGGAAAAGATATTGGGGGAATGACCTTATATTCGAAGGAAAAAGCTTGGGAAGGAGACGGAATGCCGTCGCGGGAGAATAGATTCAAAAAAGTTTGTCTGGCTCAGGGGGGGGGGAAAAAATGGAAACCCCGGAGCTGGCCGCATTACACCGAACTATGTTTAAAAGACGATGGGATGCTGTTTCCCAGCTCTCGCAAAGGTGAAAAATTGGGGGAAAAAAAAGAACCCAAAGGGGGGGCACGTGACTTTCTTGAGGGCGCGGGAAAAAAAAGGGGGGCCTTAATGGGAAAAGGGAGGGTTTGATTGGGGCTGTTAAAAGTTGGCGTTTCCAAAGGGGGGTGCGAGAAAGCAAGAGGGGGGACCGGGGGGTGCCTGGGGGAGGGGGGGGGGGAGGGCTACACAGTCGCCGTAAGTCTCGGAAACCGGAAAATAAAAGAGGGGTCCAGACGTCGGAGGTCGGGTTCCAGCGCCTTCAGGTCGGGAAGGGAAGGAAGGAAGAAATACGAGCAACTCTTCTGCGGGCAAAGGTAAGGTTCTCAATTTGGGGGGGAATGGAGAAATCTCCACCAAATAAAGCGGAAGTGGCCAATGCGTATTAGGGCGACGACGCCAGGGGGAACACAAAAGAGACGGACGCTCTTGTGAGAGGTCTCGGGGAGGGGGGGGAAGGGCATTTTTTTGGAAGGGAAAATGCGCTGAGGAAAAAAAAAACTCGGAAAACCAAAAGCTCGAAAACTTCGATCTTTGTAAGAAAAAAGGCAATCAGGAGAAAAGATGCTGCCAACAGCAAGCGGAAAAGCTGAATAAAAAAAAATTCACTGCAGAGAAGAGGGAGGGAGTTTGCAACTTGGAATGGGGAAGGGGAAAGGGGCCAACGGGGAAGGTGGATTCAGATCGTCATTTAGACTTCAAAAGTCTGCTAAAAGAAGTAAAGAAACAAGGGGCACGCAGGGGGAAATCCCGCCAAGTGGGAGGGTCTGCGAATCCTGTGGGGAGGGAAGCCACTGGCAAAGAATAAACATCGTAGTGGGAGTAGAATGAAAAACAACGCGAGCGCCAACAAGGGGTGGGGCAACTCCCAGGGCCATTGAAGGCCCAGGGGTAACCCGGCGGCTGGGCCTCCAAATTCTCAAAAAAGGGGGGGAAAAAAGGGAGGAATGGGTCCCCTGTTTTCCCCGGACCAAAAGTGTTGGGGGGGCCCGGGTTGCAATCTCCTAGTTAGAGGCCCGAAGAAGGAGAGGGAGTCTCGGGGGGGGGGGAAGGAAAGGGGCAAAGAAGGAAACGTAGTCAATCTCAGAGAGGAAACCGAAAAGAAATCCCTCAGTCCTAAGTGTGCTAACTGCGGTTTGAACAACCAGGAAATATGAGAAAGGGAATCCCGAAAGAAGATGATGGGGGGGGAAGGGTGGACCAGGACCAATACTTCCTAGTGGGTAGGATATTCATGAAAAAACATTGGGAAGGCCTAAGCCAACGCGAAAGCGGGCTAAGGGGGGAAAAGGGTGAAACAGCGCGACGCGGTAAACTGTTGTTTGCCTCTAAGAAAGGGGAAAAACAAAAGCGCCCCCCAAGGACTACGGTTTGCTATCGGGAATCCGCCGGAACTTGATGGGGCCAGTAATCGGGGGAGGCTCTCTCAACACCCAAAGGTGGATGAGAGATAGAAACGGATTACTTTCAAGCAAAGTGGTCGCAAACCCGAGGGGGAAACTCGAAATACACGAGAATGTTTCTGCTTTACCTGATACTGGTGTGGGGGGGGGGGGGGGGGGGAACTCATGGGGTAAGGGAAAAAAAGCCAGTCCGGTACTCCGACGCTCTGTTCAAGAGAGGGAAGAAACCTCGCGGGCTGGGAATGGTCGGATTCCAATGTGCGGACGTCTTCTTAAAGAAAGACCCAAGAGGGGGAATTGGAGTCCCTGCCCTTCGCCATCTGTTCTCCCAGGTAGGAGAAACGGATTCTGATTCAGAAAGAATTCGCCTAAAAAGGGGCGGCATCGACTGAGGGGATGGATTGGCTTGGGGGCCGTATAGGAAGGGTCGCGAGCAAGGAAAGGTTAACTTCTTCAACATGATCGACTAGACAATCTCATTCTCGTGCCTATGGGGAAAGAAGCCCGTCCAGGGGACCCCCAAAAAAAGTGGGAGGGGTGAAAAAAGGGAAAAGAAGGGGGCCCCTTGCAAAAGGGGGAGGTTCAGCTTGTAAGGGGAACTGTGGAAGAACCTTAGCTTGAGAGTAAAACGGGATAAACGAAGGGCTTTTCAGGTGGGGGGAATTCTTCATACTCTCTAAGAGGGGATTCGGCCTGTGTTTTGAAAATGGGAAAGGAAATCGAAAAAAGCTCAAAAGGGAGGAAGTCCACTGCGGATGAGAGGTGTTGGAAGAGGAAGGGTGAAGCAAGTTGCAGGGCGTTATTACTTCATCCTCCCTGGGGGGCGGGGGGAAAATTTTTTTACATCGGCGGCAAGGGTCAACTTGCGCCACGAATTATTGGCGTGCACGGGGGATTTGTTCCTCTTGCGTTCGGCAGAAAGTTTACTCAGGAAGCTCGGAAGGGGGAGGGGCCGAGCTTTGATGGGGGCGATCTTTCAGAGGGTTGAAACGAGGGATGCCAGCTCGGCCTGTCGTATTAGTGGCGTCAAAAAATCAAAGGAGAAGGTCGCAAGAAGGTCGGACGAGAAGATGCTGGGGGAGGGTAACGTTATTCTTCGCGAAACCTCCACTGGAAAGGGAAGAAGTCTGGGGGGGGGGACGTCAAGCTGTGGTTTAATAAATTTGCTTCAGAAGAAAGGGGGCGCGTAGGAGAAAGGGGAAGAGGGACGCGGCTCCGCGCCGGTTTACCAAAGGACGACATAGCTTTCCGATTAGTTCAGGGGAAGGGGCCATCGGAAAGACTAAGGAAAAAAAAGAAGATAAGGCAAACAAGGTCTGTCTTTTCGGGAAAGGGAAAGGGAGGGAAACAAATTTGACCACAAACCTCTCAGGGAGAAAAAAAGGGAAAGAAGGCGCCAAAGGGAAAGTTGCTTATGCGGGTGAGAGAAATTTGACCACGCCTGTTCAGAGGACGGGGAAACACTGCCCGCACAAAAAAAAAAAAAAAAAAGGCAGTGGAACCTAGGGAGGAGGAAGAAGGCAACGGGGGGGGGACCGAAGTCCAAAACCGCATCCCGCAAAGGTGAACAGGGGGCAAAAGGTCCTGCTTCCCATCTCGCGCGTCCTGAAAGAAGGAAGGGGTCGGGGGGGGGGAGGGGAAATCGGAGAATCCGCCTTTCAGATCTCGCGGGGACGTGAGAGAAACCGGGGGGGAAAAGGGGGGGCTGCATCGGGGGCGAGAAGGTACAAAACAAGAGCGGTCACGAACCCCTACAGCCAAACTGCAAAGGATGAGCGGGGGGTCGTGAGTCATCAAAGAAAATACCCGACTTGGACGACAATTACAAAAGGGGGGGGGGGGGTTCCCGGAGCATAGGCTTACCTGGGCGAGGTTCCCGTTTGAGGGAGGTGCAGGGAAGTACCCGGTGTTGAGCATCAAGACGCCTGGGCGGTGAGGGAGGGAAAAAAAGTTGGGGGGAAGGGAACCGGCTTCCATGAAGAAACATGCTTGTCTTAGCGCCGACCCGGAAAAAAAGCGAGTCGATCGAACCTCTCCATTTTCCAAAAGGTGGGAAAAGATCAAGGGGCGGCCCGGAAGGGGGAAGGCACGGGGGGGGGGGAACGGGGGGGAAAAGAAAACATACGTCTCAGGAGGAACCCCAGAAAAAGGGGAAGGGGAATTTACCTGGTAGTGTTCAACAGGCCTCTTTCGTCGGAGGGGAGGGCCAGGGCTTCGTCTCGGATCCAACAAAGGGGGGGAGGAACAATAATAGCGAGATCGCAGAAGGAAAAAAGGGAACTTGGTGACCAAAAGGCCGTCAGGGGGGGAAAACGAAAAAGGGCTTCCTTCCAAAAGGCGACCGGCGGACGAAGGGGGGTTCAACCTCCTATTTTGGCCCCTCGCCAGGGGGGGTAGGGAAGAAGTCCGGGGAAGGGTGGTTTACCACCCTTGCTTAAGCTGGTAGGGAAAGGAGGGAAAGGAAAGTATAGCTTTGTCGAGAGCCTGGGGGGAAAAAAAGAAAATCCCAAGGGGGGCAAAAAGAAATAGCCAGGCGTCTTGAGAGCACCCACCGGGAAATACCGTCTTACGCATAGGAATCGAACCGGGAACGAGGAAGAATGCAAGGACACCCACACAACTGTGAAAGGTTGCTGAGGGGAAGGTCCAGGGTAGGACCAGGGCACTAGGTTTTCGGGCGCACTCCCGGATGGCCTTTCAGGGAGAGGGGTGGAGGGGGGAAAGGAACTCAGTGTTTCCGACACGACTCGTCATGCGACAGCCCGTGAGGGGGGGACCTCCGGAGCTCGGGGGGGAAAAATGCAAGGAAGGGGGAGAACCGCAACGCGACCTTTAAACTGGAAGAGAAAAGACGGGAAAGGGACAAACGCAAAAGGTGTCCAATTTGGAGGGGCTTACTGGGGGGGGGTGACAAAGATGGGAGCCCCCCGGCCTGCTGGCGAATGCCGGGGGGGGACGAAGGGGCACAGGTCATGCTGTTTTCCGAAGGGGCTCCTAGAAAAGAAGAGGGTTCAAATCAACATAAGCGAAGAGTGCTGAGCGCGGGCATCTGAAGGGGGGGGAAGTTGCAACACTGGGGGGTATTTTGAACTTGTAACAGTTTTTTGGGTCCAAAGAAAGAAGCAAGAAATTGGTGATGTGTATCTCTGAGGGAGCTAGCCACTAGTAAAGGAGGCAGAAAGGGAAAAAAAGAAGTCGAACTGGCATCTGGGCAAGGCTGAAATCGGGAGTGGAGCGCAGGGAGGAACTATGGCATTTCCTGCTGCACAGGGAGACCCGGAAACCCCACACGCGGAGGAGAGAAAGCAAAAAAGTACAAGCTCAGTCATCAGAAGGGGGGAACGGTTCTCAGGAAAATCCAAGTGTATTGATGAGGAAGCAGGAAGGTTCGTATAAAAAAATCGGAAAGAACGTTACGGTGCCCCGATAGGAACGGTCGGGACTGCGGCTCAATCTACTTTGGGGTGGTAAAAAGGGAACATATCAAGTCCATGTTACTTGGGGGGGAAAAAAGGGGGGGGCGATGAAGCAGGGGTGTTTCGAATCGCCCCCATCAAAGCTCGCAAAGAAGGAGAAGGGGATTGGGAGGGGAGGAGGCGTCTGGGGAAGATGGGGCCTTCATCACTCTTAAAAAAAAAAAAAATACGAAAAAGAAAGAACATCAGCTTGAGGAGGGGGGAGCAAGTTTGAAAAATAAACCGAATGGGGGAAAAAAAAAATTGACCAAGAGGGCAGAAAGCAAAAAAGGAAATTTTAAGCTGCACTTCCTAGACCCTAGGTAAACACGATACTACAACAATCCTACGAAAAGGGGGAACGATCCCGCAAAGGGGGGGGGACGCGAAGGGGGGAATCCACTTAAAGAGCACAAAGGGGAACAATAGCGTGGGCGTCCTTACCAAGAACTGTCAAAAAAAAAAAACATGGGGGGGATATCGCAGGGCCAGGGAAGTCTCAAGAGGGGGGAAATCCCAGTTCAGCAAGGTCTTCTTTCCCAATTTGCTGGGGGCAAAGGGAAAGGGGTCCCCTGGGGTCTCTTTCTCCAACTTGGGAAAGGGGTTGGGGAAATGTTTCCTCGCCGAGGACGAGAATAGTAGAATAAAGGGGGACTATCCTGTGGAGAAAAAAGTGGTGCGAAAAGGAAAAAGTACGATATACGGACTTGTGG
>Ga0179593_1502974_pt1 | contig 16888 bp, 13 predicted proteins | sample CZODoug2_1_08_16_FD_185931 | JGI IMG/M metagenome (GOLD analysis project Ga0179593, IMG submission 185931) | Vadose zone soil fungal communities from Angelo Coast Range Reserve, California, USA - CZODoug2_1_08_16fungal (PacBio error correction) | ecosystem: Environmental > Terrestrial > Soil >...
GTCCGAAGGGGGAGGTATACTTCCGAATAACTATAAGAGAAGGGGGTTCTAGGCCGGTGAGGGTGCGGCAACAACGGACAGAAAGAAAAAATGCGTCATGAGGATGAAAAAGGACAGCCGGCGCGGGAAAAGGAGCCATAATTGAGCGTGATGACCAGGGGACAGGGCACAACGTAGGAGTTCGCAAGGACTAACCCAGATACGCGGAGGGGGGAGTGCCAAAGGTCAAATCCTGGTCTGGGGGGGGTCCAGCGGAAAAAAAAGAGGAAAGAGGAAAAAAAAGAGGCTAAAATCGGACAGGAAAGGCATTAACTGCCGAAGTGGCCAGTAAACACGACGCAGTCGCCTCGGCTGAATTTGGGCAGCAGAAGGACAAAAATCTTTTTCAAAAGGTCAGAATATCAAAGGAGGTGTGGGCCGTAAAGAGTGCCCACCAATGAACACTAGTCAGAGGGCGAACGACGGCAAAGACTGAACAGGGGGGAAAACCAAAAGAAAAACTTGTGTGTGACGGAATGTGACCAATGAACAGACCCAAGTGGCCAGGAAAAGCGCAAATCTTGTGACTTCAACAAAGCCCAATAGCGCAGACAGTGGGCTTAGGAAAGCAGGGGGGCGGCTAGAGCTGCACACTGGGGTGGGGGGGAGGGGCAGGTAAAGTAGTTCAAAGACTTTGCCCTGTGGGGAAAGGACCCTGAATGCGCTTGATCCCAGACGGGAAGGGGACACTAACTACTACACACGACGGGGAGTAACACGATACCGTAACAGGTGCCAAGGAAACTTAACATACAAGGGAGAGAAGGATCTTGAACCAAGAAAGAAGAGTTGGTAGAAAAAAGTGACGCAGAAAAAAAGGGAAAGACATAGTTAATGAAACGCCTGCCAGAGGAGCCCTGGATGTGGGAAAAATCATAAGGAAGGGAGGAAGGAAGAATAACACAGGGAATCAGGGGGGAAAAATCAGGTACAGGAAAAGCAACATAATGAACACATGGAAGGAAGCGAGGTAAGGAAAATCGGGCCAAAAGAAGTGAAAGAAAGGGACTCACACATGATACATGGCTCTGCGAGTGAGAAAAAGAAAGGAAGAGAATAAAGTACGAAAACACGAAGCGGCAATCGCAAGGTCGCAGGAAAAAAAAGTGCCGAAGCTAAGGGGAAGCTGTTTGCTGAGAATAAAACAGGGAACACCAAAAAGAGGTGAGAGACGAAGGACGAGTAAACCAATACCAGACGGAAAAGAGGAAGAGAGGCGGAGTTGGCAAAGGGGATGAGAAGTATGAGTACGAGGATAATGGGCCTCGGTGAAGCCAAAATGTCAACCAACGCAAAAGAAAGAAAAAGAGATGTTGCACGGGAGAGGTCGAAAAGATCAGGGGGCGGACACAGAAAAATGGACGGGACCAGTCAAATAGGCCAAGCCACAGGACAACGACAGGGAGGAAAAATGAGAGAAAGGAAATCTCAGATACTGGAAAATACGGGGACGAAACCTCACAGGGGGTGTGCGAGCCCTCGAACTAATCACACAAGGGGATAAGATGGGGTGAAAGGCGCACCGGAGAAGGCGATCTTGACGACGAATGAACGGGAACATCGCCGGTTGCCACAGCAGGGAAACAAAAGGGGGATCAAATATGAAGAAAAGGAAGGGGGGACAAGGTCATGGAGGGACAGAAAGAAAAAAAGAGCAAAAAGTCGTACAGGACAGCGGCTTCCCGAGGGAGACAGTGTCAACTAGACGAAGGGAAAAAGGAGAACGGGGGAATCGATGCAGACGAAGAAGCTTCCGGAAGAACCTGAATCAAAACGAACGTGGAGGAACAGAGTTCAAACCTCGATCATCACGATGGCGCATATCTCGCCTGGAATGAGGACAAAAGGATCCTGAAGAATCGGCAAGGGTCACGTAACAAAGTAAAGACGGATGACCGGGAAAATCGCAAAAGGGGAAAGGAAGACTCAAAGAAGAGCACACACAATCTATTTAAAAGGGGAGGAAACGGTGCAATAATCAAAAAAGGCGACAGGACAACACGAGTATGCAAGCGTGACAAGTGAAGGAACGCAACAGGGGGGCGGTGGCGAGGGAAACGCCGGTCCTAGCGAAACGGAGGAAAGAGAAAACATAACCAGACACGATGAAATACGCAACGCATTAAAATGAAGCGGCAGGAGGTCAGAAGAATGGGGTACGAATAGGAGGGGAGGGGTGGGAGCGGAAAAAAGCGGGCAAAAGAGGCTCGACAGTGCTTCAGGCAAGGACAGGGGGAACAAAAAAAGGGGAAAAGGAATGTCGGGCAAGATAAGAGAAATGACGTGACACGAGTGCATACACATGTCGCGAATAGCAAAACTTGAGCGTAGTACTAGTTGGATGGCTAGAATGACCATTACAAAATATAGGTTAGGGAAGACAAAGGGGGACAGAGTAAAAGGTCTTGGCTACGTGGGCGAGGAGTGTGATGAGGCAAAACAAAAAAATACAGAGACCATCGGGACGGCTAGCGCAAGATCAAAAGCACATAAGAGATATGGGAGGTAATGGAACGTTCAGGGAAAAATTAAAAAGGGAGGAAAATCAAAAATATACTCAGAGGAAGGTCCGAGGTCGGAAGAGTTGGAGGGACGTTACAGAGTGAGGGCCGGAAGGGGGCTCGACGTACAAGGAAAAAATAAAATAAATCACTTGAAATGACCGGGCACGGAGGGGGGACATGTAGAAAACAAATAAGGGAAAGTCGAGGAAGCGCCAAAATCTCGTGGGGCCAGGGCAGAAACGAAGGCCTATCACAGGAAATCGTGTAAGGTAACAGCCGATGGCCAGTGGACATGAGCCAGAAACAAAACCGGGGCAGCAGGTGAGGAGACTCAACAAAAACAAAAAAAGAGTAAAAGGCTGAAAAGAGAGAAAAAAGAATGTGAACTTAAAAGTAGCAAACGGGGAAATAACGGTGTGCACGGAAGGAACAACGGAGCATAGTCGGGCGGCGGCGAGCGAAACTGATCAAAAAAGTGCGGGGGGGCAGCAAGGTAAGGAAATAGTAAAAAAGGGACAGCAAATAAGGGATAACGGGAGAAGTTACAAAGAACAAAAGAGGGCTGGTAAAAAAAGATCGCGAAGTGAAAAGACGGGCAAACAAAAGGGGCGACAACGAAAATCTAAAATGCCGTAAAAATCAGGCAAAACTGCCCGATGAGTGGGTCTATAAAACAGGGGGAAAGAGCAAGAGGGGTAAAAGATAAAGGCGAAAAGAACACATCAACCGAAGAAAAAAAAAAGACGAGGTTAGTGGGAATAAAATAAAAATAACAAAAGGAACGAAGAGCCTTCAAGGGCAAAGGAACGAACAAAAAAAGAAAAAGGAAAAGAGCTAGGGAGAACACAAAAAAAAATAAAATGGAGGGGAACGAAAAGAACTATCGAGGGAACATAAGAAGGGTTAGGGACAAAATTCAGAAAGGACAGCGTGGGACAATCACCCTCAACGTAAAGAATAGAGGCTACATAAAACAAGAAGAAGAAGAAGAGAAGGAGGGAAAGAGCGATGACTTCGCGGACATGGAGAGGGAGAAGAAAAAAAAATCTCTACTAAATCTAGGTGAAGAAAAAGCAAATGTAGTAGCATGGACAGAAAAATATTGCGCGGACATAGAAGAAAACTTAAATGTGGAAAGTATTGAATGAGAGTACTGAAAAAAGAAAACTAATTGACGAAATGGACTAGGATCCCGTCATCACCTAAGGCTCACGACAACTAAGACGGTGAACGTGTGCCGCGCAGGCAATGATACGAAAAGTCATCGACATGCGGTAATAATACAAAAGACGCGGGACTCGTAAAGTAGCAGGGGCGGGGGGGATGAACGACCGACGGGGCATCCTAAGGTAAAAGAACGCATAGTAACAAGTGTCAGGATGGTAAATTATCAAAGGGGGTCAAATGCCGGGGGGGGCTCAAGCTAGTTAGGTGTGTAGAACAGACAAAGGGGAGGAGGGTGTACTAATGAGGAAGACCGCAAAATTATGAAACAAAGCCGAACAAGTAACGAACAGTGCATAAGGAAATTAACCAGAAAGACAGGGGGATAGTGGAGGCGCTTCAAGCGAAAAGATGAGAGGGAGGGGAAAGAATTAAGTGAGCGAAGAGAGAAGTAATTGAAGCGAGGCGAAGGGATGGCAATGGGGAGCGTCTATGAACGAGAGATGGAAGGGGTAAGGCGAATGGGAACATACAGGTCGAGATGAAGTGAAGCAACGAAAGGAAAGACGAACAGGGAACTGTCAAAGGAAGAAAAGAGTACGTAAAAAAGGAAAGCAAAAGAAGCTGATGAGACGTACGACGGAGGCAAATGGGGACAGGATGATAAAAAGGCAAAAAGAAAGTGAGGTAATGGGTACAGAAGGCGTTGTCCTGGATCGCCAATGTAGCAAGGTGAGATCGAGGAAAAGGATAAAAGATAAGGGGCGGTTCACACAGAGTGGTACGGTAATGAAATAAAATGAGGGTCCCCAGGGGCAGAGAAGCAGCCGGCCAAAGAAAAAAAGAAAAGAGCAAACATGGCAGGGAGTGATACAGAAGAGGGCGGGTGGTGGGAAAAAAGAAGGGCATAAGGGAAAGGGGACGATTAGTGTGGGGAGAGACGAAGGATTACCCAAGGAGGGAGGAGTCTCCAGGGGGCGTGCATCTGGGGAAGGGGGACGACGTCGAGAGTCATCAGAACCACAATTCAAAAAGATAGGTGGTATTGGAGGGATTCTACGAGTCCCCGGTCCCTGGGGGCAAACCGGCAGCGGAAGCAGGGGGCGATCCTCGGGGTGACGTAGTTCTGAGCAGCAGCTGCCGGAGGAGCAGGAAGATCAGAATTAGGGAGCAGGCTATAATCGGCTGAGCCGGATAAAAGGAAGCTTTTATCGGCTAAGCTCCGGGACCATTAGCCTTATACAGAGGGAACAGGGGGAACGAAAGTACATGACAGTGTAGACCATCGTCAAGAGAGGTGACTGGCGTTTTATCGAAAGCCGTCGTGCAAAACCAAGAGGGGAAAAAGGAGACAGAGGGAAAAGGTTAGGTAGAAAAGAAGGTGTTGTTAAGTCAGTCAGGTGCGGAATACCGGCGCCAGGGGTAACTACCGACTGCCAGAAAGGGGACGAGAGAAGACCAGTTAAGGAAAGAGGACCCCGAAATGGCGGGGATGTAGGTGAAGCATTGTCAGCAGGGCAGTGGGATGGACAGTGGAAATCCCGACAGACAAGGGTTGAACAGTACGATCACACTGGGGGACGCCAGGTCGCAATGGGGGGGGGGGGTAGGGTGTGACTGAGAGGCTCCCTAGCGAGGAAGGGCAGGCAACGACTGGGTTGTACATGGACTGAGCAACGTTGCCTGCGAAGACAGCGGGCCTCCCTCGGCGGCGAAATCAAAGGGAAGAAGCTAGATCATCGGAAAGGGGAATTCTCACCGGCCAGCCAAAGAAAAGGGTGAGATGAGGGACTACTCAAATTTCGGATAAAACCTCATCCAAAATAAAAGGGATAAGTTGGCGAGCACCGGTCAATCAGCACAAAAAGATCCTTGTTTGTGTGGCAAACTTCCGGGACACCGGAATTCCAGCGAACAGCGAAGATAGTAGCAAAGGGACAGAGAGCTCAAAAAAAACAAGGGGGAGGGAGGAGGAGGGTCCAGTGCGGGAATTAAAAGAGAGTCCTCCACTCTCTTCGGCCTCATGTTTTGCCATAAAAAAAAAAAAAAAAAAAAAAAAAAGAAATAAAAAAAAAAAAAAAAAAAAAAACAAAGAAGAAACACAAAAAGACCCAGGCCAGAGAATGAAACGGCGGAACGGATCCAGTATTGAGGAGTAAATGACCGTGAAGCCGTCTGGGGGTAAGGGGACTAATTACGAAACCTGGTTTGTTTGTAAATCTCACGGGTAGGAATACCGTCCAGTCATGATGAAAAACTCGGCGAAATCTTCATTTCGAATCCAGGGAAGAGGCCCGCGGCAACACGGGAAAAACAACGTTGTAAGGGCAAGGCCACCAGAGTTGACTAAGCAAAAAGCGCTAGGTGGGACGTCAGCAAAAGGGAAAAAGGGAATCCCGGGGGGGAGACCGGGGCCACCATTGAGAAATACAAGCAATACACGTAGACGGGATTGAAAGTCCATCCAAACCGGGCGGAACAGCTTCTTCCCAAAAGGAGATATCACAGGTGAGGCGGCATGGAAGGAAGCGTAAACAGGCGGTAAGAAGTCGTTCCACTTAACAGGGCGGGCGGGGCGTCAGCAAAGAAGAAAATATAAAGAACCCAGCTACAGGGAACTCCCTGCGGGGGCAACACGTAAGGACACCGTGGGGACGCCTAGCTGATCAACTGACACTCGAAAGAGGGGTCTAGACCTTAGAAGAGCGAAACCCTTGTGTACCTAGAGACATAGGGAATGGCCCCGGGCTGGGGGGGGAGGGATAAAAAACAAATTCACCCGAGGGAGACTTGATTATATTAGGGAAGAGAAGCGGAAAGTAGCTGCAAATCAGGGAAGGTCATAGCAATAGGAACTAGAACGAAAAAACCCAGGGGGAAAAAAAAAGAGGAAGAGCCTTACAGGGAGCGCACTTAGTCCCAACGCGTGAAGGCGAGAAAGAAAACATACCAAGATAGTTAATAAAGGTCAGTTAAGCTTGACGGATAGTTAGGATTGGTCGGATTATCGAATCTCGCAAGATGGAGAAAAACACAGTTCACGGCTCAGAAAGAAGCGAATTTTCAGAAGTCGGCATCGGGTCAGCCCAAAATTGACGGATAGCTCCGAGCAGGAAAGAAGCCGAGAAGCTCAAACGACATATCACAGGACCAGGCTGTCAAAGTCAGATGAGATCCTCTAAAACACAGTCAGGGGAAAGGCACAGAAGTATCCTCACGAGATCCAAAAAAAAAGTGTCAGGATGGAAACATACCAGAAAAACCCCCAAGCTATCACGTCGCACGATTTGGTGTCACCGGCGGTCGTCGTGTAATGATCGCCGAGGTCTACTCTCTTCCTGCCAGAAAGGGAAGAAGTCAAAGGATCGAGAGGCTACGAAAGGAGACGCTCACCACCAAAAGTTCACAAGCGCGACAGGTCACCCGAAAAACGATTAACGGAATTGGCGCTACGAGAAGACGTTAACGACGAACAGGGGAAAGATCGGCAACCGGTGATGTCGTGGAAAGGAGGGGGGGTTAAGGAAGACGAAAGGGAACTGACAGTACATGACGGAGATCAAAATGAGACACCGAAACTTGCAAGACAAGTCACACAAGGCAGGGATAGAGACACGTAGGACGACCGAAGGGGAGGAGGGGAGGGTTCACCAGGCGAGAAGGGGGTCACTCCTGCGAGGCGGACCCCGACAGCTTGGGGGAGAGAATGGGGCTGTGCCAACTCTGATGAGGGCAGGAGTCCATTAACAAAAGACATGAAAAGGAGAGGATCAACGGCACGAAAATCAAGCTAGGCAAAGAGCTCTATAGATCGACACGCGGTGGACTCATCTTATAAACCCTCCGCGAAGAGGATACGCTTCACGGTAGATGTTAAGGTTGGGGGACACTTAACGCCTGCGGGAAGGGGGAATCCGACGGAGACGCCCTCGACCGAAGCTCCCGAGGGGATGGTTGCGGCTGGGATCTCTTTCGTTGGACGACATTCCTGAAGTGGGAATTCAAGCTTGTAGGGAAGGAACCGAAGGGCCATAGAGCTCTTGCACGGATGAACAAAGGTACTAGTGAGAGGAAAGCGCCTCGAATCGCGGAAAAAAAAAAAACGCAGGGATCCCGGCGCCGGGATAAAAAGGCAGACAACGATGCAATTCCAGACCACTCCTGCCTCGTGATCTCAACTGCGAGGAGGAAAGGACACGAATGGAAGGAGGTGAGACGGTCTGCCTCAAGGGATGCCAAGGGACGGGCGGGAGGCACGCTCATCGAGGCTTTTTAAGGCCATAGTCGGGCCTGCGTTCTCAGAAGCGCGGGAAAGCAAACCCGTCGATCCAAAGACCACCGCGGAGAAAAGGCAAAATAAAGTTAAACGAAAAGAAATAAAAAAAACTGGTAACCGGAAAGGCACCCTACAAGACATATAATCTCGGTGGGGGAGGATACTTAGAAGAAGGACCAGGATGTGAACATCACATCAACGAAAAGGCAGGAATCAAGGATGGTCACAAAGGGGGACTGACTTAAAAGAAACCGCCTGTCCAATCATACGACTAAGATTGCCGGGCAACGTAGTGCGTCGTGCAGAGTGAATAAGAGCCGTCATGGAACGGTTACAATGGCCTGCGCAGTAAAAAATCCTCTTCAGCGAACTCGACAAAGACAATGCTTTCGGGAAGGCATGCGGCAATCATTAGACAAGTCCATAGATGTCCGAGGGGGAGGGTCACCGGAAAAACGCAAAGGGCAACTTCTGTGAAGGGGCAGGCTTTTTATTGACCGGGAAGTGAGTAAACGGACTACTTCTCATGTTTTGTCAGGCTGGAGCCGGGTCGTCATTGAAGGGAGGACGCCGCGATATCACCAGGGCAACAAAAAGCGGGGGAGAGGACAGGATACAAGGGGTATATCAGAACGGGAAGCATTGAAAAGCGGCGAGGGTCCATGGGGGGAAAAAGGTAAATTGGGAGATGGTGGTAGCTTCAGGCAAGAAGGACAGTAGACGCGATCAACGTCCGTCAAATGACTCAGGCGAGGAGAGACGAAAATATGATAAAAAGAAAAAAAAAGAAACGAATACTCTACCTTCTTACAATGAGATGAGAAGGGATAGATGGTGTTTGGGCGGACGGACTCCCGTTAATCGAGATGAAGATCCTGGTTGCTTCGTGGCACATGGGACTTTTAAGGTCGGTATCGTTCCTAAAGACGATGCAGCGGTAGGAGCCCGAGCACTTCGGAGTTATCTATTGGAAGAAAACCGCAGCGAGAGGATATGACTTCCTGGGTGGGGAGAAATACTAGCGTGTCCCAAAGAGTGCAACTGTCTGGTATAATCTTGGGTAAAGTCTGTCGATAATCTCGATCAAGCCGAGAGAAGACCGGGATAGGGGGGAGTGGGGGGACGCTAAAAAATAATCCTTTGTTTAAAGTCAACTCCTCAGAAAAGGGAGAGAAAAGGGGAGATAGGACTTGGTCGAGTCTGGCTGCTCAAGAAAGGAACATTCTCACAGAAGAGGGAAATGCAGAATTGGATTCGGGGCCCGTATATTCAGACATTTGAGATGATCTTTAAAGAAGGAAAGTCGACTTACGGTAGCATTATTATATGAGAAAAACAGTTAGATGCAGGGTTATACAATAAGGGGGCCGCGAACTGAGCAGGTCATTGATAACGACTCAAGGGATGTCCATAAAGGACTGGCAGAACTTACCCCGGAAATGGATGGGGGGGGTACGGACCCAGGGTGTAGTAGAGGAGTACGTAAAACGACGCAACACCAGGGGAAAGTTGGAAGGAAAAAAGTCGTGAACTGGTGAAGAATAACCCAGCAAGCCCAACCTGATAAGAGCTGTTAGGGAAGCAGAAAGGTCGCCGAATTGTTGGGGAACCGGCTGGAGAACAAGGTATGGGGTGAATAAACGCGAGGAAAACCGGGTTGGGGGGACAGTCGCCACTGGTATAGTAAGGGGGAGTGAATGACGGGGCTCCAAAAGAGACTCGAATGGTGGGAGGGGAGGCCAGGGTGGACGCTGCACACCGTGGCTCCGAGGGGCCAAGTGAAAAAATCGCGCGAACATGCTGCCGATCGATAGTCATAGGAGGAAAAAGTCACAATTAAGCATTAACAAAGGGGCGGCGAGGGATACTCCGGACAGGACATGTACCTTTCAGGGCCAAATACTAGCTTGACTCAAGGCGCGCCGGGAAGGGACATGCGCACCATGGGGGTTGGGGGTGAGCGGTGGGGGGGGCAAATGCCTTAAACCGGAATGGAACGGAGAACGACTCTATGGAAAAGGACCGCCTTCTCAAAAAAAAAAAACAGTGGGAAAAAAAAGAGAGGGGGTCCGGGGGGGGTGACCTTCAGCTATGCGCAAAGCTGGGGAGAGGGGGCAGGGGGGGCCGTTCATGTTTGAACAAACCGAAGACAAGAAAAAAAAGGGAAGTTGAGAAGACGAAGAACGTGCCGCGAGAGTGGGAGAGAGACGTGAACAAACAGCCGGGAATGCGCCCGAAAGTCACGAAAACCGTGTTGTCATGCTCAGGGGAGGGGAATGGAAAAGGAACGCAGGAGGACAGAGCTCGGACATGGGAGCACGCGCCCAGCGCCGGAGGAGGAAAAACACCGGTTTGGTCAGCGAACAGGCAAAGAGGGGGTGCCGAAGACAAAAATTATGGAGAACGGAACACGCACCTTAAAGACCAGTGAAACCTCCAAAAAGAATCGCTACGTAAAAAAAAAACCTTGGGGGGAAGGGTATGTTTCAGAGGTCCATAAAAGGGAGTTACAAGGGGAGTAAAGAAAAAAGAGATCCAGGTGACAGGGAAGGGGCCGTACATGGGATAGCGACACAAGTGGTTCGTCACGAATCGGTCAACTGGCCCGTGCGGGGGGGCGGGAGGGGCCAATCACCGCTAGGACAAAAACGGGAAAACGTACCTAACCCTACCAAGAAAAAACGGGAGATCCGGTGAGTTCGAACGGGGACTGGACAGCAAGTCGAGTGCAGGACAACCAGCGCAAGGCACGAGGCCTAACCGTCCTCAAGACAAAGGGGTGTGGGAAAAGAAAAGATAATCATGAAGAAAGTTTTTGTGGGGGCACCGGAGATCTGTTATCCTATAAACGACAGGAAAAAATTCAAGAATCTTATCATTGATGAAGGTCGGATCTAATTAAATGCCTACATCTTTTGATCGAAAGGAAGGAAAAGAGAAACTAGAACCTACCTACCCCGAAGCGCGAAATCTTCCAAGGGGCCGACGTGTTCACAGTAGGGTCACCAAGGACCGGGGAAGCTAGGGCACCATCCAATACCAACGGAGTTAAAATAAAGTTATGATACCGGACCTGTCCTCGCGATTATCCGAAGCAGTTACCAAAGATTGATCAAACCATGCGCGCGCGGAAGGGCCAAACTGGGGGGACCACTACGGTAGGGACGAGGGTCCGGGCCGGCTCAGCCGGCAGCCTAAGCAAGGGAAAAAACTGAGAAAGGAAGCTGCAAAATTTCGAGAGGACCAGGGATAAAAAACCGCCTTAGCAGCCGAGGAAATCAATCATTGGGTGAAGAGCAAGATCGCCATCGATGTACCCCTTAGTCCGAAAAGACAGAAGTCTGCAGGGAGAAACCCCAACTGCTCCAACGACGTTGTCAAAGTCAAGTAGTAAAAGGGGGGAAAAGTCAACTCGCAGGCGGGCAAAAGGAGGGATGCCACCCGCCGTCTAGCAGATCGGACCAATTTAGGAGCGATTGCTAACGCTACAAAAAAAAAATCAGTTGGGGGGACGAAAAAAGGAACAAGTTAACCAGGATCAGCTCCACTTCGTATCAGGAGCGCGACGATAAACGGAAGATCGGGGAAATTGCCTTTTCATTGGAGTGATACTAGGTAACCCGGGCCCGGGCAAAGAACCGGGCTTACAGGGGGCTGACAAACTATATTATAAAAAAAAAAACGGAGTCTGATCTAAAAAACTGCGAAGACAAAGTGCAGCGACAGCGGCAATTCTCGACCCTCCGGGGGCCTACCTATCGGCTAGGGAAAGGGGGGACCCGAGGGAGTGGTGCGGCAAAATTCGAAGCTTAAGAAGCTTGTGGGGTCTTCTAAGGCTCTTGACCGGATGGGTCAAGGGGGAATCTGAAATGAAAAAAAAACACAGGCACATACGGGACGCATGATTTCAAGAACGAAACTCCGCGCGAGAAGAGCAACAGAAGTCGGATCAATAAAGGAGTCTATCAGGTAAAAGACTCGAAGGAGGGAAAAATTCTGTACGGGCGATTATGGGGGACTACAGCTGTAAAGGCCACAGAACGTACTCCGCCAAAAATCACCGATCTACGCCAAAAAAAAAAAAAACTTGGAAAAAAGGTTACGCGGTACCAGGAGCTCAGGCGTTACGCAGCGGGCTAATGGGAAGGAATAAAGTTGTCCGTGGGGGGAAGGGGAATAAGGGAAAGGAAAACGAGGGGAAGCAGCAAATTGAAAAGTGGAGGATTAAACTAAGCGATGCTTGAGCTGACAGCAAAAGCCAAAAGACCGTGCATACTGTAAATCGCAATGAAGGATGCCTTTCGACACCCCTCCTTTACTATCGTGGAAGAGATCACAACAAAAAACGAGGGTAGGAAAAGGAAAGAGGGGAAAAGGTGGTTCAGAGGGATGTCCGGACAGGGGGGGAAACATCAGTCCTTATCGAGGGCTTGTAGAAAAGAGGAGGACACATGAGTCCTCAGCCATATGGAACCGCTCTTTCCCAGATCTCGGGAGGTCTAGATTCGGAGCAGGACCGAAGAAATGGAAGTCCCACCTTACTAAGAAAAAGAAAGGAGGACTGGGGTAACAGAAATGAAAAAAAAAAAACAAAGACCTAAATCTCGGTGAGGCGGGATAAGTGCTAGGCCGTACGACGTAGTGTAAAAAAAGGAAAACAAGACAGCATAGTCCGAAGCCATATCCGGGTAAAGGGAAGGGCAGGAAGAAAACCGCCTGCAACCATAGATCCGAGGCCGAAAACCGAGACGAGTATCGTGCCGACGGAAAGATACGGCCTACAAGGCCGGGTGTGTATTGATGCAGGGAAAAAAGCAATAGCCCGCGGCAATTCGCCCGAAAATAGGCGGATCGCAGTTGGAAACCAAGTCGCTGAAATCAGTGGGACAGGGCATAAGCACCGGAGGGGGGTGGGTGGGTGACGGGGCTATAACCCACGATTCTAGGGCTGGGCTGCAATGAAAGGAGGGGTGTCTTGGTCAGGGATGATTAAGAAAGTCCGCTCAATATAGTGGGGAGTTGAGCAGGGGCGCGGGCAAACGGAACAAGGGTACACGCCAAGAGAAAGAAAAGGAGGAAAGCCCGGTGGTCAAAAGGGGGATTTAGAGGTCAGGATCTACGAAGTAAGGCTATCTAGGCAAACATTAATGGGGATAGGGAGGTAAGCTTGAACTGGGGGGCGGAGGTAAAAAACGACCAGCAGGGGATGAAACAGGCTCAAATGAGAGGAAGCCGTCCGGGCACAGCGAAAAAAGAGCGGGAGGAGGACGCGTCAAGAAAAACACTACAGACCCCCGAAATGCGGATAGCGACGGGACATCGGGGTGTTGGTCGAGGGCTTGATTGACTCCTGAAGGGGGGGGACTGTATCGAAATCACGGGGGGGGGCTGAAGGGGCAAATATAGGAATGCGGAGCGAGGAGAAATCGGCTACGGTCATTTACGAGCAAGGCGTGGGCAAGGAGGTCCTAGGGGAGAAAATTCTTAAAAATGCGACGAGGAGGGAACGCCTTTTGGAGAGCTAACTTCGGGAAAAACATCGCGGATGGGGCTGAAGCGCCTGTCGTGATCCATCAGGTGGACAGCTGAGATAAGGAAGAAAAAAGATCGAAGAAGGAACGCGCAGCGGGTATTGTTCGGGGCTTGCTCGCGGGAAAACGGCCTGTTTGGGCCAGTACTCACAACGAGGAAGCAGGGCGCGAAAAACTGAGCGTGCCGGATGGACTTTTGGCTTCGAGTGAGGATGGCGAAGACTGCACTTCGAAAGCAAAGTCGCGACTGGGCGAGGAGGAGAGGGGAAATATCTCACCGTAAGGGATTGAATAGCTCTACCTATATCACTGCCAGGAATGCCGGATTATGAGGGGGGGGGGGGGAAACAAAGGGGAGGACGTGTGAGACACACGTTCCGTCTCAGGAGCAAAGGGGATCAGAACGACAAGAAAAAAAGGCGGAAAACAGCAAAGGCCAAACCGGGGCAAGCCGCACAAGGGTTAGGTACGGGAAGATGGTTATAGGGCGTCTGGTGCTTCGCAAAAAAAGCCATGAATTGGAAAATCACAAGAGGGGGGCCTAACGAAAGGGGTGGGAAAGAGAAACAGGAACAGGCAAATCGAAGCAGGGCGAAAAGCTTTTATTTTACAAGAAGTAACGCCGACAGGTGGGGGAACTCGGGGGAAACCTACAAAGGTAGGTTTGACGGCGCTCAAAGGCCGAGTCGCCACATGTAGAGTATGGTGTTAAAGGCTCAAAATATCTCTAAGTTGGTGCTTAGGGGAAAGTGTTTGTACGGTAATGCTGGAAAAACGTGGGCATGGCCGAAGGAGTGAAAGGGGAAAGCGGCCTGGGAGAAAATGCGGAATATCAATGGGGAAGATGAGGAAAGGAGAGATCCCGCCATATCCAATTACCAAAGGTCTAAAGAATGTCTAACTACAAAGCGCTGAGAAAGGGGACCGAGAGACCAATACTGTTAAGTCGGACAAGGGAATACAAGGGCGGTCTTTGGGTGAAAGGGGGGGGGGCAAAATGCCGGCCAACGTGGGACTTCAATCGAAAGATGCTAATATCGTAATCACCGCCAAAGGACGAGAGAGAAAAAACAACGGAAAGGGAAAAGGGGAGGAGAGATTGGAAATCTGGGACGCATTCGTCAGTGGTCGCGCGGGAAATGGAAAAGGGGGGGGGCCGCATTTTGGGCCACCCGATCAAAGAAAAAAAAGGGGACTAGAAGATGAACCGAGGCGAGCGACATGAAAAGGAGGGAGCAGTCGGAGCAGAAGCTGTTCTCCGCGTAATCCGGTGGGTGGGGAAGCTCCTGAGATCAAAAGGAAGGCTCAGCGCGAGGAATCGTCAGCAATGCGCAGAATGCGCGCCCCAAAACGCTGGCAGAAAATCTTCAAGGAAAAAAGGTGGGTGAAGCAGCCAGGCCACCATCTTGGACTCAAAAAGGCGAGCTAGTTGGAGACAGAAGCGCCTTCACCTATAAACGTGGCGAACCTGTGCGGACCACCAGGGGGGATAAATAAGGGGAAACCGTACATGGGAGTCAAGGATGGGAAATCGGGACATCAAAAGGCGGCGATCTGCAAAAGAGATCGCTCAAAGGGGTGCGCTGGGGGGAATACAATGGCGGATGGGAACAAATTAGGGCGGAAAGGAAGTGAAATTTAGGGGGGAGCATCCCCAATAAGACAAACCCACGAGGAAGTAAAATAAAACCGTTCCTGTGGACGGCGCAGGGGAGGGCTCGGGAGGGAAACCGGCATCGTCCGGGATGAATGAAACAGCTACTCGAGGCCGGGGTCTAAAAAAAAAAAATATCCGGAAAATGACGGAACCCGGGGGTGACCGAGAACGGATGGCAGGCTTGTGAGCCGAATAGCTATAATCAATATCCGGCATGAGGAGTCGATTAAAAAACGGCAAGCAAGAGAAAATTCGACAGGCGAAACTCGGAAGTGTAATCCACAGCAAAAAACCCAGAAAGAAGCGTCCTCGGGGGGGAAGGAAAAAACTCGGCTAAGGAGGGGTGCGGGGGAACGTACCAGGGTACCGGGAATGCAAAGCAAGAACACGAAATACCACGAAAATTCATGAAAAAGGGGCGGAGAATGAGGGAAAGGGGCGGATAAATATTATCGAAGTGACTCTCAGAGAAAGAGAACGACGGTAGGCGCGCAGAGGAAAGCGATGTGGTCAACGAGGGAATGCAAAAGCGGGTGTGCAAGGGACGGGAAAAGATCACAGCCAAAAACTCACAAAATCATGCAAGACGTGAACTGATAAATAAAAAGGGGACACGACTTCTCTCACCGCGACGAAATCACACCCATAAGGGGGGGCGGCGATATGCCAGATATCCACGCAAAGAGGAAACGACTACGCTTCCGAAAACAACCAGCTGCAAAGACGGAAATGGGAATAGATTTTCAAAAGTTCGGCGGATGGAGACGAAGGCCCCGATCTGCAGAAAATCGAGGTCTTCCCAAAAAGGCGAAGAGGACAAGGATCGCGCGGGACGAAAGGGGGGGGAGTCAAAGGCGCGAAACACCCGAAAGTGAAAAAACCCAGCCGACCAGTGTAAAAAAGTCGAAGCAGAGCCAAATGAGAACGGCGCTGACTAGCATGGAGTGAAGGTCTTCAATTTCCGGTTGCAATGTCTTGAAAAGTCGCGGAGGTTCTAACCCGGGTTTTAAGGAAAAGAAAATGTTATACACGACTGACAAAAAAATTGAGACGAGAAGACAACTGAGACACCAAGGAATTGCATATAACAAGTAAGCACCCAGTTGGGGGGTGGTTGGGGGGTGTCGGAGACATCAAAGCCTAACCTCGGGCGTCGGCATTTACCGCTGGAGAGAAAAAAAACTTGGGGGTGCGCAAAGGAAAGACAGTGGCAACTCATTGTGGGGTTTGCTGGAGCTCCCTAGCTTCGACCACTTCGGAAATTACCAAATGGAAGGAAATAGAGGGCAAAAAAAGCTTGACACGCAAAGACTCAGATTATCAATGGAGCCAGTGATGATCATTACAGTAAGGGTTCTCGCTGCCTTCCGACGAAAGGGGATAGTCATCGAGGGCGATGGTGTTTCAGAGGGCACGGACCTTCGTGAACGGGGGAACTGAAAAACCGTAGGGACTCAGCGAAAAAAAAAAACACGGCTAATCCTCGGGAGGTGGTTCCTGTCACGGTCTCTTCGTTGGTACGGGGGGGAATTCTGGTCGAAGGGTATTAGCGGAAGAGGGTAGGAACGGGAGGACGCGACGTGCAGAGCATCCAGCTGCAGGGGGGGGAAATCGAATTGATATTGATTAAAATCGAAGGAGTGCGGAGTCCGAACGCCAGAAGAGAAGAGCAGGTGCTGACGCAGAACTTCAGCCAAACCTAAACTGCCCCATCTGA
>Ga0179593_1323418_pt1 | contig 16886 bp, 13 predicted proteins | sample CZODoug2_1_08_16_FD_185931 | JGI IMG/M metagenome (GOLD analysis project Ga0179593, IMG submission 185931) | Vadose zone soil fungal communities from Angelo Coast Range Reserve, California, USA - CZODoug2_1_08_16fungal (PacBio error correction) | ecosystem: Environmental > Terrestrial > Soil >...
TGCTCCGCGCCAATTTGACTTCTGGGAAGAGACAAAAGATTTGTGCCAGTGTAAGAGAAGGGAAGATGAGACAACCTTGGCCCTCATGGGGTTGGCGGCTACATCACAGTCAGACTGCGGAAAAGACACAGGTCGGCGCGAATACCGGCGAACGACACGTATTCGAGCGAAGGAGCAAATCGAAGTGGTTAAGACAATGGGTACAGGTCGGAATTTGGAACGTGGAGAAAGGGGGGGGGACCAATCTGAGTAACAAGAGAGGGAAATATTATACGACATGATTAAAAAAAATCGGGAGAGCCCCCGACTGAGTTAGAGGAAGGGCAGAAAAGTGTCGTTCGGACGGGCCTGGCGTAGAAAAAATGACAGTCTTCATGCTTTCATGAAATCCCTCGAGAGGCCGAGCACGGAAGTCGAAATCAAAAATCAAGAACCAACTTCATCGCACGCGCCAAACTAATCGTAAAGAAAACTGGCGAAAAAACGGGGGAACGGGGTTGGGGCCTCTCTGAGGGACTGTGAGAGGGGAGCGAACTTGCAAGGCTTGGAAGGACGATCGAAACATAAAGGGTAAGGCGTTCTGATCGGGGGAGCTGGGCAGAAAAATAAAAAAAGGGGCAAATGGTGTTCATCCAGCTCGGAAGGGGGAGCAGGGGGGGGTCCTGTTCTACACGTCATCAGTGGACTATTATAAAAAAGCCTCCACCGAGCTCAAAAGAAAGGCAGAAAGTTTTGCGTAAGCAGTCGTGCGCTCATTTCTGGGGGAGGGGGGAAAAATAAACAGGAAGGGAGTTTGGAGGAAAGGGAGGGCGGATCGAAAAAGAACTGATCACGGGTTTGGCGGGGAACAAACGGGTATAAAAGGTAGGGTGGCCGCTGGTTTGATGAAAGAGACGGGGGGGGGCAGGGGAAATGGGTCAAAACCCAGGCAGGGCTAAGGCATGTCGAGAGGAAAGAAAGAGGGACATGCCGATTACCGAAGCCGCGGGCGATAGGGTTAGAAGAGACAGGAGACTGGACCGTGGCGCCTTAGATTAGACTCTTACAGGGGAAGGGAAAAAACCACCCCAAGCATAAAGGAAGAAGTTCGAAGGGGGGACAAGGAAGGAAAAAAAAGAAGGATCGTTAAAGATTTTGAACCAATTGGACCGGCCAACGCGAGACACGGCAACCGACGGTCAGACCTAACAAGAAAAAGAAGGAAAGGGGGGCAAAGGGCAAGGAAAAAAACACGCCAATCCGCGGGACCGCCAGGATTGGGGGGGGTCAGGGTCCGCTGGAAACCCACCGTGAGAAAAAGTGAAACGTGCGCAGCGTGCGGAAACCATACAATTGAAAGGCAGAAGGGAAAAGGGACGGGCCGGTCAATGTCGCGCAGAGGAAGGGTTAGGGGGAGAGAGAAGGACGTTAGCGATCGGAGGTGGCGGAAGCACGACGCAAAAAGAGAGGTTCAAACAGGAGCACCGAGGACGGATTCTCCACGAAATGGACGAACAGGGGAAAGGGAAGAAAGCCCAGGTTGAATAAAAGGCAAGCGAACTTTCAAGGACAGCTGCGACGCGCCGCCTTGGGGGGCTGCGGAAAGAAGTGGCATTCGAAAGAAAACAAAAGGGGTGTACTGAAAAAAAAGGGGGCCGAGATTGAACTTTGACACAGACATCAGGACAAGTAAGAACAGACCCTGGCATTCAGGCAAGACAAAAAAAACAAAGAAGGAGGGAGGGAAATTCCGCTATTAAGCCTCGGAAAAAGCAAAATTGGGGGGAAAAGGAAGAGCGTTTCGGCAAAGAACAGAGGTCGGTAAGAGACAAAAAAAAAAAAAAACACGAGGAAGTTGAACGATAAGACTGGCTGGCGCAATTACCAAGGGGGGGGGTGTTAATTGTCGTTCGGAGAAAAAAACGACCAAAGGGTAAGGAAAAAAAGCCGGGAGAACGGGAGGAACTATGAAAACGGCGGAAGAACCTACAAGGAGGTAAGGGATGTGGAGACAGACAGCGAAGTGAAATCTTAAAAAAAGCGGATTGACCTTGAGAAATCGCCAGGAACCGAAGTCTTGGAACCGCCGCCATATGCAGTAGGAAAGGGGAAGTTGTGGAAGAACCCAAGACCTTGAAGTTGTGCCCCAGAAAATCGCGGTTAAGACTCAGAGGGAAAACGGCATGGACCTCGTGGGGAAACTGCGGAAAAGTCTGGGGGGGAAAGGGTGTTGCAATGGCAGGGGGAAAAACCTGGGAGGCGGAAACGAGGGAGCCGGGTGGGATTGGACGTCGGATAAGAAACCAGGTTTGGTCTCTGGAAAATAGAAGCACCCCCCGAACCCAAAAAACCGGAACAAACCTCGGAATAAGAAAGGGAGAGGAAAATTGTTTTCCGACGGAAATTCTCAAAAAAAACCTAAAAGTCAAAAAAAAAAAAGATCACGCCGATCGAACCAAGGGCGCTCAAATGGGAGAAAGAAGGCGGCAGAAAGGGGAGACGGTCAGCCGGGCATAAGCCTGTGTGGTGGGGGGGGTGGGTGGGGTGGGTTGTTTGGGGTTTCCCGCAGCGAAGGAGTGGGTTCAAGGAGTTATCCAAAGGAGTCAAGTACGGCCCAATTGGAAGAATCTCCTCTTGAAAAAAAACTCGATCAGTCCGCCGCGATCAAGCAAACGGGTAAAGGAGTTAGGGGAAGTAAGGGGTCGCGTTTGGTCACAAAGGAAGAAAAAAAAAAACCACCAGGCACCCGTCAGGAGGAAAGGAACACAGCTCCTTTTCCCGAAGGACGCGAAGCCACCGCCGGCCGCCACGCTTATCGAGAGCTGGAAAAGGAAAGCTCGGGAAAAGTCTATAAAAAGAAAGGGGGACAGCACCGGTGTCCGTCCAGCCCCCTACGGTATAAGGATGGTTGGTGGGCCTTTACCAGGAAGATCGAACCCCGACCCCTAAAGAAATCCTAAGGGAGTGACAGGGAGAAGCCAGGAAAGGCACGGGTTGAAACAATTTAAAAGGTCAAGTGAGAAGGGAAGGGGAAAAAGGGAAAAAGCTTTCTTTCCACACTGGCACCAGAATGGTGAAAAAAAGGAAAAAACGTAGAAAGAGCCTTCGTAGGAAAATGGCCGCCAGCAAGAAGTCTGGGGTCACCGCTACAGTTTGGAACTGGAGGTTTTCTCATCGATCGACCACGCACTGTCACCCGCGTGGGGTGTTTGGGGGGCAGGCGATTCAAGGAAAAAAACAACACCTAAGGAAAAAAAGGATATTTGGACAGCAGGGGCAGGTACCTGTACTAAGTGTGACTAAAGAGTGAGACAAAAACTGGGGAAAAGCCAAAAACGGAAACGTGCCATGAACCATGAAGGGACGCTGTCGGCAAAGTTAAAAACTAAGAAGCCCTCAGGGGTGGACAGCCGGTCCCTACAACCAAAAATGTTGGTAAAGCAAGCCTGTGGGGAAAAAAGGATGGTCAAAAAATTACCGCAAAGACTGAAGCTTCCCCTGGGCGGTAAAAAAGAACGCCCCTGGGGCGTCGAAAAAGGGAACACAGGAGGGGACTTGAGGGGGGGAGGTTCGATCCCTTCTCACAGAAAAAACAAAAATGACCACCGGGCTCCTTAGTGACTTTGAAAAGCCACGCGTCGATGGACCGCTGAGCGTAATCAGACAGGGACGACCGACCGGTGAAAGGCCAAGAGAGAGGGCGACGGCCGTGGGGCTTCGCTGAACTGCTTGTAAAATAGGAGTGACTTCTAATTTACGGAAAAATTGGGGACTGGGCGTTCGAAAGGGTGCGTCGTAATATTTGAAACTACGCGAACCATTACTCGAACAAGACCAATTTAAAAAAATCTTTGCTTGCTCCGGGAAATTAGACTGGGAATACACTGGCGGGGTTAGTACAGTTGGCCGACTATTGGAAGAATTGATCGACAAGGCCTGACCAAGGATAAGGTATGGGTGATGCAACAAACCCGGAAACCATTGGCCTTCTCACCTTAGCGAAAAGGGTGGAGAACAAGGGGATTGCTCGAGGATATCGCTGGGGTATCGGAGTTGTCGGACGGACCGAGGTTTGGAACTTCTTGCGGAAAAGGCAATCGGGGGGATATTAAGAGGTGAGTCTTGGGGGTATTTTTGTTTGGGAGTGCTAATGCGCCAGCGAAACTTGTTGTACCGACGTCAAATAAGGGAAAAACCCAGGAAAGGGACAGAAGGACGACTACTGCAAAAAGGTCAGTTGGGAATCGACTCCGTAAAAAAGTTCAAACACTACCCAAAAGGTCAGCACGTGTTAAAAACCAATAAAGGATGGAAATACTTTTATGCCTCTGTCGCGTAACATCGAGTAGGGGGGAGCGAGATGTGGGGCGGATAAGATGACGAAAAATTTGGTCCCCGTGTTCCTTCTTGTGTCCGTTCAGACAGCAGTGTCCATGCAGGCAGATGGCGGCGGGACACGATTCGGGGAAGTTTCTATTTGACCAGAGGTAGAGAAGGTTAACCCTGAGCCGCGAGAGATCCAAATCGCTACAGTCATGGGAGAGGTTTTCCTGCATTCAAGGGGGGCAGAGTTGACGAACAGGGGCAATCCCGAGCCGGAATAACAGCGGCAGACTCTAAGAGCAAGGGCCAGTCAACACGAAAACCGAAAGGGGGCAAATAGGTCGCAATCGTTTCACGCGGGGAGGAAAAGAAAAAAAGGGGGGGGGGTTCCGTACTGGGCAAGAAACCCTCTTCCGGGCCAAAGGAGGCGCTGTTGCCGGAAAGGATCGGCAGTGCGCGGTAGAGGGTTTCTTTAATTGCCATAGGCGGTGCATAGGGACTAGTCCTAGAGGGAACAGTAACAGGGAGAATGCTTTCAAAAGTTCAGAAAACTTGGGGGGCGCGAAGGGGGAAACCCTGAAAAGGTGCACTGGTCCTAACAAAGGTGTGTTTCGGAGCGGGAGAATCTTTTGCCTTAGGCTGCCGTTTCGAATGACTGGAACTTCTTGGGCTGGACTGCCCAAGAAGGGAAAAACACAATGTTCGAAACGTTAAAGGGGGATAATGCTCATCGCGGACGTGGTAAAAAAAAGTTATTGTGGGGAAACTTCGGCACGCACACCAACATTCTAATCGGAGCCAAGAAAAAGAACCTAAACCCCTCCTCAAGAGTAATTATACTAAAGCGAGGGGGTTACAAAAATATTACTGAAAAAGTCCGGGTCTCATAACAATCTACCCTGGGGGGTGGGGTAAGAAGGAAAGGGGGAAATGGGGGAGTATTTTTGGAAGTCGAAAAAAACTGCAAACAACCAATCCTGGATGCGGGAAAAGGTAGGTGTGGGGCAGGAGAACGTACGGAGGTGGAAGGTCTGCGTAAAAACGTAGGTGGGCCGGGGGAGTGGGCATTCGAGCGAATACAAGATAGAGGAAAAAGATTGAATCTAGAAACAGAAAAATTGAAGCCATTCCCCTGTGGGGGGTTGGGAAAGGGCAGCAGGAGCGAGAAAATCGCCAAAATGCGCCCACTCCAGGATCGGGGAAGGCCCGTCGACAGAGACCCTCTGCCGGAAGGGGAATCGGCAGGGGCGGAAGAGGTCACTATCTGCGAACCCCTTGAAATCCAACCCGTGGGGGGACCCCTGGAACCATGGGACCTATCAAAGGCAAGGAAAATCCTACCTGCAAGACAAAAAGGGGTTCCTGGCTCAAAAACGATTAAAACGGGGAGTTGACGAGACAGCGCAGCGCAAAAACCCTACTGGGTCTGCTGCACCGGACAAACCCCCAGGAGGACGGGCAGCAGACTCAGGAAAAGCCAATCTAACTTCACCGTATGTCGACGGCCTCTGAGGGGGGGAGGAAAAGAAGTCTTTGGACAGGGGCGCTACCGTGAAAAGGAAACCGATCGGGTGTGTGGCATTAAACACCCCCCACCTGGAGAAAAGGGTGAGGGGGGTTTCCTGACGCTCCACCGACCGCAGAATAAAGACAGAAACCTCAGGGCGAGACGAAGATCCGGCACAGCCGCGAACCTAAACGAGCCCAAGAGAGGGGCACCACGTCAGCTGTTGCGCCGTGTGAACATTTCCGACGAAGGGTGGCGGAGGCAGGAAAAAAAAAAAAAAAAAAAAAAAAAAGGGTCATCAAGAAAGGGAAGTCACCGACCTAAGGGAAAAGGAACCAAATGGGAAACTCGATGTGAATTTTGAGCCTATCGAAAGCCCAGAAAGTGACAAGGGGGGGGGCTACTATACGGCGGCAAGAAGACCCCCTCCAGAAACTATGAAAGACGAATCTTAACAATATGGGGGGGGGTGCACTCAGGCTCTCCGTATTTTGGTAAAAAAGCTAAGGCGATACCCGCGATGACCAGAGATGTCTGTTCAGCTCAGGCGCAAACAAGGAACACTTCACAAGCAGGAAGTTACAACCTGACCATTATAGTCGCACCCCTGTCGAGATGGTGCAGGGTCCAGTCTCTATATTGTCGTTTCGCCGATACCGAAGAGCATGGTCGGGGAAATATTCCTCAGGATGTTAACAAGTCCAAAGAGCCCCCAGGGTAGAATCGGGCAGTGAACAAACGGAACCTTGAAAGGGACGTTTGGCCTATGCTTTCCGACGGCCCCGAATTGTTCGCGCACCGTGACCTTCCAAGTGAACAGACGTAAACGCAAATGAAATTATCCAATAGCAAGGCTTGTTACTCCTGCTAAATTAGAAAATGAAAAAGCAAGCGGACCAACCCCAAACATCAACGGACGTACAGTTTGGACTTGTTGGACCATATCCGGCGCAGAAACGCGGGGACGAGAGATCAAATATCCTCCAAAGAAAAGAAAAATTATTAAGATAGGATATAGAGGGCTTGTAAATAGTGTGGCCAGGGGAGTCTTGGTATAAAATCCGGAAAAACCCCTTCGAGGTTGCTTGTGTGGGGAATTTTGGGTGCAATTCTGGATGCCCTTCATGGACTGGTCACTGGCATGCTAATTGTCTCCGGTGTCTGAAACATCCGATGTGAACCGTGAATGGGGTCCCCCAAGGGACAGGTTCTTCACAGAGGCACGAGTTGTCCCTGTTCACGTCAAACCCCCAGCCGACGATGAGGGGAAACTTGTCCCTCTGGGGGCTGACGTAGGGGGTTCAAGCCCGCGTAATGCAAACAGTCTCGTGAGATCGCCTGTCAAACGACAAAGTCATAACTTAAATAGGAAAGAGGGTCATTGGGTTAATCAGGAATTTGCTCATATGGGGAAAGTGCTAGTGGATACCGGTGGATAGCTCGTCTGACAGATAGCTTGGGAAGGGGAGTATCTGCAGTACAAAAATCGGAGAGCACCCTAAGGGGGCTGGCGCGCGGCGTCATGAAATGTAGGAGGGAGAGGGTAACTTTTCAGGAGTAGACACCAACACGTGGACAATGGAAGACTTGAGGAGAAAGTCCAAAGCTAAAAAGAGAAGGGCGCACGAACTGCGGAGGATCCCATGAGCCATCAGGCGAAATCGAAAACCGTCCGTCGGACTATGAAACGGCCAAAAAAAAAAACTTGTACGTGGGGGGGACATCAGGATTCTTGTCTCGAAAAACTGGTTCTCGGCTGGTGCGGGGAGGACTGAGCGAAAACAGATGGGCGGGATGTCTTTCTGCGGCCGGGGGAGCACCAATCCTAAACTGGTATCCAGTTGTGTCATGCCAGAAGCTGTGAAAGGGGGGTCGCGGGGGGGGAAAAAATGTCGGGACCCTCCGAACAAGGGGGGACGCCACCCGCCGCGCGGAAGTAAATGGCATTCACCTTGTGGAAAGGTACTGGGATGGCATGAAGGATCCTTGAGAGTCTGCAAAGACGGATGGGGGGGAAGATTGAGGTCTATGCAACAGCAAAGCTGACGAGGGTGTGGGCTCCAAGGGGGTGAATGGATAGGGTCCCTAAAAGTTAGTAACAGGCGCAGAGGGGGGTTCCCGGGGTAAACCCCAACGGGTTGTGAAACAAGGGAATGGGGGCGAAATCTGACGATGACGAAGAAAGCCGGAAATCACCTATCCGTGCGAGGAAGGGTGAAAATACTTTCTCAGCCCGACAAGGTTTAAAGTGACTCCTTCTGGCGAGGATACCGAGAAGATGAAATTCCAAAACAAAGCCCAGGGGACCGGCAAGGGGAAACGGGTCCATTAGAAAATAAAGATCAATGGAGTATTTATTCGAGCGATCACTAAAAAAAACCGAGGTCACCGTCAAAGAAGAAAAACTGCCACTCCTTCACCGGGTCAGTTAACTGCAAAAACACAGAAAGCAAAAAATGGGCAGTGGGGGAGCCTTAAACGGAAGGAAAACGTGTAGCACCACTTGAACTCGCGGAAGGAGGGAGAACAAGACAAGGGAGTAAGGCCGGAACCTGGTGAGGTGTATACTCCGCGAAGACGGAGTTGGATTGGCTGAAGGTATCGGTTAATTCTTCAGGCAAGAAGGTTGGCGGATACGAAGGAAAACAAAACCTCATCTCGATGCCAGTCCGCCGATTCAGTATTCAAATGGAAAGGTGATAAATTGAAAATTTTCATTCAAATACAGTGGAACGATGCGAAGAAGTCAAGCAATTTCCTAACAGCTGAGAAGTCTACGGGACCTGGTGAGGACGTACTTTAAGTACAACTTCCCAACGTTTTAATTAGAAAACGGGGGGAAGAGCTGGTGTCACGGGTCTGAATACTATTAGAAGTCTCGTCGGGACCGCGGTTGAGGAAGGACACATCAAAAGAAGGGGAGCCTGACCCCAAGCCACCCCCCACACACAAAACACCCCCAAAAACAAACCCACCCAAAAGAAAAGGAAATGGAACAAGACTGCCGACGGGGTGGGAACCGGACTCAGGAGGTCAGGCACGGAACCTTCGAAAATTTGAAAAGGATTAGAAGACTGCTGGAAATTACACGGGGAGTAATGGATGACACGGGGCGAGACGGGGATTCGCCAATGGGGAAACCTCAGCCGGATGAAGGGGAGGAGGAAAAATGAAAACCATTGCAGCTTAAGACATAGACCTTCAGTGTTCCGAACGTCGGTGGGAGCAAAAAAGGGGGAACGGCTAAATTACTACGGGTTGACTCTTGGACTAGGGGAACAACAAGCGTGGCAAATCCATCGGCCTGGGGGAAGGAAAAGCACGTAAAAATTGGGGGGAGGGGCAATCCTCTCGGGAGCCGAAGAGGGCACAGAAAAGAGTTCTTTGGAGTCAAGTGTCGGGCCGCGGTACAGTGTTTGAAGGGTCGATGCAGTGAGGAATCTCATGTCGGCCGGGGGGGGACAGATGGTCGGAGGGATAAGGGGGAGATAGGGGGCACCGTAGACCGACAAAAACGGAACCAAAAAGACGTTCCATCAGCGGATAGCAGCGAGGCCTTTTTTACGCCGCCCGGGGCTCCCCCTCGTCTGTCCGAAGGACCCGAACCAATCAAAAAAAGAGTCTTCCCGAGCAGAGAAAAGGGTGTGAGGCAGTCGAGCATTGCGGCGAATGGTGTCAGAAGGGGGGGGGGTCATCACGTTCAGGGCAGAAGATTGTTCCTGGCTTCCAAGTTCTGGCAAAAAAAAGTCGGGAAAATTGTGAAAGCCCAGCAAATGGACCAGACTGAGATCAGTCGGGCACGGTAAGCAAGAAGCTGTGCTGGAGGGGGGTGGTGTCTGCCGACATGTCGAGTGTTTCACAGTTCGCCGACAGGTAGGGAATGCACTGACGGGCAAATATCAGGGGAAAACATCGCCTTGGGTTGATAATCCCGCGAGAAAAAAATTGGCAGGAAAAAAGATATCATCTGTCACAGGTAGGTACTACAGTGCTCGAAGACACTCGGGGGAGGGGGATACATTCCCACAAAACAAAACGGTCGTTTTGGTTGGTTGCCGGTTACCGATTGAGCTACAGAAAAACATCCAGAAATCTTGGGAGGAAAGGGATACGCATCGACGTCCTTTTTTAACCTTACGGAACGGCGTGAGATTGTGACCTGTTTGAAAAAGAGGGACTGACCAAGGGGCACCCAGGAAGGGAGATGGCAAGAAGGGACTCCTAGGCGTCCGTAGTTCCAGGTGCAGCAAACTTCTTCATCATTAAGAAAATGGGGCCTACGGGTGGGCTAAGGGGAGAGTCAAACTTCGAACTGTCCCGCCAAGTATATAAAAAAAAACACACGGAGGAGGAAGGGGAATAAAATCTTGGACAAGGTCGGGGGCGTTACATTACCTCCGGGCGATGATACAACAGGCCAAACATGTCGCCGGGCTCACAGGATGACCTGAAGGAGGAGGACAATGTAACTCCGAAAAGGGGGAAAGCAATCATACTCTCCCGGGCCTGGGGGCCGTGGCCCGAAGAGGTGTAAAAATTCTTCCCTGCCTCCCTCCGTGACGATACCGGGTGGAAAAAAAAAGTAGGGAATAAAAACTTTCGGCGTCGCCCACGAAAAGAAGGCTGAGGGAGGGGGTGACGTGGTTATACTGGTAAACTGAAAAACCATGAACCCGATCGTTCACATGGGGAGTCCTGACCCCCCATGTAAAAGATGGGATATCCTGTCGAGCTAACTTTCCAGATAAAAGATAAGAGGGCAGACAGCTGTGTTGAGAGGAACTTCGACCAATTGTCTCCGGGACCTGCAGCCTGTCGCAGGAAACCTGGAGGGGGGGAGTTAGACATAAGCGGTTACCACCGAGACAACGAGGCCAAGAAAAAGGGCATGCTACCTTTTGAAAGCCATTAAATTATAAGAGTAACTTGTGGACCATGACAAAGTGTCAACTACGTGGCCAGACAAATTCTGGATACAGCAACCACGTCCAAGAGTAGAGCTTGCCTTGTGCTGATGCCACCATTCTGAATGCCAGGGGGCCAGGATGCTGAGAGTTGATCGCTAGAGGGATAATCTTGTGGATCTGGGTAGGTAAAGTTAGGGAAAACGGGACGTTGTAGAACGAGGGTCGGCAAAAAAGAGGCCGCGAAAGGGGTTTCCAGTGCTGGGTCCAAAATGTGCTTGGTGGGGTGTCGTCTAACGGACGGGCAACCCGCGGGAACCAAAAAAGGGGGGGTATGGGGCTGAACGACGGTCCCATGACCTGTCACCCAAACCAGCCCACGGCGACGGCAGACCAGGCGTTGTGGGAAACCGACCAGCAAAGTTCCGGAAAGGGAATGGAGCCGTTGACCCTAACCTAAGGGCAATCCGGTAGCAATCTCCGAGGATGCGGCAAAACGCAAAGTCTTGGGCGCGGATGGGTTTTCAAAAGGGGGAATGCTACTAAGAGGGAGGGCGGTGCCAAAAAGATGCGTTCAACCAAAGGAAAACACAATAAGAGTTTATACATATTACAATTAACCGGAGGTCGATCAAAACCACAAGTTCCCCAGTCCGGGAATCCGGTGGGGAGTGGCTTCGCAATCCAGTTTGGCAGGGGGGAGAAAGAACAAGTGTCCTCCCAGAGTCTGCAGGAAAACGTGAAGCCAGGAAAGAAGCAACAGGAAGCATTACAAAAGGGAAAAAAAGGTACGGCTCAGGCAGGTCGCATCGAAAACTCAAGCAAAGACCATTCCGTTTTGCCGAATACGCGTACGGGGGGGAAAACACCGTCGGAAGGTGCTAGGGAGAATGAGCGTTGCCAGAGGGAGATTGGGTTCTGTTCTGGCCTTGAATGCCCAGACGGCCTGCCTATTCCTGGTCAGAGGACGAGAGTGAAAAGAAGGTACGCCATTCAGGAAAAAAGGGGTTGCCGGGCGAATGAAAGAGGACGATCTTCACAAAGCTGCTGGGTCGAAGTTCATGGGAAAGGGCATGGTAACGGTCTTTCTGCAGTCGGGAAAGGGTGTTCCAAAAAAGGGGGCAAAGGACGGTAAAGTGGGGAAGGCCGCATCGGGGACTGGGAAATGAGGTGTCCGGGGAAATAAGATACAAACTGCGGACGATCTATAGACCAATATCCTTCAGCCAATCACCAAGACGAGGGCGCATGGAAAGAAAATCGGAATTCCTTGACGGAGAATTGGGGGGGTTAAACAAAACCTGCTAACTAGCGAGACTACAGGGCTAACGAAGGGAAGGGGGTCAAACGCACAACTAAAATCCGTCTACTTTAAGGGAGGGCAAAACTTACCAGGGACGGGCGGGCGGGATGTCTTGACGGTTTTTCAAGGGGGGGGGAAAAGTCAAAGCTCGAATGCAAAGATAATAAAAGGGGAGGGTTTAGAATGAGAACAGCATATACGTGTCAAATGGGGGGGTGGGGTTACGGGGAAACGTCACGTAGAATCGCCAGGACAAAAAAAAACGGTTCAGGTCGGCTGAAAACCACGCGGCAGTCGGTGAGACGGCATGCGGCGGCAAGGGTCCTCGCCAGAAGCCGGTGGAAAAACAGGCAGGGGAAACCAATGGAACCATGAAAGCGCCCTGGTAAAAAAAAGAAAAAGGGGCCTCAGGGGAACCCGAGCCCTGAATACCCCGGGGCGTCCAAAACACAGATCACAGGGGGAGGAAGCAATCACGCAGCACACGCAAAAGTCCGGGGGGCTCATAAAGGAAACAAATAATCCAGGCGACTCAATCAAAGAAGGCAGTTCAGGCGCACACTCTGGGCTGAAATCAAGAACTTGCGCTTGCACGGGGTCGAATCGGGAAAAAAAATAGGAGGCGACCGTACCCCTTACCCCGGCGAACCTCATCGGGATAAGAGGGAAAGGGGAGAAAAGGGGTCGTCTTTTTTCATGCATGTGGAAAAAACCGCAAACCGCCACCCTCTCTGTTTCTACGAACAGCCGAAAGAAGAAAAGGGCAAAGATGCAACGAAACATGACCGGACCATTCGCTACTAAACACAACTTAATCATGGTGTAGGCCAGTCAAAAAAAGAGGTCAAACGGACTTGGGCCGTCTACCTTAGGGGCGGATCGGGGGAACTGCCCAGTTATACGACAAAATCCGTGTGCCCGAGAGCTGAAAAGCGTAGGGTCATGTCGCATAATATTCCAAAAATGTTGGTCCGTGCAAGAAGGGACAGAACCGACTTTTGAAGAAGAAATCGCCATCCTGGCAGAACGGGTTCATCATCAGGTCCGATTTTGGGTTTGGTTTCTCCTGGCGATACCGGCGCTCCATCTGTTCGGTGAGATGGCCGCAGAAAACAAGGTCGAAACGAAAACCGGCAGTACAGCAACGACCTGGAGTCCTGATTGAACCCGTCTGAGGGGAGGGAGGGAAGGAGGACCGTTGTAGTGAATAAGGCGGACGCCGACAGGTCGGGGACGAAGGTGCCACCTGAAGGGGAAGAAGGACACTCCACACAACCCATATGCAATGGTCGAAATGATCTTATCAATTTAAAGTGCTCGGAGAATAACGTTCCATTTCCTTCGCCCTTAAGGGAAACCTCTGACACAGGCCCTGCCAAGGTAGTAAACGGGAAGCGGGCCAGGCTCAGGCATCCCAAGGAGGAAAACTACCAAAGACCACTCTCAGAGGGTTAAATGGGGTCAACAGACAAGCAGAGAATCAGGCGGAGAGTCTATAGAGAAGGAAGCGTCTCAAAAACAAATGTATGAAGTAGGAAAAAGTATGATTTATCGAGTGGAAAGAGGGGGCGCTGTCCCGTGGAGTATGGCGAACACCTTGGAGAAAACCCTTCGGAGTGGGGGGGAGGCTGGTCGGAATTGCCACTAAGGGACTGGAAGAATTCCCATTGCTATGGGGGCGCAGGGAAAAGTTGAAAGATGGTCGCGTCTTAGTTACGGGTTCCGGGGCGAACTCCAATGTGACGGGTACGGGGCGAAGCGCAACGCTTTTGTGAAAGGTGCCAACCTATGCGAAAAGTTCCCCCCTGGGGCTGGCCGAAAAAGAAGTGAATTACACGACCAGTAGGTCGGCCGAGCGACGACCAAGTTCGCTGAGCTGAAAAGCAATCTCGTTTGGAGGAAAGAAAGTCAGTGCCTCAGGTCGGGAAGGAATTCGTTTAAAGGGGAGAACGTTGTTGGCGCGAGACGAATAGCTGGAGCCGCGGGTCGCCAAGTAGAAAAAAAATCGTAGAGCCCAGCTCCTTTTATGAAGCTGCGGCATAAATGGGTCATCAGGAGGGACAAAACTTTTAAGACAGAGACAAGCCACGACTTGACATGTGAGAATGAAGCGGATTGGCAAAAACGAGAGGAAACGACCGGCCCCAGAACCCACCGTAGAAGGGGGCGCATAACTTTGGACGCAGGAGATATAGATCATATAGCCCGGAAGGGGACAAGGTAGGGACGGCCCACAGTCGCGTCCTGAAAAGGCGTCGCAACAAGGTCCGTCCTACACGAAATGAAGCATTGACCAAAGCTGAAAAACGGGTGAAGATTAATCGGCGCTAATTTTTAGGGCTTTGCCTGGGGAGGCTAGCGACACAAAAAGGAAAGGGACTGGTTAGGGGGGCTGCGGTCTGGGGAAACTGCCAAAAAAAAATCCGCAACTTCAGACATGGTGTTAAGGCCAACTATGCTAGGAGGGGTTTAGCATTGTAATTCCCTTATGAAAAGATAGCCCCCCGCCGCCAAGATTGAGAACGTACGCACATTTTTATGTTACGGGAACTGGACTTGCCAAGTCCTCCTGTAGGTAATCAAAAACAAGGAACCGGGTGTCCGTCGGCAGCACCTCCGGGAGGGGGAAGAGGTTGGGTGACCAGACTGGGGCAGGGGATAAGGGGGGGGTGGAAATGGTGTTGGTGAAAAGAAAAGAAGCATGTGCCCGGGGTAACCCCAGGGGGTAAACATGCCTGAGGGAATCGGGACGATGAAGGGCAAATAAGGAGATCCAACGGCGATCCTTGGGTCTACGCAAAACCGAGCCGACGTGTGCGCTGGCGACCTGAGAGGAAAGAGGAAGTTAAAACAACCCCAACCAGGGGCATAAGGAAGGATTTTCTCCGTAAAATGAAGAAGATTCTTTTGCCTTCGGGGGAGCAGATGCCGCCTACCGAAAAACAGAGGGAGGGGTCACGACCCCTCATCCCTGCCACGCCGTCACCGGGGTGAATGGGAAATGCCCAACACAAGAAACGTCAAACGCCACATCCCGGGGTTGCAGTTTTGAAAGCTTAAGAAAACAAAAAAAAAAATCCTTGGGCCCCAATGAACGGCGGCGCAAAAGAGGGGAGGGGGGGCCCCACCTGTTGACGAGAATAACTATGTTGCGTTGTTCTGCTACATAGGACTTTTGGGCTGACGGCGAGTAACGCGCCGAACGGGGGGGGGAGGGCAGGCTAAAGGGCCCCTCATATTATCAAGGAAAAAAAGAGGCAACTTAAACTGTAAAGTTACTACTAGGTGCACCTGGGCAGCAGAATGTGAAAACTGGCCTAAGCCGAAAGACTTCCGAAACAGATTGAATAAGCGCCTCCTTGGGGCGGGAGAACGCGTGTCATTCGCGCCACAAAGGGGAAAAAGGAAACTGCCGACTTCTTCCAGTGGTATCTCCCGCGAGCAAGACTCGTGAAACAAGGCGGGGCATTCAGGCGACCAGACAAAGGATGGCAAGGCCGCTCCTCTCCTAGAAAAGGTGGAACCAGGAACTCGTCTTTAAAGGCAACGGAAAAAGGGGCTACAACAAAGAAAAGGAACGATGCTAACTGCGGCAAGGTTCAAAAAACACGGGTTCGGTGGAAGCTTCTGGGGATTTCCTTTAATCGGGGCAAAGCTGGTAGACGCGCTCGTGGAGTAAGGGGGCGTCGGCACCTCCTGCACCAGGCATGAATCAAAAAGAAAAAAAGGATGGGAGCTGGGATTCTAAAGTCGGAAAAGGGTAAACTCTTCTACTTGATTGACCTGACTACATCGCGTAACGACTGGAGGAGGGGGGGGGGCACCGGACCGACATCTGCAAGAGTCAGACCGGGGGGGTCAAACTAACGTCCGTGGACTTTGCAACATCACAAAGTTCGGTTACGCAAGAGGTCACCAACAACGGCGTAAAGAGTAGGGAAACAGCACCGGAGGACGTGACCGTGGTAGTTTCGATTGACACGCCTGTAAGGGAAGAGCATCATGGGTAAAGCCGGGAGGATTGGCCTCAAGGATAAGCCCCGCATTGGGGGGTGAAGGGGAAAAACCCCCCACAAAAAAAAATAACCTGAAAAAGACCGAGGGAATAGAGCGCGACCATTGTGCCGCGCGTTCAACCGCGGCTGGAAAAAAGAAATACACATCTCTACGTAAGAAGCGACAAAGTAAGCTCAAATAGGGGTTGACCTGGGCTAATTGACAGTCCGACGGAATCCGCTGGTGGAAAAGAAGGAGGATTTGTTGTCCGTGCGTTCACAGAATTGGTCAGAAAAGGAAAGACAAGGGACCACCAAGACTCTTGTCCCACGACGGGGATCGTACGCCGTGTAGCATAAGATAACCGAGGGGACGTCCTTAGGGCGCGGTGTTTGCAATCTTCGCGCGACCAGGTCGAAGAAAGGGCCACTAGGGCGACAGTGAGCAGGTAAGAAAAACCGTTTTCATTCCTCTAAGCCACGCCTTGAAGAAAAAAATTAGCGGAGCTGGCACGAGTCGGATGACGGGAGGAAACTACAGCTTGACATCAACGGGGGTCTGCAAACCAATATTCCTTCAGCGGGGCAGGGGGTTGCATGTACGAATAAGGGGCTCTACACAAAAAAAAAAATCACCGAACTGGCCGGAGAAAAAGATGGGTCTTGAAGGGGAAACACAAAAAGACCTTGGAGCAGTCATCGGAAAGGGGAGGGAAAATATGCAACACTCGGGACGGAAAAACGTCTTAACCGGGGTCTTGGAACGGGAATAGGAGTTCGCAAAGGGGGAGAAAGAGTACGGTCCAGGTGACACCGGCGAAAGGGGGGCATTTAAAAAAGAGATCGGATTACTGTCTACTCCCGCGCAGCAAGAA
>Ga0179593_1660170_pt1 | contig 16885 bp, 27 predicted proteins | sample CZODoug2_1_08_16_FD_185931 | JGI IMG/M metagenome (GOLD analysis project Ga0179593, IMG submission 185931) | Vadose zone soil fungal communities from Angelo Coast Range Reserve, California, USA - CZODoug2_1_08_16fungal (PacBio error correction) | ecosystem: Environmental > Terrestrial > Soil >...
TGTTTATCTGCCAAAATTTGGGAATTAAAAGGAAAAAAAAACATCCACAAGACTAGACAAGAAGATAATCCGGAAGGGAAGGGGTTCCAGGGGAGTTACTCCGCCAATTGTTTTTTCCTAGAAGTGGAAAGTTGGAAAGCCTTCTTCGCAGGGGGGGGGGGGGCTCATCCGTGACGTTTACTCCGGGGGGAAGAATTGAAAAGAAGTGGGGGGTTCGGCTTAAAGGGGTCCGGAGGCCGTGAAAGAAGGCTCAATTGAGGGGATTTGTGGGAAATGGAAGAGTGGACTTCAAAGTTGGGGGCCCGAGATCCTCCGTCCGCGGTGCCGGTGCGAGGCAGGAAACTGGACGAGCGCCTTCCCCATGAGGAAAGGAGTCTCGTAATACAGATTGGGATTTATCGGAAATCTTGGAGGGGGTCAAGTGTCGAGCCGCAATCTTGAGAGAAATCACATGTCCTTGTCCTCTAAAGGGAGGATCGGGGAAAGGTGTAAGCTCCTGGAAAAGGCCTTCGGGTCATGGCGAGTCGCGGAACCCAAGCAAATGTTTGGGGAGTTACTTGGGGGGGAAAGCATGTCCGAGATCTGTTGTCCGGCAACAGAATTAGTGTTAAAGGGTTGAATTTCCTGGGAAAGAGGGGAGGCGATCGGGGACCTTCGGTGTCACGGGGTACATTCCCTTGGGGGGTCAAGGGGGGTCTGGCAGCCTGAGGAATGAAAACGCGCGGATGAAGCATTCTCCGGAGAGAAAAAAATCAAAAGAGAAAATGAGTAAGTTTCGTAAAAGGTTTGGTCTTCCAATGTTTCGAAAGGATTGAGAAACCAAACCGCGGAGCCGGCCTTTTAACTTTCGGAAACGCGAACGCTGGGTGTAGAGGCGCGATCTCGACAAAAAAAAGGCATGAAAAACCTATAGGAAACCCAAGAAGCGGAGTCCGGAAGTCGGTTGGGGGGGCGGGAGGCCGCCACGAAGGATAGAGCTTCATGCGGAATCGCGAAAAAGGGGGTAAGTGAAAGGAAACCAAAAAATAGGGAGGGACATATAAAAAGTCTGGAGCAAACGCGCCGTGTATCTCTGCCGGAAAAAAGAGTGTATTTAAACAAAGAGCGAATCGCCAACCGTCGAAAAAAGAACTCCAAAGGACGCGGAATTGTAGAATAATTGACCGTAAAGGGAGTTGATGTCTAGGTGATTGGCAATTAGACATAGAAAAATAAATCCGCACAAAATCATCGAAAGTATGAAAGAACAGTGCCTTGAAGGGGAAAAAGAGAGCCTGTAAAAAAGTTGCGGCTGGATTGGGGGGCGTCGAATTTTGTTAGGGGAAAGGGTGGGTTAGAGGTTCAGGGGGCGGGGGGAAGAGGGTTGTCGCGGGAAAAAGGGAGGGGGGACCCGAAAAAGGGCGTGCCGGGCGGGCCTCTTAATTTAAGGAAAGGGGAAACGGCCAGAATAGGCAGAATGGCGGGGTAAGGAGGGGGTTTCCATGATTGAGGGGGGACTGGGAGGGTTCGAGACGCCGAATTATTTCCAACGGGAAGTGCAAACAGAAAAAAGGGGGGTAGTGGGGGGCTTCGGGGGAAACGTCCTTTAAAGGGGGGGGGGAGATTCGAGCAACAATTTGTGTTGTGTCGCAAGCATTTATTTGGGGGGTAACATGGGGGGGGGAAAGGTTGAGGTTTCATACAAAGAGGTTCTCAGACGAATAAAAGACGCAGGCCGGCCCTAGGAGGGGGGCGGGGGAAAGGCCGGCTCAGTGTTCTTAAGGGGTGGAAAGCGGCAGGTCGCGAAGGCATCGAGAAAAAACACGGAAGTCAAGGCCCGGAAAAGCTGAGGGGGGAGGGGATCACGAAAAAAAAGCGGGGGTGTAAAAAATTTTCTCGCAGGAAAACCCGTAAACCTGCCGGGGAAAGCCAGCATCACAGGGGGGGAGGGGACGTTCCAGGGAAACACGACTAGTTTTCCGAAAGGTGAAAAGCTAGGCAGAAGCAATTGCTGATAGGTCGTTTCCAGGATTTTCGGGGGGGGAATTAAAGTTTGGCCGGAGCGGGCGAAGGCGATTTGAAGGAAAAGAAGTGAACAGGGTGGTTAATCCATCCAATTGGAATCCGCAAATTATTTTTGGAGAAGAGAGATCTAAGAACGGAGTAAGGGGATGCCGCCGCAGAGGTGCGGAGAGGAATCTTAACGGAACTGTCATGAATGCCTCTCGAGACCTGAAGATCCCTTTGAAAAAAGGGGGGTGCAAGGCTGCTGGTGGTGGAACTACGAAAACAAAAGATTCATGGGAGAAAGCAGGCGTCTTGCCTGGAAAGGAAGCCTGGGGCTTCGAGGCGCTAGGACTTGTCAAACTCCACGGTAAAATTTCGGATTAGTGGGGGAAATGAAAGGTCAGGAAAGGAAACTTCGATAAAAGGGTCAAGCTACACCCCGCTTCCGGTGGGAACAGAGGACCAACCATCTGAAGCGAATTCACCCCTTCTCGAGAAGTCCAGAAAAGAGGAAACTTTGGAAAAAAGTCACCTTTTGGAAACGTGCCTGAGTCAGAAAACGAAGGATTGAAGGGGGATTTTTAGGGGCCTCCAAAAGAAGGAAGGGCGAAAAAAAAACAATGTCACAAACCAAAAGAAAAAGGAATTCTGCAGAAAAAACCCTCGGGGGGGGGGAAGGGGGGCTTAAAGGAAAAGTAAGGGGGGAGACCAGAAACATAAGAGTCCGGTTTGACAAAAACAAGGGTGAACTCAAAAGGTCTCAAAGAAAATTCAGAGAAAATAAAACAGTGCTGCCAAGCTGGCCTTGACTGCGGCCGTCCGGTTGGTAGGAAAAGGAAAAAAGGCGAGCGACAAGTCGGGCAGAATGATGAAGAGGTCTCAGAGCGACGAAAATCCCTCCAATCGAGAAGCCCAACCAAGAACTAAAAAAACAAGCCGCCACCACCAGTGACTGCGAGAATGAAGGCACTTTATGGAAAGAAGTGTATACTGAAAGCGCTGGTCGGCGTGGGGGGAAGCCCGTGGGGGCATCGATTACGAAGGCAAATCCCCGTGCCGACCAAAAGGCGGAGTCGGAGCTGCCAATTACGCTTTCAAATTGTGCTTCTTTCGAGAAGATTCTAAAAGTTGTCTACTTTAGAGGGGGTCCGCGTTGACGGGCCGGAGATTACAAAAGGAATGGGGTGCACGCCGACTTGGTGCACACTGATAAACTCGCACGAGGCAAGGGCAGCTCTAAATTTGAGGGGAGCGGACGGGGTTTCCGCGACAAAAAAAAACACGACGACCAACGAAGAACGAGTTAGGTGTGTCATCTTTTGAACAGGTAGGGAAGAATATCGCGAGAAAAAGAATTACACAAGAGAAATTCCACCTGCGGCATCGGATTGGGGGGGGTGAAGGGAAGCTCTAAATTTGAAAAAAAAAGTAAAAACTAAGAAGGGTTTGGGGGGGAGGGGGGGGGGGCGCGGCTTTTCGGTCTACTTCGGGAGGGATGATTCGAATGGAGAGGCTTCCATACCTGAAGAAGGGGAAGCTGAATGGGGCCGTGAAAAAAAGAAAACACCTAGGGAGGGAAGGGTTAAAAACAACAAAAGTTCTCAACAAGAGAAGGGCACTTTTAAGTCATGCTCCATCAGGGGACCTCTTCGCGGGGGGAAAGAGGGGTAAAGTACCAAAACGCGGGAGGAGGGGGACCTCTTCTCGAAAAAGGGAGTTACGAAGAGGGAGATTTGTAAACCCAAGGCGCACACATCTGAAAAAAAAAAAGTTCGAGAAAGTAAGTAAGGAAAGGAACAGATTTCGTCGTCCGGGAAGGGGAATCAAGGGACGACAATCCAGTCCTGCAATGAGTGACGTTGAAAGACGGGCAGGAGAGGCAGAGCTGCATACTATCATCGGAAAAAGGGGAAAGCGGAAAGAAAGAGTTGAAAAACTTTGAAGGTCCGCGTTTCATGAGAGGGAAACAATTGCAGGGTAAACTGAAAAGGGGGGGGGGGTCGACTTGAAGCCGAAGAGGAAAAAACTAGAAGAGTCAACGTAGGTTAACCGGAAAAAGCCCCGAAAACAGGAGAGGTTTCCTATAAAACCCAAAGAAACCGTCCGTTTATGAAAAGGAAAATTAACTTACCCGAAGGTCAGGCGCCGTCCAAGGGAAACGCCGCTGAAACTGGAGGGGATTGGAATTTTTTAAAAAGGAAATAAAAAAAAAAGAACTCAACAACAACACGGAGGAGGGGGGGGGGAAATATCTAGATACAAGGGGGGGAAAGTCCAAAATGAGGGAAAGATTAAATCCAGACCCGACAAAAGAGAGCGCGTCCCAGAAAGGGAGGACTCGCAGTGAAGGAAGTTAAGCCGGCCAATGTTTTGGGAAAAAAACCTACTTTTGCAGGGGGTTATTAGAAAGAAAAAGGGAGGGCACTCCTTTTCTGAAAAAAAAGGGACGGCAAAAGAGAGTTTAATACCATTTTGCGGTTCTTCTTCAGGGTAATCCGTGGGGTTACAGTATGGAAGGAAAAAAAAGCCACGGGTTTTTGAACTTCAACTAAAAGGGGGAAGGAAAAGTTGTTGGGGGAAAGCTCGGACGTCAAGAGGGTGAATTCGCGACTAGGAGTCTGAAAAAGCACCATGCAAGGAGTCTTGCGAAGTCAAAAAAAGAACGGACGGGGGGAGGGAGGGGAAGGTGAGGAGGACATTAGCATCTAAACGAACGCAATCGTGAGAGTCTGGCCTTGAGAAAGGGGACAGCGCAGCGGGAGGGGGTCAATCGCCGGGGGGAAAAAAAAGGAACTCATCGCTGCGCGCGACGCGGTTCCGGAAAAAAGAAGGCCGGGGTGGGGGCGTTTTGGTAATTGAAAAACGTTTCGCGGCAGAAGGAGGGAAGCCTGAGAGGGGGGGGAAGAAGGGGGAAGGAGGGGGGGAAAAAATGCCTGTTCAAAGTGGGGGAGGAGAGCGTGTGGGAAGGGAAGATTCCACGAATACCATGCAAAACTTTTTTCATGGGGAAAGAAAACGCGTCGAAAGCCGACGTCGGTAGGGGAGGCAAAAAAGCGCAAACAGCCATAAACTTTGAACCTTGAAAGTTTTACTGGGTGGAAAACACGGATTCTTCAGAAAAAACGCGAAAAAGTCCGCCGGTGAAGAAGAACGCTTGTTGTAAAGAAAGCGCGAGAAAAGCAGAAGTGTTTGGAAGAAAACACAGCAGGAACGGGTCGTCGAGTGTTGTCGAACCAGTCAAAAAAGAGAGAGCAGGGAGGAAACCGTGATCGGGGGGGGGCCACAAGCGGCGTGGCAAGGGAAAACTTGTTATCTGAGAGACGATAGCGTCAACCTCCATCGGTGAACCAATCCTTAAGGATCGCCTAGGGAAGAACGAAATTGAAGGGTCAGCTAATAATAGGCGATGGCAAGGGGTTCATCGGCACGGTTGGATAGGCGTCCTCTCATGCTGGGTGCACGGTATCAACAAACCGCAAGAGAGCATAATTCGTGGAGGAAAGGGGGGAAGGGTCACTGCCAGTGTTTCGGCTTGGATTGGTGGGCTGCGAATTGGGGGGGTTGGAATGGGGGAAAAGGGATGGGCGGGGGGGGAGTGAAGATTGTGGTCCAAACGCAAAGAGCCCGCCGATTGCGTGTGCCGCCGGGGGGGTTAAAAGGAAAAAGAATACTCCTCGCAGTCAAGGCCGGGGGGGGCGGACATCAATGGGGGGGGAAAAAAAATGTTATTTTCAGGGAAGGGTGATTGAGTGTGGGGAAAGACGCCCTCATCGGGAGTGAGGGAACTGGGGGCAAGAAATGTTGATGTTCGTAGGGGAAACGCCCGGTGGGGGGGGGGGTGAATGCGAAGAAAAAACGACGAATTTGTGGGGGGGAAGGCATTCATTTATTGTTGGGGGGGTGTGAGAGGGGGGGGAGGTGGTTGATTTCAGGGGTTCAGAAAGAGGGGAAACTTGGGAGGAACGAAAAAATGGAGGAAGCCTAGTCATTCTCGAAGGAGGGAAAAGTCCTCAGAAGAGGAGTGTGGGGAGATCTGGGAGGAATGGGAGGGTCAGGAGAAATCAGCTCTCCGGGGAAGAGACTTAAAAAGGGGGAGGTCTGTTATCACGGAAAACTCCTCATCTTTAGGGGAAAAAAAATTTTCTGAACCAGCCCTTCCATTAAGAGGAAAAGAGAAGGTTTATTGCCTTGGAGGGGACCAGTTCTAGCGGGAAGGAAGAAAAAGTTGGCCGGGAACATTGCAGGGAACAGCACCGGTGAGCAATTTCCCGGAAAGGGAGTAACCACAAGGGGAAAATTGTCCCTCAAGAAGTTGACCCTTATCTGTCAAAAAGGGGGGAAGCTGAGTGAAGGAAAAGTTGGGGTCGGGAAAGGTTAAATCCCAAATTATTTGGGGGGAAGATCTCTCAAAGGAGGAGGAGAAAGAGAGAGAGAGGAGAAACGCCTACACCTACTTGGAAGGGGGCTGGAAAAGGAGACTTGTAAGCGCTAAAGCGCCGGGAAAGGCGCCATTTTTCAAAAGAAAAAATCAATTAACGATCCCATAGGGCTTTTTGCCTACAAAAAGAAGAGGGGGGGCCTGGAGGAGAAGGATGGCTAGAGAAAAATCGGGCGTCCAAAAGGAGGAGGCTCGAAAGGAAAACAAGATTGAGGGGGAAAAGGCTATTTTAAAAAAAGGAAGGCTTTGAAAAAGAGGGCCGCTAACAATTTCCGGGGAAAAGGGAACCCCAGGGAAGGAACTTGTTCCCGGCTCGAATCCGCGCTTAGATGGAAAAAGAGACCTGGCCGAAAAAAAAAGAATCACAATTGGGGGAAAAAGGGACTTTCAGAAAGAAGGCATGCGTTGAGGAATTCGGAGGGGGGGGGGGTCCTCAAAATCCCTGAACTATTTCGAGGGGTCAACACATGGGAATAAATAATAAAAAAAACACCACCCTTGAAGAAAGAAAACGGCAAAAAAAGGGTCCTTTTCCAACTACCCTCCACATAAGAAGGGGGGGGCAAAAGGGGTTCAAAAGAAAAAAAAGGGTAAATCGGAGTCCTCACAACAACAAGGAAAATTAATGCTTCCCTCCACGAATTTTCTTGCATGAAAAAAAAAAGGGGAGGGGCATAAATCGGAAGAGAAAAAAGCAAAACACTTCGGAAGAGGAGCTTTCAAAAAGGAAGGAGCTACTAAACAATCTCAAAAAAAGGGGGGAAAAATACGAAAAGCCCTGACAAAAACTCACCAATTCGAGAGCCCCGCCAAAGCCTGATCCAGAAAAAGAAAAGTTTACTAGAGATGAGCTTAAAAATGAGGTATGATTGCTGTCGGTAGGTGCGTGGGGATTTTCCATCCGTGGGGAGAGGAAGAAGGATTAAAAGAGAAAAAAAAATGAAAAAAGAAGCGCAAAAAATTCTTAAAACAATTCCGCGGAACATTTAAGCGGAATCGGGAAAGAGGGGTTGGCGCTTGGTCGGAAAAAAATGTTCAACGACACGAAAGGCGGTTGGAAAGGGGGAGGCCTAGGGAAGAGGAAACGATCCCACGGAAGGGGAGGGGGGGGGCCGACTTGCTGTGAAAACTTCCCCGGGGGGGGGGGAAGCGAGGGCCTCCGGTAGGGGGGAGTTCCTGGGAAGGCGCTACCACGAACGGTCCAGGCGGGGACCGTGGGGGGGGTGAATATATTTTACAACATTGACGGGTGTATTTCTGAGAGATCAAGCTCTGAAGAAACCAATCTTGGCGTAATTAAAAGAAAAATATGAACGGGGTTGTTCAGGGAAGCGAGGAACAAATTCACACTACAAGGTCAGGGGGGATTTGGGTGTTTGGGCTTATGGGGGGGAGGGGATACTTCGGTCCACACTCTCCGAAGAGGGGGACCACTGCCTAGTAGAGAACCTTCCCATTCCCAAAGTGAAGCTGGCAGGGGTTTCAGCCCGAATTAAAAACGGGGGGGGTCAAATAGAAGGAAGGGGGAGAAAAAAGGGAGGGCAGGAGAACCTTTGCTAAGAAGAAACAAAAAAAAGGGCTCCATCAATCCTACCTGGCGGAGGGGGGAAATCGGGAAATGCGGCGGAGAGTTGGTTTCGGAAAGTCGAAAGATGCTTTACAGCATTTTCAGGCGGGGGGGAAAACACCTGACAAGGCTGTCAGGGGAAATTAAAGGACCGTTCCCTATGAAGAAACTATTGCGGGGAGGCACGAAGAAAAAATCCCCGCAAAGAAAGGGGACATCAAGCCTGCAATCATGTGACGGGATACTTCCGAGGGGTTTACAGGAGAGGCGGAGGGCGTCTCATACGGGAGGGAAAAAGTCACCGGCAAAATTTACCTCTTGGGAAAAAAGGGGAAATTCCATTTCCGGGGTCAAAAAAATTAAAAAAGGGGGGATTTTCAGACAGAAAAAAAGGAAAAACTTACTTACAATTGGGGTTAAAATTTTCTTCAACTAGGGATCATGCTTCTTCGCTTGAAAAAACGCAAAAAAAGGAGAATATTCCGTCGCCTCAAAAAGGGGGGGGAACCCCGGACGGGGTGGCCTTCTTCACTTACCCGGCCAGAAGTCAAAAGGGGAGGAAGGAGGGTAGGGAGAGAGCGGTTGCGGCTGGATGTGGGCTGGAATTGGAAAAGGAAGCTAACAAAATCAACTTTGTATATCCCAAAACAACAACTTAGGAAGATACAAAGGGGGGGGGGGGGGACGGCCAAGAGAAAAAATTCCAGCCCGAAAAAGAATAAGCCGGGAAACGCCTGAAGTTTGGGGTAATTAAGCTCCAAATGGTGAAAAGGGGCGGAGAAGATGAACGGAAGGGACAGGGTCTTGCGAGGAAGGGGGCCCGAAAGGGCCGCTGACTTCGTTTTGAATACCATTTGGAAGGGAAAAGCGCCAAGGGGGGGGAAGGACTTCGGAAAGAATGATGGCGCAAGGGGGGAAGTGGGGGGGATGAACTCGGACCTGGCCGGAAAATTTTGGGGGGAAAAAAAAAAAAAAAAAAACTATGTAAAGAGGAGAACATCTGCGTGAGTGCTCGTCGGAGAGCCTCGAACCCATTCAGAAGAAAAAAAGCTCAAGGATGATGGCCAACGGGTCGGCCAGCGTGCTGAGAAAAGGGAGAAGTCACGACGCAAGGAGGGGGTTCTCTATCTGAAGTCCTTTCCTGGGAAAAAATCTAACGGGCGTATTGCTCGTTGGAAGATCCTGGGGAAAGTCTTAAATCGGCTTCTGCTCTAAGGGAAAAACAATCACGCCGAGGGGTTGTATTGGAAAGGAGACGGGGGTCCGCGGTCGCTAGGAAAGTTGGGAAAAACGTTAATGCCAAGTTGGCGCCTATTTATGAAAAATTCAAGGAAAGAGGTGCAAACGTGTTTGGAAAGGAGGGGGTGAAAAGAAAAATTCCCCCGGCAACTTTTGAGGGGGATGGAAACGGAAGAAGAAGGCCGACGCGAAAGGAAAGGGAGAACCTCTCAAACAGCCATACACAAAGGAAGGTGGAAAAATTTGGTGGTTAAGGTCAATGGGGGGAAAAAGGGATCTTAGACCAAAGGAGCTCCGTGGAAGCCGTACATTTGGGGCAATATCCTGCGCGAGAGCTACCAATACGCAGGGGGCAAACATAGAGAAAACCTTCACGCGGTGGCCGGCCTGGTAGGGGGGGGTGTCGAGAAGCACCAGAAGACTGCAGGCGGGAAAAGGGGAGCACGGGGGGGTGCCACAGACGGGAGTGCATATACAAAGGGGGTATCAGGGAGGGGCGAGCCGTAAAGGGCGTTGAACCAGGCTCCAAAAGAAACTATGATACCTCGCCAATAACGGAGAAGAAAGGCGATTGCATTCTCACGAAGGGGGGGGCTTTGCATTCGAAAGAAGGTCCTTTGCAGCACAAAGACCGGAAAGCGAACCCGAGGAGGGTCTCCATAATTAAGGGACGCGCCGGTCAAGGGAGGTTTGGTGCGGGAATTGGGGTGTTTTATGAGGGAGGACGGAGGCAGGGGGGTGGTCTCGAAAAGTCTGGGAAAAACGAATTTTCTTTGGAAAGGGGCCGTTCGGGGGGGAAGGGGAAAGCACCCGGCAGAAGGGAGGAAAAGGCCCAGCGGGGAAAAAGTTTTGTATTTAAAAGGATTTTCCTGAGGGGATATTGGTGAAAAAGGGATTTCAAGGGGACGGGGACGGACGTCTTATGGGGAGGGTCCGGGGAAGAAAGGTTTGAAGGGAATCAAACACGACTGGGGGGGGGGGGTTTCGCATGCATTCAGGGGTTTGGGGGGGGGGGGGGGAGGTGTTGCCTTGTTGATGGCAAGCCCTCTTGGTGAAAAAGGAAAAAAATAAACAAAACGAAGCCTCAAGTGACAGGGAGGACCTCGTCAGGGGAACAGGGCTGATAAGGGAAATTTTCGTCAGGTCGAGCTTCGGGGTTCCAAAGAAGAGACTGTACGGATAAAAAGGCCGGGAAAAGCGGGGAAACGGGGGTGAGAAAAAAAAGCAGCGTGTGTTTTTTCTCGGGGGGCGATTTTTCCAAAGAAAAATACCGAGGAAAAAATAACAACAGGTGTGGCGTTTGACCAGGAAAAACTCGAGAAAAAAAGGGCCTCCGATTTACGGACAAGCACCTCTTCCAAAGGTGAAAATCAATGGGAAGCGGGGGTTCTGAAAATGGTCTTTCATTGGGAAGGTGAACCAGGAACTAATTCTATTTTTGGAAAGGAATACATTTTGGGGGGGGAAGGGGTTCACAAAAAGGGGAGTTGGAGCATCATATCTCTCTAAGGGTAGGAGGGAAGAGAAGTGGCCCGCATAAAAAATAAGGGCGGATAAAATTGGATGAAAAAGTTTCCAAGGAAAGAAGAGAATCAAGCTCCGGGTTAAAATGAAAGAGAAAGAAAGGGCGACGACCCGGAAGGCAATTTGCTAACTCAGGAGGTGGAAGTGACCACAGAAAAGGAGGGCCAACGGGCGTAACATGGTAAAGAAAAAGAAAGAACCTGGTTCGCTGGATTTGAAACAAAAAGGGCTGGGGAAAAAAAAAGGAAAGTTAAGGCGACGAAAAGGCCGTTTGAAAAAAGAAAAAACCAGCTTTTCCCGCAACATCCGGCACCGGCAAAGGGAATGGAAAAAGAAAGAAGAACTTCAAAAAAAGGGGGGAAGAGCCGGCCGAGAAGACTCGCGCAGGGGGAAAATGGCCGGACTGAGGAATTTGTATGTGCGGAAAAGGGAAAAACACTATTTGAAAAAAAGGGAACACAATTTCCACAAAAAACCAAAGGGAGCTCACCCAAACAACAGATTGGGGAACGCATCAAAGGGCAAGGCCTTGTTCAAAAAATAGGTCCGTTTTAAAAGACCCTTGAGAACGATGAGGAAAACATAATCACAGGAAGGGAGAAAAATAAAACCATTGGAAGGGCCCCTCTTTCCGGGAACGGAGGTCTTCCTTTTCGAGAAAAAAAAATACAACAAGTTAAGAGGGCAGACAGCCGGAATTGAAAAAAAAAATCATTCTCCGAAAAAGAAAAGGAGGAAAACAATCCCACCCTCCTCGCTCCTCCCCGGAATCCACCAAAAAAGAAGAGCGTAATTTAGTCAAGATGGAGAAAAAGAAGAGGGGGCGAGGGAGAAGGGGGTTTTCATTTTCAGGGGAACAGGAGGGCATGAAAGAAAATTGGAGAAAAAAAGGCCAATCGCAAGCCCGGAGTCTACAGGAGGGGGAAAATTTGGAGGCGGCTTCATCAAAGCAAGGTTGGGGTCTTGTATGGGAAAAGGACCGATGGCGGGGGGGGATCGCGAGGAGAAAAAACACGATAACACGGAATTAACGCCGACGTGCTGGACTGACAACTTGAGAGGCTGAGCCCGGAAGGGAGAAAATTTCTTAGAGGGGGGGGGCGTACTGGGGAAGGTCCAAAAAACCAAACAGGAAATTGCATCACGAGGAAGGGGTTGGGGGAAGGTGGTTGACAAATTCTTGGTTTCGAAGGGGGATGTATAGGACAAAGAGTCGCGGCGAAGTCAAAAAGGCGCGGTTTTGGTTGGATCCAAAGAGGGAAAGGAAAAAGCAGGGGCTGTTTGCGCGGGGATGGAAACGCCAGGGGCCTCTCGTCGGGCCAACCAGGCGGCGACGGCTGAAAGGGGTTAAAAAAGGGTACAAAGGGAGGTAGTGAAAGCCCTAAGGAAAACACGGAAGCACAGAGCTTCCTGGGGGAAAAAACCTCGGCGAAAGCTCAAGTGGGAAAACAGCGCAGGAGAGGCGGGCAAGAACGTTCATTCCAACGAGGTCGGCTGCAAAAATCGCTCAGCAAAGAAGGGATACTAAGGATTTCAAGGAGGGACCCCAACTCGCAAAGACGAAGGAAAAGGCGCGGGAGGGACGTTCCAGAGGATTGGGAATGCTGCGAAAGAAAAAATCGGCACTGAGGGGAACATCCAGGAGGAAGAGCGGGGAAACTTAAGGGGAATTGTGACTGCGCCAAAAAAAACATCGAATTCACAAGGCACAGAGAAAGACTTGAAAAGAGAAAAAAAAATTTGGGACCAGCGTTCATTTCAAAAAAAGAGGAAGAAAAATTGCGAAAAAGAAGAAAACGTCCGACAATTGGGCAAGCGAACGACAAACGGAAAAAAAGAAAAACTAGGCAGAGGCTACAAAAGGGGATTCGCCCGGAAAATGCAAGAGGTAGCCTCAACCAATCGCAGAAAATGTTAAGGGAAGGAGGAACTTACCCGTCCACTTCGGAACTCAGTCCCGGAGTTATTCCTGTCCGGTACGCGCTCTCGGAAGAGGTTTTAGGGGGGAAGTGACCAAACCACATTGGGAAAAGAATTTGTAGAGAGGAGGAGGAAAAAAATTTATTTTTTTTAGGGACCAATTTGGGGGAAAAACATCAAGCCACGCCAAAAAAGAGACAGAGCCAGGACTTGAAGAAGAGCTGAAGTTGGCCGGGAAAAGGAAAAAAAGGTGTGGAAGAAAAAGACTGGGTCGCGACGGGGAAAAGCGACGTAATGGGGGCTTGAGAAGGGGCATCCGGGAAGAAAACGATGACTTCGTCCAAAAAAAAGGGTGTCGGGGAGTCACGTGCCCCCGGACAGTCCGTTTTTTCCCAAATTTCAGACAAGGGACCCGTGGGGGTTTGAACGGAGCCGTTCAAAGTTGAAAAAAACCGAGGTCAATGACGTCACTCGTGGCGAGGAGCGGGGAAAATCTGCAAAATTCCAAAAAAAAGACTCGTAAGTCCCGTTGAACATTTTTTCCTGGAAGGGGGGGAAAGGGCGGGAATTTTGAAGGAAAAAAGGACTCCCGGGAGATATCGGGGGGGAACTTCATTATCCTTATTTGAGTGGAAGCGGGGGACATCTGCCCAAAACCATGCAGGAAAAAAAACTCATCGCTTCTAAAACTCTTAACCCGCGTGGGAAAAACTTGGAAGGAAAAGTTCTCCTGTCCGCAGGGGAGACTGATGCGCAGAAGCTTGAAGAAAGGAGCCGTGAAATTTTCCTGTTCGGGGATTGGCAAGGGGATGGGCAGTTTCAAAATTAAGTGAAAGAAAGGACCCTTGCACCCTGTGTCTGAAAAAGCTTTCGCGAGGATGACCGCAGGGGGGGGGAAACAGAGAGCATGCAAAACACTTGGAGGGAGGGGGGTTCCTTTCGGGGGGGTTCCGACGGGGAAGGGACCAAACACTCGATCCGTGAACCGGGGAAAAGTGAGAAGCGAACGGGGGTGTACTATCAAAAAACGGGCAGGCTATACAAAGCCTAAAGGAATGTTGTCAGGGTATGAACACACGACTGACAGATGATTCCGGGACTAAGGTGGTGGGGGAAAGCTCCACCATAGAGACGCCTAAATAATCGGGGAAAGAGCTCAAAAGGGATAAGGGGGGGAAAACACACTTCGGCTTCAGGAAGTTTGTGGAGGGGATATTACGCGCTTAGTCCACACGAGGAGGGAAAACAAGGAGCGAGAGGAAAGGCTCGCCGAGGGGAAGAGCCCAAAGGGGACGTTAAGTTACAAACCGATTGGAGGAGTGCGATTTCATTGGGAGAGGCAAGGGGGGGGATTTGCATGAAGGACATGCGCCAAAAGGAAATCAAAAAAAAACACGGAGCCAGGAGTTTCCATAAATGGGGCCGCGAAGGGAAGGTTTTTTTTCGGCGGTGGGGTTTTGCGGGCTAAAAAGGGGGAGGGTTGTAGCAGAGAGGGGAGTGGGCTCGCAATGCGAAAAAAAAAGGGAGGGGCCATAAAAGGGGGGATGTTCGCCCTCTCAAGGTTGGAATTGCCGGGAGTTCCGAATGCTGAAAAAAAAAGAGATCATAGCAAGAAGGACAGAGGAAATCACTGGAAGGAATTTTTAGGGGCCTGTGATTAGGGGGGGGAGACGCTCATCGGGATACGGGTGAAACGGGGGCAAAAGCGTATTTTGAAAAGGGGGCGGCTGGAAGGGGAAAGTTTGAATGCGCGCAAAAGGTGTTGTGTGGAAAATTGGTTTGGTTGCATGTGTTCCAGGGAAAAAAGGGCTTGGCTAGTCTGGGCGGCCATTCAGGGAAAAAGGGCCCGTCAATGCGCGGGGAAAAACTCGGCCGGCCTCCGAGGGTTGAAAGGGGAGTCAGGGAGCTAAAAAATGAGCGGAAGGATGTCAGAGAAGGGAGGGGGTTGGGACTGCGTGAAGACCAAACTGCAAGCATCGGGTTGAAAAAAGTTGATTAAAGGTTGCCCCAACCAGGGCAAATCCAGGCAGCACCAAAGGAGTGGCGGTAGAAAACAGGTCGAGCTCCTCGACGAGGGGCCTCCGAGGGGGGAAAACTCTTCCAAAGGGAGGGGGCAGGTTCAGTGTCCGCAAGAGGGTCTCTTTCATTGCCGAACGGAGCGGTAAAGGGGAGCTCTCATTTCATGAAAGGGGTCCTTTTTATGAAAATTATTTTGGGCACATAGATAGAAAGAGGAGTAGAAAATATAGAGAGGGGCCCGCATAGTGGGAAAGGGTTGGATTGAATTCAACGGAAACATGATGCCAAACTCTGAACAGAATCAAAAGACGGGCGAAAAAAGAACTGTGGTGGACGACGACAAAATGGCTAAAAAAAAAAAAGGCCGAGGAGGGCTACAAATCGTCCTCTCAGGAGATCGAGGGCGAGAGGGACCCACATAACGGGTGCTGGGGATTTGAAAGATCTGGACGTAGGAAATTCTTAACATTTCAAAAGCAACCCTCTGAGGGGGGGCGTGGGAGCCCGTCCACCAGGGGAGCTGACAAGGCAGGCGCGCTGTAGCGAGGAATTAAGGAAACTTTTCACACTAGAGGGAGGCCGGCCGAGGAAAGGAACTCATGACGGTCCGTCCTGCGGTTTTATGTTGGCCAAACTAGGAACAAAAACAAAAATGGAACAAACCAAACAAGTCGAACACAACAAAAAGGAGCGGGGTTTTCGCGCATTTCAAACAATACGGCCGTTTTCCAAAAACGGCCGGGGAAAACGGGGACCATTGCCAAAGGCGTCTCAACCAGGAAAGAAAAATGAAAATAAAACATTGCTTCCCCAACGCTGGCTTGGAACGGAGGGGCTGGAAGGGGGAGCATGAAAAAAGGGAACGCGCCACGACAAATAAATCCGATGGAAAGCAACAATCTCGACGTCCTCCCGACAAGAAGACAAAAAAAAAGAACCATTTCGCCCGCCAAAAATCCCCCAAAAAAAGCCTGCGCTGCAGATGAAAAATTAGGATACAATAATTGAGATGGCGGAGGTTGCGGATGGAGCCGTGCACCGGAGTCTATGAGGGACCTGCCTGATGAAAACAAATGCAAAAGGTCCAATTATTCTGCTGACAATAAAGGAAAAAGGGGGGTCAGGCGGAAGAAGGCGGCCTTGTCGAAGGAAGTATTGTTTCACCGAAAAAAAAGAGTCTCACTCATCTTCGAACGATAACAAGGGGGAAGAAAACACGTAAGTCAAAACTTGAAGAAAAGCCAAAAGACCCAGACTTATTTCGGCTCGGGGGAGGGTTTGCCTTGCAAAGGGAGCAAAAGGAAACGTGCCGGGGGGGGGGGGGGGGGATATATTTTTTACAAGGGTGGGTGTATTTGGTCAAAAAGGAAGGCTCTTTAGACGTAGAAGTCACCGCGCAAGAGAGCATCGGCGCAAGCTTAAGAATCCGAGGGGAATTGACGAAAGGAACAAATGAAAAGTTCAAGTGTTTGAGGGAGGGTCGCGGGTGGGAGAAACAATAAGAGTCGAAGGGAGAAGGAGAAAAATACCTTAAAATGAAAAAATGGTCTCTTTCATTTTTATAAACAAAGAGATCAATAGTACGGAAGGAATTCACCTCGGAGGTCAACTTTATGACAACGCTCAGAGCCATCAGCGGAAAAGAAAGGGGGGTCACGGGGCAATTGACAGGGAGGGGCCCTTGCTTTTGGCGGGCGCATGCGAAGGGGGGACGAAATTCATTGTCAATGAAAGATTGGGACCCCAACTGAACTGCACGGAAAGGGGAAGGACAATTACGTTCATCCGCGAACGGGTGCTGAGAAATCCATGCAAAAAGCTTGAGGAGTCATGGGACGGGGAGGGGCGGAGGGGAGGAGGCGTCAGATCGCAAAAGGAGCAGCGAATTCACCGCATCGATTGGGAAATGCGGACTGAGGGGGGACAGGTCCGCGTTCAGGGAAAAAAAATTCAAAGGGAAGGAAAGTGCGCATCAGGGAAAACGGACTGACAATTGGAGACTAAAAAAGGGCACGGAACTAGGCAACGGCAGGGGAAACCCCGGCGGAAACATGCGAGGAACGTCGCCGCAAAGTCCAAGCCCCCGTAGAAGGCCGGCTTACCTTACCGGAAAGACCGGATTATAAATGCCGGGACGCGCTCACGCGGGATGGGTGGAAATTGAATTTAAGGGCGCTAAAAAAAGGGGGGGG
>Ga0179593_1309631_pt1 | contig 16884 bp, 19 predicted proteins | sample CZODoug2_1_08_16_FD_185931 | JGI IMG/M metagenome (GOLD analysis project Ga0179593, IMG submission 185931) | Vadose zone soil fungal communities from Angelo Coast Range Reserve, California, USA - CZODoug2_1_08_16fungal (PacBio error correction) | ecosystem: Environmental > Terrestrial > Soil >...
AAAAAAAAAAACCTTACGGGGAAAAACATAAAGCGTCAAGAGACACAATAATTGCGGAAGACGGGGGGGAGAACGGGAAAGGGGTGTAAAAGTAAAGGGAGAACCAGGGGGGGGGGTTTTGAAGGATAAAAGGAAGAAAAAAAGTGGAGCGTAAAAAAAAAGCAGGGATAGAGGGACTGACTGGCCGAGAATACGGGCGAGGGGCAAAAACACGGCCCTGTTAAGAAAGTAGGGAGATAGCGACAAAGAAAAAGATGGACAGAAGGGAAGGTACAAATTAAGGAAGACTAGAAGAAGAGAGAAAAAAGGAGCCGTGAAACAGTTGATGCGGCGAAAATACAGAAGACATTAGAAAGTTCATTAAAACGGCCGAGGAAAGGGAGGACATCTCCATGCCTGGATTTTAGATATTAAAAGGAGTCCTAGACGGTTTGTAGAAGGTGATAAAGATGCGGAGAGGGTAGGGGTCTAGGAGTGACCGGGGGAAAAAAAAAGAGGTCGTCGTTGAGGCAGCGGTAAAAGAGTGTGAGAGAAATGAAAAAGCAATCAAGACCTGAACCGAGACACGGTACACATAAGAATAAATAGATAGTCCTGAATGATGAGTTAAACGAAAATGAGGGATCGTGCACAGCAAGTCAGAAACCATAAATAACAGAGAGTAAAACTGAGAGAAAAGTGTCGTACAACCACTTCGGAAGGCGCATGGAAAGGGAAGCAAACTACCGTAGAGAAAATTCAAAGAAAAAAAAGAAAGACACATAAGAAACAGGAGGAGGAGAGGAGACAGTACGGGGGCGGTCGGGCGAGAGGAAGAAAGAAGAAGGAGAGAAAGAAAAAGACGAAAGAGCGCAGCCGAGATCGCGGAAAAGAGAGGCGGTTCAAACAACGAATCGGGATCACTGGGCGTGGGGACGACGAGACGTGCAAGGTGCTGGGCATGGGGAGAAGATGCAAAAAGGACAGCCGGAGGAGATTAGACGTCAGAAACATGGGGCTGGGTACCACTAATACCCGCCCAGAAGGCCGCGGGGGTTGCACAAGGGAGGATGGCAGGGAAGCAAAAGTGAATACTAAATTACTGGAAGTATCCGGAGGGAAAGCGCACTAAAAAAGAAAGTACGTCAGAAAAGGTGAGAGCAACGAAGAAGGAAAAAGGGGATCAACAGTAGGAAGTGGTACTGTGATACATGGTAGAATGACAAGTGTACACGGACAGATAGAAAGGGGGCGGAGCTAAAAAGCGACGGAAGACTCTGGGCGGTTGGCGGCGGGGTACGTGCCGGGGGGAGGGAGTGATGCTTTTGAGGAAGTGAAGGAGACGCATGCAGAAAAAAAAAAAAAAAGAAGAAAAGAGTCCAGAAACATAATATAGGCGGGTGGAAAGAAAAGTGCCGAATTGGACAGAACAGGGAACAAAAACACGAAAAGCACTTGTTGAGAAAGGAGATCAAAAAAAGACAAACACAAAGAGACTGATGCAGAAAAAATAAAAATTTGACAAAGTAGGTCTAAAATCGAGGAGGGGCTCAATGAACCAGAAAAGGTCAGCTTCGAGGGGGTAAAACACTATCGCAAAAAAAAATGATTCTTAAACGAAAAAGCGGACGTACGGAAAAACTCTGGGGACCAGAGAAGAGAAAAAGGAAACCCGTAAAAAAGACAAAACTCTGACAAGGGATTGCATGGAAGAGGGGAGGGGGGAAGAAAGGGGAAAAAAGGGACATCGACAAAGAGAGACTGGGTAAAAGAGGAGCAAGTCCTTTGGTGAGCATATGGCTTGGGGGAAAACATATCAGGGACTGAAGGGGGGAGTCATAAGGGCCCTCTTTGGAAAAAGGATGGGCGGGCTTACATAGAAAAAAAAATTAAACCTAGAACACAGAGGGCGTCATCAGTCAGAAATTTCTTGCCAAGGTCCCGTCCTAGAAGGGAAGTAGATGCATCGGGTACAACCTAAGCGGAATTTTGTAAAAGAGTTAGAGATAGGCACCAAAGGGGAAAGTGTTTACCTATAAGAGGTTTCGAACGGCGAGGAGGAGAGGAAGGTTTTTTCGTAACCACGCGCCGAGGATCAAAAGAAGCTCGAAAACAAAAACACTGGAGAGTATGAGAATATAGATGGCCGAGGAGAAAGGGGCAAGACCAACGCATCTGATCAATAACAGAAACGGGATCAGAAGATGCCGACAATCAGGTTGGAAAAAAACACCTGAGTGGTCGTCCTCAGAGCGAACCATCGGCAAGGGGGGGGGAAAACCGCACCTAAAAACAAAAAGTGAATTACATGTCCGTGTTCACCTGCTCGAACGGAAAAAGCAGAAAAAAAAAAGAAAAAAAAAGATTTGGGTTGTAGAGTTGAAGGGACTAAAAAAAACTGGACGGGGGTTCCATAGGGACAGTCGGACGCAATAAAAAAAAAAAAAAAAATTGTAAGCATAATCGATGGAGAACGACTCAAAAACAAGAGAGGCACGAGCGGGGGGCGTGAGGTCAGGTAACCGCTGGCCAGAATGCAACGCAAGCCAGGAGGAGTCGAGGCACTCAATAAGACAAAATTGGGGAAGCGGATAATAGTAAGAGGGAGGTATCCGGCGCTTCGAGGAAGAAAAAGCGATGGGATACGGGGGTTATGAAACTGTGAGTAGAGGAGAGAGAAAAGACACATGGCGGGAAAAAAAAAAAAGCGGGAGATCGAATCAATAGCGGGAGAAAAGATTCGTCTTCCACTGCAGGGGACTCTTCCAAAGCGTAAGGAAAAAGAAAAGGCTGTAGAAGTTGATAGGTGACAACACCTAAAAAATGGGCATTCGCGGTAAAACCGAGAGGGAGAACCAGCGGATCGGCGTGAAGAAGAAGTAACGAAAAAAAGAGGACTTAAACGCAGACGCACAAAGGATACAGCGCCAAGAGCGCTGAAAAAAAAAGAGCAGATACGGGGTGATCAAAACCGACAAGTAAAAAAAAAGGTAAAACAAGGTCAAGAATACGGGTAAGTAACAGGCCGAGATAACGGTAGTGGACAGGGGGAAAAGACGGATCCATTGTCATGGGCGGTAGAGAGGAAAATAGGGAGAAGGGCCTGAGGGGGTCAGCTCGCCACGGCCACGGAAGGGGCATAAAGGGGGGGAAGTAGTAAATAAAAAAACTTGAATGGCGACAGGAAGGAAGACTAGAGACATGAAGAAAGAATTCTTACCTGAAGACGAAACGAGTTTACACTAAAAGCCGCACCAAAGGAGAGGAGGAGTGGTTAAGGTAACAGGAAAAGAAAATCTGGGTGTAAAAAAATGAGGGAAGTTCACCTGGTACGGGAATCAGCCGGGGGGGGGAAAAACAGTAAGGGTGTGAGCGCGGAAGGTTCCTGAGTAACGCCTATAATAAAAGATGTCCGCCGATGCATATCTCTTTCTATGAGGAGGGTCTTCAGTTGTGAGGGCGGGGAAACAAACTCGAAGCGATTTCAAAGGTGGACGGAAAGAAGGGAGCATAGAAAAAGAATGACTTGATCGTGACTCAAAGGAACCAAAAAAAAGTATGGGGTCGGAGCAGGGAAAGGTAGGGGGAATATGGACCCCGTGTGGGGAGTCAGTGTACCAAGGGACGTCAGACAAATTACAACTACGAACAAAACTAAATAACGAGTATAAGGACGGGCTACTGAAATAAGGAAAAGGGGGGTCGGAGGAAGGGGGGGCCGTAGAAAGAGAGGCCCGAAGAAGGTAGGGAATAGGGAAAACAAACAGCTGCGACACTCTATTTGACACGGTGACGGGGGGGAGGGCCAAAAAGGTGACCGTACAGTGATGACATGAAAAGGAGTCTAGAAGAGAGAAAAGAGGTGCACGAAGGAAACTTGACACCGAAAACGGAAAAGCGACCGAGTGCGCCGGCACGCGAAACAGACATAGGGGCTGAAAGAGCCGCATGAAAAAAAGGCACGAGGGAGTGACAGGGGGAAAAAAAAAGATGGCAGAAGGACAGGAGGGTCAGTGGGAAAAGAAGAGCATGAGCCGATAAGGATTTAGGTCGTAAGACGGCGTAGGAAACAGCGGAACAGAGTCGAATTGGCATGAAAAAAGGATTCTCGACAAGAGTGAAGAAGTCGAATGAACATCGTACATGAAATGGGAAAAGCGAAAAAAGACAGACCGCGGTGAACGAACAGAAGAATGGAAAAATTCCAGCGAAAAGAGAAAAAAAGGGGTTGACTAAAGCTGGAAAACAAAAAAGGCAAAGCCGGAAAAGGATCAGTACACCGGGAACAAAAACGGGGGGGTGTGGAGTTACAAAAAAGCAAGAGAGCTTCCGAAAAGGGAAGAAGTCAAAGAAAAAAAGAAGCCAAAACAGTGACGAGAGGAGAAGCACTGAGATAAGTACCGAAAGAAAAAACAAAAGGCTCAAAAGAAAGAGGCAAAACCAAGAAAGGATCTAAGTTGGAAGAAGCATAAAGAAACGATATAATGCTATAGGCGGGGCAGGAAGACGCTGGAAGCGGTCAGGGGGGAACCAGAGAGGATAGAGATGAGGAGTCAGGGGGAATAAAAAGGATTCGGAAAAAGGGAAAAAATAAAAATCCAGGAAAAAAAACCATAAACCAACAAGCGCCAAGCGGAGAGGAAGAAGGATCGGGTCGCAGGGAAAGAGGAGAAAGTGGCGCTGAAAAATGCGGGAGCGATTCCGGTGTGACAAGAAAGCTCGAGGACAACTCCTCGTTTGAAGGCCGGCGATGGATACTTATCACAATCTAAGAAAATAAAGCGGTAACAGAGAGAGAGCGAAGACGACAGAGAACGGAGGGATAAAAAGGGAAGAGAGGAGGAGAGGCCGAGTCGAAGATGTAAGGAAGATAACCAAGAGTCTTCTCAAAAAACGAGGCCGTTGGCGCCGCGAAAGGAGGAGCCGGTGGGCATAAAGAAATCATAAGCTCTGCGAAGAGAAGCTGTGACGAACCAAAAAGACAAGACGGGAACAAAAGATGGGCGGAGAAAGAAAATAGAGTAGGAAATGAGTCAACGGGCCCCTGAACGAAAAGCGAAAGGGGGGGGAGGCGGGGGATAACGTCGGGTTAGGGAGGGGAACGTCATGGGCGGAGCGGAATGAGGAAGGACAGAAAAAGTGGGGAAATCACAAAAAAGAGAACTAAGAATGACCAAGCAAAAGGTCCCCGGAAAAATAAATGGGCGGAGAAGGCCTAGGATCCTTGTAGAAGAGTCTTCTTGTTGCGAACAAAATCAAACCCCAATGGCATTCGGAAAAGATCGGAACCGTGTTTGGGGAAGAGGAGCTAAATTCGGGCCATGGAAAGGCTTCAACGAAAAAGAAAAAAGGGAACAAAACTCAAATGTTCTTACGAGGAAAAAACTGACAATGACAGACCAGCGGAAAAACCAGGAGGCAAAAACAATGAAAGGGCTACGGGCCAATGGTCTGAACAAGGGTACGGACAAAGGTGAACAAGCGAGCAGGTCGAAGCGACTGGCTCGGCGAGAACAACAACACGCTGACAATCCTAGATGGAGGAAACTAAGTGGAGGACATGGCGCTCTTTGAACGGAACAGCGGCAAGGCAGCCGGCTAAATAACAGCAGCACAAGGGTGAAGGGGGGCTCTTGATATCACTTACAAAAAGAGCTGAAACAGGGAGCAACGGGGAACGTGGAGGGAGTCAAAAACAGGTCACCGAAACCCTACACCGACGAAAAAGAAAGAGGGGATAAAGGGGGGGTCCACAAGTATCCCGGGCGATGAAAGAGTCCCGAACAGGCAATTAAATAAACGGTACTTCGTCTGAAAAGGTGCCATGTTCGAAAGAGTGGAAAACGCAGCAACAGGGTTGCTCAAGGCAATAGAGAGTAAAAGAAGAAGTGAGTCGCAAGTAACCGGCTAGACCTCAAGGGTGTGATAAGGGCTACAGGAGTGGAAAAAAATCTCTAGGCGGACAATAACAAGCACGTCACAAAAAAAGAAGAAGGGGGAAGACACTCCTCAGGGATAACACAGAGGAAAGAACCCACTTTTCGACTCGGAGGAGCAGAAGCGCTAAAGAAAAAAGAGAAGAATAGACAGGGGGACCCCGTCTCACAGGACAGGGCAAAGGAAAACCTTCCGCAGCAGCGACGGGGGAAAAAAGATACGTCAAGGGTCGAAAAAACAAAGGGAAGAAGAGTCACGGTCTAGTATGGAAAAGCTATGGGCGAATATAGGGAACGAGAAAGAGAATAAACATGGGGCTGCTTATGAGCGGGTCGGGGGGTGGGACAACCACTGAATTGACCCCGCAACCGAAGAGGGAAGAGGGAAAAATGCAAGCGCTGTTAGCGAGATGAGAAGGAAAAAGGTAGTAGAGAAAGTGAAACTAAATGAGCGAAGGACGACGAGATGACAGGGTGACAACAAGAGAAAATAATTGCGTTGACTCTGGGTCAGGAGGAGCTCGAAGAAACGAAACTCCGGGCGTGAGCGGGGGGAGTGGGGAGGGTACGGTGAATCGTAAAAGAGGGAAAGAGTTGGGACATAAGAGGAAACAGGAGAAGGACAAATAAACGACTGACGAATCACAGGAGTTGACAACAAAGAAAAGAAAAGAAAACCAGTGGACGCCGCGTCGGACGTGAAAAGGGCCGATAACGCAGGGTAGCCTGACGGAATGTAGAGCACGGGATAAAGGGAAAAATTACGGCCTCAGAGTGGTAAAAAACCACTAGAATGTCTCGTGGCTAATCAGGAAGCGAATTGGGCAGGGGGGGGAAAAAGAGAGAAAATGACCTCACCCTAGCGACAAAAGGACCCGGAGTGGCGTCTGAGGAGTGAAAAAGGATCAAAAGCGACAACTTTTGAGGGAAAAAATGAACACGGGGGGGAAAGCTGCAAAACAGGGGAAAATCTCTCGTTGGGGGGGAAAACGAAGGGCCCAGAAAAAAGAGTAGTGGGAGTAAAAAAAAATACTAGACAGACAAGAAAGTCTCTGCATCATGTCGTCTGACCTTCGAGCAGCTGAGAGTCCAAGGCAATTGGGATAGAGTGGGGTTGGGAAGCGGTAAAGAAGAGGGTGCAAAGGAGAGGGAAAAAACCAACGCAGCGTTAAACTGATTGGATACAGAGAAGTTCAAGGGTTCAAAGGAAACAGAGGTTGGCCGGAAGAAAAGGGGGAAACGCTAAGGCTCAAAGAAGAAAAAAAGGGAGGAGCAACGAAAGAAACAGAGGGAGTAGTAAAGATATAAAGAGTGCGGAAAAGAGGAAAAACCGAAACGAGCTCGATCAGAACCCGGAGGCCCGGGCAAGAGGCGAAAGAAACCAAGAGGGGCACACCTTCGTGGTCGAGACGTGTGGCGAGAAGCAGCGGGATTTGGTAGACACGAGAGAGAGTCAGCAGATGGAAAAGTTGGTACCAGAACTGCTGCGAAATAGGAAGAACACGAGGCGAGGGGGGGTCGCGGGGCGGAGGCCACAGAACACTTCCTGTGAGAACAATCCATTGCAAGAGTACCGACCAAGAAGAGATAAGGAACAGCGGGGCCACACAGCGGCTTAGCCACGAAAGCCTGAGAAGACTACACACGGGGGGTCAAGAGTCCTACAAGCACCGCTGGAGGACTTGGGAGCGAATGTCAAGGGGAAAATCGAAAAAAGGAAATGAAGGGGAGAGAGGAGAGGGAGAGATCATATGTAAGACGTGGGCAGTGGGGGAAAACACTCCGCTCCGACCAAATGTTCTGCAATGCAGCAAGCCTAACTCCCAATCACGTGGAGGACTACAGGAGGACAACGCGGCCAGGTAATAAGGAAAGGAAGGCGCCTGGGGTCAAAGAAAGGGTAAACCGTACACAGTGAGGGGCCCTGATGGGACTGGAAACAGAGGGGGAAAGCGTAAGGAGGTCATCAAGAGGCCCAGATCCATGTGCACTAAGACAGATGCAAATACCACGGCCGGGTCAGGAAGAAAAGGATAGAAAAGGAAAGAAGTCGGCCTCGAGCCCCACAGGGATATAATAGTACGAAGAGGGCAAAGCAGTATCAGGGGGAGGCGAAAAGACGTAGTTGGACGAGGAGCGAGACAATGTAATTACAGAGAAAATCACTAGCGTACGATGATGGCGGAAATCGAGAGGGAAAGGGACGGCCCGGTCGAAAGAGAAGGAAAGGGTGGACAAGAATGGTTGTTGAAGAGAAGAAGAAAAACCGAGTCAGGGGAAAACAGAAACCGTCCGGCGGAAACAAAAACCAAACGAGCGGGGGTTTCCAACAAAAAAAGGGAAGAAAAAAGATTGCTGCAGGGGGGAAAAAAGCAGGTCGGTGAGAGGTATTCTGTTCAAATGAATCCACTCCAGGCCAGCGGGGGGGACAGAACGGAAGCGTGGACGAGACGGCGGCGAATCAGGGAGAGAAGGAAAAGAACTGTGCGGAGAGCGCAAAAGAGGCCAGGACAAAAACGGGAGCAAAACAATCAGGGGGGTGGAGGCGGCGTATTACAAGAAAAACAAACGCTCGTAAAGGATTGTACGTGGAAAAAGTCGCAGAGAACCAGTGAAACGATAAGAAAAGAGGAGGGAGCAAACAGAAGAAATGCTCCGCAACATACCAAACGGAATACGGACGTGAAGCAGAAGAAAAAGGAAAAGCTGGAAAGGAAGACGCATGTCACAAGGCCGTGCTGAAGATGGGCCTACTCACTTATAGTCCGCGACTGGCGACATTCTGGAACGCGCACGTCCACGGTGGTGAAAGAATAAAAGGCGGAAACGTGGCGATCTGCAAAGAAAATGACAAAAAAAGGGCACAACAAAACAACATCGATGAAAAGCCGGTGGAGTGCCTTGTGAACTCGGGAAATTTAATCATTTACTTCACCGGGAAAACGGCATGTACTCGTATAAGGAAAACCGGTCCGAGCCGGTAGAGAACGGAAATTAGCGACAAAAGAGAAGGACTGGGGGCAGGAAGCTTAGGGCCGGCGGGGCTGCATGAAAAAAAAGGAAGGCGGAAAGAAAATCTGGGAACAGAGGCTCCAAAGCAGAGCGAAGAGCTTCAGAAGGATTAATTGACCGCAGAAAAGAGAGAAAATGTCGATTGGCGCCAACGTGGTGAGTACGAAACCAGAAAGGACATCGAAATATGCGGAGGAGTGAGCTAATTTCCAGCGGCTCTCTTGGACAAACCGAAAAAGGGAACAAACGATATGAAAGACACAGTATGCGGCACCACAGACCAAAGAAAAAGTGAAATTTCACGTGAATCAGCAGGGAGAGGAGAAGGACGAACCGTGAGTTACCGGAAGCACTAATAGGTAAGGAGAAGGGGGTGGGAAGATAGACATAGGAGGGATGGTTGAAGGTGAAAAAAAGACAGAGGCAGCAGAAAGGGAAAACTAGCCGGACAATGTCAAGTAACACCCTGTAGTCAACGATGGGAGATAACGGAACAAATCCAGGCTCTGAAAAGAGCAAGTGGCGTCGCCAACTCCACTGCCGGGCACAGAAGAAAAAAAGAGTTTAACACGGGCGGGGACAACAGGGAGCCGACTCAGACTAAGGCCAAAGAAGAAAAAGTCTGTCAGGGACGGCAGGGGGACGCAAAAAAAGAACTCTGTAAAAAACTGAGTTGAGGACGGACAAGGGACAACCCACAAGGGGAGGGAAAGTATGCTCCGAAGATGAGTCAAGGCCGTTCACGCAAGCAAACGTCAGCAATGCAGTCGAGAAAAAAAAAAAAAATGAGTGGGGCAGGGGGAGATAGGAACTGGGAGAAGTAAGCATGAAACCAAAAAAAAGAAATAGACCACCGCATCTTTGCAGACAGAAGAACCGAAAAAGGAAAAAAATCGTGCGACTCAAGAGGGGAATGAAATACGCAGCGTTTCATGAAAAAAAGCGAGATCCAAGAAAAAGAGGAGGAAAAAGCTCAGAAAAGGGAATGAGGAACTTGGGGGGGGGGGGGGGGTTAAAAAGAGGCCGAACAGAATGCCCTGGGACTCAACCCACATACTGAAGAGTTGGTGAACAAGAGAGAAGGAAAGTACTTATTCAAAGGAATCATCAAGAAGAAGGAGAAGAAAGAGATAACGAGAGAGAAAGGCTACTTAAAGGAATGGAGGAACGGGTGGATGGTTCCACCGTATAACAGGGAGAGAGGTCAAATTGAAATAAAAATCCCTAAACGGAAGTCGTAGAAGGGAGCACTAGAATTAGTCAGAGGTGGGAGAACACCCTTCGAGGTGAAAGAGAGAGTGAGGCCTCGTTCTTGAAAAAGACAGTAATAGGCAAAAGAGACGAGGGATAGGACAAACAGGAAAACGAAGGGGACAGCTTCTTTATTTGAGACAAAGAGTCAGCACAAAAAAAGAGCAGCGAAGGTCGAACAAGGGACGGATGGGAAACAAGAGGGAGGGTCGTCACACTAGCGAGATGACAGAGGAGCAAACGGAGGAGAAAACAAAGGTGGAACGAAACGGTGCGAAAAGTCTATTCCCTCAAGAAAGAGACCTCGGGAGCCAAACAGAGCAACATCGAGCGAGCAATTCTCAAGTCAAGAACGGAGGGGGAGAAGGTGCAAAAACTTAAAACTGTGGAAAGAGGTGCTCTGCAAGTCAAACCGGGAAGCAGGGAAAAAGAAGTCTTCCCTCAGTTTCTGAGAAAAGGAAAAAATACCGTTACAGAGCGCCGCCGAGCATACGAAGGGCAGCTCCAAGTGGGGAGAGAGGAAAGAGCAATCACTGTGACAAGCTGAAAAAGAAGAAGTAGAACGTCTGAATCCATAAAAAGGTGGATAGAGGGAAAAAACTGTTTCCCTTCTCAAACGGCAAATTCCGGACATCGGCTCCGCCGTTAAAACTGAGGTGAAAAAGTAACTCTGCAGAGGGACAGAGGAACAACGAAGGAAGAACGACGGGCGGAACCGGGTCGGATATGTGAGAGGAGAAAGCAAATAGCCAAAGGGATAAAGTCAAGAGGATTAACCCTCAGGCTGGCGGGCGACCAAGGGAACGGGTCAGAAAAAAGGGGATAAATACGCGTCTAGTGGGAACGGACACAAAAAAAGGAACAGCGAGGCGTACCGAACGGGCGGCCAACGACGACTAAAAGAGCCCTCTCGGGCGATAAGGCAGGGGGGGAGATAAAGTTCTGCTCGTCTTCTCGACAACAGCAAGAGAAAAACTAAAACGCGACGGCGGAAACCAGGGAGGGGACGAAAGGGAAAAACATTGAAATAAAAAAAGGAGGCAAGGGGGTCAAGTGTCACAGCCGAAAGATGAGGAGGTCGGGGGAGTGGGGGTATAAACAAGGGTATATTAAGTCATGAGGGGGGTACACGAGACGTTCTGACTGGCAGCTGTAAGCGTACGAGGGGGATGAGACAAAACGGGCAAAAGTTCCCAGGCCAAAGAATCGGTGCTCCATCATGAAGCAAAGTGAGAAAAAAAATGGATCTAGCGAGAACGGAATCCGGCTTGCTCGCCGTACGCATAAAAACAGGGACGATACGGCGTGCGACTATAATTAATAGAAAGGAAACAGCATAATGATCGTCCGTGCGACGACAGACTCGGAAGAGACAAAGCGGCGTGGGATAGCTATCACAAGGACAAGAGGGCGGGCAGTTAAAGCTAATTCGATTGTAGTTACCTCACGAAAAGAGAATCCTGAAAAATGGAAACACATAATGGGAAAGGAGGGCAAAAGACGGGGTGCAACCGAACAAGAAAGGTGATAAGAGGAAAAAAGAGGAGGAGGGGAAAACCAAGGTTTTTAACGACGTAAAGGACGAGCAAAGGTTTGCTCAAGGACCCGTGCTAAAAAAGTCGAGGGTCCAACACCTGAAAACGAGAATAAACGGCGCGGCCGCGCAAGAAAGCAAAAAGAACTAGGATCAATGTCATTCGTTTCGAAAGGAAGTTGCCAAAGACTAAAGCCATGGTCAAAAGAAGCAAGTGAAGTAACACGCGGGAAGAGTGCAGAGTGGCCGAGTCCGACTGAAAAGGACAGGGGGGTGGCAGGGCTGACCGTCGAATAGTGTAAGCGTGCGTCATCAGGGTCGAGCAACACCCCAAGCCGGAGAAGGGAAAGAAGGGAGAGGGGTTGTGTAAGGTAAAAAAAAACCGGTTGCGGAGGGTCCGAAAAAAACGCCAAAAAAGACAGGGGGTGTCCCTTAGGGGAAAGAAAAGAGTAGGGGGCTGATCGAGGTGGAAACAACGCGTCACGGATCAAAAGAAACACAAACACGGAAAAGAAGAAGAAAGAAAGGATGCCGAAAGGGGGCAAAAAAAAAACTCGACAGAACAAAAAAACTGACGGTGATTCTCCATCAGGAAAAAAGGGGCGGGGGCGTCTCTGCAACATTGACATAACCGGTCGTTTACCTAAAAAAAAAGAAAGGAAGAAGGGCCAGCTTCTCGCGGAAGAAGCACGATGCGAAAGAAACGTGGTTGTCGAGAAATAAAAACGCAGCATTGTGAAACATACAGGGAAAAAAAGGAAGACAAGCAGGGAAAGGTGACCAAAAACACCGGCAAAGAGGGGAAAAAAAAGTCTGCTCAAGAACTAGGAAAAGACATGTACTTGCACACTGTGGGCAGGTCATGGCGATCGCCCCAATACGTCAGACGGGACGATGCATAAAGAGGAAGGAAAGGTTGGAGCGATCAGCGGACCGGGCTGGCGCTACAGAGGACAGCACCTACTTCGGGGGAATAAAAATGAAAGGGTCCTCAAAGAAAGCGTCGGCTGTACAGTCTGGGTCCGGGTGGCACAAAGGGGGAGTCCGGAGAAAGTAGTGGCCCAGGCTGCGGGAAGATGAAGAATCCCGGGGAAAAATAAAAAGGGTAAAAGGGAAGGCACGAAGCAGAGAGAACGCAAAGGCCAAGAAAAGCTTCTAAGGAGTCGGACGTAAAAGGAGAAAAGCGACATAAGTGTTACAAGCGAATAAGTGCATAATCATGCGAGTCGGTAGTAATAAGAGAAGAAAGGAATAGGCCTCGGGTAAACAGAATCGTGAAAGACTGCAACAACAAGGAAGGACAGAAGAAAAGGAAGGGGGGGAGGGGGTACACGGGGAAAGGAATAACTGAAGAAAAAAAAAAGGGCAGAGTCAGAAAAACGTCCTCGAAGAGGAAATAACGCACGAGCAGGGTGTCACCACTTCCTCGCCAGGAGTCGAAAGTCCTGTGACCTGACTCCTAGAAGGGGAGGGTGAGGGGGGGGAAAGTGTGGATTTGCGCAGCAGGATACCAGCAGGGGGTCAGAAAATAGTAGTTGTTGAAAAAGGGTAGGGTGGGGGGCTCCGGGGAAAGCGCAGGAGAGAAAAAATGACTTGCTGGTACAACGCGCTTGCTCAAGGAGATACTGCATTCGAGTGGGGAGGGGGGCAGAGGTAGTGGGGTACAAGAAAACGGCTACAGCATATCGGTACGGCGAGAAAAAAATCAAGGGAATATACCCACCGTGAAGAGACCGAACGTGAACCTGCAAGGACCAAGACAGATGGCGTTACGTGGCGTAAAAAAACATGAACACAAAAGAGAAAACTGGTAGGAGGCAAGAAAAAGGGAGGAAAAAAAACGACGGTCGTTCGCAGAAAGAGAAAGGGGGGCTTAGGGAAGGGAAACAAAAAAAGGAGGAGAAGCATCTATAAAACATTTTCATGAAAAAGAAAGTGAAATCAACGCGGAGCGAGGGGGGGCCGAAAGTGTTGACACAGTGATTTGAAGGATACGGGAACATTTGAGTGAAAAGGAAAGATCGCGGCGAAAAAAATCAAGGCACAAGAATGAAAAAGACCCCCCCGGGGAAAAGAAATCGATCCCAGAGCTCATGGGCTTAAACGTAGCACGGCATGAGACTGCAACGGTCAACAGGAGCTGGTGTGGGAACAAAGGAGGGAGAAGAGGAAGGAGGGGAGACGGGTGGGAAACAGAACAAAAAGGTCGAATAAACAAAAAAAAGGTGACTTCGGACAAAAAAGGAGAGACAATGCGCCAGAGAAGCGATTGCTCGGCTGGAACTCCGCGAATGAGAAAGGGGGTCAAGGAAAAAAAAAGGCTGCTGGCATCGGGAGAACATTGGAGGGGAGGGACAGCTTGTCAGAAACACAAGGGTGATCCGCAAGGCTCAGAAGCAAGGAAGGAGAGTCCAAACAAAGGGGAAGGGGGGAAAAATGGACGTAAAGAAAAAGTCGCGGACGGGTACAGGGGGGGTGGGGTGGATTTGGCAAACAAGCAGCGACACCGGCGAAGGGGAAAGAAAAACGGAATCGTCACTGGGTCATAACGGAATGGGCTGGCAAGCAGTGATCACACTCCGCTCCGAAAACCAGAAGGGTCCGACATCAAAAGTCAGACGACGGACATTAAAAACTAAAGGGAGGGAAGTGGTCCCGGGCAGCGCTTAACCGAATGGGCTTTAAGGAAAAACGAGTGTAGGAAGGCGCATTCTGCAGTCAGCGCGCTACCGCAGCGAGGAAAAAGCTGAAAGAGACCTTTGTTCCTTCTGTCGCTCCAAAGACATCTTGGGAAGAAACCCGTCGATTCTAATCATAGAAACCGGAAAAAAAATCAGAGGAGAAGACGGGAGGGAAGCAGGAAAAGAGCCTACCATAGAAAAAAAAGGTAGATAAAAACACCCACTATGGAAAAAATAAGAGGATCGATGACATTCTTGCTGGACCTTCTTCTCACTGAGGCCTACATCTGCCGGGTCGAAAAAACATTCGTGTTTGCCGATACAAGGAAAAAAGGGCAAAAGGCGCTGGAGGATCGCGCATGGCAAGACGGAAAGTCAAACCTTCTAAAGGGAGCAAGGGGACGGTTGGAAAGCAGCGGCTAAGGAAGATCCTCTTGCGCGGACCACGAAAAGTGGATACCGCTCACCAATCGGGGACCTTGACAGGGAGGGGGAAATAGAGGTTTCGGAGAAAACCGTGGCGAAAAGGCAGGGGCGGGAGGGGTGTAGAACCCTTTCAGTGAAAATGAACAGATCACTTTGCACAAGTAGAAACGAGGGTCGGCAAAGGAGGAGCACGGTTGGCAAGGCTTGACTGTGAAAATTGTTATCACGGGCAAAAACCGCAGAAAATTCAGGAGATAGGGAGGGGACGGCTGAATGTGAAAAGGAAGGAGACGATTAGCAAAGCAAGGTGGGCAATAATAGGGAATAGCGCAAAGTGAAACAAAAGGGAGAAGGCTAAGGAGGGCCCGTCGGAAACAATGATACAGGCATGCTCGAACCAAAGAGAAAAAGGCAAGTCGCGGATAAAAATGACCACAGGCATGGGAGGCGTCACGACGGTAGGAAGCCGAAGCGAAAAAACGGTCAAAGCGCCGCCAGAAAGAAGAAAAACGGATGAGCTTTCATCTCGGGTTAAAGTCAGCGCTGCCGCCGCTACCATCCTCTCCGGGGGACGATCAACTCACCGCGAGGAAAGGGCATTGGAAAAGTCCTGAATAACAGGTAGCACGCCCCTGTTGGAAAAAATACGAGGGTGTCGGAAAAGGAACATAAAAACTGCCCAGAGAGAGGACCGATGGATGAACGTGAAAATAAAAGGATCCCAAGAAATTTATAAGGCGGCAAAAAAGGTACGAAAAAAGGGAGGAAAAGCGCGAAAAGGGGGGAAGTTTAAGGACAACAAGGGCAAAAGAAGATACTGTCAAGGGATAAGCAGCAAGTACGGTAAGGATAGGGAAGAAAGTACAGTACGAAAGTGCATTCATCGGGCAAAAACAGAGGCAACGGCCAGAAACTGAGGACTGAAGCACGGAAAGAAACGTCAATCACGGTGATACGAAATACGAGCCAAAGGGGAGGTGCAAGAAAAAACATGGACGATGACGGGCAGGGTACACGAAAAAATAACAGGGAACAAAAATACTGTCGAATAGAGATCCGCTGAGATGAACCAAGCCAAAAAGCAACTTGGAGAATACGTAGACCGCAGGAGACTCAGAACCCAGCGAAGGGGAACGGCTGGGACATGAAAAATAATTTCAGCTGGAAAAAAGTACCAGGGCCCTAAACAGAAAGATGCGTCGTAAATCACACAGGAGAAAGAGCCTTAAGAGTACATGGAAACAGGATAGTCAGGGGAAGACGACAGAAAGAGCAATGCTTCGGGAATAGAGCCATGGGGTAGGGGAGGGGAATGCAAAGGCTGCCGGCCAGCAAATCGTTAAATGGACGGAGGGAGAAAGAAGAGTGGGGAGGCAGGATGAACAGTGGCGAACGTGGCGACGTGGCGAAAGGCATAAGAAAAGCGCAAATGAAAGGGCTGCCATGAATTCGTAGGAACTGTCTGGGTCGAGCTCGAAGAAGAGCCTTACGACGTTCTAGGAGGGGCGTGAGGGGTCGAAATAAATCTTCGGCTTGGAACCGAAAAGCAGCTTGTTTCCAGACCAGTCAGGACTTGGAGCAAGGAGGCACGAGAAAACGCACCTTTAGAGTCAAAGCAGGAAGCAAACGCGGGGAAAAGGGAACTGTGGAAAAAAGGGGTGGACCGGAAATCCGCGAATAAATCCAAGGGTGGGACAAACGCGCAAAACTGGAGAAAAGAAAAGGAGGGGCCGACGACCGGGGGGGAGAAGAGGACCGGAAATGTCGAAAGCGCGCATACGCGGAGTGTAGAATATACGGGCCGACCTCTTCCAGAGGGGAGAAGTAGCAAGGGAATAGGAAGCAATGTGCACATCTCAGAGGAAAATTTGTGAGAATGGGAACGTAGGACAAAAGGGGAGAGGAAAGGAACAAGGGACTCAATCGGGAGGGACTCCGTCAACATCCGACGGAAAAGTCAAGGTCATTGGGGTTTGTGGAAGAGGGGAAAAAACGGGGGAGTCGAAAACGAAAGGTGCCCTATTGAGAAAAAACGAAAGGAGTTCTGTGAACGAATTGGAGTAAA
>Ga0179593_1472735_pt1 | contig 16882 bp, 16 predicted proteins | sample CZODoug2_1_08_16_FD_185931 | JGI IMG/M metagenome (GOLD analysis project Ga0179593, IMG submission 185931) | Vadose zone soil fungal communities from Angelo Coast Range Reserve, California, USA - CZODoug2_1_08_16fungal (PacBio error correction) | ecosystem: Environmental > Terrestrial > Soil >...
ATTATCCGCCATTCTTGGATAAGGTGCTCAGAAGAAGCCAAAAAGGGGCAAAGGAGGGGGAGAGGATTTCGGAGAGGAGGAGGCCTCCATGGAAACATTCAGGGAAGGGGGCTCGGGGAGGACTTATTATTCGTCAATTTGAGGAACATAACTGAAACAACGTTGTGAAAATTCAGAGAAGAAGGGGACTCAAAAGCGCGGAAGCTAAAAAGTTTGGTATTGAAATCTACGGCTTCCGGCACTGCGATCTGCGCGGGACGTGCCACATAAGCAACTCGCAACGAACCTTCCCGGAAAGGGGACGTGTCAAAGGAGTCGAACCGAGGAGGGAGGCGCCGGGAAATCCCTAAGGGGGAAGGATGGACAACACGACTTTCAAAAAAAGACGACTGGAGCCGTCTTGACCGGTTTTGACGGTGCCCCCCCCTTGGGTCGACCGGCAATCCGAAGGGGGCTGGTGTTAAAAAAAAAAAAAAAAAAAAAGGGCTATGATACGAGGGAGGGGATCTAAGCCAAGTGGGAAATGGGTGCCATAAAGAGGAAAGACTCCCGGTCTCGGAAACTGATCCCTCTCCGGAGACGAGGGATAAAGGCTTCCAACTAGAAACAAACACGTATGATGCGTGCTCCAAGTTCCAACCCTCCAGAGACACACAGTGGTCTCCTCCTGGGGGTAAAACAGATAAAGAAAGAAAGGCCAAATGCAACCCATATCGATGCATCGAAAAAGGAGGGTCGGCGCCGCTGAAAGACGATACGAACGCCCATTGGTCCGATTGTTAGTTCGCTTAGAATATGTAAATAAGGACCGATAGAGGGATATAAAACGGGGAATACGCGGAAAGCCTTAGAGGGGGACCTACAGGTGAAAAATCTCTGTACAAACTCTACAGGTTTTTGACGACAATGAGGAGGTATACGCAGGGGCACGCTCGAGGAGCAGATCGTGGATCTGGCTGCTGTCGATAGTGTCGGGAAGGGGGGAATGAAAAAAACAGGGCACGGTTATACCAAGCTCTTCTCTCGGCTGGTAGAACTCGACTGAATCGTTAGGGATTGCTCAATCCAATTAGGGGGGGAAGAGCACACCCATAGGGGGGGTAACGAGAAAGTAGGCTGCGACACTCCCGAAAAAAGTACGCTAGTTGTCAGAGCATAATTTACACCGAGGCCGACATCGTAAATGATGTTAAAAGGGAAAGGAATGGATGGGGTATTGGAAAAAAAAAAAGAAAAAAAGTAGGACCAAATGACAGTGAAGGTGAGGGAGGGAGATTGACGGGAAATCACGCACTTCAGGTCTGGAATCTGTTACGCGGGAATTCGCATGCAGGCGCCCTAACGCCGAAAGGGTCAGCGTAAGAGTAAAGGGCCAAAAAGACGATAAAGTCAAGCCCAACAATTAGGAAAAAGATAAACAGTGAGAAAAAAACCAATGCCAGGGGCATTTTGGGCCCAGTGCATTGATTTAGGGTGGAAAGGGCTCAAGTTAGGGTTAAAGGGGGCAAAAGAGAAGTGTGCGCCCACAGATTCCCCTGAGACAAAGAACAAACTGCAGAAGTTCGGTAACGCCAAGAAAAGAGAAAGGGGGGGGGGGGGGGGGATGCCGGAAAAGAGGAAAAAAAGAAAAAAGGGGCGAAGATTCTCTATTCAAAAACAAAGCTCTGGGCAAATCGTTCGGAGCTGGTCTGTGACTCAACCGGGGGTTTATCTTCCACTTGAAAAATGGTTGACCAAGAACGCAGACGATTAAAGGTCGGGGACAAGGGAAAAAAGGAAAAGGCCGATCACGTCGTAGCTCAACTAGCTGAAGTAACTAGAAAAGTATGTCCAACTACTGCGGCCCTTGGAGTTCAGGTCGATCCGCCCTTGCTGGACGCAACGAAAGGGGGCCGGAAAAAGGGAGAGGAAGGCAGGCACGAAATTGGGAGGTTAAAAAAAAATTTCAATCCCGAGCCGCTCGCTGAAGCATCTGGAAGACTTTCATCTCACCAAAAAGAGCAATAATAATAGAGTTGGCGAACGGAGGGGAGTTTCCGGAGCAAAAAAAGAAGAGGGAAGGGCGTTACGGCTAAAAGCGCTTTTATCTCAAAAACCACGGATGAGAGACGCGCTTTGAAAAAACCTTCTACTAACCGCTGATACTTTCGGCTCTAAAGGAAATTCCGGACCCATTCCTCGGGAGTTCGATGAAAGATTTTAAAAAAACTTGGACGGCCGTAGGAGGAAAGGAGGAAAGGGCCCGGCTCGAGGGACTCGGAGGGTGAGAGAGGAGGACCGCTAATCGCGTTGCTGTTTGAGAGTAATCAAGAGGGAGAAAACCCTTGGTATTCGATCCGTCGAATATCATAACGGTCAGATGAAAGGGGGGGAAAGGTCAAACAGTTCCCTTCAAAGAAAAGACAACCGGGCGGATCGACGCCGGGGGCAATGGCCTTCTTTTTTTAAAAAGATTGCTTTTGCGGGTGCAAGCCTGCAGAAGAAAGGAAACAAAATGCCCAAGAGAGGGGGAAAGGGAAATGTGTCGTTGGGCAATTCTGGAGAGGAAGGAAAGGAGCAGGATCTGAAACAGGGCGGGTGGCAAAGGTACAGAACGAAACCTTCATGATGCAATCGAGGATGGTCCCGCGAGGGAGAGCTAGTTATAGGCGGAAGGGAGAAAAAAAAGACGGTGACGATGGGGACCCGTACAAAGAAGGGCCGTTTCAGGCATTTCAAGACTTGGGATTCGGGCTGAAGGTTCCCAGTATAAGAGAACGCATTAGGGGGGACATCGCGAAGGGAGGAGGGGGAAGCAAGGCCCGAGCCTGAGAAAGCAACTGGAAACAGAGGACAAGCATCAAGAGTCACCACTCGAAAGATGAAAATGCACTCATCGGTCGACCGCCCCAGGCCGCTTCAGTCATTTCCCAATAGAGAAAAAAGATTAAAGAGAGAGATTCGAAGGGAGGGGGAAAGAGAAGGAGGGGGAGAAAGACGGTGACAGGGGGGGGACGGGTAAAGGAGTTCTGACAAGGGGTATACTACACAGGGCAGGCTCCAGGAAAGATGGCCTTGCGGAGATGGCGAAATTCGCGAAGGGGCAATATGATAGGTAGGAGATTCTCAAAGAAGAAAAAAAGAACAAGCAATATAGAAGAGGAGGGAAAGGTACGGACTGGATTACTGTGCTTCAAACGCCATTCCTTGTTATGCTGCCACCTGAACGAGGTTTGGTTGGGTAGCCTGGGGGGAAAAAGAAAAGAGGATACGGCCGGCCCGGGCGTGAAAACGATATGGAAACCGCCCGGTTCAACGTTATCATATAAGTATCCACCGTTCACATAAGGGACAAACAACCAAGGTAGCACAGTAGCGGATGGGGTTGCTGACGGCTTCGGCAACGGGACAAGGAAGGTCAACGGGCAAGCCTATCTACAAATACAAGAAGGAAATCGGGGCCTTCGTAAACTATCCTCCAAGTCTTCGGGACTTTAGAAAAGAAGCCGAGTACAATCGCCCGTTAGACGCAAGGCGTGAAAGTCGCCATCTCCATCGGGCCCGCGCGGCTTGAGCCAGGGATAGAGCGTCTTTAGCAAAATGATATCCATCAATCTCCTGGCAGATGGAATACGGTCACGAGGGAAAGAAGAGAGGGCCGCAATTAAATCATACCGAGAAATCAATGAATCGCTGGCATCCGAGACTGTACTGGTGTATCCGTATTCCGGCGCCAGAGGCCGGTATTAGCAGAAGAACGATAAGGGATCAGCTGGCTAGGGGGGGAGGAGAGAAAAGCGAGAGAAACAAACTGTAAAAAGTCATGTGTTGCGGCGGGAGAAAAAGGAAAAGACGTATCATAGACAAGAATGTGCAGCTATCTGGTTCGGATAGACCATATGCCTCAGAATGGCGAGGAAAAAGGGAACTCACTCCCCTGAAGTGCTGCGACTTGAGCGCATAGCGCGACGGCCCCCGCTTTTGAACACATGCTCAGGTCTTAAAAAGGTCCTCGAACTCTCGATGGGACATAAGACGCAGAGGGATTGGGAGCCCGAGTGGAGAGATTGTCCGGGGGCGCCACGAACGAGAAGAAGTAGGAACCCTGACCATTTCTTCTCCTGAAGGGAAGCATCCAGCACAATCTCAAAAAAACAAAGGGTGGGAGAAGAACCACTGGACCATTGCGCAGCGCGCACTTGAAGGACATGGTGCGCCGCAGTCTCAATTTAGCCTATAGATAAGAAAGACACAGGGTATGGAGGCTCGAAGGGCGGGAAGGGCCTGTAAACCCGTAGAAGTGAGGAAAGCAGTTACGACACCCGCGGTGCGGTCCACTTCCGTAAACTGTAAAACGGCCTCTGGTAGCGTCGACGAAGTGAGGAGGGGTCCTCTTGGGGGGGGGTGACTCAGCTCGGGTTCATGCAACTATGATCATTGCTGCACGGAGGTAGTCTGCGTACGACTCTTGATTCGGGATTAACGAGGGAAACAAGAAAGACCGCTGCCGCTGGACCGGGGACGGGGGGGGAACAAAACCGCACGCAAGTACAAGCAATTGTTTTCGGGATAGCATTTGGGAATCGCAGGAGCCTGAACTCAATATAGAAATGTCGCACTCCAAAGTCAGGATTAGAGGCCCCACTGCGGAAAGAGGAGGGACGAGTGTCATCACACGTGGCCAGACCTTCAAAAATGGTGAGCGGACCAGGAAAAAAGCTCTCAAATGGCGGGGGAAAGGCAGCCCCAACGTAATTGGACACTCGAAACCCGGCTGCGACCAAGGGGGTGGTCCAGTGCCGCCGCCATCAGCACGACAAGCCCATGCTTGGCCGGGGAGAAACGCGCAAGAAGAACAGACAGGGAAACACCGGGAGACGCCAATGGGGGGCGATAAATCGTGTAGGACCCGAAGGTCATACACGTCTCGTTATCCGGGAGAATCGGGGTCGTAATCGGCGAAGCGCACACCAAAGAACATTGTCCTCAAGAACCTCAGACGGGGGGTCGAGGGAGCGCAGAAAGTGGGGGGGGACGGGAAAGATAGGGGGGGAAAGTGTTCTCTGGGGCCGGGACTATGTAAGTAAAAAGTATAGGGTGCTGGCTTTATGTTGCAGTATAACACCTTTGTGGGGGCTAAAGGGGTGAAGAAACACGAACAAAGAGACGCAGCAATATGCAGTGCCGGGACCCACATCTATGATGTTCTGATTACGCAAATTGGTGAAAATTCTTCAAATCTTAAAGACGACGCACGACCCGAGACCGAAGAGACACGAGGTCCAGCAACCGCAACCGCCTGGATATCCAAGTCAAGGTGGCCTCAAACTCATGTTAAACACACCAGGTAATCGCTATTCTCTTGGTGGGAGCCCAGATATGCCTGCTCCACGGTCAGCAAACACACCACGGTAGATAAGAAAGACGCAACAGTCCGAAGCCTTGATGCCTTTGGGGGAGATCTGAGGGCATCACCCCCGCATGGGGGGGCCATAGCACGGAAAAGCAACGTTCAGCTGACATCCGAACACTGGGAGGACGGAGTTCGAAGAGGGGAGTCTAAAAATCGCCCATCGTCGCCCCATCCTTCACAACTTGTGTGAGAAACTACAAAGAGGAGGAGCCTCATAATAAGGACGAAGGAACGAACTTTCATCACCTTTTAACAGTTTGGACAAAGTATGAAACTCGCTTCTAAGGGTAGACCTACAGTGCCGGGAGGTGGTCTGGGGCGAAAATTTCCGTAGAAAAATTGTAAAGAAAGCGGCATATGTCAGAATTTTCAGGGGGTATAAAGACATTTCTCGGTGAATGTCGGAAAGTCTAGTGGGCCTTCAGTCTGGAAACCGGACACAACCAACCAGAGGTCGGAAAAAGAGAAAAATCGCTTGGGCTAACTGTTTTACCTGTGCGGAGTTACAAAAATCAAAACACAACAACAGGAGGGGGGGGAGAATAGAAAGAGAGGAGAGAATTTCAAAAGGGCAATCCATAAATTGACTCTTTTTTCGCTCGGTAGCCGACCTCTGGGGGAGGGTAACACTTGTTTCTTCACGAATCCTTCAATTCAAAGGTCCGGTTACACTCCGGCAAAAGGTGGAACGAGGAAGGGCTTCTTGTAGCACGATATGTCCTACCGGCCGCCACAGACAGGCCCCCCAGGAACGATCTATCGAGTTACCTAGGCTGGTATCCGTCTGTCGGCGGATGGGGCAAGTATTACGGGCGAGGGGTTTCTGGAACGACGTTATATCCGCGAGACAAAATGATAAACTCAATGCCAACCAGCTAAAGAGGAGAAAGGGGTGGAGGTGCTAATACAAGCAGGAGGGAAGAAGTCTACGACCGCGGCGGTCGGAAGTTGAATCGATGAACACTGCTGGTGAAAGGGCAAGGCACTGCTCATTCCCAAAACGGGTCCCATCGCAAACCGGGCAAAAAGGAGGGGGGAAAGAAGGGGACGGGTATTTGGGCGTGGAAACGGATGTCGGGTGCTTAAAGAGGGACTGCATCCTCATGAAGCTGAGCTGGCAACACGAATGGACTAAAAGGGTAAAGGGAAAGGACCTTGACGGGGGAAAAAAAGTCGAAAACTTTGTCGCCGTGTCCAAAAGGACTGTGGAAGAGATAAGAAGACTCAGAGGAGACAGGCAACAACGACGTCGGCCAGAATGACGTTGCCGTACCTATCGCCAACCGGGACCGGTCTCACGACTCGGACGATAGGTGGATGATTGGAGATTCATGCACAGGAGAGGACAAAGACACGGGGGAGTGAGACAGAAAAAACAAGCAAAACCGCACCGAGTGGCTCACTCCTGTGCTAAAGAAACACCAACAAACCCCAACCCCAAATTCGCCAAGACAAGCGAACCAATGCCACCAAGACTAAACGAGCGGAAGAGCGGACGGAACGCACGAGCGGGTGCAAGACGAAAAAATTCGTAATACGCCCATGTTAAAAAAAGCAACGGGGTCTTGTCTCTGCAAAGTAGCGATATCAAAGGGGGAACCGGCGGCTTAAGGGGTCCTAACACATGGTCGACATCCAAGGAGTGGTGACACTCGCTACAATGGTGGTAGCCTTCTCAGTCAGAGTGAGAAAACAGCGGGGGAAAGGAGCTGGCTGATGTGATTCTGTCGGGAGCGAATCTGGACAAACCAACGGGAGCACCAAGTTGAAGAAAGCCAAAAAATTCCGCGGCTCGGGGAAAGAGAAAACAGTAAATCAGTTATTAGATCCGAATAAAATTCAGGAAAACAAACCATCATGAAGTAAAAAAGACCCATGCAGGGATAAACAATTACACTTCCAGAGAGGAACTCGGGTGGTCATCGAATCATATAAAAGGAAGAGGGACGAAAGGTGATGTTAATTATGACGGGACGTTTCACAATGAAGGCGACCGAAAGCAGCATGGTCCCCTTGGAGGGGGTTAATTTTCAACCGATGTACGAAAAAAAAAGACTGCGTCAATCTACATCTTTACTCGGGAATCTGGGAGACAGCGCTCGAGTCTGGAAGATCAACGGCTGCAAGAAGGAGGATAAGGGGGTAATTAAAAGAGATATTATGCTCCCCAACAAGAGGGAGAAAACCCTCCCCGTTAGACGGTCCTCAACCCAGGTCTCGGGCAATGGCGTCCAGTGGAGGGGACTTACCGGTTGGAACGCACAAATATCTGTTTCTCGGACTCAAAACGGGTTTCCAGCAGGCTGAGTTTTTTCGCCCGGCACCACAAAGAACTCGAAAACCGAAAAGGACGTCACGGTTTGAGGAAAACGCAAAGAAAACGACGGCCCGCTTCCTTAGGCAAGAAAAGGATAAGGGCAGAACTCAAATGTTGCTATGACGGAACGCATGTAACGGAATGCGGTCACTGGGAGGGTCTCAACACCGTTGAGCAAATAGCGCGGAAACTGGGGCACGGGAGATTGCGTGGTTCCATCCAGAGGGAAGGAGCGCTTGTGGGGGCCAAGGGGAAAGCGGGTCAGGTCTTCAGAATCTAGGTAGGATGGCCTCAACGCGAGATGTTCCGCGCAGGGTTGACTCCCTGTCGTCAAGGGTCTCCCTCCTTTCTTTCCAACAAAGGGGCAGAACTAGGCATACGGAAAGACGGGGGGGGGGGGAGGAGTGGAATTCATTCCTCCGCAGAAGCGGGGGAAAGACATCGTCCTCACAAACAACAAACATACCTTCTTTGGCGATCCAAGGGCCGGTGGGGAGCAAAAACAAGAAGCGCGGGAAGCGGGCTTCTCTCTGACCCCGCGGTTCTACTAAAAAAGCACCAGCGGGAGAGAGCTGTGTTATTCTAATAACAAGATGCAAAGAAGGCTCGCATGGGCGACCCGAAGAGGAAGGGGAGGAACGGATGCCCAGAAGTTAGTTTAATTTGCTTGACCTGTAAATGAGGGGAGGAGGGCGCGGCTCTGCATGGAAGCCTGCGGGCATAAGGTCGAAGTCATAACCTCTGCAGAGAGCCATCACGTTCGGAAAACGGGGGGGCAAAGCCGGATCGAGCCCATCGGGTGAGGGTGCAAACCAGCGACTGAGCTTGGAGAAAAAAGCGCGTCAGGATATGCTTGCCCAGGGGACGAAAAAGATTGAAAAAAAAAGAAAAATTGGAAGGCTAGGGAAACCGGGAACGGGGACCAGAGGCAAAAGTCCTTGTCGGGGTCCCCGATTGGGGGAACGTGCTTTTGAAACAAGGGGACGAGTGAAAAGCAACACACCAAACGTTGGGATGCCGGTGGGGGAGAGAAAAAATCTGGGCGCCAGGTTAAGATGAACGGTCAAACAGGGTTTCCCGAGGGACGACAAGAGAGAACCTGAAAAAAAGCCCCAGCCGGACCACGATGGAACTGGGAACCAGAAAAAAAACCTTGAGGATCAGGTGAGGGGGAAGGATACTCGAAAATGGGGGGGCCAAGAAACAGCCATTACGCAGTACTCGAAGGGCAAGAGGGGGCAGAATCTTGCTGGGGGGCGTCACTGCCTTGGACCATCTAAACTCGCATTTCCAGCGCGCCAAAGGAGGAATCTGCGGGAGAAAGAGGAAGTAAAGGCCCCCCTGACGGCAAACAACTGTGTCTTGAATCCCAACGGCATAATCAACCAGCAAAAAAGGAGAAGAAACGGCGTGCGCAACCGCAGCATTATCCAGGCCCCCATTCCACTGCGCCAGCAGTCAGCGTCTCTCTCAACAAACACACCTATAATAAAAAAAAAAATTCTTGGCCGGGAACGCAGAGGGGGCCAAGTCAGAGATAGGGGTGGTGACTGGTGAAGCGAGGGGACAGGGGTCGAGAGTACTACACAGTTGCAGGAGTCTCCGGAAGTTCCTAGGAGGACGAAGGTTGAATCTCGTATATGGGCCCAGAATAATGTCGCAGTCGATTCCTCCTGAAAGGGAGAGGTAAATAATCCCAAGCAAATAATTAAACTCCGGAAGAGGGGGATTAGCGTATAACGAATAGGACAGCACGTGTTATTCGGACAACCACGAAACTGAAGAACGAAAGAACCTGTGTTTTTTAAGTCGCGGGCCCATCAGCGTGGAAGCGGCCCGGCAGGTTCTCGCGGAGAAAAAAAAAACCGCCCTGGGCAAAGAAAAAGAATGTGCCAACTTTCAATAAAGAATTGACCGCGACAGAAACTGTACATCAACAAGGAAGGTGTGCTGCACCGCGCCATCAGAGGGGGGACAAACGGGCAAAGTCTAATCGTTGTAAGAGAAAGAATAAACGTTGCGAGGCAGACAAAGGGGCGGGGGGGATGGGGGAAAAACTGAGTCCCACTGGCAGAAAGCGAAGGCTATGACAAGAGGTACTGTATCATGAAGAATCCAGGGCGCGGGTGAAAAAAAACCTCGGGGCCTAGGAAACGCAAACAACGAAAAAGTAATGGCAAAGAAAAATGACTGACTTAAACGATTATTCACCACTCGAAGAAATTACTAATCGACACATCAAAAAATAGTCAAGGAAAACTTATGCTCCGCGATTATCTGTGTTTTCAGTGGAAGCGCCAGAACGGGTAAAGGGGGGTATTCGAAGAAGCGAGGAGAAGAGAAAATTCACGGGAGCTGATTAGAGAAAAGGAGAGAGAAATCAAAAAGGTAAAATGCCGTGCAGGGGGATAGAAAGACAAGAGGAGGGAAAAAAGTATCTGATAATCTGGGAAGCAGGACGACCAATCCGCGGGGGAGACTGGCTCGCGAAAGGGGAAATTAACTCCTAAAAACGTGAACTGCGGGAGACTTCTTAACCGGGAAAGGGGACAGGAGTTGGAACACGAAGGTACAGGGGATGTCATTAAAAAAAGGCCTCAAGAAGAACATCTAGAGTGTGGAGGCACGCGCAGCAGGTAAGATAATGCTGGGACAGGAAAGGATCCAGGTAATGTGCAAGGGAAAAGAAAGACTGAGACGGAGCAAACATTGTTTCTAAAAAAAAGGGGGAAGAGATCCTGCTAAAAACGGGGTGGGGGGATCGCTGCGCACTGCAAAATTCTTCTTAAGAGCAAGCAAAGTCAAAAACATGGGGGGGACTGGCTCGCCGCTTTGGGATGGAGATGAAGCTGGAATTCGTGGGGGGGTTGAACGAAGTACGCGCAGGGGGGTGGTATTTATTTCAAGGGATTCTACAAGGGAGATGGGAACACCGGTTCTGAAAACTCGAAGAGAAAAACCATGCGCTGCAGGTTTGCCAAAGTAAAACTGCACCTAAACAAGAAAAAACAAACTTTGGTGGCGGAGGATCAACGGGGAAGGAGGGTTACGAAAGATTGTGGGGGGGAGGGGGGGTAACATATCTCTTTCATTCAGATTGCACGAAAAAAACGGCGACTGAGCTGGAGCGACGATCGAGAGACGGAGAAAAGTTCGGAAGAAACTAATGTATGTTTCCAGCAGATAAGGCTGGGAAGAGGAAATCTCTGTTAACTCCCAGCACCATACGTTTCGGGAGAGGGGGGAGTCAAAGTCATAAGGCAGGGAAAAGGAACATCAAATATAGATGTTAAGAGGTGAAGGAGGGCAAATGTATGAGGAAAGGAACAACTCGAGAGAGAGGACGAGGTTGACTCGAATCCAAGCAATTACTTCAAACCAATAAAGCACACTGAGAGGTGATTGCGAATCTATACGGCAAGATTTCATCTGGAGAGTTTGCCCCTCAGACTCGCCGAAGGGGAGATCAAGTGTTGAAAGGGGTTTAATGCCCAAAGCCAAAAAAAGAGAAAGATAAAACTAGGGAAGTGAAAAAAAAGGGGGGGACCCCGCCAGAGGAAAGTACATCAGCTTCCAACCATCCCTGGGGCATATAACAACTTTCTGGAATGGTAAGGTATCAAAGTCAAGAAATGGAGAGAAAAAACCCCAAAACAAAAAAACCCTTGTGGATTATTTTTGTCTCCCTTTCTTTTTTGACTAATTTTTGTTCTTTTTGGTGTCTTTTTTGTTTTTTTTTGGTTTTTTTTTTTTTTTTATGTTTTTTTTTTTTTTTTTTGGTGTTTGTATATTTATTTTGTTTTTTTTGTGCTAGTATGTGTGGGTACGTTGTGTGGTGGTTTTTTTTGGTTTTTTATTCTTTGTTTATATTTGTTTTGTTTTATTTGTGAGGTATGTTTTGGTGTTAGTTTAGTTTGTTTTTTTATTTGTTTTAGTGTCGTATTTTTTGGTTGGGGTTGGTAATAGTGTGGTGTTTGTGTTTTGGTTGGTTTTTATTTTTGTGTGGTTTTTTGTGTTTGGTGCTATTGTTTCGTGGTTTTTGTGGTGGATTAAGCTAGGGTGTTGTGGGTTTGTTGTTGTATTGTTTTTGGTGTGTTTTTTTGTTGTTTTGGGTTAGATGTTTGTGTGTTTTGGGTGGTGTTAGTGAGGTTGGTGTGGTGTTGTTTTGTTTTGGTAATGATATGTTTTTTGGTTTTTTGTTTTTTTATTTTTTCATTAGTTTTTTTGTGGTTTTTTTTTGTTTTTTTTTTTTTTGTTTGTTTGTTTTTTGAATTTGAGAACTTTTTTAATGGGGTTTTTTGGCGTTTTGTTTGTTTTTATGTTGGGGTTAGGAGTGTTAGGCAGGTGGGGGTGGGTGTATTGGTGTCAACTCCCCCCAAATCAAAATAAAGCCCCCAACCGAAGTCCCGCCACCAGCGCTCCCCACCCAATTTTTTCTAAAACGCTCACCCGCCACCCACCCGCCCCCCCCCATCTGAGGCTTACGATCGGCTACCTACGCTATTTCGTCGGGGGAGGATGACATATCTTTTTCACCCTTCGGCGGCGTCTTAAATAACGGATGTTGACACCTATAGTGGGGCTTCAAGGCGCGGGGGTTGTCGCTCCCCAACCGAGGAAATTTGTAAGGGTTGACATTGACTCCGGCCGCATACGTTGATTGAGCAAAGGGGGTCAGACGTTCTCGCCTACTCAAAGGCGGAAGTCAATCCTATAACCGGCGATATGGTCTATATGGAAGACAAAAATTCAGGAGGGGAAACGCTGAATAAAAAACGAAGGACCAGAGCCTCAGGCATCAAAAACCAATCCAAGACGAGGGAGACACGTCTAAGGTACTTCAAATATCACTCCGAGAAAAGCGTCGTTCATGGTTGGGGGACCTAGATGAATGATAAGCACAAGTAGAAAAGCGTGAGATACGAAAAGAACAGAGTGACGGGGGGCGTGATTGCCGATTAACGGAGCAAAGCAGAGGCCGAGCGATCAAGTTCCGCAACGGTCACGCCTTTGAAATGAAATCGTCCCGGATTTCGAAAAGCCTTTTTGACTTCAAACCTGCCCTTCGCGCATCCAAGGAAAAACAAAAATTGTGTTTGGGTATGGGAGGATGTTATCTCTCAGACACCGGAATAAATGTAACATACAAAGGGGTGAACGACCAATATTGGAATAAAGCCTCAGGCGAAAAAAACTCGCGAAAGACGTGTACCCTTAGGAACGTTGAGGGTGTAGCGAGTAATTGATATAAAGAAAGCGTTAGCGGACTAATCATTGGGAGGGGGGGGAAGAAAGACCATATTTCTGAGTCAATGACATAACCTGGGGTCTAACTCCCTTTGTATTGACAAAGATGGAAGATGGGTGAAACTGGGGTAAAGTTTCCAAAAGGGACAGCGAAAAAAAAACAAAAAAGGGAGGAGGAAAGAGAGAGTGATTCTTTCATATTCAACACCTCTTTAGAAAAAACGGGGTTTCCCCTCTGCTAAGAACTCTGGGGGAGGGATTGAGGTAGGAAGAAGAATAACGCATATGCAGAGAGGTCGTGAAAAACTGACCGGCAAAAAGTTTCATGGAAAATCAGGGCTTCCCTTTTTAAATAAACCACCGCACCGGAGATAAGACGGGGGGGAGGAGTGTCGGCACGGAGGCTGTATAATATAGTGGTCAGGATGGTCACTGTTGACGGTAGGATTGGGGCGGGAAAGGGTAGCGACGGGGGGGGGGGTGAAGCCTCACTGCAAAACTTTGGTTAACAAGCCCGTAAAAAAAACAGTTGTGGCGATGGAAACGCGTGACTGTGAGGAACGGGACATACGCCGTCCAGCGGGGCTTCGGGGCTGCCCCGGGGCAACTCCGAAAACGCGCAAGACGCAGTGGGCTTGGGGTCATACCGCGGGAAAAGCCTTGACTGACTCATGATTGAGAAAAAAAATGAAGAGGGACCATGGAAAAAGCCGGAGTGGGAGAACGTCCGTTTGCAGTTCCACAGCATTGGTCGTCCTTTACCACGGGAGGGGGCGGGTTATGAATATCGAAACTGATCATTAAAAACTTAGGAAGAAGGAAGTGTGCCGTCCTAATAGACAACCTAAATACTTTGGGCCTGAGGCGTGGGGGGGGAGTCGGGGACTCACTTTCTTCAACCATTCGTAGCCAATCCAAGTCTGATTTAGGGCGCTCCACCCAAAACAGCACCAAAAAGACACTTGTAACTCGACCTATGCCAACAGAGGAAAAGTCACACCATACGGGGGACATTTAAAAAAGATTCAAAAGCGCGATCTTTGTAAAACGAGTTCAACCCCGGCACAGGAAACTGAGTGGCAGGAGACGGGGATGGGGGGGGGGCAGATGCGGAACCGATAGCGCAGATAAGGTCACAAAGAACTTTTAAATGACGACTGCTAAAAAAAAATAGCCGACAGACTGTGACACAGAGATACAGAAGGTTTGAAGAGGCCAAGGATGAAATTCGACGCGGTCCCAAAAGAGGTTCAACAACAAGGCCTGCTGTCAAAAAGGGAGGTGTGATGAACTGAAACAAACAACGGAGCACTGTGAGAGCAAAGAGAGGAGGAAGCGGGGGAGAGGTGAAACTCAGATAAAAGAGATCAAGACCAAGGGGGAGAGAAAACACCATCTTGGAGGAAGTAATGTTAGAAAAGGGTGCAGGTAAATCGTCCGCGATATAAAGATGCATCCTCATATGGACGAAAAACGAAAGAGAAGATCGGATTGATGGGACAAAGAACTGAATGAAGTATAACGTGGAATTTGTTCAAAAAAATTATTAAAAGGAAATGTTCCGGGTTGATTGTTACTCGGAAACCGGAAGCGCAGTGCAAATCGTCCCGGACTTGCTCTGAATTCGCAGCGGAGGAAGTCAAACGAAAGCAGCAGGACTTAAGGGGGGAAGAGAAGGATGCCATAAGGGAGAATGAAATACGAATTATCAAACCAACAACAGGATCGAGTAGGCAACTAAAGGAGGAGGGTAAAGTGGTTTTCCCCAGGTGCAGGGGCAGTTGCATGTTTGGTAACTCAGCGGTAATTTCTTCGTCCCCTCGTTGCGAGTGTGTGACTAAGAGGACGGACCGTTCGACGAATAAGAACGGCAAGGCACGGCCTTTCAGAAGGGCAATAATCTCGCCCGAGGAATACTCCAGCAAATCGGGCAAATCAAGGAAAGACTGGAACAAAAAAACTACGCGGATGCCCGGAACCTCGGGAAACTAACGTTGGCCCTCGGTCGGGTCTCCACCGTTGACAGGACGCGTCAACCGACGGAGAATGGGTACAAAAAGAAAGAGTGGCGGTTGCGCCCTTCCAAGTCAGCGCACCTAGCTGAGGAAAAAAGCGAGATGTGGAAGGAGAGAGCTGTGAGAAAACGTGGTCAGGGGAGATAAAAAAAAAAATCGGTCCACAACTCACGGGTCCTAACGGAAAGCAGTCCACGGCTGAGGAGGATGGCAAAAGGACTCCGCGGCAGAAGAAAGATGGGCAGATGACATCCAGCATCTCCCAGGGCATTCAGATAATCTTCTGCAAAAAGACTCGTGTAAATGCGCTGAAGCTTACCGTTGCAAACTAAAACGTCCCCGTTACAAAACGAGAGAGGGAGAGATGCGCAAAGGATTGAGGGGGCAGGAAGTGACAACAAGAAGTCTCACAGGTCGCAATGCCAATAATCAGACGACCCAGTGCAGAACTTCGCAGGAGGCAGAAAAATTGCGTGCAACGTACTGATGTGAGGTCTAGCGGTAGGGCGCTGAGGATCGGAAGTAGAAGTGAAGCTGCCGAGGAAGAAATTCAGAATCGCGTTTCAGGAGGGTTGGGGGACAAAAAAAGCGGGGTCAGGCCTCTTTGGAAACAGGCCTAACTAACACGGTATTGGACTTAAAAAGGGAAGGTGCACAGGGAACCATGCAACCAAGACCCTTGTGAGAGAAAAGAAGGGACGCACTTCTTGCCTTCACGGTTGGGCTGGACCAAGATAGGCTCGTCCCGACGCGTTAAGAGCACAAGAGAATTCGCACATTCGAGAGGAAATTTGGGGAAAAGGAAAAATTATAGGGAAATTGCACCAGGGCGGGTTCCCGGCGTAGAAGGAGAACCGGGGAAAAAAGGGCGAATCTCGGCCCCGAGCTTTAGATCTTCCAAATTTGTCCGGGGGCCGCGAAAGGGCGCGTTCTATTTGGGGGGACCAGTCCAGTACGCAGTAAAGGATGTACAAAAGAAAAGGGCTTGCGGGTGGGAGGAGGGGGACACGCGTCCAGCTGCAGACCTGAACTAGGAGATTCAAGAAAGAGACAAAAGGACACAAATCCCTGGAGACTTGGAAAGGGGCAGTACTCAAAAAAAGCCAAAGGCAGAACACAAAAAAAAGGCGATACCCGGCGAAAAAACCCAACCCGCCGCAAGTCCGCAATCTCGGAAACAAAAAAACACAACGTTGGAGAGAGAGATTGCGGCAAGGATTGCGCTGCTGGGCGGATCCGGCAGGGGGTGCGCACGCCGGTTCATGCGAGGGGGTTGTTACAGAAAGGAACCCTTTGGATAGTCGTCATGACAGGCGTTGACTCAGAGGGGAGGAAATGAGCATAAAGGGTGGAAAGCGTAGTACGGGACAGAAATCCCGGGGCGAGTAGACTTTCAAACAGGAAAAGAATGACAAAATAAGGGATTTAACCTATGACTGGACGGCGCTTGGCTGACTGGGGAGGAAAAAGCCCAAACTTTGGGGAAAAGCGGAAGCCCCCACGAAACTGGGAAAGAACGGCATCTCGAAAAATGTTTTTATAAACCCTCAGGCCTGCGTGATTCTCGAGGACAGGGGAAACAACCCTGTTCACATGGCCTCAGAGAAGGGAGGACACGAAATCAAACAATTGACAAGACAAAACATGGGAATAAAAAGGGTGTTCTCGGGCTTTTGCATCTAACCAAAGCTAAGCACGCATTCGTGGAAAAAAAATCGTTCCCCCGCTTGTAGAGGTTTTACATGGGGAAGATTGACGATCCCCATAAAAATAACCGTGGGGGGGGGTGTGAAACTGATCATCGAAGGGGAAAGGGCAATCGACCAGGGAAGGAAACGCTGAATGCGGAAGGACACCTCGGCAGATGACGAATTCATGATTTGTGACACGCGAAGAGGCCTAAAGAGAAGT
>Ga0179593_1596972_pt1 | contig 16881 bp, 33 predicted proteins | sample CZODoug2_1_08_16_FD_185931 | JGI IMG/M metagenome (GOLD analysis project Ga0179593, IMG submission 185931) | Vadose zone soil fungal communities from Angelo Coast Range Reserve, California, USA - CZODoug2_1_08_16fungal (PacBio error correction) | ecosystem: Environmental > Terrestrial > Soil >...
CCGTAAGTAACTTGAGGGGGAAGGGGGGGGGGGTTGAAGGCCGCATGAGAAAGGGTATTCGTTTTTCCAAGAAAAGGTTGAAAGAAAAAGGGAAAAAGTAGATTAAGTACATTTAATAGGGAAAAAAAGCAGCGGTGGGGGGGGGAAAAGAAGGGAGGCTGGATCTTGCCCAAGCTCTTATCGTATCACCCTTCCAAGGGGGAAAGGAGCTTTTCTTTGGGGAGGGGAGGGTTCCTTCTAAGGGTGTGAGTGTGAGGGAGTTTACGAACCCTTCCCTGCTAAGGTCTTCCTTAGCGAAAATCCACGGGAAAACGCACGTGCTTGGGGGGGGGAATGGTTGTGTCTAAGGGAAATTAGAATTAAACAGCCTGCCAGGAAAAGGAAAGAGGGGGGGATGCCCCCGTTTGGCCTGAACCGGTAGGGGGGAGAGGAAGGCTGGTTTTAATCGGAAGTTGGGTTAAAACAAAGGGGGGGGGGGGGGACAGTTTTGCTTGTGGGGGGGTGGAAAGGCGGGTAAAAGGGGGGTTGTTTGTTCGGGGGGGGGGAAAGACAGCACGGGTTATGTGGGGGGGGGGAGAGCAAGAACCGGGGGGGGGGTGCAGGGTGGGAGAGGGGAGGCGGTGCATCGAATCGGGGGGAAAAGGAAGAAAAAACCGGAAAATAGAAAGGGGCGGGGGGGGGTTTTGAACATGGGGTAAGCGTGCAACCCGGGGAAAGGGGAAATGGGGGAACAGGGGGAAAGAAAAAATAGATGGAAGGGGATTAACACCCCCCACAAAGGGGGAAGGGGAGAAGCTGTCTGGTCCAAAAAGGGAAAAAAATTAGATACGACGATCGCCGAAGGGGGGGGGATGGCTGCTTTTTAAGGGAGAGGGAGTACTAACGGAGCAAAATGAAATCCTACCGAACGGAAATGGAGAAGATTTCTGGAGGCAAGAGGTAAAAAAAGATCAAAAATGGAGGGCGGCAATTGGTGACTTTAAGAAGAACTGTCTAGGAGAAAGAGAGTAAAAAAAAAGAAGGAGCGGAAGCGGGGGAAAACCGGGAAAAAAAAAAAGTGCAAGTTTTCCGAGGGATGGAACTATCCGGACAAAGAAAATTAGAAAAAAGCAAAGCCGGGGGGGGGGGGGAGGAATTATTTTCCAGAAGAAAAAGGCGTGGCCGCCAAAAAAAGAAACGTTGGGGTTCAAAGAGGCCACCAAAAAAATAAATGGAGAGTTTAAGAACGAAAAAAAAAACAGCTATCCCTCTAATCCAAAAAAAAGAAGGGGTGGGGGGAAAAGGGACACCCGCGGGGAAAAAAGGAGAGGCCGAGCGTTCCATGGGGGGAAATGGTGAAAGTACGCAATATCCCTAGAGGGAATATGGGCAAGAAAGGGGGGGGCGCCATACGTTTTTGGGAAAAGGAAATCACCAAGGGAAGGGAGCCGATGCCGTTTTTATGAAAGGAAAAAGGGATCCCAAATCAAAGGGGCTGGGGGGGCTTACCCAATACGTGGGTGCCGAAGTCTAAGTGTGATGTCTCGCAGGGGGCGTCACTTTGGGGGGAAAAGGGATCGCGATGGAAAGCAACAAACTAAGAAACTACAACGCTTCGGGGGGGAAAAAAAAAAAAAAAGGGCCGGAAAAGGGGAAAAAAGAGTGGGATGTTATACCGAAAGGCTCGAAGGGGCAATGAAAAAAAAAGGGGGGGAGATGAAACAACGCCAAAGGGAGGCGGGCATTTTGGGGGGAAGAAACCTGCCACGGGGGGGAAAGGGGACGTTTATCTGCAGGAAGGGAAAAAAAGATTGCGTGGACCAGGGAAAAAAAGCCCCTTCAGCTTGGGGGGGAAAAAACGGGGGTATGTGGGAAAAAAGTGGGTGTGGCCTAAGGAGGAACAAGGAGCGCGGCGGGGGACTCGCATCAACCCAAAAAAATAAAAAGGAAGACAGTCATACTCGAAATCTCCCGCCTACTTGAAAAAAAAAGGGGAGTACGCTTTGCCTTTTGGTTAAAGGAAAGGGAAGGGGGGGGAAATTTTTTTGGGGACCAGAGGGGAAGAAGAAAATGGGACTCAGGACGTAGGTTGCGTCCCGGGGAAAGGAAGACGGAGAGGCAAGGGGGGGGTGAGGCTGGAAGTTGGGAAAGGAACGGTGTTTGAGAAAGCGATGGGGGGGGCAAGCTATAACAACCTATAATGGCACAGGAGGCCATTTACTTTAAAGCGAAAAGGGGGGAAGAGGGTAAAGACGATGGGTTTACGGGGAAAAGGAAGGGGGATCGGGGGTATAAAGGAAAAAAAACGCCGATGTTTTGGGAGGACCTTGTATCGGGGAGACTTACAACGAAAGAATGAAAAGGGGCGGGGAGATTGAGGACGGCGGTCAAACGGACAGAGAGGTTTACTTGGGGCCCCCCGGGAGAATTTGAAACGGCGAAGTGTTGGGGTGGCCAGGGGAAAAAAAAAACCATTTGCAAAGAGGGGCCGGTCCCCCAAGCGGAGGGAAAAGCAGGCTCACTGTTGGGGGAAAAGTCAAGAAAAAGACTTCATCAATTTGAGGATAGAAAATGGGGGACCGGGGTCGCCATCAAAAGAAAAAGGGCAAAAGAAAAGGGCCTTATTGCGCTCTCTTTTGGGGAGAAAAAAAAAAAATCAGGGAAGCGAAAAGCGGGAAAAGAGGTTCTTGCAGGGATTGTGGCGACCAGCAAAAAAACCTTTTGCACTCAAAAAGGGGGGGCCCTCCGGTAATATCCCTAAAGGCCCTCTCCCCAGGACGAAAAAAAATTTCGGGAAAAAAAAAACTGGTTGTCTTATGGGGGGGGGGAAACGAACTACCATGGACAGGGGGGATGCGTGCGGGCTTGAGAACCCTATTTTCTCTGAGAAGGAACTGACAAAAAAAAGGCGTAAAAGGGTTCCCGCCAGGTTTTGTGGGGGAAATCGCAAAGTACAAACAACACCACCTTAGGAAAGGGGAAAAAAAAGGAGATATCTCACCCATGAAGCCGTGAACCTGGAGACGGTCAGGGAGGAGATATAACCCGGGGCTCAATCCCTCCCAAGAAAGCCACTCTGACCAAGTTGTCCAGTTCTGGGGGGAAAAAAGAAGGAACCAGAAAGGGGGGGGGGGACGTTTTCTTGGCTAAAAAACGACTCATTGGGACTGCCACATCCTGGGGAAGGTTTGTGTCAAAAGGCGCCGCTTCGATCCAGCGAAAAACATTCGAGGGAAAATCCGAGGACTCGGTTCACTTGATGATCAGGCCAAAAAACAAGATATTTCAGAGGGAAGGAAAAGACGTCCGGAAAAGTCGGCCCGGGGGGAAGGGGCACCGCTGGCCGGCCCCTAGAAAGGCAAAATGGGGGAAAAGGAAAAAACTTCTCAGCCCTTCAAAGGAGAAAAAAAAAAAAAAAAAAAAGAAACCCTCGCCGCCCAGTCCAGAGGGGGCCGATGTAACAGCGAAAAGGGAAATTCCGGCAGGCATTAGGGGGGAGATCAAGCGAAAACCGAAGGAGGGGTTGGCAATTGGATACCAAAGGAAAAAAAAGGTAACCCCCATCTTGCTTTACAGGCACAAAAACCCAAAAATGAGTACGTCAATTTGCCGCGTTGGGGGGGGGACAGGATATTTTGGGGGTAGCAAAAACCCCGGAAAAAAATTCAATCGCTCTAAACACAACCCGTGGTGTCAAACTCCAGCAGGAAAAAAAAAAAGCGACACTCTGAAAGGAAAGGCTCCAACTACTGCAGGCGTGAAAAAGAGGGGGGAGGAAAAGAGAAAACTTGCAGCATTGGGGGAAAAGGGGAAAAAAGGGAAGTCAGGAAATTCCCTTGGTGAGGAAAAAAAAAAAAAAAGGAAGAAATGCCTTCTAAAGGACGTCCCGGGTTGGGGAGGGGGGGGAAACAGCCGCGCTCCTTGAAAAGAGATTCCACAAAATTCAAAAGAAGAAAAACAGAAAAGGAAGGGGAAGGTGCTGTTCAAAAAAAAAAAAAGGAAAAACACGCAATCTTCTCGGTGGGAAAGAATCTCCTTCATCCATTTGGGGTAAAAAAAATGATGCAGGGTGAGTGGTCATCTGCCCCCTGGGGGGGGAAAAGGGCACCCGTCTATCCCAAGGGGAAGGGAATGGTAGGGCCAATTTCACGAAAAAACAAAAAAGGTTCGTTGCTCAAAAAGGGGGGGAAAGGTAGTATTTTGGTGGGGGTCGGGGGCCACATACGAATCCAGAGGAAAGGTTGACGGGAAAAAAGAAAGGAAAAGACAATAACAAACCTGCCATCCTTAGAAAAAAAAAAGACTGGGTCAATCACAAAACAGACTTGAGGGGATCTGTCAATCCCATAGGAACGCCGCCACACTCAGGAAAAAACTGGAATCAAGGGAAAAAATGAGCCCCCTTCCTGCCGAATAAAAACTATAATTTGCTTAATCACAAAAAAGGAAGGTACAAAGGGCGGCAGTTTCCATAAAAAGACCGGCCCCACTCCTTGATGTGGGTAAACAGGGAATAGAGGGCCTTAGCCGGGGGGGTGGTTTGGGTGTCGTCTAAAAGAATAAAAGTTTAGTTGCCGCAATCGGGGGAAAAGGACTTACCTGTTGGGGGGGGGGGGGGGGGGGTTAAAAACTCAAAAAAAAGGGGGACCCCCCTTTATCTGAAAAAGGGAATGCACCAACCTTCGTGAGCACGAATACCTCGCGTTCAGGAAACAAACTAGGAGGAAGTTGTCAGGGGACCGTTCCGCTAGACGGAGAAAAGTCTATATCTGCGGAGAAGGCTTACTCCACAAGAAAAAAAAAAACGACAAAGCACTCATGAGAATGCCGCCATCTCTGAAGAGATCGTCGTGAAGAATGGGAAAAAAAGGTCGCCGTCACTTATAAAAGGGAAAAGAAAGCACGTCGAGAAAAAAATTGAACTACAGCGAAAAAGGGGGGGGGGGAAAAAAAGGGTGTAAAAGAAAAAAAGAAAACATCTCTCCGTTTGGAAAAAAAAAAAGGGTCAGCTTACCGTGGAACTCCCCAGGAAGGAAAAATAAAGTTCACCCTCACCCTGGAAGAGAGGGGGGGGGAAAAGAAGGGAAAAAAAGTGGCTGAAGGGAAAGAAGGCCACCAACCTTTCTCAAAAGGGGGGGAAAAAAAGGAAGGAAGGTCCCTTGCGCTCCACCACCGAACAAAGGGGATTTCCCGCAACAAACCAACATATCCAGAGGGGAAAACAACATAAACCCCAAACGGGTTCACCAGGGGGAAAACGAAAAATCCCTAAAAAAAAAAAAAAAAAATCATCCCGTTCCAACTGGAAAAAAAAACAGGTCACCACAAATGTCTCCGGGAGAAAAGAAGGATCACAGAAAAAACAACAGATGTCCCCCCTCAAAAGGAGCGAAACTTGAAAAAAGGAAAAAAAAAAAAAAAAAAAGCCAGCAAGAGACCCCCGAAAAGCAAGTTTCGTTGACAAAGTGAAGGGGGGGTCGCTCCAGGAAGAAAGCTAAAAACATTTTTCGGGGAGTTAAGGGAGGTGCAAACCGAAAAAGCAAACCCACAACAAAAGAACCGCACTCGTTAAACTCAAGCACGGCCCGAAAAAACAAAAATCATCTCCCGTGGGGGGGGGGAAGAATCGGTTTTCCCAAGTCAGCATGTCTGAAGGAAACAACCCCAAAACAGATAAAAAAAAAGGGCCAAGTGGAAAGAAATGTCCCAATTTCCTCCGAAAAAAGAAGGGAGACTTCTCTCAACTTCTGACCGCGAAAAAAAAACGCATAATCGGGGAAGAGAAGGTTCAACCAAACCCTGGCTCCCGGTTCCCCTTCAGGAAGAAAAGAAGACCACCCGAAACAACCAACAAAAACTGGAGTACTATGTACAAATATAGAATATAATCGAGGAAAGGGGAAAAAAAAAAGGGGTTGGTCTGGGGTTGAAATTCTCCAGAACCAGATTTTATTCTTGTGTGTGGGGAAAAAAAAAGAGGAAGACTTTTGGAAGAAAAAGGGTAGAGGAAAGTAAGGGGGCATCTAGATTTCAGAAAGTGGGGGGGGTTCTTAAAGATCTTGGAGATGTGCCACCCGGATGGAGGAAAAAACGGCAAAGTTGAGGGGCGGTCTTTCTTAAACGAAGGGAGGGGGGGGGTGGGGTTATTACAGAGGGTGAAAAAAGGCCTCTGCCCTGAGACAGACAGGGGGGGGGGAAAAACAAATGCCTGTTGGAGTGTGTATCTGCTTCTGAAAAGGAAAAAGGAAAAGGAGGACATCCTGTGTTGTGAGGCACGGTGTTCCGACAGGAGAAAATGGTTGAAGGGCCAAAAATCAAGAGGATTTTTCGTAAACATGGGGGGGGGGTGCTTGGGTGGATGGGGAGGGGGGGCTTAGTGAGAAAAAAGGGGGGGGGGGGGGGGGGGGGGGTGCATAAGGGGGGAGGTTGTTTAATGTTTCAAGACAGGGGGAAAAAAGGTGCCTTTTTGATATGTGTGGGGTGGGGGGGCAAGCCGAAGCTGTACGGACAAAAAGAATCTGAAAAGTGCTTGTTAACTTGGGGAAGAAACACCTTCGGGGGAAGAAAGCAACCTAACCCCTGAAAAAAAAAAATGGAAGCATTAAAGGAATGGGGGGGGGGGGATTACAACCATGTACCACAAAGTGGGGTGAAGGCATGGTCCGTTCAATTTGAGAAAATAAAAGAAATCCGAGCCGACGGGGGGAAGGGACCGGGGGAGGTTATATCATTTAAAAAGAAAAAAGGAAATCTACGACCCTAGAGACGAATGGAGAAGCGGGAGCATCTTTCCCATAGAGGGGGGGGAAAAGGGCAAAAACATGTGGAAGGGGGGGGAAGGGAAAAACTGTATAATCTGGAGGGGGGGAAAATGAGCCGAAGCGGAAAAGGAAAAAAAAAAGTGCTGTGGAAAAATAAGAAAGGGTACGGCAAAGAAAAACGGCAGCTTTGTATCCGACAGCCAGGGTGGGAAAAAGGAAAGGGACAGAGTCAAGGAAAGCGTGCCCGCAAAAAAAAAAGGGGGGTTTTTGGGTGTTCGAAAGGGGGGGGCAACCAACTCAAATTAAGGAGAAAAAACAGAGACAAAGGCCCTCCCAGTAAGCCTCCCTCCTAAAAGACGGGGGAAAAAAGAAGGAAATTGTGGGGGGAAACGCCCAGGTAGGAATAGTTTGCGGCCGAGACAGGGGTTCCCCAATGAGATGGGGGGGAAAGAATTGATTCAGGGGATAATTTCAGGCGGGGTCCGAAAAGGGGGGGTAAAGTGTAAAAAAAAGAAAGTATCCTTTATTCGAGGGGGGGAGGGACAATTTATTGACCAGATTCACCAAATCAAGACTGTTGCCAAAAAAGGGAGGTAGTTGGGGGGGACGGGAATCTTTTGTCGTCGGGGGGGGGGGGGGGGCCGAGGAAAAAAAATTTGCGTCACGTTGGGTAAAGGGGGGGGGGATCGCGAATTCCCTCAAACCAAAAATACTACCCATACAAGTCGGCCAAATGGGTTGCGCCAACGGAAGGGGCCCGAAAGGGCGAAAAGGGGATTACCTCCGGGGAAAAAAGAGAAAGAAATCCCAAAGTTAAAGGGGGGGAGAAAAACGCATCTCGTGCAAGTTGTGAGAAAGGGGGAAATAATTCAGGGGGAGGGTATTAACAAATGAGGGGAAAAGGGGGGGAAGCGAAATATTGCGGTGCCTAAGGGGAGAAAAAGCCCCTTTCAAGCTTTTGGGGGGAGGGTAAGGTGGGGTGTTTGATGGGGGTGGGGTTGGCCTCTCACTACAAGGGAGAGGCTTTTAACTGAAAAGAACAAAAAACGTAATGAAAAAATACCAGGGGGGGGGGAAGGGGATCTCCTCCCCTCACTCTCAGAAGAAGCACGGAACCGCCCTGATTGAAAAAAAAAAAAAAAAGGGAATTACGGCTGTGGGGGGAAAGTTTGGGGAGAAAAAAACTTGCAAAAAAAGTTTTCTTTAAAGCAAAAAAAAAGGAAAAAAGGGGGGAACCTCCTGCAAGTAGGGTTGCAGAAGGGGGGCATTGTGGGAAAGCAAGGGAAGGGTCGCGCTGTCTTTGGAAAAGACGGTTTGGCGGGGGGTTTTTTTTTCGGAGCGGAGGGGGGAGGGGAAAAAAAAACTTCAACCGAAAATGGCCCCCAAAGGGGGAAAAGGAGGCCATTGAACGTGTAATTTTAAAAGAGTGGGTACTGGGGAGGAAAAAGATGGGTTCTGAAGGGGGAATTGTGCAAGAAAAGGTAGAAAAGAAGGAAAAACACTGCAATAGGGGAGTTGAGGGGGGGAATCTAGACAGAGGGGGAAAAAAAGAGTATGCTCATTGGGTGGGCCGGACTTCCCGTGGAGGGGATGCGAGGCAACGGGAAGGAGCTAGATTTTTAAATGGGGGGTGTTGCCGACAAAAAGGGCGACTTTGACAGGGAGGGAAGTTTGTGCCGAAAAAAAAAGAGAGGGAGGGTCCGAAAAAAGAACGACAAGACCTTCGGAAGGGTGGGGGGGGGGAAAAGTCCACTAAAGGGAAACTGCCAAAGCTTGAATAGGGGGAACCTGAGAATCATAAAGAGAGGGAGCAAAGGTTCGGTTAATGAAAGCTGCGGGGGGAGGGGCGCTCGCCCGCGGGGCGCGGCGGCGGCCCCCCCCACCTTGGGGGAAACAGAAAAAGAATGCCGAAGTAAATCGCCGCGCGAAAAAAAAAGGAAAAAAAAAAAATTCCTGGTGAGGGTGGCCACTAACACGAAATGTCGCTTTGAAGGGAGGGGAGGGGGTCTGCGGGGGGGCTGTTCCGCTTAAAAAGTCAATGAGTTGCGTCCGACATTGGTGGGAAAAAAAGGCCGGCATGTGATCTCTATCCCCAAAAAAAAAAAAGGAAGGGGAAGTAAAAAGAGGGGGCACAAATGCGGGGGGGAAAAGACGCCGGCCATTTCTGATAGGGGGAGACAAGCAACAAAAGATCAAAAATTGCCATTGGATTTAAAGGCAAAAAAACCAGAAATTGTGGGTGGCCGGTTCCTTGTTTGTGGGGAGAAAGAGCGTTAACGAAGGGGGGCAGAAAAGTGAAGTGCCAAGGGGGGGCGGCAAATAAAGTAGACCAGAGAAAGGAGAGATCCCCACTAGATGCGAGAAACCGAAAAAAAAGAGTCACTTTATGGAGAAGCCCAGAAATATTCAATGCTGCAGTCCGTTTCAGTAGGAACAAGGGACGGTCTGGGGGGGGAAGATGTCCGCCAAAAAAAAAGTGGGTTTCGGCAAAAGAAGCAAAACAGGGAAAAAAATGAGAAACCCAATAACCCTCGCGAAAAAAAGGGGGGGGGGGGGGTGGGACTCCGAAATGTAACAAAATCTAAAAAAAAGGAATTACCGGGCAGGCATATTTTTCAGGAGAGTCAAGAACGAACATCTTGCTTTGGTGGAAAAAAGGGGGGGGAGAAACCCTCATCGGCACAAGAAAGTACAAATAAAAAAGGGGTTACAGAAAGGGCCAATTAGGAAAAAGGGGGGCCGCTCCAAAAAAAGGGTGTTGGAGGCTTGCCAATCAAGGACAGAAAAACGGGGGGTCAACACTCAAAAAAAAAGGGAAAAAAAATATCTCCGCTTCCAAAAAGGACCCTGCGCAAAAAACTACTGGAGGGAAAAAAAAAGAGGGGAGGCTCTAAAAAAAATTGGAAAAAAAGGGGAAAAGGGAACAAATTAAGAAAGGGACGAAGTCCCTTTTTCGGCAAAAAGAAGGAGGGAAAGAATATGCGGATAGGAGGGGGGACGCCGGGGGTGAGGAAGGGAAAAAACTCAAAAACCCTCCGGGGGAGGAAAAGGAAACAAAATTCCCAAGAACAGGAAAACAAGGGGGAAGGTCGTCCTTTGGCAAAATAAGGAGGCTGTGTAAGAAATACGTCCCCCACCTCACAGAAATTGGACAAGCGAGAAATTCGTCGAGGAGGGGGTCATTCTCCCCAAGGGGGGAAAATTGCCCCGTCTGAGCCCACCCGGGGGGAATAAAGCATGTAAGAAGGGTCAGAATCCCAACAAGGAGGGGCGCAACAGTGCAGAGGTGTGGGAAGGAATTTTTTGGTTTGCACCGAGGGGGCGCGAATCCCTCGCCACCCGGGGGGGGGAAACATAAAAAAAGCCGCTCCCTAAAAAAAAAAACAGCTCGGCAACCAACGCTCAGAAGCACAGCTTGATTGAGTCCATCAAAAAAAAGAATTCTTCGCCTTTAAGGAAGTGGGATCAGGGGGGAACGGTAGGCGCCCCCCTAGGAAAGGGGATACAAAAGGAAAATTGCTACAATGAAAAAATCCCATGAACGCCCTTAAAAGCAGAATTTCCTGAAAAAGGTGGAACCCCATGAAAAAAATTACTTTTTGCAGGAAAAAGAAAGGGAAGGCCTAGCCGGTTTGGCTGTGGAGAAAAATAATAAATATTTGAGTTGGAAAAAAGGGAGAAACCAATAGAAAGGGGGTGGCCGCAGCGCACGTGAGGGGGGATCTTAAAAATAATGGGGAAAAAAAAAAATACGAGGGGGAATAATCGAGGGGTGGCAAGGTATAGTTTTTCCAATCAGTCGAACAAAAGAAAAGGTCACCCAACCGCAAAAAAAAAAAAAAAATCAGCTAGGGGGGAATGGCTCTATCGTGGAAAGGGAGAAGAAACAAACTTGCCGCCCCAAGCAAAAGATTGAAAGGGGCACGGAAAAAAGGATTAATCAGAGGAGATCGTTTCGGGGGGGGGGGACACCATCGCGTACTTATAAAAGCAGCAGCGAGGAGTCGGCGCTTCAAAAAAAAGGGATCAGGCAAAGGGGAACCCTGGTTTTAATTAAAAGGAAAAAAAAAATCTCTTTCGTAACGGGGAACCCCCCAGGGAAAAAAAAGGAATGTCAAAAAGAAGTAGGCACATAGTTTCAAAAACTGGTCCATATCACGGGGGTTAAAGGGGAGGGTCCCGCACTCGCTGCCACCAAAAACAAAAGGCCCAAAAAAAAAAAATCCTGCCGTCCCTGGGAAGAAAGGAAAAAAGACCCGGCTGTTAGTCCACACCAAACAAAAACGGGCTTAAACTCGGGCACCTTCCAAAAACCCATCACCACCAAAAAATCAACAATTGGTTAAGAAAAGAACTCAACTTAAAGAAGACCAAATTTCCCTCCCAGGAAAAGGCATCAATAAACAGATTTCACTCCATGACGGCTGGACCTTGTCTCCCAGCAGCGAGGAAAAAAAAAATGCTGGGGGGGGGGGATTTGTCAGAGAAAGCCCCAGAAATCTCTTCAGTTTCTTCGAGGAAAACTCCTACCCAACCCCAGGAAAAAAAAGGGAAGGGACGCCCCTCCCCGAGACTCCCCTTGGAAAGGGGGGGAAGAGAGTTCCAGAGGAAGGGGGAAAAATAAGTCTGGAAAAAAAAAAAAAACAGCTGCTTCCAATACTCTCAAAGGGGAAAGGAGAAAACACTTTTCTCTTCCCTACCAAGGTCTGCACGCTGTCCAAACAACCGCCCAATAATCCGGAAAATGATAAGTGCGAAAAAAAAAGTGCCACCCTGGTCTCCAAGAAAAGGGAGGAGAATCTCCTCCACTGAAACTCGAAAAAAAAAAAAACTGAGTGATTACAAAGGGGAGGATATAGCGAAGGAACTTGGGACCAAGGGGGGGGAAAAGGGGGGGGGGGTGTGAAGGCTCATGTACGCAAGGGGAGTAAATGCTTTGTTGGCAGAAAAAAGGAAACGGGAAGCGTCTAAGGGGGAAGGAGGGGAAGAATTGAGATATTTTCCTCAAAAAAGAAGGGGGGGGTTACGAAGATCCCTTGATAAAAAAACCTCTTATCCAGGAAAGAAAGGAGTGGGGAAAAAAGGGGACAGGAAGAATTGCTGCTTTGGGTGGGGGGGGGGGGGGAAAGGGGGAAAGAAAATGAATATCTTCTGCAAGGAGGGAAAATCACTTAACAGCAAACTGCTGGGGGGGGGGGGAGTGACTGGATGAAATAAAGTACACAGCCGGCAGTGGTTAAAAGGGGATATCCGTGGCGAAAAAAAAATGTTTGAGGGAGGGCCTTCAATCTATTTTGGAGGGAAAAACCAAAGGGTGACGCTTGCGGGGGGAAAAGGGGGGACGTCTTTTGAGGGGTGGGGGGAAAAAAGGGGGGGGAAAAAAGACACAGCAGGGGGGGTGGTGTTAGGTGTCTCCAAGGGAAAAAAAAAGTGCCGTTTGAGGTGGTGAGGCTTCTTCAGCCGAAAAAAAAAAAAAAAGTATCGTAAACCCTACATCTTCCAGGTGGGAGGGGGGGGGAATACGTCTTTCAACTTCCGGACCTTTGGGGAAAAAAAGGGGACAACGGGATCGAAGGGGAATGGATTACAAAAGGGGGAAAGGGGACTGTACTTTCATGGGTGAAAAAGAGCTCGAAGGGAGTTGGAAAGGAAGGGAGGTAAAAAAAAAAAAAAAGAATATCATTACGGGAAGGAAGGGAAAAAAGGAAGAAAGAGAAGAACTATTTGAGAAGAGGGGGGAAAGATGAAAGTGCGGTGCTGGAGGTTTTGGTTACGTGAAATTCCGACCCTTTATAAGAGAAAAAAGAGAGAGGCTGATGGAAAGGAGAACGTTAACGGTTCCGAAAAGGGAGGGGAAGCTATTTTGAACACAGGTACCTCTCCTGGAAAGATGTTTTTTTGTTCGAGCAAAAAAACGGTGTAGAAAAAGGAATTTTCCCAGGGAAGAAAAAAAAGGCCGTTCGGCCAAAACAGGAGCGTGGGTTTTTCTAAGGGGCAAAAAAAAAAGAAAGGGATGATTTCGAAACACACCTAGCCCTCCGTATAGGAAAAAGGGGGGGTGGGGCCCGTACAACGCGGGGGGAAAAATCTAGAGGCCAGTTCGGGGGGGGAAAAAAAAAAAAGGGAGATTGGTTGCTACGGAGAAGGGGGGATCTTTCAGGCCCGGGGGGGGAAAAAGAAATGTTCAAAAAAGGGGGGGGGGAGCCAGAACCTTATCCTGAGGAGGAGCATGTTTGAAAGGGAAACAAAGTTGGGAATAGGGGGTGTCCCAAATCAAGATGGGGGGGGGGGGGGGACCCAGGAGAAAAAAAAAAAGGGTGTTTGGGGGGTTTGCCGGAAGGATAAAGGTGTGTGGGGGGAGGGGGGGGGGCAGGATGATTTGGCGTGGAGGGGCACCTGGATCGCCGGAGAAACCAAAAGAAAAGGAAGAACTACCTTTACAAAAAGGGGGGGGACTTTGAAAAAAAAGTGTGCACAAAAAAGGGCCTACATGATTTTATCACCCTCCGCTCGAAGGGAAAGGGGGGGGGGGCAGATGACCGAATAAAGGGGGGTTTGGAATCAGGGGAAAAGGGGGGTATGCATTCTACGTAAGAAAAAAAAAAACCGAATATTGCGGGGGAGGGAAAAAAAAAAGGGTAACACCTGGGCCCTTGGGGGAAAGGGGGAAGTGAGTTGTTTTGTGTCCGAGCCACTTGAAAAAGGGGGGGAAGCGCGCTGGGGGGGAAATCTGAGCACCACCCCTGCCCGAGAAACCTCTAGAAAATTGGAGAAAAAGACACCGCCCTTCATTGCCGAAAAGGGGGAACGGGACGACCTTGGCAAACAGGGGGGACAAGGCAGGTGTGGAAAGGGGTTTTTTCCTTAAAGAGGAAGGGGGACTCCTGCAGTGGAGTTTGCAAAAGGTCATTGGCATCTGATAGGCCCAGGGGGGAAAAAGAAAAAAGGGGTTTGGAGGGGGAGAGATTGAATTGCAAAGCAGAGAAACAAAAAAAGAGGAAAAAACACGGTACAAGCGGAAAGGGGATCATGTGGGAAAGAAAGGGGGGAAAGAAGATGGTGGGAGTAACAGGAAAGATCGGGTTAGAACAAGGAAAAAAAAAGAGAGATTTTTCGTGGGAAGGGTGAGAGGAGGAAACCTATGCCCCGGAAGGTCCCGGTTTCTCTGTGACATCGGGAAAAAAAAAAAGGACCTGGCGCGGAAGGGGGGGGGGCCCCGTTTAAAAAAAACTGGTGGGGGGGGGGAGGGGGCCTGAGAATTTTTGGGGCCCACCATTTTTCTCGAGGGGGAAAGAGAAAAAATTTTAAAACTGCGGGGAAAAGGTGGTTTTTGAAGTTTGGAATCGGCCAACAGGGAAGGCACAAAAAAAAAAGTTGAATATCTTTAGTCGGGACAGAGCATCATTGAAGATTAAAAGGGGGGGGATTTTTCCGCATGGGGGTTGAGGAAGCAAGCGGCTCTTGGGGGGAGGAACAAAAAAGACCACCACAGTGAAGATGGCCGCCGGGGAACATCAGGCCGCGAAAAGAAAGGGAACCGGCCAAAAATTTTGGGGGTAAGGGTGGCCAAACGAAAGGAAATTTCAGCGGGGGGATGGAGGGGAAGGCTTGGGAGGGCTATGGGAGCTCCAGCTAAACGAAAAAAGAAACTTAAGGGCCATATTACATGGTAAAAAAAAACAGTAGAAAGAAGTTGGGTGACTACGAGAAAAACAACAACAACTCGTTCTGGCTGACCTCTCATCCCCCACATTCCAAGGAAGGAAATGAACCTGCATTTCCGGAAAAAAAAAAAATAGCCGCCAGCAAGAAGCAAAAGCCTTTCATTGCGTTCGGGGGGGCAAAGAGCACAAAACCAAAATTTTGGAAAAAAGGTTCTCGCGGGAGGGAGGGGATTGAAGGCCCATCGTGGAAAAGGGGTTTCGCAAAGAAAGCTTTCCACCGGATCAAAGAATCAAAAACGGGTGAAAAAAAAAGCACGCGAATCTTCAAGGGGGAAGGACAGCCCACACACCCAGATGAAGGCTTGCCGAAGGGGGGGACCGGGCCAAAGGGAGGAAAGGGTCTGTGGAAAAATAAAAAAAAAAGGGGGCAGGCCCCTAGTAGCAAATGGGGGGGAAAAAAAAAAAAACCTTAATCAGAAGGGAAAAAAGGTTGCGGAACGGAAAAAAAAGAAAACTCGGCGCACAGGGGGGGCACTTTGCAAAAAGGTGGGCACGAAACGGTAATGTCTTCCCAAGGGGAAAAGGAAGGGGGTGGGAAAGGGCCTCACTCCATAACGAACATCGGGGGGGGGCCAAATGGGAAATACCCGATCACGGCACAGTGAAGGAGAGGCGGGTTTACAGGGAAAAAGGAAAGGAGTAACGTCCATGTCCGCTTTGAAAAGGGGGGGGAAAGGGGGGGGGGATAGCTTGTCAATTCATCGAAAAAAAAAAACGGGGTCTTTCCACTCCAAAAAACGAACCTCACAAAATGAACCCTGCGCAAAAAACGAAAAGGGAAGGGGACAAAAGAGGGAGTTTTCGATAGAAAAAAAAAAAAGAAGGTGAAGGGACCAAGTGCAAAGTCGTGGAAAAAAGGGGAGCAAAAAGGGAGAGATATGCACAAGGGAGGGAAAAAGGTTGGCCTCACGGGGGTGGGGGATATTAAAAGACCACCCTTGGGGGGAGGAGGCCACAAAAAAAGGGACAAAAAAAAAAAAAAGGACAAAAAGAAATCTGAAGGAGGTAATTCTGCAGGCAAAGGGAGAAAGAGTTGGTCCCGAAAGACCTCTGCAGAAAGGGGGAAGAAGGAACAAAATGTCCGCGATGCCGTGGGGGAAATAGACCCCTTTGGGGGGAAAAGGGAGGATAATCAGGAAGAAGTTTCTCCGTCCCCAGAGGGGGGGAAAAAAAAGGGGCCGCGTGTTAGGTATGGGGGGTGCGGGGCCCAGAAAAAAGATCCAGGAAAAAGGGAACGCAATCAGCGGGGAGGGAAAGAAAAAAAAAACCCAGCACTTCCTGCACCAAAAGAACTCGGGGGGGGACCAGCAACAGCTTGCACAGTTTGGGGGAAAAAGGGAAAAAAAAAAAACTGGAAAAAAAAGACAGGATACTCTGGAAGGGAAAGGGGAACTTCCTGCGCACAAACCCTTCAAATCTCCCTAGAAGGGGGGGAAGGGAAAAATCCCATCTCATGGAACAAAAAGAGGGAAGGAAATAACCTAAAAAACGGGGGCCGGCCCACTCCTGAGTGGGGGGGGGAAAGGAAGAAAGGAAAAAAAGGTCTATCTGTGTTTGTGGGTGGGAGGAGAAATCTCCATAGTTGGAAAAAACTTCTAAAAAAAGTTACCGGTGGGGGTGGGGGGGGGAAAGGGGATTTTGACTCTTAAAATCAGCCATGCAAAGGAGGATCCGAAAAAGCTCGGGGAAGGGGGAATCAGAAAAAAAAATTTCGACCGTTCACCGAGGACAAAAGAGAGAGATATCTTCTAATAGAAAAGAAGGAAGGACTCAACCAACTGACAAAACAACAGAGGAGAAGAAAGATGCTCAATCGTCTCGAGGGGAGGAAAAAAAGGTCATCAGGCTTAACGGAAGAAGCTCACTCCCTTCGGGAGAAAAAGGGGAACGAAAACCAGCCCCAACTTGGGGACAGGGGGGGGGAGAAAGTTCAGTCGAAGGGGGCAAAAGGAAAAAAAGGGGGGCCGCTTACTTGGGGGAAAAGGGGGGAAAATTCACATAGGTTGAACAGGGAAAAAAAGATCGGTTTTGGGAGTTGCCAAACTGCAAAGACGGCTGCACGCCTCCCACAACGGGGAGAAGGGAAAAAAATAATGCCTGTCTTGCTCAGAAAACCACCTCCCTGGGGGGGACCCCAGGAAAACAACCCCTGCACATCACTCCGCCAGTTGTCAACAAAAAAAAAAAACCCGCAAACCGTCACCAAAAATGTGTTACGAAAAATCGAGAAAAAAGTAAAAGAAGCACCCCAATGTAAAAGTTTGCAGGACCCAGGGGCATCCCTAAACTATGTCCTACAAGGGAAAGGACAACCACAAGACACATATACAAACTCCCAAAACAAGGGGGGAAAAAGGGATTTGTTCGCTCGAAAAAAAAGGAGGACCAAGGGGGGTGTTACTTCACCTTCTTTCAAG
>Ga0179593_1469910_pt1 | contig 16879 bp, 21 predicted proteins | sample CZODoug2_1_08_16_FD_185931 | JGI IMG/M metagenome (GOLD analysis project Ga0179593, IMG submission 185931) | Vadose zone soil fungal communities from Angelo Coast Range Reserve, California, USA - CZODoug2_1_08_16fungal (PacBio error correction) | ecosystem: Environmental > Terrestrial > Soil >...
AGAAATTCCAGAAGTATTAAACGATGAGGAGTGTAATCATAAAGAGAAAAGGCGTAGAGAGAAAAAGGGTGCGATGACGTACGCATATACAGGGCAAATGTCTTTCATTTCAAATTCATAAATGCGGCAGGGAACTGGCCCGGAAGCTGGAGTGCAGGGTCATAAATCTTGGCAGATTACGCGTAACGGCCTCGAGGTACCGGGGAGGGAACACCGGTTTGTGAATGGTTCGGAAAGGTTTAACTAGCAAGAAAGGGAAGGAATGCACCTGTGCTCATTGGCGATTATCCGCGGTTGGGGAAGGAGAAACACGAGAGGGGGCGTTGTATAGTAAGAAAGAACAGCTAAAGTGTCGGTTCGATCGGCTTGAAAATGGGAGGAAAGGGGAAGGCGTGGGCAGTCAAAATCGAAAAGCTGGAAGAGGGATCGAAAGCGGCAAAGCGGCATAGCAAGCGGGAAATTGTCAGCGATGTACTGTCGCAACGTTTGAAAAAGGCCAGAATGAAGCTATCTACGAATGGACTTCAAAGCTACGTGCTGATGATTCGGTGGGGAAAGGGTAAGAAGGGCCGACTTATAGGGCGCTTGGGTTGGCGGAAAGGGAAATGCCTGCGTACCGGAGGGGTATGTGGTCTTGTGTGGGGGTTGACAATAGAGGTGAGAAAAAACGATGGTTTAACATTGGTGGGCCCCCAAGGGAGAGCTGGGAGGCACGTGGTCAGGGTCAAATCGGTGCCGTTGAAAAAGGTGGACACGCAGAGTGGCAGTGTTTGGTGAACTCAGTGGCTGAAAAAGGTGTGTCCTCGTGAATTTAGATGCCAGGGGGGAAATAAAGAGCAAACAGAAAAATCACGCGGCACGCGAAGAAGGGGGTGGGAGAAATTGGGTTGGGAAGATGATATTCGGGGGCGAAAGAAAAAAAAGCAAAGTGGATGAATTTATTTTGGTCTGGAGGGAAAAGCTTAGGGTCTCGGAAAGGAAAAGGAAGGGCCTGGGAAAATCATAGTTGAGGCGAGACGTGCCGTGAAGAGGTGTACTCGCCGGGACAGGAAAAGGTTAGAAAACGAAAAACGTGGGAGGGCATCTCTAAAGTAAGGGATCAACTGCGGGAACACTACTTCTGGGAAAAGGGAAAATCACGGGAAGGGGGTGAAAAAGGAAAAAGGAAGGTCACTCGGCTGGACAAAAGAGATCGGTGAAAGAACGTTCGAAACTACAAGATTAAGGAGGAGAACATTCCCGCACAGGGATTTAAAAGTCTGTGCTATACAGCATTTGGTACAGAATTTCATTGCTGAGGCTCGGCGGAAGAACGAGATGCGGTGTGACCTGGGGGCTAGCCTGTGGACAGAGTTCAAAGAGGAATAATCGTGCTGAATCCGAAAAGACGTGGGACTCCGGCTTGACCAAGAGAAAGTCTGAATGGGGGGGAGGGAAAAAAATTTGGAGGAGCACTCGCCCTTTCGGGACCTCACGGTAGAAATTCCAAAACTCGTTAGAGTGTGCAGAAAAAAAAAAGTTAACGGTTACGTGGCAATGAAGCCAGGAAGTGCGGTGTAAGAACAAAGAAGGAAGTGAAGTTGCCCAGAGGTCGTGTAGGGGTTAGAAATACCTGGGAGACGGGCGATTGCAAAAAAGGGTTGGGGGTAGAGTTAAAAATAGTAAGATAGAAAAGCTTTTGTTGGAACATCGCAAGTGGGTGCTCCTAGGGGGTTGCCGCCCCTGGGGTCGAAGAGCCGGGGGAACAGGTCAGTGCCCAGGGGGAGCTTCTACAGGAGGGAAGGAACATGTCGCGAAAAATGAGTGCAGGGAGAGGTAGAAAGATAACTGGCTAAACGCGTGTGTCAGAAGGGGGGTCCACAAAAAAAGGAAGGCCGGGGAGAACAAGCATCGTGGTGAACGTTGGAAGGCTCAAGGGAAGAGAATAGGGTCTAGGAGGTGAAATAACAAGAGGTCTGGGGGTTCGATGCCCAGGGACAACTAAAAAAAACGAGAGACCTGGTTCCAGAAGCAAGGGGGAAGGGAAACATAAAAAGGACCGGAAAGAAGAAAGTAGTTCAAAGATGTGTTAATCGAAGAGCCCTTGAATCAATGTTGGCAGGGGCGCAAACCGTGGTTCAGAAAAACCAGCAGAAAGCAGGTCAGTGGTGAAGAGGAACCAGGGCGAAGCAGAAAGTCAGTCATTTTACTGCGAGGGGTACGGAGTGGGAATATCAGGGAAAGGGGCGGATCCAAAAAATAAGCGAGGTCGCTTACGAAGTCACGCTTGTTAGGACCGAGTGAATACTCCCCAGGAGAATTAGGGGAGGAGGGAAAAAAATACTTTGGGGAGTATCAGAGAGACAGGAGGGAGAAAAAGTATTCGTCGGCTCAGAAGAATTGGAGCAACCAAAAGGATGGGCAGAAGAAAAAACGCAAAGAAGGGCATGCAGAAATAAGAAAAGGGAGCATTGACCCAAAAAATCTCAGGGGGGCAGGGCCCATTATAAAGAGTCCAAAAAAAGTCTTGGGAATTGCAGCGGGGAAAATGAGGAGAGAAAAAAAAAGGGATGGCGGAAAGAAATCTACCCTAAGAGAAAGACGGCACCAGGACGAAGCAGACAGGGGCCGGCCTTCATTTTAAGAGGGGAGGAAAAAATATTTTCCGATCAAAAGGTACAGTCAGGGGAAGACAGGAATCAACTGCTGCGGCGAAGGACCCCTAGGGCCCAGGGTACTGAACATGTTGGAGCTCAAACAAAACAAAAAAAGGAGGGAAAAAAGAGAGATAAGTCAGTATAATGGGCAACCGAAGGGGCAAGTTCTCGAACTAGGGAGGGTCTTGTAAGAGGGGAGGTGCACTCAACCTTGTCGAGGGAAAAAAGAGTCTTGATTTCCGATTCCAAACCGTGAGTCGGAGGAGAACGAGCCAGGAAGGAATGCTGAAAGGGAGGGAGGGGTGGTAAGCAGCAATGTCGATTGAGGGGAGGCATCCGGCTTGTGGAGCAAACTGAGCAGGGGGGGAGGGAGCTCCACAATCCGTGGCTCGTGCTCCGGGCAGCGTTTTTGTAATCGGGCCAGGGAAAAAAACGATATGGAATAAGATGCGCAAGTTTAGCCTAACTCAGAGGCCCCTTGGCGGGAAGGCAACAGCGTTTGTTTAAACCAAAGGAAAGGGCTGAGTGGACTCGGAAAGAAACAGGTTCCAGAGACCTGTCAGAGCAAAAACCTTCAAGGTAGGCAAGAAACGAAAATGAGAAGAAGAGTGGTCATGGAAAAGAAAAACGCAGTACAAACAAAGTTCAAGCTCCTCGCGCAAGCTTGGCTTCAGAAGTTTATCGCCAATGCATGGGCCGCAAAGGAAGAGGGGAAACACGGGGGAGAAGGAAGGTCAGAAAAGACCTGAGAGGCGTGAAAACTAAGCAGGGCGGTTTTGAACACACTGCAGCAGCTGCGGCTACGCCGAATCACAACAGTGTGACGGAAGGAGTCGGGTAGAAAAATGTACCGCAAGGGGATTAACCGGAAAGGTGGGTATTGCAGAACAATGTCTAAACGCAAAGCACTTTTGATTAAACTAGAATATTGAGTTTCAGGGAGAAGAAATGTGTGATGAGGACGGTCACATAGAAAGATAGACTTTTGGTAAAACAGGCAAAAAAGATGCGCCTCGGGATAGGGCCACGCCTGGAACCGATTGGTGAGGACGAACAGGAATCAGGGGACGTACGGGAAAATTAGAGGGACACTTGGAAATCATACCCAGAAAAAGACCAAAAAAACAAGGAGCAAAGCGACGAGTTCAAGACGTTCAATGACGATGATAATAAAACGAAGAGAACGACAAAAAAACTTTTAAGAAGAACCGGGAATTCCCCAGGGAAAGCCAAAGAAAGCACCGTCCAACTTCAGAGGTGTCGGGGCCGAACGAAAGGAGCTCTTGCGACAAACAGGAAATTGTCGAATTGGGGTCAAAAAAGAAAAAATCGTTGAAGCTAGAGAAAGAAGGGCGAATCCAAATGGGACAAACCACAGCACTGACCAATTCCAGGGGGTGATTGGGGGGGGAAATACGTCAGTCCACGGGTCGCCAAAATAAACCCCGCCTGAAGCTGAAACATTAAAAACGCAAAGGTTAGGAAAAATGAGTTCAAGCCCAGAAAGGGTAACAATGGATTGGATAGCCGAAAAAGGGGCCCTCCCTGGGAGTGGAATAGCCGAATGGCAGTCAGTTCGCGGTCAAACTTATAAAAGGGTAAAAAGAGTGGGACGTGGATGGGACCCACCACTTCAAAAAGTCGTTAAAACATGCAAAGACTGCAGTGTGGGAATTGGACCCCGGAAGGGGGGGAATCGGTATGAAGGAAATCACATGGTATTGGGTAACCGTCTAAGGCATTTAAAGCACGACTTAGCGGAAAAAAACCGTCGTATGCACAAGGCAAATCCCATTCCGGTTCTAAAATACGAAGGGCGACAGAAGAACCTAGAAACTGTGACACAAGAAAAAATGGCAAGAATTGCGGAAACGCGAACCTCAGTATCGAAAAACCTTGGACCGTACGTAAGAAAGAAAAATTGAGGGGGGTCAGGGGTATTCGAGAGAGGACCAAAAGGAGGGAAGGAAACTATTCGCACCGGTAGCACTGAAGATAAAAAAACCTAATATGAGGGTCCGTTTCGTATTTGAAAAGGGGGACCCTTGATCCCGCTCCGACCGGGGACTTCAAAACGAATCGGTGGGAGCCGGTGCATCAGAATAACCAAAAGCCCGGACACCGCCAACTAAAGGAAGAATCCGGGAAGTACCAGAAAAAAACGTCACATAATGGCTTAATTGAAAAATAACATAAGACTCCGATCACGATAAGGAAGAGAGAGTAGATCTGAGGAGTGGGACTCCGGCGATGAGAGGGGAAAACATGAGATACTTGAAACGGGGCGCGTCAGATCCCAGAAGGCGAAAGTTTTGCTTCAAAAGATTCATACCAGAAATTTTGAGCAAGATAACAAGATACTGTACGTTTGAATGGCAAGAGTCAAACAGCCAACAACCCGAAGGTTGCACTCAAAGGACCGAAATTCGAAAAAGGCTAAACCAGTTGAAGGAGCAGACCGTGAATTAAACAGAGAACAGAATCCAAAAAAGGATTACAACTGCTTATTGGGAGGGACGCCGGGAGTCGGGTCAAAAACAAGAGTCTGCAAGGGGGGGCAATTCCAACTTGAGAAAAAGGGAAGGACCCACTAATCGTCGATTGGTTTGAACGCATTGGTATGTCTGTACGGGGAGCGGACACAGTCTGATACCGAGAAGACTGGTTCTAAGTTTGAAGAAACCGCAGAGAAATCTTCTTGAACGGGACGCCAACACCAAAAGGGGGAGGAAAAGAGAGGGGTTAAAATATGATTATTGTAAAAAAGAAAACGGGTAGGAATGTAGGCATAGAGAACGGGGTGTGAGAACGAGAGAGACAAATTAAACAAGAGTTAGGTCAGTTATATTCAATACAAAAGTGCGGATAAAGTCCCAGGTGAGGGGGGAGGGGCGAGTCTGGGGAAGGGTCCAGGCTGGAACTTCCTCAGGGGTTTGGGGGGGAACAACAGAAGGGGGGATTCGAATGGAGACACAAACTGGATATGTCAACTTTAAAAAAAAAAATGGGGCTGGAAAGAGAGGTGAAAATTCGAGAAACAAGGACTGTTTCGTGGTGAATCGGGGAGAAAACAAGGCACACGAAATGAGTTGGCTGTCTGATTGGATAGGGATAACGTTGAGAAAAAGTCGGATAGGTATAGGGGGAATCAGCAAAGACTGAAATCAAAATGGTGTAAAAGGAGAAGTAAATGCAGAGCGAGTTCCACGTTCCAGACAATGGAAAAGCTACCATGTATGCTGATGGGCGTTGAGGTTAAAAAAACTAATGAAAGCTTCTTGGGGGGTTAGGGACTTGCATGGTGGTCTGAAGATTGGAATGAGGTAAAAAGGTTGAGTTGTTGGGGTGCTCTATAGGAAACTGGTTGTCAACACTGGTGGGGCCGACACGTGAGGACGGGATAAAGGCAGGGTAAATCTTGACAAATGGGGAAAAAGCAAGTATGGAGTTGGGTTAAGCGGTGGGTTGTGCGAAATGATGAAGAACGTTTGTGGGAAGAGATCGAAATACCACTAAAAAATCAAGGACGCGATACGGGGTTTGAAGTCCTTGAGGTGAGGAAAAATGAAGCTTGCCTTGCGTAAAGGTAAAGAGGATCAAGAGTAAGAGGAAAAAGTCCTTGCAGGGAAGAAAGAGAGGGGGTATGTAGGAAACCTTTATATTGCCGCCTGAAAGAGAGGGGAAGAAACAGTGTTAAATATAAGCTACCGGAGCAATGAAAAAAAAGAAAATTACTTGTTGAGAAATTAAGTGGGGGGGGAAAAATTACCCAAGTCAACGACGCTCTTACCAATAATCGTTGGGAAAAGGTAGAACAGAAAGAACATTAAAGAGGACCGACGGGAGAAAACGGGTCAGGTCAAAATTGGTTGGTTCCACGCCCGGGAAGGAGAGAAGGAAAATCAAACAGGTCTTGCCAGGGCTAGCCTGGGGTACTTTCAGGAAAGGGGCTCGACGTCTGGAAAAAACGGGGGATGGGGCCATTCAAATCACAAATGATGGGATTGGAAAAATGGGGGGGATAAAACGACCTTTGTGGGGGGTCGATCAAGAAGCAATAAAACGCGAACGGCGCGGTCCACAGAAATGGAAGGAAGAGGAGGACACGGGCTACCGGGGAGGCGAACGCCGAAATTAGGAATTGGGTACAGATTTTGGAAAGGAACGTGAATCCTTCGTCTTTCCTGGGGGGGGTAAAAACAGTTGAAAGAGGACATAGAGGAAAAGCTTGGGCCAGCCGGTGGAAATCAGGGTGGTTCGAACCTGTGGGTCAGGAGAGGGACTTTACCATGAACTTCCGGATGGGGATCATGAGCGATTACCATTCAATAGATTAAAGACTGGGGAATTAACGGCTCGTTCAGAGGGGGGCAGAAAAGGTTGTCAAGTATAAGGGATGGGAAAAAAGAAAGAAGGGTTCGGAAAAACTCAGAAACGGAACGATTCATAGCAACGAAAGTACAGAATTAGCAAAAATTCAATAAACCAAGTTACCGGAACAGACAGGAAGTCACAGCACCAAAAACTCGCAGGGGGGAAAGAGTTCAAAATGGTACTTCTGGGCCGCCCGGGTCTCGCAAGAAAAAAAAAAATGGCAGCGGGGGACCACAACCGAAAGACGGAGGGTTACGGAGAAAAGAAGGTTCGAAGCGTTCCAGGAGGTCAGAGGACATTGTCGCATGCAGGCGCAAGCTCGCAAAACTCTGAGAGTCGATTGCCTGCCAAGGACCTTGGGGAGAAAGTCGTGAAATAGAAAAGCAAGAGAAATGCGGGTGAAGTGAAACGAAGGGTGCCTTTAAGCCCGAGGAATGTCAGCGGAAAAAACACAAATTTTGCACCAACATGATAAAACAGTTCCATATTCATGAGGATCGCACGAGCATTAGAAAAAAAAAAATCGCTTTGCAGCACAGAGACGGCTGAAAGGACTAGCAACACGAAGGGGGTTAAAGCCCAGAAAGTCGATAACAAGCTGCCGCGAAATCTCATCGGACTAGATGAAACCCCGAACAAAACCAACACCCAACAAAAACACCAACAAAACACCAAAAAAAACAACAAACCAAAAAAAAACAAAATCAGGCAGGGCCCAGCAGCTACATGGGTCGTGGGAGACTCTTGGGGGCAAGAGAGGATTCATTTGGTGCAAAAATCTGTGTAAAAAAAAGAAATAGGCGGCTGCGGAGAAGGAAAGAACAAGAGGGGCCCAGGATAATTACCATTTTACAACTCAGAAAAAAAATAGGAGGAGAAAGAGAGAGACAGTCAGGAATGGCGCGATGCAAAAGAGAGAGGTCTTGTGGTTGAGAAACAGTTCAAAAACGAATTGCGAGGCACCAGAATAGTGAATAAGAACGTCCAACGAATCGTAGGACCTGGGAAAACCTGGAGCAGGTAACGTCAGGGGCGATTGGAAAAACTCGGCAAAAGGGGGTGCAGAAGGGGGGTTCGGATCTCAACTAGAAGCAAAGCCGGGGGTGTGCTTAAAAAGACGTTTTGATCTTTCGACGGGTATGATGGGGATTAAAAAAAAAGGTGGGCGATCAAGAAACTGGATTTGGGAAGCCACACTGTGGGGTTGCTAACTGGAGGGAGGTCGAGGCAAAAGTGGTTTCCCGCACAGGGGACTCACCTGGCAGGGCGTGGGACGGAGAATCCTGAGGCGGGAAGGCCCCATCGAAGGCTACGAACGAAAGGTTGCCTGGTCAAAAAGACGAAATTTTCGAAAATGCAAGGGCCGCACGAATGTGGAGGGAGTACCGGGAGAGCTGAGAGATGCGGAACGTGCGTGGAGAAAGAAGGGGCGGGCGCAGCGTGTGTTTACGGCGAATAGAAAGAGAGACGGAACTTGCGGCGCCACAAAAAAGAGGTTTGAACGAAGGGGGAAGCTGAAGGTGAATCGCGCTGCGTATCCAGAGGGGATGCAAGGGCCAGGAAAATCAAAGACGCGGGTGCAAGGAGAAAAAAGGATGGAGACGAGATAATTGGCCTGAAAAAAATTCTCAGGGGTTTTGAAACCCGGAGAAAACAATGCTCCAAAGGGAGGTCAAAAAGCCAGGAAAGTGGCGAGAGACCCTGAAAAAGCCCTCATGAATATCTTAAGGAAGGGTCCTCCAGGCCCCGAGAGCGACACGGATAAAACAAGAAGCGACAAGTGTCAAAAGAAGGTTACATGAACGAAAGAAATAAACAACAAACGTTTGACAAGCCGCAAACGACATTTCATGGAGTAACCTTGACAAAAAAAAAAAAAATTCACAGGTGGGGGAAGAAAGGGAGCGGGATGGAATAAAGGCGCGGGTTGAAAATTGTTCGGGGAAATTGGCATCCTAACAGAAACGGGGAAAGAATAAAGAGTAGGGATCAACCAGGGGTCCTCTAAAAACTAACAGATGGAGACACTACAACAAGAAAAGGGGTGAGTGGAAGGGGGAAATGTCATAAAAAACTTTTTGGGGAATCAGGAACAATATAAAAAAAAAAAGTCGACAGGAGATCAGCCCAGGCCGAAATGGGAATGAAACGGCAGGAGGTTGACATGGAAAAAAAAAGGTATAGAAAAGAAAATTGTCCCAGGAAAAGACTCTCGAAAAGAAAGAGCTGCGCGAGAGAATTTAGGGTCAAAACCGTGACCGTACGTAGACGGAAACACCTTAACGCTGCGGGAATGCCAAGCGTAAAGGGGGGTAGGTGCCCGCAGTTTATCGGTGAGGTTAGAGGGAATCACGGTTCTCGGGTTAAAAGCGCTGTAAGGCGGGAGGAAAAGCGCAAACCGAGCCTCTTATGCAAAGGACCAAGGGAAAAGCCTTGCCTTCAGCTGAAGCAGGAAACCTTCAAGAATTCAGTCAAAGGAAAGCTTTATGCGCAGAAAAAAAGGGGATAACCAAAAGGGGGAGGTCTCGGGCAAAAGGGATTTCATCGTGGTAGGAAAACGCAGTCCAAAGAAGTTAATTCACGCGAAAAACTGGAAGTAGAAAAACCCTAAAGTTCACATTGGTAGGATTTCGGAAAAGAATATCATAAAAAGGGTTCAAAACAAAGTGGGTAAACATCGTTGGCCTGCATCTGAGGCAAAAAACAACAACGAAACACCGCAGCCGAACGAACACCAGCGTCCAGAAGCAAAGGAGCAAATACTCTCAAAAAAGACACAGGCTGGAGAGAGTTATTCGACGTAACGGAAGAGTACAATAGGGGGAGAGAATTAATGGGGGGAAGCGGTCGATCATTTTGGGCGGAAAAGGGAAAGAAAAAGAGCAACCGTGGGAAGGACAGAAAGAAGTAGAACAGAAATCCTTGAGTGTGCAGGGGGTACGATGCAGAGGACTCTTTTCTCGAAACCAGAGGAACAATAGAAAACAGGGGGAAGATGGATACCGACTTCAAGCGTTCCAACTTGGGAAAATCCTCCACCTCCGGAAATAAAAGCTGAGGGAAGCCGCGGAGGCCCGACAGAAATCGGGCTCAAGACGGAGAGATTTCCGAACACGAGTGGTTGATAAAAAAGGGTAATGGTAGCATTATCGAAAAGCAAGTCGAACTAGCTACTTTTCGAATATTCAAAGCCGGCGCGGGTTAGAAAGAGAGATGCTTGAACTTTATATCAGAAACTCACAACAACAACGGAGGAGTAAGAGAGGATAGAACATTCAAGAAAGAGAGGGGGGAAAATGCGCAAGGTGGGAACTGTCAAAAGGCGTGACTGATGTTCGATGAAGGAAACGGGAAAAGCTAAACTGGGACCAATTCGGTAAGGGGGAAGGAATGCAAAGGCGGCGGAAACCATGCCGAATGGGGCTTTTAAAATATTAGTTGATCCTGAGAAAAATCAAAAGCGGAGACCACACGAGTTAGGGGAGGTTGGAAATAGGATGTTACAAAAGCCGGGTAGAAAAGAGATCGGATGGTTTTTATACTGAGTGTTTGTTTCATCTTGAGCACCGTGCAACCTAAAAAATCTTGATTTGTCTAGCTATTAGGATTTATCAGGAGGATCTGGGCCACAAAATACCTGTCTGGCGCTTCTCTGAAGCTGCAAAACGGCGACGAAAGCAGGTTAGTGGCATAATGGGGGATTGAGCGAGTGACGCCAAAGCCAAGAAAGAAACCATTCGGGGGAAAAAAATGCTGACAGACGGTCGGGAATAGGGAGGTGATTGGGAAGATGGCATTGTCTGAAGAGGGGGGGTACTTCCAGCAATTACGGCCTCTTACGTTCTTTACTTGGAGGTTTGGGGGGGGGTATTAAAGGAAGCAAGAAGGGTCAACGTTTACAAAAAGTTGGGGAAAACGACGGGGTAAACGCAGAAGTGATAAGGTCACTGTTAATCTTGCTAGGTGGAAAGGGGGGCCGCAATTGGCATGTTTGGTACTGAGGGGACTAAAGTTTGCCGCGGAGAATGACCACGGTTTGTTCCTGGGGTGGGGCATGAGATCGGACCGAAAAGAAAGGGCCTCGGGATCAAGGAAAAGGGAGTGGTTACTTAGGCATGCGTTGATCGCAAGGGGAAAAGACCGGGGTGAAAAGGGATGGACGAATTAAAGTGATTAGCGTGAAAAAGGGAACGGTTCCGGGCCCTTGAAATAAGTAGTGTGAAAAAACGTGCCGTCCAGATAATTGAAAGAAAAAGATAGGAAAGAAAAACCAGTTTTATGGGACATCAATAAAAGAATCAATCGGGAAAATAAAAAGGATTGCATGTCAAAGAAGATTGAAGGGGGGGGACGAGGACCAAGACCTAGGGGAAGTTATTATATCATGGAGGAAACTCTATACGATCCCTCCAGGTACTCTATATAAAGAAAAGGTTCCGCCACTAGAGTGAGTAAGAGAGAGGGAGACCAGTGGGTGGGCGTTGGACCCGGATGCGTTGTCACTTGTCACTGGCGATCTGTCTGAGAAACAAAACGGTAGCGACGAGGTCCTAAACTATAATGGTAGTGTCAAATTGTGAAAAAGGAAGAATAAAAGGTAGAATAACGTTAAAAGGAGCTGCAAAGGGGGAAGAACTACTACAAGGAATAAAGGTTCAAAAGAATCCTCTGAAACGTTGAAAGGCATGAGGACTTCTTACTTCAATTAAGGTTTTAAGGTGAGAAACTACATGTAAAGGCGGTCATATTCCATGTTTTTGTTGTCGCGGGTATTATCAGTGGATGTAAAAAAAAGGCGTTTGAGACGTCAAGATCTTTTTTTTCTAAAATGTGTCGTACATAGGAGGGGGAAGGGACCAGACGTAACATAGGGGGGGTCAGGATAGATTTGCAGAAAAAAGAAGCGTCAGGCGCGGCGAAGACTGGGGAAAAAAGCCGCTGAAGTTGCAAAGAAAAGTCAAAGTGTAAAGAATCGGGGGAAGGTCGGACACTGAGCGCGCAGAACACGGAAATCAAGAAAAAGCGTAAATGGTCTAATATCAAAGGAATCCAAACGCTCGAGTTTTTGGAAAAAAAAAAAAGTCCACCAAACCATAAAAAAAAGAACACCTGGAACAAAAATTGATTCGCGGGAATCAACCACGGGCCAGCGAAAGGGAGAAAATGACGCCCGTGGGAAAAAGTCCGCCTCAGAAGGGAGACGCCATAACAGGGCAGAAGAGAATAATAGAAATTGGTTGAAAAAGAGGCGTTAATGTTTCAGAATCCACTTAAGGAAAAAACAAAGCGGCCTGGCCAGTCCTAGGGGGGAAAAGGAAACCGGCGTGAAGAAAAGCAAGATCTTCGGTTATTGAAGAGCTATGTTTGGAAAGGTGGCAAAGCGCACATTCAGTGAAAAAGTTTGGGAAGACTTTCGCGTCAAACCAGTGGAGAAACCAACATGATTGGAGCACAAAAACACATCGGCAAAGACGATCGCAAAGAGCGGGGAAAGCCAATATCGGGGGAACCCAGAGGAAAAAGAAGGAATCGAACACTTAGTAAAGTTTCCGAATGCGGCGCAACAAAAGATGGCTAAAAATCAAAAAAGAAAAGGGGGACCCACGAAAGACAGGCAGAGGAAAGGCGAAGAATGAGAGGATAGAGGGGGAAATCGAAGGAGGCGTGGAATCGGTTTAAACAAGAAGAAAAGAAGAGGGGGCCATCCGTAACTGGCCCATATATGAAGATGGGGATCCAGAAGGAGGGAAAAGAAGAGAAAGGTCATATCTTAAAGTTAAGGAGGCAAGACCGAGATCGTAGGGGAGGTACCAAAAGAAGGAACAAAAACCGGGGGCCAGGTTTGAAGAGATTGGCCCCAGACTTAAGGGGATAAAGCAAAGACGTATCGATAGCCTAAAGGCCATGCGGGAGGGGGGTCAGATGGTGAGCAGGTGCTAAGCGGGCGGCGAGGGAAAGAAATCGGGGGTGGAAGGAGGAATTGGAGGGAATAAGCGCGCAAAGATGTGTTCTCTCCAACATGTTGGTAATCTTCCTGCAGCTGGAGGGGGGACGGGCTAGCAGGGAGAACCGCAGAGGAAGAAACAGGGTTTTGGGAAACAACGGGGTGTTTTTCATCCAACACTGTATTGCGATACGGAAACCTCCTTGCGAGCTCACCTAAAGAATTTCCCGTGAAAACAAGGAAAAAAAAAAAAAAAAAATTCAAAAAGTTCAGGGGAAGAATGGCGAAATCGAAAGAAAAAAAACGATGACAGCTAACGATATCTCCACAAACAACTGATTCTGCTGGAAAAGATCTGAAGGTCTCTATCAACCTCATAGGCGTGGAACACGAACGCGGGCGGGGGAGGGGGGTGGGACGGTAGAGAAAAAATGCGACGGCACGCGGGAAATGACGAACGTTTTAAACGATCGGGAGGAGGAAAGGCTGTTAAAAGCGCTTGAACGGAGCCGGGCGGGGGTATCAATTTTCTCATTTAAACTACTATTGAAATAAACGGGTTCAGATTTATTGATTGGAAACCTTGAAAGAAGAGGGAGTCCAGAAAGGATATAACGGTGGGGAAAAACCTACAAATCGGATTCAGGATTAGGTGAACAAAAAAGGATTTCCCCATGTCATCGCAGAAGAGAAATGGCTAAGATTAAGCGGGCGTAAGTCACAATCCGACAGAAAAAGCCGCTAAAAGGGAGGAACACATGAATGACTCACTAAGTCACAAATAAGGGGAAATGAGATGCTGGAAACGCAAACCAATGGCACCAAGGCAGGAGGTGAGGAAAAGGTTCCAAAAAAACAATAAGAGTGGTCCGGGTAAGGGGAAAAAGACGAGCTGGATCGGGAGAGGTCAGAACTGGACGTACTTGTCGGTAATTTGGAGATTTAGCGTCCGAAAGTATTGAGAAAAAAAAAGCTGAAAGAAAGAAAGGACTCGCTAAAAAACCTCAAATAAATACCAACTACTAAAGCAGTATGTGATTTGGTAAAACGTCAGTCCAGTTGGGGGTCGAAAGAAGAGAAAGACTTAAGGGCCGTAACATTATGTACCAGGAAACACCATTGGGGAAACTGTGAACTCCAGAGAAGGGAAAAACCTTAAATTGGTTGGAAAAATTCTTTATAACCGAGGGGGACCGAAAGGCGGGAATGTCAGACGACTTGGGTCAAGCGGGTCATCAGTATAAGTAGAGGTTGAGAAAGAAGGAGACCGGGGGCAAGTGTAAAGGACCACGTGCACGCTTCTTTTACATGTAAGTCCTGGGGGGTAAGATTTAGGGGATGGAAAAAAGGGAGGGGATGTTAGGGAAAAGGTCTCGGTGAAAAAACAGATCTGGCACTGTAAATAGAGGAAAAAACGTCGACCACATAAACTAGGATTTCAAGGCCGAAAAATTCCTTCAGAAAAGACGGAAATGCGCATTACCTCTATGAAAAGAAAATTCATTCGCAATAAGAAATAAAAACCATTTCCTTCCGTTACGGGGCAATGAGGGGAGGCGTGGTGAGGCAATGCAATACGTAAATTCACGCACAGAACAGTTCAGAAAACAATCAAAACACCTCAAAATATTGCGACAGTTGGTTGGAACGAAAGATTGAAAAAATGACACGTGATAAAGACGCGGAAAGGGGGGGAGCCGGAAAAAAAGAAAAAGAGTTTTGGCAAAAAAATACGAGTGCATAACACAAGGAAAAAGTTACCAAGAATCCTATTCACCTGGTACCGCAAACAAAAAAGTCTTCACGAATGTCTTCAGATAAGAAACACTCAAAAGGAAATCCCACGAGAGGAAAGGAAATGAGGAGAGTCTTGTATGGGGAAGGGAAATTCTAAGAGACCTGGAAGACGCGAACTTGGAAGGAGTGTCCGAACGATAAGAAAATTTCGGATTTTGCTGGAAACTTACCTCCTCATGTACCAGGGTGAAAAAGGAACAGATCATAATCGTTTCGGACGGGAAAAGAAGGAACCGAACCCAAAAAAAATCTTCTCGAATAAACACGGAGAAATGCGAAACCGTTGAAGGGAAGTAAGGCGCGAATGGCCAACGAAAACTGCAAAGATAAGAAAAAGGAAATTAAGGCAAAAAGTTAGAAAAAATCGCAATTGCAAAAGCAATCGGATAGAACTAAGGGGAAGACCGGAAAAAGGACTTTGAGGAAGGTTAAAAGAACTCATTTGGTCCTGGGAGTAAAGACGAAAAAAAAACTCTGAGCCAGCCTTTGAGAAAAGGGTCAAGGAAGGAGAAAAGACGCAGCAGTTTGGGTAAAGATAGGGATGGAAAAAAATTAACTCTTCACACAACAACGTTAGTATGAAGGGAAATTCAGATACTTGTTGGAAAAGAGATGGGGAGGCGTTGGGAAATGAGAAAAGTATATAGAGACGGGTTCGATGACCCCGACCGATTACCAAAGGAAAGTCGGGCAAAAGAAAAAAGTGATTCAACATACAGAATTTCGCGGACGGCAAAGAAGGAAAAGGAAAGGGCAAGAAAAAAAAGCTTCGGCTAAGGAACAGAGGAAACTCAAGAAGGTGATGTAAACATGGGGGTGGCTGGGTTAACAGGAGGGGGGTCAAAGTTTTGAGGGAAGGGGCATTAAGCGTGGAGAATGAGAAAAAAAGTTGGGGAGGGGGGACATCGTAAAAAGAAAAAGCCAAAGAACAGGTTCTGGGTATAGGAAAGGAATAAAATACGAAATTCGGGAAGGGAAAAGCGGAAAGGCCAAAAAAGAAAAGGGAAGCGTGAAGTGGAAAGAAGGGATAAAGGGACACAGGAAAAGACGAAATATCAAAGTCGGACCATATCTTCTGAGTGCTGGGGGACACTATGGCCATCCATTTAAGAAAATGGGGGGTTCAGAAAGGTGAAAGGAAGAGTCGTGAGGGGGACTTTGGTGGAAAACTCGATGGAAAAAAGGGTTTACCACGTGGTACCAACGGTCTAGAAGGTAAAGTTCAAATAGGACGGGTCGGGGTAAAAGAGAACCCAATATTGGCAGGTTTTAAGAAGGAAAAAATTTGGAAAAGAGGGGGGATTACTTCCTGGGGGAAAAGGGAGACACTAAAAAGAAAGGGCAAGAATACGGAATAACGGTTTGGATTGAAAGTAGGCAAGAAAACAATGAAAAGTCTTGCCATTGCGTGAAGAAAGGCGGACGGAGCCAGATCAGGAGAGAAAAAACGGCCTGGGCGGGCAGTGAAGAAAGGTTGAGCGCAAAGGAAGAAGTATGGAAAAAAGGAAAAAAAACGTTGGAAACAGAGAAATGTTTGAACTGAAAGAGGAACCATCAACTGCGGGAAAATACCCCAGAACGGTGGGACACGTAAGGGGGGGGGGCTATTCCAAGTGAACACGACTGAAACTCACTCTTGAGAAAGGATGACGCGCAGCCAGGGCCCAATGAGGGAGGATACAAGAATCGGAATACAGCATTGGTTGAAGACGGGAAGTGCGGAACGAAATGATAAACCATTCCCACATTTCCTGGAAAAAAGTTCTATAATGTTGGGACCTGAAAATCGGACCTCGGAAAAAAAGCGTGGACGGAAAGGCTTAAAAAAGACAATCGAAAAGTGGTTTGTAGGGGGCGGTAGACAAAAAGAAACATGATCTTCAGGCAACGGTTAGATTACAAACGCTACCTGAGGGGGGAAATTAAAAAAGAGAGGGGAAGGGGAAAAGTGGAAGAACCGCGACTCCGAAGTTGCAAAAGGAAAGACAAGGGAATGAAGGGAAAGCATGGTGGATTTAAAAGACCAAGAAAGGGAAAAGGATGCCAAATGTTTGTGGAGTGAGGATCAAGGAAGGAAAGGATGGGGTGCCCCCAGGGGAGAAGGGGGTTATACCCAGGGTGAAAGCCG